>Ga0302200_10005327_pt1 | contig 10092 bp, 7 predicted proteins | sample II_Bog_N3_1_FD_194585 | JGI IMG/M metagenome (GOLD analysis project Ga0302200, IMG submission 194585) | Peat permafrost microbial communities from Stordalen Mire near Abisko, Sweden - II_Bog_N3_1 | ecosystem: Environmental > Terrestrial > Soil > Wetlands > Peat | place: Sweden: Abisko, Stordalen... | reverse complement strand
GTCATATGTATCATGGTACAATACGGATTATATCGAGCGTTATTTTCTGCTAGTAATTTCCGATTTCACTTTGTTGGTTGATCGTCCAACCAGTACGACTTTGCGTGTCACGTATCAGCCCCATAAATTGGTGTTTGGTGGCCTCCAGAGTTAACTGATCAGTTTTATCATTTATCACCACTGTACTATTAATTCCTAATTGTTTTAATGATAGCGCATAGCTGTGATGTTTTGTGAAATACAAATGCTCACGGTAATATACCAGCCATAAATATTGTTTTTGCAGCTCAGCATACGGCATCGTAAAGGCACTATTACCACCAGTGTTTTTGCTAAACTGCAAATACCCCCAACGTTCGGGGAAGTGCATATCAATCACGCCTTGCGCCGACCATACCCAATTATGCTCTGGCTTGGTTTCACCTGAAGTGCTGGTTTGCTTTACATATTTGCCATTATGTATATCGGTATCCCACTCCACACGTGAAAAGTTTATCCGCCAAAGATCACCGTCTGCCGGAATATTTACATTATTACCGATACTAATGGATTTGAAAGGGATGGCTATCTCAACTGTCCAGCCTTGATCTGTATCAGCAGGATTATTCACCGTGCCTTGCACCTTTACAGCTGTTCGTAACCCCTCAGCATTGTAATTGATCATAGCGCTACCCCAATCGCGATAAGGACTATTGAGAAAAAGATCAAATACTGTATTCAACGCATTTACCTCAAACTCGTAGTATTGATGAATAGTGTTATTAGGGTTGATAAATACCTCAAAATCATTATCATGGTAAACAACTGCATCGTGTTTGGTTTCATATGCCCAAACATTAGGTTCCTGTAGTTTTGCAGCAATGTAAATGCAGCTATCACCCCAAAGCATTTTAACCTGGGTACCAAGAGTGGGGTGTGGCTTTATATCGCCCTCAATATCCTGGAATTGATCCGTCCAAGCGGCTTGGTTCCAGGTTGTATCATTAATATCGCCATCAATTACAGGCGGCGTTTTCGTATAATGAATGATGTAATTTCGGGGAGTTGTAAATAGGTTTTCAAGCCCATGAAATGGCGATTGCGCATTTACGCAAAACACCACAAATGAAAGGAATATGGTTATGAGTATTTTCCGATGGATATTTGATCTCATGCTGTCGTTTAATGATCAGCTTCCCAATGCTACAATGCGATCAAATTCTTCGCGTTTTAGTCCCATTACTGATAGTCGGCCCTGGCGGACTAATCCAACATCTTTTAATTGCTCGTCGGCCTTTATGGTTTCGAGTGTTACAGGATTTTTTATGGCTTCGAATGGAACAAGATCAACGACTACCCAGTTTTTATCGTCGGTTGTTGGATCCTGATAAAACTCTTTTACAACTTTAGCTATGCCTACCACTGCTTTGCCTTCGTTACTGTGGTAATATAACACTAAGTCACCCTCCTTCATCTCACGTAAATTATTGCGGGCCTGATAATTGCGAACGCCATCCCAAAATGTGCGACCGTCCTCATTAAATTTTTCCCAGCTATATTTATGCGGTTCACTTTTTACAAGCCAATAATTCATCTGCGGTATAATGTTTATACCGTAAAGATGTTAAAAAGTACTGTAATTGTAAAGTTGAATTAAAAGTAGAAAGCAGTAATAGGATGAACCTGTTATCTATTATGACTTTTTAATGTATTTTTTATACAAATGCTCTATGTAGCCTACACTTACATAGTCCAAAAATTTCCAACTTTGTTGAAAATACGTACGTTGAAAGTGTTTAAGAACACTGAAAAGTATTACCAAGAAGATAAGCACTAACCCCAGCGAGAATAAAACTATACAAAAAATAATAAAAACGTTCATGGCTAATAAAATCTTATTTGAAGTAATAATGCTTATTACGAAAAAATTAAACTTTTTGTTACCTTCAACTTAATTATTTTATTTCTTATTAAGGAATAAAATACATTTTAAAACAGAAGATAGATGAAGAGTATCTACAGCTATCAATGTAATATTTTAAACATCAGCTCTTTAAGCAACGCGCCATCTTCGGCATTTGAATCAACACCCTTGCTTTTCAAATCATATTCGCGCAGGTAACTGATGATATTCATAGTTTTCCCATAATCATAACTGCGGGCGGCCTGCTCATAATCTTTAACAAAATAAGGGTTCACGCCAATTTCACGGGCAAGGTTTGATCTGTCTTTCACATAATGGCATGCCAGTACTTTACTAAAAAAATTATTCAGGTTGCCTAGCACTAAAACTATTGGGTTTGCTTTGGGGTTAGCCTCAAAATAATTAATGATCTGATTTACTTTGAACGCGTTCTTTTGACAAAGGGCTGTTTGCAGCTCAAATACATTGTATTCCTTGCTAATTCCTATATTATTTTGGATGTGTTCTAAGGTAATTTCCTGTCCTGCTGATATATTCAGCATTAGTTTTTCAAGTTCGTTGGCAATTTTAGAAAGATCGTTACCCAGATATTCGGCCAGCATTGCCGAAGCCTGCTGGTTGATGCGATAACCTTTGCCGGTAATGTAACTTTCTATCCAGCCTGGCACTTTGTTATCGTATAATGTAGCCGATTCAAATATCAACCCTTTTTTTTCAATTGCCTTATATGTTTTTTTACGTTTATCAAACTTGCCATATTTGTAGCAAAAAACAAGAATAGTACTTGGCAGGGGATTTTCGAGGTAAGCTAATAATGGGTTAATGCTCTTTTTATCTTCGTCATCCTTCCCCCATTTCATATCCTGCGCCTCTTTTACCAACACCACCTGGTAATCAGCCATCATAGGATAACGCTTTGAGGCATTAAGAACCGACATTACGTCGGTATCCTTACCGTAAAACACTGCTTGATTAAAGCCCTTTTCAGCATCAGATAATAGCTGATGCTCAACATAATTGCTAACCTGGTCTATATAAAAAGGCTCTTCACCATGCAGCAAGTACAGGGGTTTAAATTTCAGGTTTTTAAGATCTTTTAATATATCGGCAGCAGTCATTTCAATTCAAAAATCAAAAGTAAAAATTCATAATCCAAAAGCATCATTCCAATCAACAATATATTATCGTAATATAAATCCGCTTTGAATTTTTACTTTTGATTTTTGACTTTCAATATGGAACAACTGCAACCGCTTAACCTACCGCCCTATCCTTTTAAAATAAGCGATAGTAACGGGCAGTTAACGTTGTTTGATGAAATAAGAAAAAAGCACCTGGTTATAACGCCCGAAGAATGGGTACGGCAGCATTTTGTGCAGTACTTGATCAATCAAAAAAAATATCCAAAAACGCTTATCAAGCTTGAGGGAGGTGTAAAACTTAACGGCATGCCCCGGAGAACAGATATTGTTGTATTTAATCCTGCCGGCGAAAAGATTTTGATGGTAGAATGTAAAGCGCCATCAATAGCTATAAGTCAAAAGGTATTTGATCAGGTTGCCCGATATAATATTACACACAAAATAGGCTTGCTTGCTGTTACCAACGGACTTCAGCATTACTATTGCACAGTTGATTTTAACAATAAAAATTACAAGTTCATTGAGGATCTGCCCGAATACACCAGCTTTGAAAAAATTTAAACCTGGATGGCCAGATTTTGTATTTTTTCCAACAATTCTTCTGGCTTAAAAGGCTTAGATACATAATCATTCATACCTGAATTAAATACGCGTTCCCTGATGTCAAATAGTGCAGAAGCAGTTAAGGCGATGATAGGTATGTTTGCTTTTTTAGTGTCGGGCATTTTCCTTATCTCAATAGCCGCGTCAAATCCATTCATAATAGGCATTTGCAAGTCCATTAAAATAATATCAAAATTGCCGTATTCCACCAGTTGAACCGCATGTTCCCCGTTTTCAGCAATTGTTGGGGTGATATTCCATTTGGATAACAGTTTTTTCATCAGCATCACGTTAACCACATTATCTTCTGCAATAAGCATCCTGATATTGCTTAAGGTGTCATTTGCCTGGAATGGCAACTTATTATCAACCCTTGGAACGTGTTGTTCAGTTGATACCGGGAATTCCATATTAAATGAAAATTCCGACCCTTGCCCTACAACACTGTTAACATTCATTTTTAAACCTTGTAGTTCCAACAGGCGTTTGATAATTGCCAAACCCAAACCGGTACCACCATATTGGCGGGTAGTGGTTATTGATTCCTGGGCAAAAGGTTCAAATATGGTATCTATATTATGCTGATTGATGCCTATACCGGTATCCTTAACCGCGAAGTTCACTGTAATGGTATTATGCCTGTCTTCAATTACGGCGCATCTTACGCCAATATTTCCCTCTTTAGTAAACTTTATGGCATTGCTAATGAGGTTAAAGATAATTTGTGTAATACGGGTAGGATCTCCAAATAAAACCTTATCATTCAAGCTATTATCAACATCAAGTTTAAAAAGCAACCCTTTTTCTTCCGCTTTAATTTTTTGACCGCCACAAATACCTTGCATCAACTCGGTTAAATTAAAGCCTATATTCTCAAAAACAACCTTTCCTGATTCGATCTTATTAAAATCAAGTACATCATTTACGATAGCCAGTAGATTTGCCCCCGAGAATTTTAATATCTCCAGGTTTTCTTTTTGATCGTGCCTTGGGTTGCTCATCAATAGCAGGTTACTCATACCAATTACGGCATTTAGCGGGGTACGAATCTCATGCGACATGGTAGAAAGAAATTCCGATTTTGCCTGTGATGATTTCTCGGCCTTATCAATAGCTGAACCTAATTTTTCATTTAACACGGCCTGTTCTTCCGATGTTTTTTTCAGCTCCTGTATATTACGGTAAAATGCTGTATAAAAATGGCTGTGTATGTATATAAGTAATATAAAATTGGCAAATACCGCTATAATTATTGTCGATTGATCTAATTGCTCTGGCTTAAATTGAATAAAATATGCGTCGTTATACTGTACAACCAGGAAAATCAATACCGGTATCAAATTCAGTATGGAATAAAAAATGCCATAAGTTTGGCCCAGCATGTAAAAACTGAATATGATAACCAAAATAACCATTTGAATGGTTACAATATTTACATTTTGCAGCGTATAAAATACATTAAATAAGTTTGTTAAAGTAGCCAGGATTAGTAGGCCATGCGATATAACGCTCCAATTACCATTATAAGTTAAAAGCTTAAAAAACACCACGGTGCATACCAACATCACAACAGTAGTATAGGTAATTAATGGTTGATGCTGATAATAAATATTGCTTAATAGCGAAGCAAGGGCAATAAATACAATGCCTAAACCATAATATAATAAGCGAATACGTGCTTGATCAAGAAATGATTGATCATTTGATAATATTTTATCAACTGATAGATTAAAAAAGCCGGCACTTTTGCTCATGCAATTATTGGGGGGTGTAAATTAAGTTCAGGTTGTTAAATATATAACCCTACAGCATGCGGCCGATAGTTTTGTTATATATTTAACAACCTGATAGGATAAGCTTGGCAATTAGCAAGCCAAAGCAGTCAAGTTCTCTTCAATTATCTTTAATTTCGCTTCAGCGTCAGTCTTTTTCTTTAACTCGTTATCAATAATATCAGGTTTTGCATTGCTCATAAAACGCTCATTACTAAGCTTGGCATTAACCGAACGTAAAAATCCGTCGAGGTATTCTTTTTCTTTTTTCAATCTTTCACACTCAACCGCAGGGTCAATAGTTTCCTCCATTGGGATGAAAAACTCATCCGTACCAACCATAAAGCTAATAGCGCCGGTAATTTTGTCCTCTACAGTAGTAAGTTCAGTTACGTTGCCCAACTTTGAAATAATAGAGCTATAAGTGCTGTAATTGATATTACCACTTGATTTTACAGCAAGCTGTAATGTTTCCTTTGGAGATATTTGTTTGCTGTTACGCACATTTCTTATTTGAGTAACCACCTGCTTAATGCTCTCAGTAGCACTAAGCAGTTGAGTATTTATTTCCCCATTTTTCGGTAATTGCGCAACAATACAACAATCCATCTTGCCCCGTTCCCCAAACAATTCGTCGTGCCATAGTTCTTCTGTTATAAAAGGCATAAAAGGGTGAAGTATTTTCAGAATGTTCTCAAAGAATGAAACAGTTACTGTATAAGTCTCTTTATCTATAGGCTGCTGATAAACCGGTTTGATCATTTCAAGGTACCACGCGCAATAATCATCCCATACCAATTTGTAAGTAGCCATTAACGCTTCCGATAAACGGTATTGCTTAAAGTTGTCTTCAATTTCGATTAAGGCCTGATTAAAGCGGCTATCAAACCACTCAATAGCTATTTTATTAGGGTTAGATAGCTTCTCATCAACCTCCCACCCTTTTATCAATTTAAAGGCATTCCAAATTTTGTTGGCGAAGTTTCTTCCCTGCTCACAATAACTCTCATCAAACATTAAATCATTACCAGCAGGTGAGCATAATAACATACCCACTCTAACACCATCAGCGCCAAATTTTTCGATCAGTTCAATCGGATCAGGAGAGTTTCCTAATGATTTGGACATTTTACGGCCCAATTTATCACGAACAATGCCGGTTAAATAAACATTCTCAAACGGCATTTTACCACGGAACTCGTGCCCTGCCATGATCATCCTCGCCACCCAGAAAAATAAGATCTCGGGAGCGGTAACCAAATCATTTGTTGGATAATAGTAACTAATATCAGCATTATCTGGATCTTTAAATCCGTCAAAAACAGATATTGGCCATAACCACGAGGAGAACCATGTATCTAAAACATCCTCATCTTGTACTAAGTCGGCAGTTGTCAGTTGTGAGTTGGCTGTTGTCAGTTTTTTTGCCTCAGCCAAAGCTCCTTCAGCAGTTTTTGCAATCACATATTGCCCGTTTGGCAAATACCATGCAGGGATCTGCTGCCCCCACCATAGCTGGCGACTGATACACCAATCCTTTACATTCTCCATCCAGTGACGGTAGGTATTGGTAAATTTTTCGGGGATCAACTTAATCTCACCATCCAAAACATAATCCAAAGCAGGTTTAGCCATTTGATCCATCTTGCAGAACCATTGCATGGATAATTTGGGTTCAATAACCGCATCAGTACGTTCAGAAAATCCTATATGTGATTTGTACTCTTCAACCTTTTCTAATGAACCTGCCTCTTCCAATAGCGGCGCTATCTTCTTCCTTGCCGCGAAACGGTCTACTCCAACTAAAATTTGCGCTTTTTCATTTAGCGTGCCATCATCATTCAAAATATCAATAACCGGCAGGTTATGTTTTATACCAAGCTCATAATCATTCAGATCATGGGCAGGTGTTACTTTCAAGCAACCCGTACCAAAATCCATGGTTACATACTCATCCAAAATAATTGGAATTTCCCTATTAATTAACGGGATGATCGCTTTTTTACCATGCAGATGTAAATACCGCTCATCATTAGGGTTGATACAGATAGCCGCATCAGCCATTATCGTTTCAGGGCGTGTTGTAGCTACAGTAAGATAATTCGACTCGCCTGAAATTTGATATTTAATGTAGTATAACTTCTGATTGACCTCTTTACGAATAACCTCTTCATCAGATACCGCGGTTTTACCTTGCGGATCCCAGTTCACCATACGCACACCACGATAAATAGAACCTTTTTTATATAGATGGATAAATGTGTCAATTACTGCATCGGATAATTCCTCATCCATCGTAAAACGTGTGCGATCCCAATCGCAAGATGCGCCCAGTTTTTTAAGCTGATCTAAAATGATACCGCCGTATTTCTCTTTCCATTCCCAGGCGTAGCTCAAAAATTCTTCGCGACTAAGATCTTTTTTAGCGATACCGCGCTCTTTAAGCATGGCCACAACCTTGGCTTCGGTAGCAATACTGGCGTGGTCGGTTCCCGGTACCCAGCAGGCATTTTTACCTTGCATACGTGCACGGCGAATCAATACATCCTGTATGGTATTGTTCAACATATGGCCCATGTGCAAAACGCCGGTAACATTTGGCGGTGGCATCACAATGGTATATGGCTCGCGCTCATCAGGCACCGACCTGAAAAACTTGTGCTGTAACCAATAGCTGTACCATTTATCTTCTGCTTCTTTAGGCTGATATGTTTTAGAAATACTCATAGTTTGCAAAAATAATCAATTAGTTTATAGTTCACCGTTAGTGGTTAATAGTAATTACAATTTATACATATAACTATCCGGTCATATCAAATAATTCAACTCATAAAAAGGTTTTTGGCATATTTTATTATCTTTAAGCTTTAATTTGATCTCATTATGGAATTTAAGTACTCTAATTTGGTACTTGCTGGAGTTTTATGCATTTCGGTAAGTGCTTTTGCAGTAGATGGTGGCAAAAAACCTCATCATCCTGCCCCTCCCACACATCCCAGAAAATTTATTGATTCGGCTAATATGGACTTGTCCATTAAACCCGGCGATGATTTTTATGATTATGCTGATGGTAACTGGATAAAAAACAATCCGATACCGGCTAAAGAAACCCGTTGGGGCAGCTTTAACACCCTGATACAAGATAACACAACCAAACTATTAAACTTACTGAAAGAAGTTAGCGCTACATCTGCGCAGCAGCCAAAAGGAAGCTTAAAACAACGTGTAGGCGATTTATATGCCAGCGGAATGGATAGCGTAACTATTGAAAAACTAGGCTACACCCCTATTCAGCCGGATTTGAAACGTATTGATAGGATCACATCCACACAAGGCGTTATTAATGAAATGGTTTACCAGCGTGTACATGCATTGGGCAGCCCATTATTCAGGTTTGGCGTTGGTGGCGATGATAAGCACCCTAATGTAAATATTGTAGGGCTTGATCAGGGCGGCACCAGCTTGCCCGACCGTGATTACTATTTAAAAAACGATCCGCGTACTTTAAAAATTCAGGAAGCTTATAAAAACTACCTGATAAGCCTATTCACACTGACCGGGGCCAGTGCAGATGAAGCTGCAAAGAATGCCGCGATTGTTTTTGATATTGAAAAGGCATTGGCAAAAGCCCAGTTAAGCCGTGTTGCCATGCGCGATCCAAACGTTACTTATAACAAGTTTTCGGTTGTTGCATTCAGCAAAACTACACCGCATTTAAATTGGGTACAATTATTACCCGAAATGAAAGCGCCCGGGCAAGATACTATACTGGTAGGCGAGCCTGCATTTTTCAAAACTGCTGATAGCTTAGTTGCTGCTACACCTGTGAGCGATTGGAAAGTTTACTTAAAATGGAATATCCTTAAAGGTTCAGCCGGATCATTAAGTTCTCCGTTTGTTTCTGCCAGCTTTAAATTTAGCCAGGCTTTAAGTGGCCAAAAAGTGCTGGCACCACGCACTGAGCGTATGTCGGGCATGGTTGATGGCAGTTTGGGCGAATTGTTAGGTCAACTTTATGTTGAAAAATACTTCACCCCTGCCGCCAAGCAATACATGGTTAACCTGGTTAACAACTTAAAAAGCACCCTCGGCGACCGTATACAACGCCTTGATTGGATGAGCGACGAAACTAAAGCCCATGCACTTAAAAAGTTAGCAGCTTTCACAGTAAAAATTGGTTATCCTGATAAATGGCAAACTTATGATGCAATTATTATAAACCGCGGCGATTACGTAGGCAACTTAAGAAGCGTTGGCCAATGGCGCTATAATTACATGGTAAGCCAATTAGGTAAGCCTGTTGACAAAACCCGTTGGGGAATGACACCGCCAACTGTTAATGCTTATTACAACCCATCAAATAACGAGATCGTTTTCCCGGCAGGTATATTACAGTTCCCTTTCTTTGATTTTGATGCTGATGATGCTGTAAATTATGGAGGTATTGGCGCGGTGATCGGCCATGAAATGACACACGGTTTTGATGATCAGGGTCGCCAATATGATGGTGATGGCACTTTACGTGATTGGTGGACAAAAACTGATGCCGACAGGTTTAAAGTACGAGCCGATCAGGTTGTTGCACAATACAATGCATTCACTGTGTTAGATACTATTCATGTTAATGGCCGTTTAACATTAGGTGAAAACCTTGCCGACTTAGGTGGTGTAA
>Ga0302200_10005325_pt1 | contig 10092 bp, 7 predicted proteins | sample II_Bog_N3_1_FD_194585 | JGI IMG/M metagenome (GOLD analysis project Ga0302200, IMG submission 194585) | Peat permafrost microbial communities from Stordalen Mire near Abisko, Sweden - II_Bog_N3_1 | ecosystem: Environmental > Terrestrial > Soil > Wetlands > Peat | place: Sweden: Abisko, Stordalen... | reverse complement strand
CATTATCTAAAAACATGCCAACGTATTTCTGCTGTTTTTCCATATTACCGCCGGTAAACCCTTTCAGAAAGGTCATATCTGTAACATGCGCCGGCAATGGCGGGAAGGCGCGTTCCTCTTTTGCAGGCGGGGCCTCCTCTGTTTTTCTGTTGCCCGCCGGGGCGTTGTTGCCCATAACCGAATCCATTTTCAACAGCAGTTCATCCGCGTTAAATGGTTTGGAAACATAGGCATTCATCCCTGCATCAAAATACTCCTGCACATCTTCCTGCATTACATTAGCAGTCATCGCTATTATCTTTACGCTCCTTGCCGGTTCAGGCAATGTTTTACGGATCACCTTTGTTGCCGTAAGGCCATCCATCACCGGCATCTGTATATCCATAAGCACCACGTCATACATTTCTTGTTGCAACTTGTTTATAGCGTCCTGGCCATGCAATGCAATGTCTAATTTAATACCCGGTATAAGTTCTTTCAGGGTATCCTCCGCCACCATCCTGTTAAACTCATTATCTTCTACCAGCAGCACTTTCAGCTTATTGAGCCGCTGCATGGAAGCATTATCGAGCACACACGCCTGTTTTACTTCTTCCTGCACTTTGGCTTCTTCAAGGGCTATTATGGCGGTAAACGTAGTTCCCTTTTGCAGTTCGCTGTGCACAGATATATCACCGCCCATCAGCCCCACTAATTGTTTGGATATGGTAAGCCCGAGCCCTGTACCGCCAAACTTACGCGTTACATCGGCGCCAGCCTGCGTGAAACTATCGAAAATTGTATCCACATATTCCGGTGCTATGCCTATACCTGTATCCGTTACATCAAATTTGATGAATAGTTTATCTCCTTCCTTTTTATGCAGGGATGCTTTTACTTCCACATGCCCTTTTTCCGTGAATTTTACGGCATTGCCCGCCAGGTTGATCAATACCTGGTTGATGCGCGTGGGGTCGCCGGTCAGCCTTTTGGGTATTGCAGGGTCTATTGTTACGCGGAGTTCTATTCCTTTTTCCTCCACCTTCAGCAGCAGCATATCGCGCACGCTGTCCATTATTTCCTTCAGGTTGAAATCAATATGCTCTATGATTATTTTCCCCGCTTCGATCTTTGATAGGTCCAGTATATCATTGATGATCACCAGCAGGTTATTGGATGATAACTGTATCGCGTTAAGGTATCGTAGCTGGTCATGTTTCGGGTCTTTTGCCAGCAGCAGCCGGGTCATGCCTACTATAGCGTTCATCGGCGTCCGTATCTCGTGGCTCATATTGGCCATGAACTGGTGCTTGAGAAAAGCGGTGCGCTCGGCCACCTCTTTTTCTTTTTTTGCAAGCTCTGTTTGCTGCCTTATCTGCAGGTTGCGTACCTCGTTGATGATCTTTTGTTTGAAAACCTCTTCCTTTAACTGTTCAAAGGTTTTAAGGTGATGGAATGCTTTAGGGATATCGCCCATTTTATCATAGAGTACATAGAGCATTTCATGGATACTGATCTGGTCGTGGCGCCGCATTAAATCTATGGCAAGGTTGTAGGCTTCACTGAGATATTTCAATGCCGGGCGGTAACTTCCCTCATCCATGAAGAGCCGGCCAAGATAAAAATTGCAGATGATCTGCACCTCCGCATTGCCAAGGTCTGCAGATTGTTTTAACGCGTTTGAAAGATATTTATTGGCGTTGGTGAAATCCTGCATCTTATAATACACCTTTCCAAGCCCGCTTTCCGCCATTACATAGGCTGCTGTTTCGGGTTCTGAACGGTCTAAATTTTCCTGAAAATAATGTAGCGCCTCCGGGTACTGTTCCTTTTTAAAATAAATATTGCCAAGTGTGTTATAAATATTCAGCAGGCTGTTCACATTATGCACCCGTTCAAAAATAGGCAGGCATTTCAAGGCATACTCCAGTGCGCTGTCAAAGTCATTAAGGTCATACATCAGGTTCGATATACTGGACAGGATCACCGACTGGTAAAACTCTTCGCCCAGTTCCTCATTTATGGCCAGTGCCTTTTCGTAATGGGCGAAACCGTTCGTAAGGTCGCCCAGGTCCCTGTAAATATTACCGAGGTAATAGAGTACTGTGGCTTCCATATTGCGGTCGTGTATCTTTTCCGCTATATACAGCGCTTCTTTCAATACCTGGATACCGGCATCATATTCGCCTTTCAGGCGGTGGCAAAAACCTTTCAGGCATAGCCCCTGGCCCACCCCATGTATATATCCTATGGTTTTAGACCTTGCAATGGTATCAACAGCAATTTCCATTGCCTCATCTACATCAAAATTTTTTATTTCTTCTCCTATGCTGAGCTGGATATCAATTCTTCCCTGCTCATCCGTTTGCGTAGCGAGTTGTTCCTGCAGTTCTTTATATCGCGGCGTGTCTATCATAATTCTGAAATTAGGGATTGGAAAGATAAATAGAAATGAGAATATTTTTATCTATTCCAGGAAAAACCCGTCAAAACCGATCCCAACCTTGATCTCCGCTTTATTACCCTTTGAAAACAGCCCGTAAATAGCAGACCCGCTGCCACTCATAGCCGCATATATTGCACCCTGCGCATATAGTTGTTGCTTAATTTCAGCAAGTACCGGATGTTGCTTAAATACAGGCATTTCAAAATCATTGCTGATTGTATCTTTCCAAATTTCAACTGGAAGATCCTCTAATTTACGAAGGTCATATGCGGCCTTATGTGGCGTTATCAGCGAAAAAGCCTTCGCGGTAGCCACATGCACATGCGGGCAAATGACCTGTATGCTATACGCCGATAGATCAAGGTTAACATTGGTCATTTGCTCACCCCTGCCTGAAGCAAATTGCGGCGTATTATAAATAAAGAACGGGCAGTCGCTTCCCAGTTGCAGGGCCAAGCCTGCTAATTCAGTCTTACTTAATTTGAGCTGGAAATAATCATTCAGCAACCGCAACATAAATGCCCCGTCAGCCGACCCGCCACCCAGCCCTGCACCCATCGGAATATTTTTGCTCAGGTAAATATCCAGGCCTGTTATTATTGATGGAAACCTTTTTTTTAATAAATGCACCGCTTTCACTACCAGGTTATCATCATCATTCCCCGCTACTGCCAGCCCACTGGTATGAAGGCGTATGGCTGATGCATCCTCTTTCGCTGAAATTGCTGCGGATGAAACAGGCACAGCTTCCAGCACATCGTGCAGCCGCATATCTGCATTTACTGACGCATGTGCAATAGAAACCGGGTAAAAGATAGTTTCAATATCATGGTACCCGGCGGCCCGGCGACCGGTTACATATAAACCAATGTTGATCTTGCAATTTGGAAAACAGAGCATACAAAAAGATGAAATTAGATTGCTGATGAATTGGAAAGCTTATTGGTATAGTTTCATTGGTTTGTCCCGTTTAAAAAATATTAAAAAGCATCCCACATACAAATAAAATTGTTCCGGGGCATAAATGAAACGATTCACGGGTTACTGAAATTTTTTAATAAAATCGCGGGGTGATAAAATAGCTATACCTCGAAATGGATGCAATACAAGCAAATCTTTATCACCGGTAATAATACAATCTGCTCCGCAGGTAGCTGCGAGTTCAAGAAATTTATTATCTTTCTTATCCCTGCACTCATTGATATGAAGGGTTACCTCTATCAGAAAACTCTTCCTTTCAAATGCGGATGTAACTTGTTGTCTGTGTTCAGCAGTAACATACCTGTCAAAATTTTTTCGGGAGAATGTCTTAATAAACTCATCTAAAGTTTCTGCTGAATGTACTGATATACCCTTATCTATGACAAGATCAAAAGCAGTTCTTGAAATTGAATCCCGAAAAAGATGCGCGCTTATAAGACAATTGGTATCCGGAACAAATATCTTAATCATCAGATGCCAGTATTTCTTCAAGAATATCAGGCGTAAGCCCATTAATTACCGCCTCACTCCCTACTGCATCCAGCAGTTTTTTATAGTCTGCGGCCCCGGCGTCATTAATGGCTTTTTTCAACATGAGGTTAACTGCCAGGTTGAATTGCTTTTTATTTTCAGGCGTGAAATTCCGAAAAGCCTTGCCAGAAAAATCATCAACTTCAACGACTATTCTTTCCATTAAAATTCATTTTAAATCTCATGTAAAGTTACAAATATTTTATCAAAGGAAATCATTTTCACTCGTTCTGTAAGCTTCGGTGCAAAGCGCTCTTCTAAAATATGACAAGTCCGTAACACCAGGTTATTATCAGCATTCCCGGCTACTCATACCGCATATATGGAAATGTGCAGCCGCTACAGGCACAGCTTCCAGCAAATCATGCAGCCGCATATCTGCATTGCTGCTAAAGCAGGGTACAAGATGGCCGCTGTATCATGGTACCCATCTGCCCGGCGCCGGGTTACATATAAACCAAGGTTGATCTTGCAATTTGGAAAACAGAGCATACAAAGGGTGAAATTATGCGTATTTTTGAAAAAATGCATCGGGAAAAACCCCGCTCCGTATTTTCGCAGTGTTTACGGGTGTTTTGAAAGCGCCAGGTAACGCACTTTTTACTTTTGAATTTTTACTTTTGAATTTGGAACATGAAAGAAGTAATAAGGCTGAACGATATACGAAAAAGCTATTTCCTCGGCAAACAGGAGCTTCCTGTGCTTAAAGGTATTAACCTGCTCATCAGCGAGAATGAATATGTAGCATTAATGGGCCCATCTGGTTCGGGTAAATCAACCCTTATGAATATACTGGGTTGCCTTGATTCCCCTACGGGCGGCCAGTATATCCTCAATGGCAAAAATGTGAGCAATATGGGCGATGACCAGCTTGCTGATGTAAGAAATATAGAGATAGGGTTTGTATTCCAGCAATTCAACCTGCTGCCCCGGCTCACGGCATTGGAGAACATTGCGCTGCCGCTGATTTATGCAGGGGCGTCAAAAAAAGACCGGGAAGAGCGTGCGCATATCATGCTGCAAAAGGTGGGGCTCAGCGACAGGGGCCACCACAAACCCAATGAGCTTTCGGGAGGGCAAAGCCAGCGTGTGGCTATTGCCCGCGCACTCATCAATAACCCATCCCTTCTGCTTGCAGACGAGCCAACCGGCAACTTAGACAGTAAAACATCTATTGAGATCATGGAGCTATTTGGGAAGATACATGAGCAGGGAAACACAGTGGTATTGGTAACGCACGAAGAAGATATTGCCAAATATACACAAAGGGTCATCAGGATAAGGGATGGAATGGTAGAAACAGATGCGGCTCAAAAACCGCAAAGCGCTAAAGCTGCTATATTATAATTTCACAACTCCTTACGTCTTGCAGTCTGTATTGCAGTGCTTTTTGCTGAACGTCGGTGATGAAGTTGAATTGTCTTGATGGCGTATTCCCCCTTGCCGCGTGGGTTTCGGGCATAAGCGAAGGGGGCAAGGGGGATGTGGTTTTTTGTATTTATAGTAGTTTCAATTTGCAAACCAGTCGCGTGAAACACTTGATTTTATTGATAAGGGTAAGAAGTTCTGAATTTGATTGTAACCCCCTGCGGATATTTTCTCGTAACCCTGCTCCCTATTTCAATAAAATGTACGTTTCTACATCCTTTTGCGTGATCTTTTTGTCGGAGAGAATGATGAGCCGTTCCACCACATTGCGTAGCTCACGGATGTTACCTGTCCAGTTATATTCGCGGAGGGTGGCAATTGCTGAGGGCTCCATTTCTTTTACAGGCTGTTTGTATTCTTCGCTGATGTCTTTCATAAAGTGGGTAATGAGCTCTGGTATATCTTCGCGGCGCGAGTTGAGCGGCGGCACCTGTATAAGTATCACGCTGAGACGGTGATAGAGGTCAAGGCGGAATTTTTTGGCTTCCACTTCTTCCATCAGGTTCTTGTTGGTAGCCGCTATTACACGCACATCTACCTTTATGTCTTTTTCGCCGCCCACCCGAGTTATCCTGCTTTCCTGCAGGGCGCGCAGCATCTTAGCCTGGGCATCGTGGCTCATATCGCCTATCTCGTCAAGAAACAGTGTACCCCCATTGGCCTGTTCAAACTTGCCTATACGTTGTTTGATGGCTGAGGTGAAGGAACCTTTCTCATGCCCGAAAAGTTCGCTCTCTATAAGCTCAGATGGTATTGCGGCGCAGTTTACCTCTATCATCGGGCCGCCTGCGCGGCTGCTCAGTTCATGTATCCGCCGGGCCACAAGCTCCTTGCCTACACCATTCTCACCGGTTATCAGCACACGGGCGTCGGTGGGGGCAACTTTGGCAATCGTTTCCTGTATGCGCATCATCGCATCACTGGCGCCGATCATCTCGTTCGCGCGGGATATGCGCTTGCGCAGTTGTTTTGTTTCAGTAACCAGCGATTTTTTATCCATCGCATTCCGTATGGTGATAAGCAGGCGGTTGAGGTCGGGCGGTTTTGAAATATAGTCATAAGCCCCTTTTTTAACCGCATCAACTGCTGTCTCTATATTGCCATGTCCGGAGATAACAATGAACGGCGTATCAGGCCGTTCTGTACGTGCAAGTTGCAATACTTCAAGTCCATCCATGCGGGGCATTTTAATATCACAGAGGATGCAATCGTAGTTGTTTTCTTTGATCTTTTTGGCGCCATCAGCGCCATCTATTGCCTCATCAACAATAAACCCTTCAAAAGTAAGTATCTCATTAAGCGCTTTGCGTATCGCTTTTTCGTCATCAATAACTAATATGTTTTGTGCCATGTTTGTATAAGTTGAACGCTGAACCCCAAAATTCCCATCACTTGGGGGGCATGGGGAAAAGATACAAAAATTAATTTGTTTGGCTTTTTTGATTAAAACATGAAATTTGGGCGGCTGGGTGCATTTCAAATCTTCGCATTGTCTTATATTTCATAAGTTTGTATTGTTGCCCCATCGAGGGCTATCTGTTTGTAGAACAAAAGGGATAAAATGCGCAATGCTCCGTAGGTGCTATCCTGCACCACACGTGTATGGATAGCACCTACGTAGCGCAACTCATGATTTTTCCAAATAACTACAAACAGATAGCCCCGATGGGGCAATACCTGTATTTATAGCGAATAAATTTATGCGAAGATTTGAAATGCACCCGGGCAGCTTTAACATATTATTTCTGCAACTTTGTCAGGTGGTGGCTTTGGCATGTATTTTGAATATGTGTAGGTACATGTAATTTTTAAAAACGACAATTATGAGTAAGGCAATATTTTATGCGGCAGATAAGCGCGGCCACGCAAAACACGGTTGGCTCGATGCCCGCCATTCGTTCAGTTTTGCAAACTGGTATGACCCTGAAAAGGTGCACTTCGGGGCGCTGAGGGTGCTTAATGATGATATAATAGACGGCGGGCAAGGCTTTGGCAGGCACCCGCACGATAATATGGAGATTATCACCATAGTGCTGGATGGAAAACTGGAACATAAAGACAGCATGGGCCACGGGCAGCAAATCATTCCCAATGAAGTACAGGTAATGAGCGCCGGAACAGGGGTAACACATAGCGAATTCAACCCCGATCCAAAGAAGAAGGCGAATTTGCTGCAGACATGGATATTCCCCAATAAAGAAAATGTAGCGCCGCGCTATGACCAGAAAATGTTTCCGCCAGCGGAAAGACTGAATCAACTGCAGGCATTGGTGTCACCCATAGATAACGCAGATCCGGGGCTGAAAATACACCAGGATGCATGGATATACCGTACTACTTTGGAAAATGGCAAAAATGTTACCCACAAACTGCACAGCAAAAACCATGGCGCTTATATATTTGTAATAGAGGGCAAAGTAAATGTGGGTGAACAGGCGCTGAACAAAAGAGATGCTTTGGGAATAAGTGATACAGATAGTTTTGAGATAATCGCCGGCGACACGAGCGATGTTCTAATATTTGAAGTGCCGATGAACATGTAAATTTCCAAAAATCTGATCTTGGGCAACTATAAAGACACAATTGAAATACTCAGGCAGCGGTTGCAACAACCGCTGCCTGGTATCGTTGCGCAGGAGCGTATGATGGCGAGGGTGGTAAGTATGCCGCTGAAAGTGCCTGATAATGCAAGGCCCAGCGCCGTTTTGTGCCTGTTGTTCCCGGTCAATGATGAGCTCCATATATTGCTGATGAAACGCAGGGAAGACAAAACGGCACATAGCGGACAGGTGAGTTTTCCGGGGGGCAGCTATGAGGCAACAGATGCCGGCCTCAAAGCAACTGCATTGCGCGAAGCGCAGGAAGAAGTCGGGATAATGTCGGCCGATGTAGCTATTCTTGGCTCGCTCACGCCACTATATATACCTGTAAGCAATTTCAATGTTTATCCGTTTGTAGGGTTCGCAAAGAACCGCCCGGTATATAACCTCAGCCACAACGAAGTATCTTATACCATAGAAGTATCGCTGAAAAGCCTGCTGGATCCAGCACGGAAAATTACCACCGACGTTATTTCCCCGGCAGTACCCGGCGTCATCCGCAAAGTAAAGGCCTATCAACTCGAAGATGGTACTATCATATGGGGTGCAACAGCGATGATCATCAGTGAACTGGAGGCGGTTTTGAAGGAGGGAAACGGGGAATGAATTTTGCTGTCAGGATTTCTTAAAACGGATAACCAATTGCAATATTAAAAACCAGGTTGTTTTTCTTCCATGTCGGGTCTGCAAATTCTATCTTGTTGATCACCCACCTTTCATTTTCAGGCAGCCACGGGTCGCGTATGGGCATACCAAGGTCTAACCGCAATATCAATATTTTAAAATCAAACCGCAGGCCTAAGCCTACATCGGCAGCCAGTTCCTTATAGAAATCTGAAGTGAAGGCTCCCCCCGGCAATGCAGGATTATTATTGTATAGCCAGATATTACCGGCATCAGCAAACACGCCTAACCCTATAAATTTATACAGCCGCTGCCGCAGTTCTATATTACCTTCCAGCTTCAGGTCGCCCAGTGTTTCTATATAGCTGCTGCTGCCATTGCTGTAGGCATTGAACGTTCCCGGTCCTACAAGGCGGGATGGGAAACCACGCAGATCACTGTTGCCTCCCGCCCAAAACCCTTTTATATTCGGGAGTTCAGGTGAATTGCCATAAGGAATACCAATACCGGCCATAATACGGGAAGCTATAGTTGTAGCGGGCGATAAGCGCAGGTAGTACCGGAAATCCGGCTGCAGTTTCACATACTGCGCATACGTTGATCCTAATAACGTCTGCGGATTGGTTTCGTAATTGGCCTTTTCAGCCGCTCCCAGCACATTGCCGGCCAGGTCAACAAGCCCATCAAAATAAAAAGAATTTTTCTTTGGCAGCCCTACCTGCGAGTTCCAGGTAAATTCATAGGTAGGGCCGATTATAATGCCATTGAATATAAGGTTGCCATATAGTTCATTCAGTTTATTGGCATCGCCAAGCGTATCTGTTTTTACATAAGTAAAATTGAAGGGATAAAACTGCTGCTCTGTATGAATCCCGTTTCTCCAATCGAATCCGTAAGATGCTGTATAAGAGTTGATGCGCAGCAGGTCAGACTCCGATTCATAGCTATACTTCAGCTTTATCACAGAGCGGGGAAGAAAACGGGTATCAGTCTGAACATTAAAGAACGGGATCTCAAAACGCGGAAACGAGAGATCGGTTTCAACCCCTAAATTGTATATATCTGGTTCGCTTACCGGTCCGCTGAATTGGGCATTGAAGCCGCCGCTGATCTTGAATAAGAGCATTTCGCCCCCCTTGAATGTATTGCGGTTTCTCCAGCTTATGCTCCCATCCATACCTGCACGGTCATCGTTTTGAGTGAGTACCCCTGCCTGGAAGCTCAGTGCCTTTTTGGGATATGGCGTAAGGTAATAATACAGGTCAAGCAGAGAATCCCCAACCGGATCAAAACGGTTTTTAACAAACTTAAAAATACCAATGTTGACGAGCCTGCTCAACGATTTATTCTGGTCTTCGATATTATAAAGATCTCCCTTTTCAAAGATGATCATCCGTGATAACAATGAAGGTTTAAAAGCATTGTTTTTGTCTATTATGTAATACCCGTCAAAAACAGTTTTTTGTGTTTTATCGGTATCTTCTTTATTACCCTGCAATTTAT
>Ga0302200_10005323_pt1 | contig 10094 bp, 9 predicted proteins | sample II_Bog_N3_1_FD_194585 | JGI IMG/M metagenome (GOLD analysis project Ga0302200, IMG submission 194585) | Peat permafrost microbial communities from Stordalen Mire near Abisko, Sweden - II_Bog_N3_1 | ecosystem: Environmental > Terrestrial > Soil > Wetlands > Peat | place: Sweden: Abisko, Stordalen... | reverse complement strand
AGGCTCATGCTATTGAGCAAGCCAGGCAAGCCAAAATAGTGGTCGCCATGAAGGTGACTGATAAAGATATGGTGCATGCTGCGCCAGCGCAGCCCGTAACGCTGCATTTGGGCTTGCGTGCCTTCACCACAGTCTAATAATAGCACTTCACCATAGACAGATACTGTCTGTGCCGTAGGGTGCCTGCCAAAGGCCGGGAGGGCCGAATTATTTCCGAGAATGGTTACTTTCATTCGCTGCCAAAAGTAGTCGTTCACAGAATGAAAATGGTTGCGAACGAGAAATTAATATAATTTGATTTGCTTTTTTCTTGTAAGTGTAGTGCGCGCGGCGAAACTATCTACAATTATTCTTCGCTAAGGAGATCCCTTTCTAAAACCTCCATACTTATAATGTCTATGGCCTCTACCATGCTTGGCGCAACATTTATCAACAAGTCAGTTTCGTCTTTTTTTAATTCCTTGATCAATTTCGCATTTAAACCGGTAAAAACGAGGGATTGGTCGACGCTGTAACTTTCTTCGTGCAAATGCACCATTCCGTTAACGCCGTCCTTATCGGCATCTAAACAATGTTGGAGGTCGACGATTAAGTTTTTACTGCCGCTTTGCCTTATTTTACGGCACTGATCAGCTAATTCGTCTGCCATTTTAGCATTTAGGACGCTTTGAACCGGAATAATTGTGGTAAAAGAATCTTTGGTATCAATTTTGAATTCCATAACGAAACGAAAATAGGTTTTTTAAAAACGAAATTGAATAAAATTTTAAAATTAAGACTCCAAGCGCAAATTTCTACGTATAATTATAATCGGGAAACGTGTGGAGCGGCACGAAAATTATAGTTGTATAATTAATGCCAATATTGAAATTCTTTTGAAATCGTTACCTTTATATTTTAAAACTGGACTAAAAATATGGATTCAAATTTCTCGCCAAAAGTAAAAGAGATTATTTCTTACAGCCGGGAGGAAGCTTTAAGACTGGGGAATGATTTTATAGGCACGGAACATTTATTGCTTGGCCTCATTCGGGAAGGGGATGGCCTGGCACTTAAGGTATTGCAGAGCATACAGGTGGATCTTTTCGAATTGCGCAAAGAACTGGAATTGGCAATTAAAGATAAGAACAACAAGCCCCTTGCAAACATAAACAGCCTTCCGCTGACTAAACAAGCTGAAAAAGTGATCAGGATTACCGTTTTGGAAGCCAAGGCGCTAAAAAGCGCTACGGTGGAGACGGAACACCTGATGCTTTCGATATTGAAAAATAAGGAAAACGTAGCGACCCAGATACTGAATCATTACGAGGTAGACTATGAGCGCTTTAAGAACCAACTGAGTATCCTCCAGGGTGGTAGCCCAACGGGTGATTATAATGATCCGGGTTCGGAAGAATTTGAAGACGATGAAGAACGCAGGCAATTCCAGCAGCAGCGCAAGCCAGCAGGTGGGGCTGGAGCCAGCACAAAATCAAAGACGCCGGTATTAGATAATTTTGGGCGGGACATTACGAAGTTTGCAGAATTAGGGAGCCTAGATCCGATCGTGGGACGAGATGAAGAAATAGAACGTGTATCTCAAATTTTATCGCGGAGGAAGAAAAACAATCCTATCCTTATAGGTGAGCCGGGGGTGGGTAAGACTGCGATTGTGGAAGGCCTTGCTTTACGTATTGTGCAGAGGAAAGTATCCAGAGTGCTGTTTGATAAGAGGGTGATCAGCCTGGATCTGGCCGCATTGGTGGCCGGGACAAAGTATCGCGGCCAGTTTGAAGAGCGCATGAAGGCGATCATGAACGAGCTGGAGAAAAACAGGGATGTGATCTTGTTTATTGACGAGATACATACTATTGTGGGAGCTGGTGGCGCTTCGGGGTCGCTGGATGCTTCGAATATCTTTAAACCGGCGCTTGCACGTGGAGACCTGCAGTGCATAGGAGCATCTACGCTGGACGAATACAGGATGTATATTGAAAAGGATGGTGCGCTTGACCGGAGGTTCCAAAAGGTCCTTATTGAACCACCGAGCGTTGAAGAAACAATCACCATATTGAACAACATACGTTCGAAGTACGAAGATTTCCATAACGTAATTTATGATCAGGAGGCTATTGAGGCTTGCGTGAAGCTAAGCGACCGCTATATGACGGACCGTTTGCTGCCGGATAAGGCAATAGATGTGCTGGATGAGGCGGGGGCGCGGGTGCACCTTAAGAATATAAATGTACCGCAAAACATACTGGACCTGGAAAAGAAGATAGAAGAGATAAAGCAGGAAAAGAACAAGGTGGTGAAAAGCCAGCGATTTGAAGAAGCGGCTGCGCTGCGGGACCGTGAAAAGAGACTAGGCGAAGAACTGGAACGGGCGAAGATGGAGTGGGAAGAAGAGGCGAAGCATAAGAGGTACCCGATCAATGAGGAATCGATAGCAGAAGTAGTGAGTATGATGACCGGGATACCAGTGATGCGGATGGTAGAAGCTGAAAGCGCGAAGCTGCGCCGGATGGATGAGGACCTGAGAGCAAATGTGGTAGGGCAGGACGAAGCTATAAACAGAATTGTAAAAGCGATACAAAGAAATAGAGTGGGCCTGAAAGACCCACGCAAGCCCATAGGATCGTTTATATTTTTGGGGCCGACGGGTGTAGGTAAGACTGAACTTGCGCGCGCACTCGCCCGGTATATGTTTGACAGCGATGACGCATTGATACGGGTGGATATGAGCGAATACATGGAGAAATTCTCCTTGAGTCGGCTGATCGGTGCGCCTCCTGGGTATGTGGGGTATGAAGAAGGCGGCCAGCTTACAGAGAAAGTGCGCCGGAAACCATATTCGGTGGTGCTGCTTGATGAAATAGAAAAAGCGCACCCGGATATATTCAACATCCTATTGCAGGTGCTGGATGACGGGCAGCTCACTGACGGACTAGGCCGTAAGGTGGACTTCAAGAATACACTCATTATAATGACATCGAACATAGGTGCGCGCCAACTTAAGGATTTTGGTGCGGGTGTAGGTTTTACGACGTCAGCCAAAACAGTAAACGCTGAGGATAATAACCGTGGCGTAATAGAAAAGGCACTTAAGCGGACATTCTCGCCAGAGTTCCTGAACCGAATTGATGATGTGGTTATCTTTAATTCACTGGAAGAAAGCCACATTGCGATGATCATTGACATCATTATGAAGGATGTGATGAAGCGGCTCAATACCCTGGGATTTGTGATGACGCTGACGGAAGGCGCTAAAAAATTCATTGCCGAGAAAGGATACGATTCACAATTTGGAGCGCGTCCGTTGCACAGGGCCATTCAGAAATACCTGGAAGACCCACTGGCGGAAGAAATACTCAACCACAGGATAAAATCGGGAGATGATGTGATTGCTGACTTTAATGAAACCGAAGGAAAGATCACCTTCAACATACAATCGCCGAAGAAGGAAGAGACGCCGAGCGTGAGTTAAAGCGTGAATGAAATAATAATAACGAAACGGCTCCGTATTGATGGAGCCGTTTCGTTATTATTATACTCCAAATCATTTGGTTGTGGATGCCATAATAGCAATCGGTTGGGAACGAAGGGTGTATTGTTGCTTGAGGATGATTAAATTTGTGGAGAGGATATTGAAAATAGGATTTGCAATAAAATAATCAAAACCTTCCGTGCCTATAACGTTGCTTTCAGACCTAGGGGTGTATGACCCTGCAATGGTGGCGTTGAGCGCCCAATTGCGAACTTATAACCCACAGGAGGAGGTGGTAGCTATTTCGCATGATGTTACGCCTTATGACTTACAGCAGGCTGCGTATATTTTTTCGGCGGCGTATCCTTATTTTCCAAAGGGAACGGTGCATATAATAGTCATTGATGTTTTTGGTGGAAGCCAGCCCCGAATTATTCTGGCTGAAAAGGATGGCGACTATTTTATAGCCCCCGATAATGGCATTTTGCAGTTTGTTTTTGGTGCGGAACCACTAAGCACCTATGTGTGTTCGGAGTCTGAGCGGCCATATATTTTTGGCGACTGGATAAAGACTGTGGCAGGATTGGCCCACCGATTAATAAAAAGCAAGGATATAGCCGGATATCCCGTCTATGATGTTAATACCACGCCGACGGTCTGGAAGCCCAAGGAACTGCCTGACGGGATAGAATGCAATATTTTGTATGTCGACCATTTTGAAAATGTTACACTAGATCTGACAAAGCAGCAGTTCTTTGAATTGACAAAGGGAAGGCCATTCAAAATAAAGATAACGCGGACGATGGCGATCACTACGATCAGTGACAACTATAATGATGTGAACGGAGGGGAACCACTATGCAGATTTAACGCGGCAGGGTTTATGGAGATCGCTTTGAACCATGGCAGGGCGGCCTCTTTGCTAGGATTAGGCGCATACCATACCGGAAACCTGCAATATCAAACGATCAAAATAGCCTATTGATTAAAACAGGCATCGAGCGAAGACAGTTAGGATAATAGAAATTAAGACAAAAAGGAATCAGTGGAACCTGATGCATTACTTTCTGCGAAAAAGTTATCGACAAATCCAGAAAACATGGGCGGCACTTTTGCGTGAATGAATTCTTTCATGATTCCGATTGCTGCCATTGCCTGGGCGTCTGTAAGCCCGGCTTTATCCTTTAGTTGTTGTATGAGATCCTGCACGTTAGAAAAATATAATTACAAAGTTAAAAACAAAATTAACAAACGTTGCTTATCACGCTGCTTTCAATTGCTCGAATTTAGCGTGTTCGACCATTTGCTGTGCATATTCGACCGTGAGGTGAAAAGTGCCGTTGTGTTTCTCGGAAGGGAGATCAAACATAGCATCTGTAAGGATCATCTCGCAGATGGCACGCAGCCCACGGCCACCGAGTTTGTATTGGATAGCCTTTTGAACCATGTAGTCGAGTGCGCCGTCTTCTACGGTGAGCTTAATGCCTTCGAATTCGAAAAGACGGGTGTACTGCTTTACCAAGGCATTCTTAGGCTCAGTAAGTATCCGCTTCAGCGATGCCTCGTCGAGCGGGTTGAGGTAGGTTACGACCGGAAGTCGACCTAACAGTTCGGGTATGAGGCCGAACGTACGGAGATCCTGTGCATTGACATACTGCAGCAAATTAGCGCGGTCAAGGTCTTTGGTAGCTTTTATAGCATTGTACCCGATGGCAGTAGTCTGTATGCGCCGCGCTATCATTTTGTCAATACCTTCGAACGCTCCACCGCAGATGAAGAGGATATTCTGAGTATTTACCTTAATCATTTTCTGTTCCGGATGTTTACGGCCACCTTGCGGTGGAACAAGCACTTCAGACCCCTCTAATAATTTAAGCATAGCCTGCTGGACGCCTTCGCCACTGACATCGCGGGTGATAGAAGGGTTATCGCTTTTGCGGCCTATTTTATCTAATTCATCAATATAGACGATACCGCGTTCGGCGGCAGCGACATCGTAATTGCTGGCCTGGAGCAGGCGTGACAAAATGCTTTCAACGTCTTCGCCAACGTAGCCAGCTTCTGTAAAGACGGTAGCATCAACGATGGCAAAAGGAACCTGAAGGAGACGGGCAATTGTTTTGGCAAGGAGGGTTTTGCCGGTACCTGTTTCACCCACCATCATGATGTTGGATTTTTCGATCTCCACATCGTCCTGAGCCGGCATTGTGAGCCTTTTGTAATGATTATATATAGCAACAGATAACACTTTCTTAGCGTCATTCTGACCGATAACATACTGGTCGAGGAACGCTTTTATTTCACGTGGTTTGAAATTTTTATTTTTCTGAATTTCCTGTTTTGGCGCTTCTTCTTTCTTGGTTTTTTCGCCTCCGGTAGCTTCAATTAAAAGAGAATGGGCATTTTCGATACATTGGTCACAGATGTTGCCTTTAATGCCGGTGAAGAGAATGCTTACCTCGCTTTCGGCGCGGTCGCAAAAAGAGCATCGTTTTTCGGTTTGTTTTGCCATTATTTATTTTTAATCTAAAACTTTAGTGGGCAAAGGTACGGAAAAGGTAAATAGGTTAATCAGTGAACATGATAACACTAAATAGATAAACAGGTTAGTGACGTTGAAGGTTTCCTGCAATCCCTTGCCAGAGGGAGGAAATATCGGAGTACCATAGTAAGAGCGTGTGTGGAAGAAATTGTTTGTCTGAGGTAGTCCGTGATGCATAGATTGTGGTGGGATGATCACGAATTGAGCGCATAAATGAATATCAAAACGTATTTGATGACAAAAGTGCATTCAAATATCTGATAATATAATTGCTATCTAAGGGAGAAAAGACAATATTTTTGACTTTTGGTTTTAGTGGAGCGCTCAAAAACGTAAGGCTAGTCGAAATCAATGACTTAGGTGGTAAAATAGATCTATGATAGATTAATAGGGGCTTATGATACGGAGTGAAAGGGAGTGTGATAAAAACGAGTTTTGCCCAGAAGGAAAATCAGATTCATCTTTGTGTCACAAAACGAAGAAATCATCCTATCATGGCAGAAAAGTACAAGAAAATTGACAGAAAATATATTCTCTCCGACAGCTCGGTAAACGTATATGGATTCAGGCTACTGACGAGCGGGTACCAACTGGATGCGTTTCAGAAAAACCCGATAGGGTATTATATGCACCGGCGCGATGACGGCATAGTACTGAAATGGGAAGACCTCAGAATAGAGCACGACCAGGTGGTAGGGACGCCAGTAATAAACCTGACCAACGGACGTGGAGCGCAGACGTATGATGAGGCGGAAAATGGTTTTCTGAATGCCGCATCCGTGGGCCATATCGTAGTATTAGAATATAGTACCGACAAGGAGATGATGCTGCCGGGCCAAACAGGGCCAACGATAACGAAGTGGTATAACAAGGAGTGTAGCCTGGTGGATATACCGGGAAATGGCAATGCCCTCACCCAACTCTATGACGCCAACGAAAATGCACTGAACCTGCTGGACTTGGGGAAACCTCTACCAATGATGCCAGACGCGAAGGAAACTACATTTAAACGCTTATGCGAAGTGCTGCAATTGACGGACGGCGGAGATGAAAAACTATTGATTGAGGCAGTGCAGGGGCTTGCTGACAAAACAGGAAAGCTGGAACTGGAAATAAAACTGCTGGGCAACGATAAATATGCTTTGCGGCAACAGATAGATGAAATCAACGCGATCCGAAACAAGGCGGAGGTATCAGCATTGCTGGACAGGGCACTTGAAGATAAAAAAATAACTATTGAATTAAAGGCCAAGCTGGCTGCGGACTATGCTTCAAACGTGGACGGGCTTAGAGGGTTGCTGGCAGCGATGCCTGCATACAGGTCGATAGCGGAAATGCTCAGGAACAAGCAGGAAGAGAAGACAGAAGCACAATGGGGTTGGGACGACTATGAGAAAAACGACCCTGCGGGCAAAAAACTAAAAGAGCTGAGGGGAAATGACCCGGTACGCTATAAAGAACTATTTGATAAGAAATTCAACCCTTAGATAGACTTCTGATCTATCATTTGACGCTACAAATTTGTTTTAGGACATAGCCGGGGCAGGTGTGGGTTTTTGAGATGGTGTGGTGGTGTTTCTCCCAACCTGTACCCCGGTCTTTTATTTTGCGGAAAAATAATTCAGCGAAATTCCTGGTTTGAAAATTCCCATGCCTTCGCTGCTAAGCACCGGTGCATGTTACGGCAAATATTGTATCCCGAAGATGGGAATTGAATGCAAGAAGTGAAAGTCTTTTAAAATCCAATCTAAATCTTTAATCACAAAATCAACAATTAACCAATGGCAATTCAAAAAGAGATATGGGAAGACCATATTGAAGGAAACCTGTTTAAGAACAATGAGTTCTTACTGGCATCGACAGACGCGGGACAGTATGTGCTCCATGGACTGGTGGTGCATATACCACAGGCTGGGGCAACGCCGAACATAGCAGTGAACAGGAGTTCGCTACCGGCGACTGTAGTGCAACGGACGGACACAGATGTGACCTACACGCTGGATGAGTATACCACAGACCCGATACTCATACCAAACGCTGAACTCTTTGAGCTGAGCTATAACAAGCGAGAAAGTGTGCTATCGGAATATGAGGCATCGTTGCGACAGACTGTAGCCGACAATTTGCTGATAGACTGGAGCCCTACCGGCGGTACGGGGCTTGTGGTGCGGACTTCCGGGAGCGCCACTGCGTCTACGCTGAGCGGGACCACCGGGAACCGGGCGGCCTTTACCGTAAACGACCTGAAGAATGCACAATTGCAGCTCAACAAACAGAATATACCCATGGAGGGACGCTATGCACTTATGAGCGCGGATATGTTCCAGCAATTGACTGATAATATGTCGGCAACACAGTACCGAGATTTCAGTGCCGCATACGATGCGAAAGATGGCGTGCTTGGCCGTTTGTTTGGGTTCAACATTATGATGCGCGGCGGGGTGGTAACCTACACCAATGATACGGCGCCGGTAGTAAATGCCTATGGCGCAACCGCCAATGCCACCGACAATGATGGGATCCTGTGCTGGCAGATAGGCGCGGTGGAACGCGCGCTGGGGCAGATCAAATTTTTCGAACGTATAGGCGACCCGACCTACTACGGTGATGTGTATAGTGTGAGCGTGAGGATGGGCGGAAGGTTACGCCGGGCAGATGCGAAGGGTATGGTGGCAATAGTGCAGTCGGCAGCTTAAAAGTAAACTTTTTCAGAAAGCGCTTTCCGGCCTGACGTCATCAGAGCCACCGGTAGCTCCCGCTCTTCACTTGGGCCGAATGCTACGGATATAAGGTATAACACGAATAGCGCTGAGGAAAAGGAAATGTGGGCAAGCAAAAACGCGAATAATGCTTTCTGAGATCAAGATATGGATACTTATTGGGGTGGCGGGTTTTATGGCCACGGTATTGGGCTTTATTATAAAAGTAGTGACGAACCAGGTGATAAAGCGACTGGATGAAATAGTGCTGGAACTAAAGCAACTAACACAGGCTACAACTATACAAGGACAGGAGATAAAGGGCCTACAGGAGCAGGATGCCATGATCCACCGCCGCCTCAATGAGCATTCCTCCCGATTACATGCTTTAGAATTAAAAACAGATCACAAATAAAAAACCCAACTATGCTTTGTACTAAAATAAGAACCCAAATAAAAGTACTGCTGAGCAAATTTGACAGCTTTATGGATGCGCATATTGATACGGCGCTAAAGGTAATGGTGGCATTGAAGAATGTGCTTAGCTCACCGGTAGCTGATGTGCTGACTGCAATAATACCTGGGGACGTAGACAATGTGATACAGCAGGACCTTATCAATGCGATAAGCAAGGCGATAGAAGTGTTGACGATCGCTGACAATTGCAAACAATACACAAACCTGAATGACCAATTGAACTGTTTCCTGCAACAGATAAAATTGCTGGACCCACAATTTCAGGATACGATACTGTTGAAGCTCGCGAGCCTGGTGGCAGGAACGCTTGATGGAGGAAGGCTTGAGCAGAGCTTATATGACCTATATACCCAAGCGAAATATCTGAGTACCGCGACGAAAGCAAAGAGTTAAATTAATCTTACCCTAGCCCCTATTGCCCTACTCACTAATGAAAAATAGGCGCCCGCGGTGGAAAGCCAAAAAAGCATCATGAAACAGACGAAGCAAAACCTCAGTATTTCTGACAAAGGAGACAGGCTCTACTTTACGAGCGACCATCTTGCATTTTTTGACGAGGAACAAGCGATAAGACATGCGAAAGGCCTCTCTGATAAACGCGTGACCGAGCGGACGCGGGAAGAGGTAGAACAGGAGACAAAAAGCATAGGAGGCGGCAAGTGGAACGATGAAGAAATGAACCGTTTACTGGATGAACTGAGCGGCGAATAACCCATGGACGGCAGGGAGGCTGCCAATAAACAAGTGTGCATAAAGCGGGTGGCGTCTGCCATTAAAAATTATTGATCATAAAACGTAAAAACAGAAAATGGGAAGTGTAAATATAACATTGGAAAATGGCCAACTGGGCGGCACGGTGCAGACCAATGATGGCATAGTGGGCATGGTGCTGCATGGGATATCTGAGACC
>Ga0302200_10005321_pt1 | contig 10095 bp, 7 predicted proteins | sample II_Bog_N3_1_FD_194585 | JGI IMG/M metagenome (GOLD analysis project Ga0302200, IMG submission 194585) | Peat permafrost microbial communities from Stordalen Mire near Abisko, Sweden - II_Bog_N3_1 | ecosystem: Environmental > Terrestrial > Soil > Wetlands > Peat | place: Sweden: Abisko, Stordalen... | reverse complement strand
ATCCGGTGATCTACGACTTCAACGGAAGTTCGCCGTATGAGGGGCAGGCGAGCCACTTTAATTTTTTCTTCAGCATTGGACAGGCATTCTGACGTGATGAGCGCAAACGGACACAGAGCGATGGATAGATCGAGAGGGGTAAGCATCTCGGCGATGGCGTGTGTGCTGGCGATTGCGATGCTGTGTGGAGCGGCTTGCGTGGGGCAATCGACAGAGAAGCAGGGAACAGGCAACAGAGAACAGGGAACAGAAACTGCGGTCGCGGGGGAGCGGGTTGTGCTGGACCGCGTGGTTGCGGTGGTGAATGGAGATTTGATTCTGGAAAGCGATCTGGACGAGGAGGCGCGGATGTCGGCGTTTCAGCCGTTCGCCGACCGGACGGCGGTGACGCGGGAGCAACTGGTCGAGCGGCTAATCGATCGCGATCTGATCCTGCAGCAGATACGGTTGCAGCCGCAGGCGCAGATTATGGACGCGCAGGTGGATGCGGAGCTGAGGGTGCTACGAAAGAACATTCCCGAGTGCGCGGCGTATGGCTGCGAGACAGACGCGGGGTGGGAAAAATTTGTTGCGGCGCAGGGCTTTACGGCGGAAGAGCTGCGGGAACGCTGGAGGCAGCGCATGGAGGTGCTGCGGTTTGTGGAAGCGCGCTTCCGCATGGGAATCCGCATCTCGCAGACTGAGATGGATGCGTATTACAAGGGGACTCTGGTTCCGGCGTACGAAAAGGAGAGGGTGACGCCGCCAGCGGAGGCTGCGATCGCGGACCGGATTCAGGAGATATTGTTGCAGCAGCAGGTGGACAGGCTACTGGATGACTGGCTGACATCGCTGCGCGCTGAGGGCAGCGTGAAGATTGTGAAGCCGGGAGAGGACCTGCCATGAGCGCCGACGAGAAGCAGCCCAATGGCGAGAAGCCAAACCCGGACGGAGAGCAGGCGAGCGGCGAGAAATTGTTGCCGGTGAAGCGGCGGCGGAGCGTTGCGTGGCATGTGACGCGGGCAGGCTCGTGGGGCTTCGGAGGCGCTCTGGCGTTGGCGATTCTGCTGGTGGGCGGGATTACCTGGTACACGGCGACGGCGTACTTTCAGCGGCTTGTTGGGCGGGAGATTGTGTCGGTGCTGGAGGACGCGACCGGCGGACGGGTGGAGGTGCGCGGCGTCCAGTTCAGCCTGTGGCGGCTGAAGATCGATGTGGATGGGCTGGTGATCCATGGGACGGAGGGGCCGGGCGAGGCCCCGTATGTTTCGGCCGAGAAGATCGAGGTGCGGGTGGGGATTTCGAGCTTCTTCTCGCATGCGACGGGTGCGGGGTTGCGGTCTCATGTGGGGCTGAAGCTGCTGCGGGTGGAGAGGCCGCAACTGCACCTGATGGTGGACAAGGATGGCAAGACGAACGCGCCAACGCCGAAACATCCCAAGGTGAGCAAGGAACCAATGGCGGACACGCTGCTGGACCTGCGCGCGAGGGAGGTTGAGCTGGTGGATGGCGTGGCGCTGGTGAACGATCGCGCGATTCCGTTCGATGTGGCGGCGAGGAACCTGGACGCGGAGGTGCGCTATCTGCGGGCGACGGACCGCTATGGAATTGCGCTGGGGGTGAACGATCTGCGGACGCGGGCGGAGGCCCAGGCGGAGGCACAGTCGAGACTGCACTTTGCTGTAGAGCTGGGACGCGATGCAGTGTTGCTGAAGGGGCTGGAGTTCGATTCGGGGGCGATGTCGGTGCTGCACGCGACGGGGACGCTGACGCACTTTGCCGAGCCGCAGTGGCAGGGCGCAGTGAACGGGACGCTGGAGTTGAAGCAGGTGACGGTGCTGACGGACGTGGAGGGATTCACGGGCGGTTCGGTCGATCTTGCGATGAGCGGGCACAGCTGCGCGGTGATGGTGGCTGGTTCGCAGGCAAAGCCGCGGTTCTGGCTGAGGCGACGGCCCGGGGCGAATTCGAAGACGGGAGCAGCACAGGCGGCGGTCGATCCGGAGTGCAGGGTGGGCTACCTGATTATGGGCAATACGAAGCTGCATAAGGCGGGATTCGTGAACGAGTACGTGATTCTGCACGATGTGGACGGCGCAGCGCGTGTCCACATTACGCCGAGCGAGTTGCTGCTGACGGAGATGAGCGGGTTTCTGCCGGGAGGCGGGAGCGCAGCAGGCGAGTTGCGATTTGCCGACTGGCTGGGCAATGTGTCGCACGTGACCCTGACCTCGACTGTGACGCGGATTCCGCTGCGCACGATTATGGAGGTGACGGAGACCGGGGGCTACGGCGATCTGGGCTTCGATACGGCAGTGACCGGGCCGGTGAAGGTGGAGTGGGTTGGACAGCCAGTGAATGTTGGGGAGACGGTGACGGTCGATGGACAACTTGTCTTTCAGCCGACCGGGGTGGCGCGCAAGGGAGCGCTGAACAATGTTCCCGTGAGTGGGGTTGCGGATGCGCGCTACGAGGGCAAACATGAGACGGTCAACATCCGGCACACGACGTTGCAGACGCCGGGGTCGACGACCGAGGCGACGGGCGTACTGGGAGTGGAGGATGGCGATCCGCTGACGAACCTGAAGGTGGATACGACGATCCGCGATCTGGGAGAGTTCGACCAGTTGCTGCGGACGCTGGGATTTGAGGAGAACGGCAGGAAGGGGACGGCGGCGATTCCGCTGGCGCTGCATGGGGGGGTGACGTTCCACGGGACGGCGATGGGCCGGGCGGACGATCTGGACGTGAAGGGGCACGTGCAGGGCTCGGGGATCGAGGTGAAGCTGGGGGCTGACTCGGGTACGGGGCTGGGGATGGGCCAGGACACGGTTGTGGATTCGGTGGTGGGGGACGCAGAGTACTCGTACGACGAGGGGCTGGCGATTGCCAATTCGACGATCCGGCGCGGGGGCGCGGTGCTGAATGTGGCGGGGAGCTTGCGGCCGCGCAAGACGGTCACGCGCAAGGGGCTTGCGGATGCTGTGTGGGACGAGGGGACGAGCGTCGACGCGACGGTGCGGCTGGCCAATGCGGAGGTCGCGGACGTGCTGCAGATGGCTGGCGAACAGCAGAAGATTGCGGTGACAGGGAAGGTTGCGGCGAACGCGACGCTGCGGGGAACGGTGGGCGATATGGATGGGGCGGGGAAGATTTCTCTCGTCAAGGGGGTGGCGTATGGGGAGCCGTACGACTCCGCGGCAGCGGATCTTGCGGTGCGTGGGCAGGAGATTGACGCAAGAAATGCTGTGCTGATGATGCATGGAGCGCGGATCGCGGGCGAGGGCGGATACGACATGCGGTCGGGGCGGCTGCATGGACACATTGAGGGCGACGGGCTAGTGCTTTCAAAGTTCCGGACATTTGCCAAGGCGAGTCCGAATGCGGATGGGACGCTGACCCTGGTGGCGGACGCCGATGGCACGCTGGAGCAGCCGGGGTTGAAGGCGACGGCGAAGCTGACCGGGGTCGTGCTGAGCGGAAAACCGCTGGGCGAGATTGCGGCCGAGGCGCATAGCGAGGGAAGCGAGCTGTTCTATGCGGTGAAGGCGACGCTGGTGGGGGCGAAGATCGATGCGGGGGGGGAGACACGGCTGACGGGAGATTACGAGACTCAGGACCGAATGGCGTTTTCGGGGTTCGACGTTGGAACCGCGCTGGGGCTGTTTGCGCCGGGCAGTGTGAAGGCGCAGTCGTCGATTGGCGGCGTAGTCACGGTGAGCGGGCCGCTGAAGACGCCAATGAAACTGAGCGGCGCGGCGGAGTTGAGCGACTTCGATGTGAAGCTGCAAGGGGTGGAGCTGAAGGCCGCGGAGCCGTTGCGCGTGAGTCTGAAGAATGGAATGGCGACTCTGGAGCAGGTGCACATCGTCGGCCAAGATACAAACATGCAGGCGAGCGGGACAGTGCAGGCGTTCGGCGCGACCGATGCGGCGGGCGGACGGCTGGATGTGAAGGCCAGCGGAAGCGTGAGCCTTGCGATTGCGCATACGTTCGACCCGGACATTCTGTCTAGCGGAAAAGTGGAGTTCACCGTGGCGGCTGGCGGGCGGACGGGGAAGCCATCGCTGACGGGGCGAGTGAAGTTCGACCAGGTGAACGTTGCAATGGATGGGATTCCCAATGGGCTGAGTTCGCTGAACGGAACGCTGGTGTTCAACGAGGACCGGCTGGAGGTGGAGAACCTGACGGCGATGACGGGCGGGGGCCAGTTGAAGATCGGCGGCTTTCTGACCTACCGCAACGGCGTGTATGCGGACCTGACGGCTGCGGGCGACGTGGTGCGCGTGCGGCTCAATGGGTTGAGCGCGACGGGGAACACAAGCCTGCGGTTGCAGGGCGGGCCGGAGAGCCTGCTGGTGAGCGGGAATGTGTTGGTGACGCGCTTTGGGGTGGGGCCGGAGGTGGACTTCGCGTCGTTCGCGGCGGCAGGAGGAGTGAGTTCGCCGCCAGACCCGAACGCTGCGTCGAACAAGATCCGGCTGGACGTTCATGTGACCAGCTCGCAGCAACTGGACTTCCAGAACTCGTATGCCAAGCTGGCTGGCACGGTCGACCTGACGGTGCGCGGCACGGTGGCCGAGCCGACGATTCTGGGGCGGATTCAGATTACGGATGGAAGCGCGACGTTTGCCGGGACGAAGTACGAGTTGCAGCGCGGCGACATCCACTTCAGCAATCCAGTGCGCATCGACCCGACGATCGATCTGAATGCAACGGCGCGGGTGGAGAGCTATGACATTACGGTGGGGCTGCAAGGCACGATGAGCAACCTGAAGGCGAATTACCGATCCGACCCGCCGCTGAGCGAGGCGGACATCTTCGCGCTGCTGGCGCTGGGCCGTACGCAGGAGGAGGCGCAGTTATACCAGGAGCAGCAGGTGCAGGCGGGGTCGAACTCAACGAGCAGCGCTCTGCTGGGCGGGGCGCTGAACCAGACGGTGAGCAACCGGATCGGCAAGCTGTTTGGCGGGGGAAGCGTGAAGATCGATCCGGCGTTTGTGGGGACGCTGGGCAACTCCGCGGCGCGGATTACGGTGCAGCAGCAGATCTCGCGGCAGTTGTCAGTGACGTTCGCGACCAACGTGAACTACACCGCGCAGCAACTGATGCAGGCGCAGTACGATCTGACGCCCAACCAGTCGATTGTTGTAACGCGCGATGAGTCGGGCGTGTACAGCGTGGTGTTCAAGATCCGCAAGCGGTATAAGTAAGGCGCGGCTGAATGAGAACACGCAACTGCGAAATACAGAGATTCTGGCTGCGCCAGAATGACGACTTGCGTTACACAACGGCGTAGTGGTCTCACTCGATATGATGGAGAGATGGGAAATGTTTGGAAGAGTGTGCGGCTGACGCTGGAGACGATAAAGTGGGAACACTCGATCTTTGCGTTGCCGTTTGCGCTGACCGGCGCGGTTCTGGCGGCGGGAGGCTGGCCGCGGCCCGCGGTGCTGGGGTGGATTGTGGTGTGCATGGTTTCGGCGCGGTCGGCTGCAATGGCCTTTAACCGGCTGGTGGACGCGGGGCTGGATGCGGCGAATCCGCGGACGAAGATGCGCGCTCTGGCGGCGGGAAAGTTGAGCGCGGGATTTGTTGCTGGGTTTGTGGTGGTGTCGGTGGCGTTATTTGTGCTGGGCGCGGCGATGTTGAACCGGCTGACGCTGGAACTGGCGTTGCCCACGCTGGCGGTGTTGCTGGCGTACAGCTATATGAAGCGCGTGACGCGGTGGTCGCACGCGGTGCTGGGACTGGCACTGGGGATTGCGCCGTCGGCAGCGTGGATTGCGGTGCGAGGCGCGCTGGATTGGCGGATCACGGTGCTGACGGCGGCGGTGCTGCTGTGGGTTGGCGGCTTCGATGTGCTGTACGCGTGCCAGGACTTTGAGTTCGACCGCGCGGCGGGGCTGAAGAGCGTGCCGCAGGCCTTCGGGCTGACGCTGGCGTTCTGGATTGCGCGCGCGATGCATGTGGGAATGGTCTGCCTGCTGGTGTGGCTGGTGCGGCTGTTCTCTATGGGAGGGCTGGCCTGGGCGGGGGTTGCAGTGGTTGCGGCGCTGTTGATCTACGAGCACAGCATTGTTTCGCCGCGCGACCTACGACGGATGAATGCAGCGTTCTTTACGCTGAATGGGGTGATCTCGGTGGTGTTCTTCGGGTTTATTGCGGCGGACGTACTGCTGCACAAATAAGAGGGCCCGTAGGGTGCGAACCCTCTTTGGAGAAGGAGTACAAAAGAAAATGCGGGGGTCCCTCCACTCCGCGACGGACAATGAACCCGTCCGTCGCTCCGGTCGGGATGACGGCGTTCAATTATCCGGGCGGAATGGCGGCGTTCAATTATGCCGTGTGGGTGTGCTCGCGCTGGATGGCATCGGCCTTGGCGCTGACTGCGTTCTTGACGTTCTGCGCGGTTGAAGTGATCTTTTCGCGAACATCATGGGCCGTATCGGCGGCTTGCTGTTTGGCTTCGCCATGCTTTGCGGTGCAACATGCGTGGGCGTCGTCGGCGACCGCGTGGAAGGTGTCCTTGGCGTTTCCCCAGACCTCTTTTGCCGCACCTTTGACCTGATCGACGGCGCCTGAGTTGGCAAGCTTGTCGTTGCCGAGAGCTTCGCCGATGGACTGCTTTGCCTTGCCTTTTACCTGGTCGAACTTTCCTTCTACGGTGTCACGATTCATGGAAGTGCTCCTATGGTTTTGTTGCGGACGGGCTGGGAATGGTACTGTCTTGAGGACTCGGTTGCTTCTATACCGCGCGGCGGCCGGAGAGCAGGTTGAGGATGATGAGGACGACGGCGACCAGGAGAAGGAGATGAACCCATGCTCCTAGCACATGAAATCCGATAAAGCCAACCAGCCAGAGTATGAGCAGAATAATGGTGATGGTCCAAAGCATTGTGATTTCTCCTGTGAACTGCCCGGCGATGTTTTTTGCCGCGGAGGTGGAAAGACCGACCGCGAACCGTCATTGTGATAAGTTGCGAGTTACCGGGAAGAGGTTGCCAAGAGCAATCGAGAGACGATGGGTTTTTTGAGGGGGGTAACGCGTGAGGATTGCGATACAGGGCGAATTGGGATCGAACAGCCACATGGCTGCGCTGGAGATGCTGGCGGACGCGGGCGGCGAGGTGGAGATTGCGGCGTGCGCCCTGTCTGCGGAGGTGTTTGAGCGGGTGGAGGCGGGCGAGGTGGATGGGGCGGTGCTGCCGATCGAGAACAGCTTGCACGGGTCTGTGGCGGAGCACTACGATCTGCTGCTGGCCGAGCCGGTGCGGATTGCGCGGGAGAGCCTGCTGCGGGTGCGGCATAACCTGATTGCGCGGCCCGGGGTGAAGCTGACGGATGTGCGGCGGGCGATGTCGCACCCGGTGGCTCTGTCGCAGTGCAGACGCTGGTTTGCGGCGCATCCCGAGATTGAGGCGGTGAACTACTACGATACGGCTGGAAGTGTGAAGCAGGCGATGGCGATGGAGGCCACGGACGTGGCGGGGATTGCGCCGGAGCTGGCGGCTCGGCAGTACGGTGGCGAGGTTTTGGTGGCGGGGATCGAGGACCATGCGGAGAACTACACGCGCTTTCATTTGTTGGTGCGGGAGCGCGGATGGGAGGCGGAGGCCGGAGCGAACAAGGCGAGCCTCGCGTTCATTGTGCTGCACCAGCCGGGGACTCTGGTGGTGGCTCTGGAGGAGTTTGCGCGGGCAGGGGTGAACCTGACGAAGATCGAGTCGCGGCCGGTTCTGGGAATGCCGTGGGAGTATGTGTTCTTCGTCGATCTGCGCTTTGACTCGTCCAGCCAGATGGATGCGGCGCTGGCTGGATTGGGGCGGCATTGCGAGATGGTGAAGGAGCTCGGGCGGTACGTTGCGGCGTAAGTTGCTCACGGGGAAGAGTAAATCTGTAGTGAGCGACGGGGAGTACGCAGTTGAAGAGGACGACCGCCTGAGCCGATGACGTTGGGGTGGAAGTGAGCATCCAACTGAGTGTTGAGGCAGTGGAGCGCGGGTTGTGGGGATTTGGGGTGCGACTTTCGGGATTATTGATGCATCCAATGAAGGAAATCTGATATAAAGGCACTCAAGGATATTCAATGCCAAGTGAATTTGTAAGCGTAATCAAGCCAAGGTCGGCAAAAACTGAAGAGGAGTCGGTGGAGGTTGTGAGCGCGGGGCGGGCGATTCCGGTACTGCCGGTGCGGGACACGGTCCTGTTTCCCCATGCGGTTCTGCCATTGACGGTGGGGCGCGAGAGTTCGATCCTGCTGATCCAGTCGCTGGGCGAGGAGAAGACGATCCTGGTGGTGGCGCAGCGCGACGCCCGGCAGGACTCGCCGGAGGCGGCGGACCTGCACCACATTGGGACGCGCGCGACGGTGCATAAAGTGGTGAAGATGCCAAACCAGAGCCTGTTTGTCTTTACCGAGGGCAATGAGCGGGTGCGGCTAGGGGAGTTTACACAGGTCAGTCCGTTTATGACTGCGGAGTGCGAGACGGTGGAAGAGATTGAGCCTGCGGCGTCGCCGGAGACGGAGGCGTTGCAGCGCAATGTGGTGAGCCAGTTCCAGCAGATTGTGAGCTCGTCGCCGACGCTGTCGGACGACCTGCAGACGATTGCGATCAATATCGAGGAGCCGGGGCGGCTGGCGGACTTTATTGCGTCGTCGCTGCCGTTCCTGACGACGACGGACAAGCAGGAGCTGCTGGAGACGCCGGACATCTCTGCGCGATTGGAGCGGATCAACAATCACCTGGCGAAGGAGATTGAGGTGCAGCAGTTGCGCAACAAGATCCAGACCGAGGTGCAGGACTCGGTGCAGTCGTCGCAACGGGACTACTATCTGCGCGAGCAGTTGAAGGCTATCCAGAAGGAACTGGGCGACCTGGACGAGACGCAGAAGGACATTGCGGAGCTGAAGGAGAAGATTGAAGCGGCGGGAATGCCGGAGGAGACCAAGAAGGACGCGTTGAAGGAACTGGGGCGGTTGAGCCGGATGAACGCGATGGCGGCGGATTATTCGCTGACGCGGAATTATATTGAGTGGCTGGCGGTGCTTCCGTGGTCGAAGTCTTCGGCGGGCGAGGTGGACATTCTGCGGGCCAAGGAGATTCTGGACGCGGACCACTATGGGTTGAAGAAGGTGAAGGACCGGATTCTGGACTATCTCTCGGTGCGGCGATTGAAGCCGGACATGAAGGGGCCGATTCTGTGCTTTGTGGGGCCTCCGGGCGTAGGCAAGACGTCGCTGGGGCGGAGCGTGGCACGGGCGCTGGGACGGAAGTTTGCGCGCATCTCGCTGGGGGGAATGCACGACGAGGCGGAGCTGCGCGGACACAGGCGGACGTACATCGGGGCGTTGCCTGGGCAGGTGATCCAAAATCTGAAGCGAGTGGAGACCAACGATCCGGTGTTCATGCTGGACGAGGTGGACAAGCTGGGGAGGGACTTTCGCGGCGATCCGGCGAGCGCGCTGCTGGAGGTGCTGGACCCGGAGCAGAACAATACATTTCGCGATAACTATCTGGACCAGCCGTTCGACCTGTCGAAGGTGCTGTTCATCTGCACGGCGAACCAGCTCGATCCGGTGCCGGCACCGCTGCTGGACCGGATGGAGATTATCGAGCTGACGGGATACACCGAGGAAGAGAAGGTGGCGATTGCGACGACCTACCTGATTCCACGGCAGATCAAGGAAAACGGGATCGACCCGGCTCTGATTGAGTTTTCGCCAGAGAGCATTGGGCAGATTGCACGGCACTACACGCGGGAGGCAGGCGTGCGCAAGCTGGAGCAGCAGATTGGCACGATCTGCCGCAAGCTGGCGCGACGGATTGCCGAGGGCAAGCCGGAGAAGCTGGTGGTCACGAATGAGGTGATTCTGGAGTTCCTGGGCGGGATCAAGGTGCGCGTGGATACGGAGATTGCCGAGCGGACGAAGCGGCCCGGGGTTGCTGTAGGACTGGCGTGGACACCGGCGGGCGGCGATGTGCTGTTCATCGAGGCCAACCGCATGAAGGGCAAGGGGACGTTCACCATCACCGGGCAGATTGGCGATGTGATGAAAGAGTCGATGCAGGCTGCGCTGACGTGGGTACGATCGAATGCGAAGTCTCTGGGGCT
>Ga0302200_10005316_pt1 | contig 10103 bp, 10 predicted proteins | sample II_Bog_N3_1_FD_194585 | JGI IMG/M metagenome (GOLD analysis project Ga0302200, IMG submission 194585) | Peat permafrost microbial communities from Stordalen Mire near Abisko, Sweden - II_Bog_N3_1 | ecosystem: Environmental > Terrestrial > Soil > Wetlands > Peat | place: Sweden: Abisko... | reverse complement strand
CACTGCTGTCCGGCTATAAGTCGAACAGATTCAGTTGGTTGAAAAAGCAAGGTAAATCTTCCTGGGAGTCGATCTGCTGAAGTGCCCGTAAAATGGGGGTTTTCTCGAATTGAGTTAGGCAGAGAACCTGTAGGATTTGGTAGAGGCTGGTCTTCAGTTCGAGCCGTTTGCGCACGATGGCAACCAGCACATAAACCGATACAGCGATCCATATTTGGGTTTTCACGGCGTTCTCGCTGGTTCCGTAGAAGGCTTTGATGCGCAGGTGTTGCTTGATCCATTTGAAGAACAACTCCACCTGCCAGCGTTGCTTGTAAATGGCGGCGATGGTTGCCGCGGGCAGTGCGAATTTGTTGCTCAAGAACACCAGCCGCTTGCCGGTTTCCGCATCGACGTAGGCAACCTTGCGCAGCGCATCGGGATAGGCCGAAGCCGATTCGAACGACGCGAGCACGACGGTCTGACCCGAGCGCACACCGGATTCCTTCTCCACAGGATGCGAGTAACGGCGCTGGAGAAGCACGTTGCTCTTGGTGCGCACGACGAAAGAAGGCCAACTCCAGCTTGAAGCGGTAGAGCCGCTCGAAGTCGATATAGCCGCGATCCATCACGTAGAACGCTCCGGCTTCGGGCTGGATCAGATCGAGCACATTCACGTCGTGTACTTTGCCATCGGTGATGTGAATGAAAGTGGGGATGTTGCCGCGCAGATCAAGCAGAGTGTGCATTTTGACGGCGGCTTTGTGGCGGCGAAAACGCGCCCACGGAAACAAGCTCAGGCATAAGTCGATGGTCGATGAGTCCAGCGCGTAGAGGCTTTGATCGAGTTCGATGCCCATCGGTTCGGTGGCGTAAAGCAGCCGTGCTTGTGCGATCAACACTTGCGCAAAGTCGGCGTAGATGCGCCAGTCGTGCGTGTCGTTGGCGTCGGCCAGAGTGGATTTGCGCACGCGACCGCGAAAGCCCATATGGTAGAGCTTTGCCTGTATGGCGCCGAGGCTGGCCTCGATGTCGCGCAGACTTTCGCGATAGGTCAACTGGGCGAAGATCATGGCCAGAAATTGGTCCCAGCAAGTAAATCCGCGAGGGTTCGCGTCGCCACAATAGCGGACGACACACTTTTGAAATTCTTTGTGCGGCAGGAATTCGATCAGTTGCGCGAAAATGGTGCGGCCGGCGTTCATGCACCATTGTTTCGCCGGCACCGGGGAGGCGGGAAAACGGAGTTGAATTTCAAATCGTTCCCAATACGAGTGGCCGCATCATGTTGTTGCGCATGATATTACGCGATTTTCTCGAAAAATAGCCGGACAGCAGTGATCGCTTCAATTACCACATCGAGGAAATTCCACTGCACCGCGGGTCTTCCATATTCATCACAGCAGGATTGAACCGAGGGTCTTCTATCTCGAACCCTACTTGACGGTGGAGGCTCTTGTACCTGGGGTCTTGAGACTCTGTGATTCCACTATCGAGAAGGTTTTTGCAACGACAATCTTCGGTTGCAGATGTCGCCACTCTGCATCGAGTCTCTTCCATCTGGCTCACCTCAAACATGCGTTGGATATTGCATATGACTGTTTCCTGAACGATCTAAGATAAGACTGGCGCAGTTAGCAAGACCCAATCTGCTCAATAGTGAACACTTCGCTAATCTCAGTCTTAAAACCTCTGTATGCGCAATTCCCACAGCTCGGCTCAGCCAAGCCTTCTGGTCATAATTGACCGGACTCTCCGTTGCGTTCTCTTTGATAGTACAGATGGTGGCCTCGCGATATCTGGCTGAAACTGCGCGTAACAATTCCGCCATAATATTCCTTGCTGACGAAATGCTTTTCAGAGGTACGCCCAAGATACGTGAAATGGAACGAGAAACGAGCAAGTTCAAATGAATACGCAAACGCTGAGAGACACCGCAAATATTCTTTTTGCTGACAGCAAGGGTCTGCTTGCCATGGATGAGAGCAACGGAACCTGCAACAAGCGATTTGCCAAGCTTGGGATTCCGCAGACCGTTGCAATGCGGCGCGATTATCGGGAGATGATTATCCGCACTCCTGGACTCAGTGAGTGCATCAGTGGAGCAATCCTATACGACGAAACGATCCGTCAAGAGCAGAGCGACGGCACGCCCTTTATCAAAGTCCTGATTAATGCGGGAATCATTCCTGGGATCAAGGTCGATATAGGAGCAAAAGAGTTGGCTGGGCATCCAGGAGAAACAGTCACCGAGGGACTGGATGGATTGCGAGAACGCCTGGCGGAATATTCTCAGATGGGCGCGCGCTTTGCTAAATGGCGTGCGGTCATCGCGATTGGCCGAGGAATTCCCAGCTTGGGTTGCGTGGATGCCAATGCTCATGCGCTCGCCCGCTATGCAGCGCTTTGTCAGGAGGCGGGTCTGGTTCCTATTGTTGAGCCGGAGGTTCTGATGGGTGGCGATCATACGCTGGAGCATTGCCGCAAGGTCACAGAGGAAGTACTGCGAACAGTCTTTAATGCACTGGTTGCGCAGAGGGTTTTGCTGGAAGGAATCATTCTAAAGCCAAACATGGTTCTGCCGGGGGCGGATTGCAGCAAGCAAGCGGAGATAGAGGAAGTTGCCGAGGCAACTGTCTCATGCCTGCTGCGAGCAGTCCCCGCAGCTGTTCCTGCCGTTGCATTTCTTTCCGGCGGACAATCCGTAGAGTTGGCATCTACTCATTTGAACGCAATGAATGTTAGATTCAAATCGCGGCTTCCCTGGGCGCTGGCATTTTCGTTTGCCCGCGCCATACAGCAGCCGGCATTGGAGATATGGCACGGAGAGGAAACAAACGTGTGGGCGGCACAGAAGGCTTTGTATCATCGCACCCACTGCAACATGGCCGCACGCAATGGTGAATATTCATCGGATATGGAGAAGCAATGACCGGAAGCAAGCACAATCCTGAAGGAAACAGCAGCGACAATGGTGAACCGGATCCTGGCCCGTATTGGCGACGTATGCATCGCGACTGGAAGTTCTGGGTAGGTGCCGTCTTTATGGCTGGCGCGCTCGCTATCTATGTTCTGAGTGGCGATCTGGCGTGGGTTCCAAATGGTCATCGGCAGCCTGCAATACCAGCAAGTGCCGTGAATTGAGAGTTCTATGAAGATAGACAGACGGCGGCACAAATGCCTCTGAGACAGTTGTATCCTCTTCGCTTCGACCCGATCTATCAATATCGGTTATGGGGCGGTCGGCGCTTGGGACAATTACTCTCCACGCCGCTTCCAGGCGATGGACCTATCGGTGAAGCGTGGGTGCTGAGTGATCGCACCGACCATCAAAGTGTGGTTGCGAATGGATCACTAAAAGGCCAGACACTTGGACGAGTCATAGAGCAGTATCAGGAGCAGATGATGGGCAAACTGTCTTCACGCTTCAGGCGCTTCCCACTTCTGCTCAAGTTTCTGGATGCGCACGAGATGCTCTCTGTGCAAGTGCATCCCAGCGATCATCGCTCTGAACTGACTCCGGGTGGCGATGCGGCAAAGATCGAAGCGTGGGTGGTTATCGAAGCTGAAAAGGCAAGCCATATCTATGCTGGTCTGAAACCGGGAACAACTGCCAGTAAACTGCGGCATTCTCTCAAAGATGACTCCATTGCGGATTGCCTCGTGAGCATCGTTCCGGAGCCCGGAGATGCAGTATTCATCCCTGCAGGAACCGTTCACACGCTGGGCAATGATGTCGTGGTTTTTGAGGTGCAACAAAATAGCGATGTGACATTTCGACTTTACGATTGGGGCCATATTGACCCGAAGACCAAAGAACCGCGGCCGCTACAAGTTGATCAGGCATTTACCTGCATCAATTTCGACGCAAGCGATAGTTGTCTGGTCGCGGCCCGCGTAGAGACCACCGTCCCTGTTGAGCGCGAGAGACTCTTCGATTGTGATGCATTCCAATTATGGAGATTGCTTGGCCATGATCCGTTCCCAGTTGGAGTAACGGCGGAGCCGCACGTGTTGGCTTGCATTGCGGGTTCAGGCCAGATCGTGTGCGATGGCAATCCTTACGCGGTTGGGAAGGGAGATGTTTGGCTCTTGCCGGCGGAGATTGGAAGGTGCGTCTTTCAACCCCAAGGAGAGATAACTCTGCTGGACATCGCGATCCCTTGATGGTGCTGAGAATCATTATGCAACTGAATCGCAGACTGGGAGACGGATGAAAAAGCTCATTGTGTTTGATCTGGACGGAACCCTCGCACCTAGCAAGTCATCGCTCGCCCCAGAAACTGCAGAACTGTTGCGTGACCTCCTTGGGATCATCAAAGTGGCAGTTATCTCTGGAGGAGCTTGGGCGCAGTTTGAAAAGCAGCTTCTTGCCGATTTGCCCAAAGATAGTCTCTGTGCAAATCTGTCTCTGCTACCAACCTGCGGAACAAAATTCTTTCAATTCGACGGCAAGTGGACAGAACTTTACTCAGAGGATCTTACAGCTGAGCAGAAAAAGAAGATTTTCGATTCTCTGGATAAGGCAGCGAAAGGGGCAGGTTATTGTCCTAGACCGTTGTGGGGAGAAGTGATCGAGGACCGGGGAAGCCAGGTGACGTATTCCGCACTGGGTCAGCAAGCACCTTTGGCAGAGAAAGAAAAGTGGGATACTGACTTTGCCAAGCGCAAGAAGATTGCAGCCATCCTGGAGACTCTTATCCCAGAGTTTTCAATTCGTCTGGGCGGTGCAACCTCAATTGATGTAACCAAACCGGGCATTGACAAAGCTTATGGCATAGGTAAGTTACGAGACACTCTCCAGCTTTCATTGAAAGAGATGGTTTATGTCGGGGATGCATTGTTTCCAGGCGGGAACGATTATCCTGCTGAACAAGCCGGTGTCGTGTCGATCCCTGTAAATGGGCCTGACGATACCAACGTGGTCATCAAGACGATCCTTGCTTGCCTTGGCAACATGTGACTCTGGCAATGGAGAAATCGGGCGAGGAGATTCGATGAGCAGCTTCAAGTTGCAACGCCTGGGCATGATCATGGAGCCAGAATCCGGTAATCCGCATGAAGTGGAAGGGGTCCTCAACCCTGGGGCCGTACGCGGAACTGATGGCGAACTATATCTCTTTCCGCGGCTCGTTGCGAAGGGAAACTATTCGCGCATCGGGATAGTTCGTGTGCGTTTTAATGAAGTCGGCAATCCGTCTGGCGTGGAGCGACTTGGTGTCGCATTAGAGCCTGAAGCTGATTATGAGCATCGGCTCGATGGCAGCGGTGGTTGCGAGGATCCCCGCGTCACCTTTGTTGAACCGCTCAATCGCTACATCATGACGTACACGGCGTTCTCGCAGCTGGGGCCGAGAATTGCGATGGCTGAATCCAAGGATCTCTTCCACTGGACGCGGTTGGGACTCGCAACTTATGCTCATTGGCACGGCGTTGATTTGGCGAACGTGGACGACAAGGATGCAAGCCTATTTCCCGTTGCAATTCCTAACTCGACGGGAAGACTGGAATTGGGTATGCTCCACAGGCCTCTATTTGCAGGCACACAGCCAAAGGAGACCGCGCGCCACGTTGGAGTGCGTGATGTGGATCTTGACCGGGAGAGTATCTGGATTTCATATTGCACATCGGCCTTGAAGGGCGGTGTTGCGGACCACCCGGGTAGGTTTACTTCTCATCACAGGCTTGCGACTCCGGTGTCACCCTGGGAGCGGCTTAAGATCGGCGCGGGGACACCGCCCATTCTGACCAGGCATGGTTGGCTAATTGTGTACCACGGCGTGTGCGAGGTGCCGAGAGTCGGTAGTGGTCATCCGTTGTGCTATTCGGCGGGAGTGATGGTGCTTTCAAAGCTGCATCCGCGAGTCATTCGCTATCGCTCGCTTCAGCCGGTATTGACGCCACTGCTTCCCGAGGAACGCGACGGGACCGTCGCCAATGTTGTCTTTCCAACAGGCATCGACCGGCGCGACGATCTTGGAACTCCAGATCGCTTCGACGTCTACTACGGAATGGCAGACAACCGGATAGGTGTTGCGCGCCTTGACTTGCCTGAGACAATTCCGTCAGAATCTTTCGCTGATGCGCCTGAGGCAAAGGTGTAAGTATCCATGATTCTGGCATTCTGATTTGGCCCAGTATGGCGGTTTAAGTTGGCCCACCCTTGGGCAGCGCGGACTCTACCCTGTTTCTCAGTGGATCTGAGGGACGGAGGGCGAGTTGGACTGGAGAACCAAGGTGGAGTTATACGAGCAGATACGTCGGGAGTATGAGTTTGGGGTTGGGTCGATTATCGGCGTGGCACGGAAGTTGGGCGTGCATCGGCGCATGGTGCGGGAGGCGGTTCGGAACGCCGTTCCGGCGCAGCGCAAGAAGACGGAACGTCCGGCGGTGAAGATGGCACCTGCGGTGTCGTTGATCGATTCGATTCTGGAGTTGGACCGCAAGGCTCCTCGGAAGCAGCGTCATACGGCGCGGCGGATCTTCGATCGCATTCGCGCCGAGATTCCGGGATGCACGCCTGCGGAGCGCACGGTGCGGCAGTATGTGGAGCGGCGCAAGCACGTTCTGGGTCTGGCCGAGCACGAGACGTTCGTCCCGCAGAGCTACGACTGGGGCGTCGAGGCGCAGGTCGATTGGTACGAAGCGTACGCCGATCTGGATGGCGAGCGCGTCAAGCTACAGGTCTTCTCGATGCGTTCGATGGCCAGCGGCGCAGCCTTTCATCGTGCGTATCTGTCGTCGACGCAGCAGGCTTTTCTTGAAGCGCATGAACTTGCTTTCGAGTATTTCGAAGGTGTCTTCCGGCGACTTCGCTACGATAACCTGTCGAGCGCGGTGAAGAAGATCCTGCGTGGCCAGCAGCGCGAGCTGACGGCGCGGTTCATCGCGTTCCGTTCGCACTGGCAGTATCAGGCCGAGTTCTGCACCCCGAGCGAGGGACATGAGAAGGGCGGCGTGGAAGGGGAAGTTGGCTACTTCCGCCGCAACCACTGGGTTCCGGTGCCGGTGGCGGCGGGTCTTGCGGCGTTGAACCGGAAGCTGCTGGAGGACTGCCGTGCCGATGAGAGCCGGATCGTGTCGGGCCAGACCGAGTGTGTCGGGGCACGGTTGCTGATTGAGAAGGAGCACCTGCTGCCACTGGCCACAGACGTCTTCGATCTGGCCGAGATCAGCTTCCCACGCGTCGACCAGACGGGGTGCGCGAAGGTGCGAACCAACTCCTACTCCGTGCCGTTGAAGCCGGGTTCGATCGTCGAGGCACGAGTCTCTTCCACCACGGTCGAGTTCCGCCACCATGGCAACCGGATCGCCAGCCACGAGCGTTGCTACAGCCGATTGCAGAAGATCTTCGATCTGGAGCACTATCTCGACGTGCTCGACCGCAAGCCCGGCGCGTTGCGCGGTTCGACGCCGCTGGTGCAGTGGAGGGCGCAGGGCCGGTGGCCTGAGAGCTACGACCGGATCTGGGAGCAGTTGATCGAACGGCAGGGGCGTCAGCCCGGGACACGGGCCATGGTGGAGTTGCTCCGCATGGGCCGCGAGTTCGGCTACGAGAAGTTGAAGACCTCCGTCCAACAGGCGCTCGATCTGGGCTGCGGAGACGTCGCCGCGATCCGCCATCTGCTGCTCTCCGATCAGTTGCAGCACACGGTCGGCGAGCCGATCGAGATCGGTGCCCTGGCCGCCTACGAACGTCCTCTGCCGAGCATGATCGAGTACGACCGTCTGTTCTCCGGCAACATGCAGGCGGTGCAGGCATGAGCCTCCAGAGCGCAAGTATCGCTCAGAACTGCAAGGCGCTGCGGCTGCCCGCCGTCGGAGCGCAGTTCGCATCGCTCGCCGAAGAGGCTGGCCAGCGCAACCACTCACACCTGCACTACCTCGAAGCTCTGCTCCAGGCAGAGATGGAAGATCGGGAACGACGGAGCATCGAGTTGAAGATGAAGGAAGCGCACCTGCCAAGGATCAAGACACTGGAAGAGTTCGACTTCGCCCAGTCGCCGCATATCCCTGCCGCCCGCATCCGCGCCCTGGCCGAAGGCGGCTATCTCGAACGCGCCGAACCGGTCCTGCTGGTCGGCGACCCCGGCACCGGCAAGAGTCATCTTGCCACTGGCCTCGCCATCGCCGCCTGCCGTCAACGCAAGCGGGTGCGCTTTACGACTGCCGCTGCGCTGGTCAACCAACTCGTCGAGGCGCAGCGGGAGCAGAGCCTGAGCCGCATGCTGGCCCGCTGGTCCCGCGTAGAGCTGATCGTCATCGATGAACTCGGCTATGTCCCGCTTGCCGAAGTCGCCGCCGAACTGCTCTTCCAGGTCATCGCCGAGAGGGCCGAAAAGGCCGCCATCATCGTGACCACCAACCTGCCCTTCTCGGAGTGGCCCCAGGTCTTCACCAACGCCCGGCTCTGCAAGGCCGTGCTCGATCGGCTCACCGATCAGGCACACATCATCGAGACCGGTTCGGAGTCCTACCGCTTCCGTAGAACCATGCGGAAGAAGACCAGAGAGTAAGCCTGGGTGCTCGGTCCTGCTTCCGCTCCGCCCTCCGGGCTACGCTCCAGCAGGACCGAACACCCTCAACATCAACGTCCCAAGGAGTGGGCCAGAACAAACCGCCGAAGTGGGCCAAACCGAGTTGCCAAAGTCAGGAATCTGCTTTTCGACGGTCCGCCAATTCTCTGAAGCATAAATCGCTATCCTCGACCCTTCTGGCTACACCAGCGCTACAGACACACGCTCCGCATGAAGTGCCTGTAGCGCGAATACGCTGAGCGTTCCCTTTTGCAGCGCGGCGATTCCCTCGGCTGCCGCCCGTGCCGCCGCCAGCGTCGTGATTGTGGGAATGCGTGCCAGCACCGCGGCCCGCCGAATCGCCTTCTCGTCGAAGAACGTGTCCTGCCCGCGCGGCGTGTTGACAATCAACTGAATCCGATCTCCTTTGATGAGGTCAACCACATTCGGACGTCCCTCCTTCACCTTGTAGACGCGTTCGGGCTGTAGCCCCACCGCCTCCAAAGCCTCTGCCGTGCCATGCGTAGCCACCAGATGGAAGCCCATCTCGACGAAGCTCCGCGCCAGTTCGACTGCGCCTGTCTTGTCATGGTCGTTCACGCTCAGGAAGATCGTTCCCTTTACCGGCAGCACCTGTCCGGCAGCGATCTGTGCCTTGGCAAACGCCTCGCCAAAGTTGTCGGCCACGCCCATCACCTCGCCGGTAGACTTCATCTCCGGCCCCAGAACTGTGTCCACCCCGGGAAACTTGCCCCAGGGAAATACCGGCGACTTTACATAGTAGTGTGTTCCCGTGTCCAGATCCTTGCCACTGGCAACATACTCTGGCAACAACTCCTTCAGCTTGCGCCCCACCATAATCCGCGAAGCCATCTTGGCCAGCGGCACGCCGGTCGCCTTCGAAACATACGGCACCGTACGCGAGGCCCGCGGATTCACCTCAATCACAAAGACCTTCCCGCGCTGAATCGCAAATTGAATGTTCACCAGCCCAATGACGTTCAGCGCCAGCGCCAGCTTGCGCGTATGCGAACGCAGCGTCTGTAGCACCTCGTCCGTCAAGTCCACCGCAGGCAACACGCACGATGAGTCGCCGGAGTGTATCCCAGCCTCTTCGATATGCTGCATGATGCCTGCAATCACGACGTCGGTCCCATCGCTCAGCGCGTCCACGTCGCACTCCACCGCGTCTTCCAGAAAGTGGTCGATCAGCACTGGTCGTTCCTGCGAGTATTCGATCGCCGTGCTCATGTATCGCAACACCGCCTCATCGTCGTAGGCGATAACCATCGCTCGACCGCCCAGCACATAGCTCGGACGCAGCAGAACCGGATAGCCCACGCGATTCGCCCCCGCCAGCGCCTCATCGACCGAGGTCACCATTGCGCCTTCGGGTTGAGGAATCCCCAACTCCGTAATCAGCTTGCCAAATCGCTTGCGATCCTCAGCCAGATCAATCGACTCCGGCGATGTCCCGATAATCGGCACGCCCGCGCGCTTCAACGGCAGGCTCAGGTTCAGCGGAGTCTGCCCGCCAAACTGCACAATCATCCCAATCTCGGCGCCCGCCGAAGCCTCGTGCTCGTAAACCGCCAACACATCTTCCAA
>Ga0302200_10005315_pt1 | contig 10104 bp, 9 predicted proteins | sample II_Bog_N3_1_FD_194585 | JGI IMG/M metagenome (GOLD analysis project Ga0302200, IMG submission 194585) | Peat permafrost microbial communities from Stordalen Mire near Abisko, Sweden - II_Bog_N3_1 | ecosystem: Environmental > Terrestrial > Soil > Wetlands > Peat | place: Sweden: Abisko, Stordalen... | reverse complement strand
TGTGCCGCAACATCAACACCTAATGCCAGCCCGCTTACTATCAGCACATTATATTGTTGAAGTTCTTCAATCAATTCCTTACACAGATACCTGCCATAATCGGTGATATTTCGTGTACCCACTATACTGATAACCCGCTGATTATTCAGATCGGCATTGCCTTTACTATATAGTAATACAGGTGAATCATTACATAACTTAAGTCGTTTAGGATAGCGCGGATCGGTATAAAATATAACATTGATATTATTCTTTTCAATGAATTTCACCTCCTCTTCTGCCTTCCGCAAAGCTTCATCCAGGTTCAATTGCCCTATTGTCTTTATACCGATACCGGGCACTTCAAGCAACCTGGCTTTAGATACGTTAAACACTTGTTCAGCACTGCCTAAAGATGAGATCAGCGATTTTGATAACACATGGCTAACATTTTTAACATAAGTAAGAGCAACCTGGTGTAGTATAGACATAGTGATAAGATCAGCCTAAAATAGAAAAAGAATAACAATAATGCTATAATAATTAGCAATAAATAAAAACTATTTTTATAGTTTGAAAACTATAAAAATAGTTGTAGCTTTACTTAACTATAAAAATAGTTTACTATGCAGATCAAAGAACTAACCAAAGCCGAAGAGCAAATAATGCAGATACTCTGGCAATTGAATGAAGCCATTGTAAAGGAGATCATCGACAAAATACCAGATCCAAAGCCTGCGTATAATACCGTATCAACCGTGGTAAGGGTATTGGAGGGCAAGGGTTTTATCGACCATAAAGCCTATGGAAACTCGCATGTGTACTTTCCTACCATCAGCGAAGCAGAGTATAAAAAGTTCACTTTTGATAAGATGATGAAGAATTACTTTGATGATTCCTACAAAAGCTTGGTATCATTTATTGCCGATGAAAAGAAGCTCGGCATAAAGGAACTTGATGAGTTAACCAACCTGATTGATAATCTTAAAAACAAAAAACAATGACCTGGCTGCATTATTTAATGGAGGCGAATCTGTACCTCGCGATATTTTATACCGCTTATTACCTGTTTTTAAGCAACGATACACATTACACGTTAAACAGGGCTTACTTGCTGATAAGCTGTGTGCTATCGTTCATCATCCCGGTTATACAATTGGGCTTTTTAAAGCACATTAAACCACAAGCACCTGTTGTACAACACTTTAATAACAGCGCAAGCGTAAAATTGATTGAAATAACTTTAGTTCCACCTCCTCCACAGTTTACCTGGCAGGATGGAATGTTTTATATCTATTTAGCGGGATCATCTGTTTTGCTATTGATATTATTATTTAAGCTTTACCAATTAGTAAGGCTTACGCGCAAAAGCGATACGCCGACAGATGCAAGCTATAAACTGATATATCTTAATGATTCTAACACCGCCTTTTCATTCTTTAACTTCCTGTTTATAGGCACAAAAGCCGAGGGCCGGGAGACTATTATTAAGCATGAACTGGTACATATCCATCAAAAACATTCGGTAGATATCGTGTTTATCGAGGTTTTAAAGATTATAAACTGGTTTAATCCTTTCATATACATGCTGCAACATAGCCTTAAAGCCATACATGAATATATAGCTGATGAGAAAACAGCTGCTACAGAAACCGACGCTATTACCTACTCCACGTTTTTGGTGCACAATGCTTATGGCTTGAGCGGATCTTCAATTACACATTCATTTTTCAATTATAACCTGTTAAAAAAGAGGATCATTATGTTAAATCAAAAACGTTCGGGTAGTTTAGCCAGGCTAAAATACCTGTTGGCTGTGCCCATATGTGGCGGCCTGCTATGTGCTTCAACACTGGCATTCAGTAAAAATTATGGTTGGATTGACTTGGCGCCGGGGCATATGCAACCTACCGTAAACACGGTCAAAGCTGACCTGGCTGAAAAAGGAGTTAATGCCAACCTACAAGCCGCAGGATATACTAATAAAGGCTATAAATACAAGTTAAACAAGTATATAGTTGGTAATGAGATCAATTTCCTGGTAATTATTTATGAAAAAGATGGCTCAAAGGTACGGTATGCAAAAAGTGCCGCTGCACCGGCTGATATTAAATTACTTAGTGAAAAATACGGCTTCACTTTTCCATCAAATGGTAAATACAAATTATTACCTCCAGATACTGTTAAATTTATGGCACCGGTAGTTACAAAGATTGATACAGTAAAAACAACAAACCATAAATTACCTCCACCGCCGCCACCGTCAACAGTAAAACACATAACTGATGTACGTTTATTACCGCCGCCACCCGCACCAAAAGTGACTGATGTAAAGCTATTGCCCCCATCTGCCCCGGTAAAAGCTAAAAAACCAAATATTCCGCCTCCGCCACCACCGGCCGCTACTGGATTAAAACCTACTACAACCATTAAAGGTGGAAAAGCAATAGTTCTTTCTATTGATTCAGAAGCTTTTGATCATAATGGTTTGAGGGATCAAACTCCGGTTATTGTTGTTAACGGATCAATTTATAAATTAAAAGAACCCCTAAAAAAAGGACAAAAGCTATCAGTACAAGCTGATTCTGCTATAGCATATATGTATTCAGGTGATGATCTGAGTCGGGCAATTCAAAAATATGGCTCAGCAGCGCAAAACGGAGTAATCTATGCTTCCGGCAAAACAACCATATCAGTAAAGTAACCAAAATTCAATATTTAAAAACTTTTCTCAAATTGATTTTTGAGTTGGGTGTTGCTGAACGGTTTTTCCGGGTCGGCAATTTCCCGTTTATAAGCGTCACAGCTAAGCCTTTACGTATATCACCTGCTTGGTTTCAAAAAACTCTTCGTCAAAAAAATCCTTTAGGTAATATTGTTTTACCTTTAAACCCGATTCGGTTATTTCCTCAGCCAGATCGCCGCCTTTCAGGTATAAAATACCGTTTGGAAGTGTATTTTTTGATTCTTTATTGAACTTCCCTTTCACCCAGGGATAAAACTCTTTGAGCCGGGTTACCGCGCGCGATACCACAAAATCAAACTTCTCATCCACTTGTTCGGCACGCAAATGGGCCGCTTTTAGGTTCTGTAAACCCAACGCCGATGCTACTTCCTGCACTACTTTTATCTTTTTGCCGATAGAATCCACCAAAAAAAACTGTGTTTCAGGGAATAAGATAGCCAGCGGTATGCCCGGAAAACCGCCGCCGGTACCTACATCCAACACATTTTCGCCGGGTAAAAAAGGCATCACTTTGGCTATACCTAACGAGTGTAACACGTGGCGCTCATATAATTGATCAATATCCTTGCGGGATATTACATTGATCTGGTTGTTCCAGTAGTTATATAGCTCAGGGAGTTGCTCAAACTGCTGTAATTGCAGTGGCGTGATGCTGGGGAAATATTTTATAAGACTATCAGATGTCATCGCGGTTAAAACGATTGAGGATGTTGCCAAGCAAATACCTGGCCCTGAACAACTGCGCTTTTACCGTGCCTAAAGGCAGATCGAGCTGCTGGGCTATCTCTTCGTATGATAATTCATCAAAGTATCTCAGCGTGATCAGGTTACGGTAACGTATGGGCAGGTTCTCTATCAGTAATTTTAGTTCTTCGGTTTGTTGTTTTTTAATGGATGTTTCTTCGGGATTTAAAACATCGGCCTTTATTTGTAAGGTTTTATCCTCACCATCCTCATCCATCATGCCATGTATCGACATGGTGTTTAGCTTCTTCTTCCTGATAAAATCAATACAATTATTGGTAGCCACCCTGAAAAGCCAGGTGCTAAACGCATAATCAGGCTGATATTTGTCCAGTTTTTCAAATGCTTTGGCAAAGGTTTCCACGGTTAGGTCCATGGCATCCTCCTTGTTATTCACCATTTTAAGTACCATAAAATATATGGAATCCTTATAGCGGTGCATCAGATCGGCATAAGCTTTTTGATTACCCTCACGCGCCTTAACCACCAGGTGAAAATCGTTCTTCGCGTTTTCGGTGAAATTTGCGTTTATTTCCATTGCTTGGTTTTTATAAATGTACCTATAAAGCCGAACACATTTAAATATATATAATGAAACAGGTCGAGGCCGGGCAGATACCAGAACAAACCGTAAGCATCCAGCTTTTTAAACACCTTCTTATATATAACAAATTGCAGTATCAACCTGAACATAAATATACCTAAAGCAAGTAAAGGTTCAAAATTGAAAACTAAACATAATATGAGTACTATGTAGAATAAGAAACCGGTAATGGCATCAAAACTTAGCTGGCGCCTGTGCCTGTTTTTATATAATTTACCTACGCCCATATGCCTTTTCTTTTGCCTGTACCAGCTTGCCAGTGTAGTTTTCGCGGTAGTATAGGTAAATGCTTCGGGGTGTATTTCTATAATAGTATTATCCGGTTTTGCATTTTCATTCACGAACAGATCATCATCGCCTGATATTACATGCATATGCGACGCAAACCCTTTGGCATTAAAAAACAAGGTTTTAGTATAAGCCAGGTTACGGCCAACGCCCATATAAGGGTCGCCGTCCAGCGCTGACGAAAGGTAATTTATAGCAGATTTTAAGGTTTCGAACCTGATAAATGGGTTTAAAAAATTCCTGCTTTTATTATAAGGCGAGTAGCCTATTACTATTTGTGCCGATGTGGTGAAATTAGCTGCCATACGGGCTATCCAGTTTGGTGAAGCAGGTTCGCAATCGGCATCGGTAAATAATAAATGCTCGTTTTTTGCTGCCTTTATACCTAAGGTAAGCGCAAATTTCTTACCGGTTTTAAAGCGGTCGTGCTCGGTAATGGTTACCACTTTGAGGTGCGGATACTTAGCCTGTAGCTCTTCTAAAACCAAATAAGAGGTATCGTAAGAGCAGTCATTTATTACAACGACCTCAAAATCCGTGTAATTTTGCTCTAATATAGAAGGCAAATGCCTGCCTAAATTTGCAGCCTCATTACGCGCGCTGATGACAACAGATATAGGAATGTTAGAAGGTATTAGTTCCTCCATCGGCTTATAAGCCGTAAGCAGGCTATGATCGCCTACCAGGTAATACAGTTGAATTATAAAACAAAGCTGGAGTAGCAGTACCAGCGCCTCTTTAATATAGTTTTCCAATCAATAATTAATATTAGGCAAAATTGTTAAAAATTGGCGAATTTATCGAGGTTTAATTCGGCTAAGTTTCCACATGAAGCGTTGTGGAAAACCGCCTGAGCATATTTACATTAAGTACAAAAATAACAGCCCTTTAAAGCGCAATTATTTGTTAATTTTGCGCTCTTATAATGAAATTTAATTTAAAAGCCCAGGATCCGCTTTCAAAAGCCCGCGCAGGTGAGATCACTACCGATCACGGAACCATACAAACGCCCATTTTTATGCCTGTTGGTACAGCAGGCACCGTTAAAGCCGTGCATCAGCATGAGCTAAAAAACGATATAAAAGCACAAATTATACTCGGAAACACCTACCATTTATACCTCAGACCAGGCTTAGATACCATTGAAAAAGCCGGCGGGCTACATAAATTCAACGGTTGGGACGGCCCTATTTTAACCGATAGCGGCGGTTACCAGGTATATTCATTAACCGAAGTACGCAAAATAAAGGAGGAAGGAGTAACCTTCCGTTCGCATATTGATGGCTCAAAACACCTGTTCACGCCCGAAAATGTGATGGATATTCAGCGTACAATTGGTGCCGATATCATTATGGCTTTTGATGAATGTACCCCCTATCCCTGCGAATATAATTACGCAAAAAGATCGATAGAAATGACCCATCGCTGGCTTAAACGCTGTTGCGACCGCTTCGATTCTACCCAATCAAAGTATGGTTACGACCAAACATTTTTCCCCATTGTGCAAGGTTCTGTATATAAGGATCTGCGCGTTCGTTCGGCAGAAGTTATCGCTTCTTTTGAGCGCGAGGGCAATGCAATAGGAGGTTTATCCGTTGGAGAACCGGCAGAGGAGATGTACGCCATGACAGAAATTGTATGCGATATATTACCAGAGCAAAAACCACGTTATTTGATGGGTGTAGGCACACCGGTTAATATATTGGAAAATATAGCGTTAGGAATTGATATGTTTGATTGTGTGATGCCTACCCGCAATGCCCGTAACGGCATGCTTTTTACAAAAGATGGCATTATCAACATAAAAAACGAGAAATGGAAGAATGACTTTTCGCCTATTGAGGCCGATAGTGATCTGTTTGCCGATACCGCTTATACTAAAGCTTATCTGCGGCATTTGATCCACTCGGGCGAGATGCTGGGCGCGCAGATAGCAACCCTGCATAACCTCCATTTTTACCTGTGGCTGGTTAATCAGGCACGTGAAAAAATAATAGCAGGCGAATTTTATAACTGGAAAAAAACAATGGTTAACCGTTTAGGCCAACGACTATAGACTATAAATGAAGGAGTTTTTAGATAAATACATCAAAGTTATTGATAGGTATATCATCAACAAATACCTGGGTACATTTGTGTTCACGCTGGGTATTTTCATCGTGATCTCGGTGGTTTTTGATATCTCAGAACACCTGGATAACTTCTTATCTAAACACGCCACAGTTAAGGAAATCGCATTCCAATATTATGCTGGGTTCATCCCTTTTTACATCAATATGCTGTCGCCGCTGATCAACTTTTTAGCGGTAATTTTCTTCACCGCGAAGATGGCAGACCAGACAGAGATAGTACCAATATTGAGTGGAAAGGCAAGCTTCAACCGCTTTTTAAGGCCCTATTTTATTGCCGCTACGCTGATATTTATCGTGTCATTTTTCGCCAATGTATACCTTATTCCATATACCAACAGGCTAAAAAACGACTTCGAAAACTCCCACGGGTTTAACGGTGACACCGATCCTACCAAGAGCGAAGTGCACCTGCAACTGGATAAACACACCTACGTTTACCTGCAATCATACGACCCTGTAGTACATACCGGGTACACCTTTATTCTGGAAAAATTTAATGGTGATGAGCTTAAAGAGAAGCTATTTGCAACTAATATAGTTTATGATTCCCTTAAGCGGACATGGGCTTTAAACAGCTGCATCATCAGGTATGTGAACGGATTAAAAGAACAACAGCTAAACGTTGCACACAAAGATACAGCACTGGATATGCGCCCTTCTGACTTTGATGTATTGCATGATAATTCATATAATGCGATGTCATTAAGTGTGCTTAATACCGGAATTGCCAAGGAAAGGATCAGGGGATCGGGGGTTTTAAACAATATGTTGTTTGAGAAATACCGTCGTTTTGTATACCCATTTTCAACATTTGTACTCACTTTAATGGGTGTTTCTTTGTCATCCAGAAAGGTTCGCGGAGGTATTGGTTTGCCTTTGGGGATAGGTATAATCCTGTGTTTCGCCTATATAATTCTGGATAAATTTTCCTTTGTATTTGCCGAAAAAGATGCCCTGCCGCCTATATTATCTGTGTTTATCCCCAACTTTATGTTCGGTTTGGTAGGGCTTTATCTGTTGTATAAAGCACCAAAATAATGCCCGAAACCAGTACTTCTGCAGGAATAAACAAAAACCTTTTAATACTCCATTTCACTGTTTTTATATGGGGATTTACCAGTATTTTGGGCGAATTGATCTCCATAGCGGCCGTGCAATTGGTGTGGTACAGGGTAGTTATTGCCACTGTATCCCTATTTTTATACTTCAAATTCAATAAAACCTCGTACAGAATAAGCCGCAAAACGCTGCTAAAGCTAGTAGCGACAGGTGCTTTAGTAGGCGGCCACTGGATACTTTTCTTCGCTGCTATAAAACTTTCAACCGTTTCTGTAACGCTGGTTTGCCTGTCATCCAACACACTTTTTACGGCTATTTTAGAGCCGATAATTAACCGCACCCGCATTTCTAAAATGGAAATTGTGGCCGGAGTTTTGATCATAATCGGCATTATTTTAATATTCAAGTTCGAAACACAATACACTAAGGGCATCATAATAGGTTTACTCAGTTCCATATGTGCGAGCCTTTTTTCCATCATCAACGCCCGCCAGGTAAAGCATACCGATGCTCCGGTCATTGCTTTTTACGAGCTGTCCGGAGCCTTTGTGTGGATCTCGATCTACCTGTTTTTCACCCACGGCTTCGCTCACGACATGGTACTTAAAAACTCCGACATCGGGTATTTACTTATCCTTGGCACCGTTTGTACATCGCTGGCCTACGTTGCCGGGGTATCAGTAATGAAGGAATTTTCGGCCTTTAAAGTCGCGCTCATCACCAACCTTGAGCCGGTATATGGTATCATTATGGCATTCATTTTTTTTGATGATATGCACAAATTAAACTCCGGTTTTTGGGCCGGTGCGCTTATTATCCTATCCACCATCTTTATGTTTCCGTTGGCTCAAAAGCAAATTGCGAAGCGTAGAGCGAGGTAGTTTCATCCCATTATTCTCTTAACTTTTACCGCCTGATTTCCCGTTTTGTATACTCCTCACCAAATAGGGGATAAGAAAACCCGTATACACATAACGCATTTTAAGCCCTTCTGAGGGCAAATTTCATTCAGCTACACTTAACTCCAGCTTTATTAAATCAGTGCCTTAAAGGGCAAATTAAGTTTTTAATTAGTGTATTGAATTAAAACTTCACACGCAAGGTAAAAGGCATCTTTATACTCCACATTCAGACCATTTATTTTGATTTAAAATTTGAATACTCGTTTTATGTAAATAAAATATAGTTTTAATAATCAGGCATATATATAATTTATAAAAATAATAAATTCAAGTAAAATTTGAATTTACCCGAATCGGCAAGCTAAAATTATTAGCAATTGTAATTAATTGATTAAAATTAACAGTATAAAAATCTAAAAATCAAATAATTAAACATATTTAAATGAAGTAAAAGTACATTTTAAGAATTGCCAGGCATGATTTCATCAAAGTGTACTGAAATCAAAAAAATGAAAACTCAATAAAATGCAGGCAGGGAGAGAAAATTATTAGGCGTGAGATTTTCAAACAAAATCGGCCAATTTCCGCGAAACCGGATTTCAGAAAAAAACCAATGAGTCTTCCGGAGAAAATCAAGAAAGATGGCATCGTATATTTTTTCACCTGATGGAACACATTAGGTCGGCCAATTCAATTAGCGTATCAATAACCGAACATGTAGAATTGGTATAAAAAAATCACAACTCCCCTCCTCGTCGATTGACAAATTTTCATTGGGTAGTCCACCCCATTTTTATAAGACATTTAAAAACCGGATATTGTAATTAAATGTTCAACTAAAAAATCATGAGAATAAAAACGATCATCATTATTTTGATAACAGTACTGTTTACTGTTGTGCTTATGCAAAATACAGGCCGGGTAACCTTTTCATTTTTGTGGGCCGATTTCAGTCTGTCAAAATTGACCATGCTGCTGATTGTAGCCGTGGTCGCTTTTGTTATCGGCGTGCTGGTTGGCAGGCCCAACAAAGTAAAACGCCTGGGCGGCGACTCTCCCGATGAAAGCACAGAGCAAACAAATTCCAATACACTAAGTGACGAGGATAGAGAATATATAAACTAACAGCATGAAAAACAAAATCGGATTTATTGGCCTTGGTAACATGGGCATCCACATGGCCAACAATTTAATAAAGGCAGGCTACCACCTGCAGGTATATAACCGCACCGAGGCGAAAATTTTGGAGCTCGATCAGGCATCGGTAACCGTTTGCAAAACCCCAGCCGAGGCAGCCTCCGGGGTACCGGTTTTGATCAGCATGTTATCGCAGGATGATGTGCTGCGAGAATCGACTGTAGGTGCCGATGGAATTTTAAAAACTTTTCCTGCGAATGCTGTGCATATATCCATGAGCACTATCGCCCCTGACACCGCTGAAGAACTCGCCAATTTACACAAGGAACATGGTAGCAAATACCTCGCCTCCCCTGTCTTTGGCAGGCCTGAAGCGGCGGAAGCGAAGAAGCTTTTCATTTGCATTTCGGGCGATAAGGATGCCAAGGAAATCGCAACACCCGTGCTTGAAAATTTAGGACAGCGAATTGTTGATTTTGGCGACAAGGTTGGCTTCGCTAACGTGGTGAAGGT
>Ga0302200_10005310_pt1 | contig 10110 bp, 8 predicted proteins | sample II_Bog_N3_1_FD_194585 | JGI IMG/M metagenome (GOLD analysis project Ga0302200, IMG submission 194585) | Peat permafrost microbial communities from Stordalen Mire near Abisko, Sweden - II_Bog_N3_1 | ecosystem: Environmental > Terrestrial > Soil > Wetlands > Peat | place: Sweden: Abisko, Stordalen... | reverse complement strand
CAGGCACGGTGATCTTGACCGGCACTCCGCACGGCGTAGGGATGGCGCAAAAACCGCCACGATGGCTTCGCCCTGGCGACCATGTGAGCATCCAGATCGAAAAAATCGGCACGCTCGCCAATTCCGTCGAGAACGAGAAAATCTGAAACCACAACCTACTGAATATATTATGTCCGACTCTCTAACTGAATGGAAAAATGACGCCGAGCTGTTTCGGCTGATGAAGGAAGTGCTCTACACGCCGGTCGTCGGCGATATCCTCGACGCCCTCGGGTGCTGTCACCAATTTCTGCCGCAGCCAGTGCAGCCCGCACTCGAGACGATGAAAGTCGCCGGCCGCGCGATGCCGGTGGTGATGATTGACGTGCACGGTCCTCAGCAAAAACCATTCGGCCTGCTGACCGAAGCGCTCGATCAGCTCGAACCCGGCGAAATTTATGTGGCCTCCGGCGGTGACATGCGCTGCGCGTATTGGGGCGAAATTCTCACAGCCACCGCTCGCACGCGCGGTGCGGTCGGCGCGGTCATCAATGGATTTCATCGTGACACGCCGCAGATGTTGTCGCAGAACTGGCCGGTGTTCAGCCGCGGGCGTTATGCGCAGGATTCCAGTGTGCGGACGAAGGTCGTTGATTTCCGCTGTCCGCTCGAAGTCGACGGGGTGTGGATCGAGCCGGGCGATCTGGTTTTTGGCGATCTCGACGGCGTGGTCATCGTGCCGCGCAAACATGAAAAGGAAGTCATCGGGAAGGCACTCGAAAAGGCGCGCGGTGAAAAACTGGTGCGCAAAGAAATCGAAGACGGCATGTCCAGCACCGCCGCGTTCAAGAAATACGGGATTTTATAAATTACGAATTATGAGCAATACATCACCAGACTTCGGGAAAATATTTTCCCTCGCCAACGAACATGCCTTGATCACCGGTGGGGGCACCGGACTTGGTTTGGCGATGGCGCAATGTTTCGTCGCTGCCGGCGCGCGCGTGACAATTGTCGGCCGTCGGCCCGAACCGCTTCAAGCCGCGTGCAAGGAACTTGGTGCCAATGCCGCTTATCTCGCGGTGGACATTACCGATCCAGCGCATGTCGCGACGTTGATTTCCGAAGCGGAAAGCAAAAACGGACCGCTGACTATTTTGGTCAACAACGCCGGCGTGCATTTGAAAAAACCGGCGGCGGTGACGTCTGATGCAGAATTTCAATCCGTGATTCAAACACACCTGTTCGCTGCATTTTCGTTGAGCCGCGAGGCGTCCAAAGGAATGTTGGAACGCGGCCACGGGAGCATTCTCTTCACCGCTTCCATGACTTCGTTCATCGGCATGACGCAAGTTGTCGCGTATTCCGCCGCGAAGTCCGCCTACCTCGGCGTCGTGCGCGCTCTCGCGGCTGAGTGGTCGAGCAAGGGTGTTCGCGTCAACGCCATCGCGCCGGGCTGGATTCAATCTGAGATGCTCGAAAAGGCGCTTGCCGGCGACACCGCGCGTCGCGCCAAAATCATCAGCCGCACCCCGATGGACCGGATGGGCGAACCACACGACATCGGCTGGGCGGCTGTTTATCTCTGTTCTCCGGCGGCGAAATTTGTGACTGGAGTCGTGCTGCCGATTGACGGTGGCGCGAGCATTGGTTTCTAAAATTATTTTTATATGAAAACTTTTTTGATTGATAAACCGGAAGCCTTCAGTTTCGGCGAAACGACACTACCCGAAGTGAAAACCGGCGAGGTGCTGCTCAAAATTGAACGCATCGGCCTGTGTGGCTCGGATTTGACAACCTTTCGCGGCATGAATCCGATGGTTGCGTATCCGCGCATCCCCGGCCACGAAATCGCGGCGACCATCGTCGAAGTCAGCGAGGGCGTGCCGGTGCATTTGAAACCGGGCTTGCTCGTCACCGTTGTGCCTTACACGACGTGCGGTAAATGTCCGTCGTGCCGCGCGAAGCGTCCAAATGCCTGCCAGTTCAACCAGACACTTGGCGTTCAGCGCGACGGTGCGCTCACGGAGTTTGTAACCGTGCCTTGGCAAAATATTCTGCATTCGCCGAAACTAACCGCGCAAGACTATGCGCTGGTCGAACCGTTATCCGTGGGTTTTCACGCGGTTGAGCGTGGACGTGTGACCGCTGCTGACACCGTGGCGGTTTTTGGTGCGGGCATGATCGGCCTCGGTGCGATCGCGGGAGCGGCATTGCGCAAAAAGGCCCGTGTCATCGCCATTGATCTCGATGACCAAAAGCTAATGCTCGCAAAAAAAGCGGGCGCGGCGGAAGTCATCAATTCCAAAACCGAAAATCTTCACGAACGGCTGCAGCAGTTGACGAATGGCGAAGGCCCCAATGTCGTCATCGAAGCTGTTGGCGCAGCGGAAACTTTTGTCGCCGCAGTGACCGAGGTTTGTTTTTCCGGTCGTGTTGTTTACATCGGCTACGCGAAACATCCGGTGGCCTACGAAACCAAATTTTTCGTCATGAAGGAAGTCGACATCCTCGGATCGCGAAATGCGCTGCCGGAAGATTTTTCGAATGTGATCCAGGTTCTCGAATCGGGACTTTATCCCGTCGCCGAAACGGTGACGCGCGTTGTGCCGTTCGCGCAAGCTGGCGAGGCCCTCCGGGATTGGTCGGCCAATCCGGCCACCACCACGAAGATCCACGTCAGTCTTCCCTGATAAATTATGGCTAATAAACTCTTCCTCACGCCCGACGGCAAGAACCGTGCCGTTACGTTCGCGCTGGTCTGCTCGCTGTTCCTGCTCTCGGCCCTGTGCAACAGCATGATTGATGTACTGAACAAGCAATTTCAGAACTCGCTCGGCGTCTCCAAGGCGCACTCGACGTTTGTGCAGGCGGTTTGGTATGGGGCATATTTCTTCATGGCGCTGCCGTCCGGCTGGGTCGCGCGGCGATTCGGTTATCGTGCCGGAATTCTCACAGGACTGACGACGGTCATCGCCGGGTCGCTGCTGTTTATTCCCGTGACGAATTTTCACGCATCGCAATCCGTGGTCTTCGCTGCGTTTCTCGGTGCGCTGTTCGTGGTGGGCGCGGGCCTGACATTTTTGGAAACGATTGCGAATCCCTATTCGACGGTGCTTGGGCCTCCGGAATCGGCCGTCGCGCGCATCAACCTCGGCCAGAGCTGCAACTCCGTCGGCTGGATTCTTGGGCCGCTGCTCGCCAGTAGTTTTTTACTGTCGAAAACCGGCGTGGCGAACACCAGCAACGCCGCGCTCTTCATGCCTTATCTTGTCATCGCGGGCATCGTCGCCGTACTGGTGCTGGTGTTCAGCGTCGGCCCGATTCCTGAAATCCATGCGCCGATGGAAACCAAACCAGTCACCAGCAGCGCGCAGCAGGAACGTCCGCTTTACAAGGAAAAGCACTTCGTCTTGGCCATCGTATCGCAGTTTCTTTACTGCGCCGGACAGATCGGCATCTTCAGTTTTTTCGTCAACTACATGAAAGATGATCGCTACGTGCCGACACTGCCGTTATGGGCGGCGAATCTTCTGCCAGCGGCGATGAAATTTTCGCAGGCACCAGATGCCTGGCGCCTCACGGAATACGGCGCGGGTGTTTTCCTGTCCGTGGCGTTTGTTTTTTTCACCGTGGGCCGTTTTTCCGGCAGCGCCATCACGCGCTATTGCAGGCCGCACATCACCCTCGGCGTCTATGCGGTGATCAACATCGTGATGATGACACTGGTGATTTTGCCGCTGGGCTGGTTGTCGGTGGCGGCGCTGTTTTTAAGTTTCTTTTTCATGTCCATCATGTATCCGACGCATTTCGCACTGGGCATTCACGGGCTGGGGGAAAAGACGAAGCTCGCTGCATCGTGGATGGTGACGGCCGTGCTCGGCGGCGCAATTCTGCCGTATTTCATGGGCCTGATTGCGGACAACTACTCGATGCGTGCTGGCTTCCTGATGCCGTTGGCCTGCTTCGCCTTCATCGCATTTTACGGATTCAGCTGGCGCAAGTTTTACCGGCATGATCTGGAAAATTAGAATAGTTCAAGAGATCGGAGACGCTGGTTTCTTTTCCAGTCGGCTTTTGTGACACGCGATCGTAAATTCAATGGTTAGAAGAAGTGGGGAAGATAGCGGTAGTGGAGGCCAAGGAACGATTGGCAAGGCAATCCCGTCAGGGTGAGCCGAGCGGGAGTGAGCGAATCCATACCCCTGCGGTCTTGCCCCAGCGATCGCCGCCAAAAATTAGCATTCTGACCACAGCCCCAAGGGGTTGCGATTAAATCTGCGTTTCCCTAAGTCATCTTCACAAGGAAATCTTGTAGACGAGGGCGATTCCGTTGGGTGATTTTGCGGGTGCCTTGATGGTCAGCTTGTCGGCATCTTGTGACCACTGCACCTTCTCATCGCTGCCCAGCAGCGTGATGTCGCCGATAGGCTTATCAAGCAGCTTGGCCGCACTGCCAAGAGACTTGATCTGCAAATCTTTTTTTGGCACACCCAATTCAATCATGTAAAGCACTCCATCCTTGGTGGTGAAGCGCACATCCTCGCCCGTGAACGCCTTGGCCTTGCCTTCATTGAAGTTCCCCACCTTGAGCGGCGGACCTGCCGAGTTCGGTCCCTCGCCAAATACCTTCCATGGACGCGTACCGAAGATGCATTCCTTGTTCACGTCCATCCAATCAGCAATGCCTTTCAACACCACCTCTTCCTTTTCGTCAATTGTGCCGTCGGCACGTACCGGGATGTTGAGCAACAGATTTCCGTTTTTGCTCACGATATCGCACAGCATCTTGATAACACGGCTCGCGTTCTTGTAATGGTTGTGCTCATAAACAAAACGGTCGTAATGCCAGTTGCCGATGCACGTGTCCGTCTGCCACGGCAGCGGCTCGATCCGGTCTGACGTGCCGCGTTCGATGTCCCACACGATGCACTGGCGTTCCACATCGTTGAGCTGTTTACCGAGGATCACCGCCTCAAGCTTGCCGTTATTATAGGTCGTGTTGCTGTTGTAAAAATCCGCCGCGATTTTCAAACCCGCGTCACTGACCGGCCACAGCGGCAAAGCGTCGTCATCAAAGTAGAGCAGGTCAGGCTGATATTTTTTGATAAGGTCGGCGGTGCGGTTATAAAACTTGTCGCAATAGGCCTGATCCGGAAGACTCACTCCGTTGGTCCAATCCCAGCGAGCATGGATTGCACCGAGTTTGTCAAAATTCGGGCTTGGTGTGTGGCGTTGCTCATAGAGATCCTGAGGGTCAAGTCCATCCCACCACTTGCCTTTGCCATCGGCCTTCGTCAATTTGCCATCGTAAGGCACTCCTGCGAGCGGCCCTGTCTTGTCAGTGCTCTGGGTAATTTCATACCAACTCCACGCGTGTGCGGCATGGAGACTCACACCGAACGGTAGTCCCTGATCGTGCGCGGCCTTCGCCCAACCGGCGATCAAATCTTTCTGCGGGCCGACCTTTACCGAATTCCACGGTTGATACGCACTGTCCCACAAATCGAAATTGTCATGGTGATTACCCAAGGCAACAAAGTATTGCGCGCCGGTGCGTTTATACAGTGCGACCAGTTTTTCTGGATCCCACTTCTCCGCCTTCCACGAATGAATAACGTCCTTGAATCCGAACTGTGACGGAGGTCCCCAGTGTGCGACCTGATACACATTTTGTGGGTGACCTTGCGAATACATATTGCGCGCATACCAGTCACTATCTTCCGGCTCACATTGCGGCCCCCAGTGCGCCCAGATGCCGAACTTCGCGTTGCGGAACCAATCGGGCACCTGATATTGCTTGAGTGAATCCCATGTCGGCTGGAATTTTCCCGGCGCAATCGGCTCGGCCGATGTGTTGACGATGACCTTGGGAACAATAGTCTCGGGGATCGGGTCGCCAGCGTGGGCCAATGGCACCATGCCAAACAGAAGAATGAGACCTAAGTTCAGGGAGGGGGATTTCATAGGAAGCTCTTATGCATATCTCTATTGGTCAAATCTACAAAGTCATAATTATATCCGCCTAAAGTTCCGCCATGGCTCAATAAGGTGCACGTCGTAAACGGGAATTCACCATCCGCGAATAGAAAATTCATGTCCCGACCGTTCTCACGATCCGTATTGCCCCCCTCATGAGCCTCGCCTGTCTGCAACATTCCAGGTGCCGCCACCTGACTTTTAGTGATGATAATAGATCCTAGTCCTGTTTGAAGTCTGCGTGACCTTCCTTCATGATCGACCGAAGGCTGTCGAGCAGGGACTTGGCCTTGTCATACGAACCGGCTTTCACGGCATCTTCAATCCGGTTGAAGGCATCGGTGAGTTTGTCCAGTTCGTCGCGATAGTCTGACAGGAACTTATCTCGATCAGCGGCCGGAATCGTGGCCGTCATCCGGGGGTCAAGAGTCTTGGATTTGGTGACGGCCTGCTTGAGCGATTCGATCAAGGTGATGTTCTGCTGTTGCTTGGTCGGATCTGCAACCTGCTGTGAGAGCTGACGTTTCCCGCGGGCCAGGATCTGCATCTGCTTTTCAAGCGGGGAATCAGGGCCATCCTCTGCTCTCAAAGGAAAGGTGACTGTGGTGAGGAGGGCTGCAACTAGGAGGAGGGAAGGGAGTTTCATGAGAGGAAGGGGAGTTGAGTGATCAGACAGCCACGATATTTACCAGACGGCCTGGAACGACAATGATTTTTTTGATTACTTTGCCCTCCAGTTGTGATGCCAGCGAGGCGTCGGCCAGAGCGGCCTTTTCCACAGACTCCTTGCCTGCTGCTATCGGGACAGTCAGGTGGCCACGCACTTTTCCATTCACCTGAAGGGCGTAGGAAACCTCACTGACGACAAGGTAATCCTCATTCCAAGAGGGCCATGCAGATTGCGAGGCAAGACCCTCAAATCCAGCAAACTTGGTGGCGAGGTGTGACCAGAGTTCCTCCACGAGATGCGGGGCAAAGGGGCTCAAGAGCGGCAGAAAGAGACGCATCGCCTCGATGGGGCGGGGCTTTGCGTTGGTGAACTCATTCGTGCAGATCATCATCTGAGAGATTGCCGTATTGAAGGCAAGGGACTCGATGTTGTGCGTCACTTTCTTGATGGTGGCGTGCAGGATGCGGCGCTGGGCCGTGGTGAGTTCCTGCTCGGCCAGATCGTCTGAGAGAATCCAGTTTCCTTCCTGATCCTCTGCCATGGCGAGACGCCAGACTCGTGCGAGGAAGCGATAGACTCCTTCGACGCCCGTGGTGCTCCACGGTTTACCATGTTCCAGAGGTCCCATGAACATCTCGTAGAGACGCAGAGAATCGGCCCCGTATTCGGCCACTACCTCGTCGGGGTTCACCACATTGCCGCGACTCTTGGACATCTTCTGCCCATCATCACCGAGAATCATCCCTTGATTGACAAGGCGCTGGAACGGCTCCGGGGTGGTCAGGTGGCCAAGATCGAAGAGAACCTTGTGCCAGAAGCGGGCATAAAGCAAATGAAGTACAGCGTGTTCCGTGCCGCCTACGTAGAGGTCGACGCCGCCTGGCGTCTTGTGTGAGTGGTCGCCGCCTGGCGTTTTTTTTGTGTCGCCACCGGGCCGGCCTGTACTGCCCATCCAGTAGTGCTCGGCCTCGGTGCCGATGAAACGGTCATGATTTTTGGGATCGCAGAAGCGAAGATAATACCAGCAGGAGCCCGCCCACTGGGGCATCGTGTTGAGTTCCCGGCTGGCGTTCTCGGAGTAGCGGACCCACTCCTTGGCTTTGGAGAGAGGGGGCTCCGCTGTTCCTGTTGGTTTGAAATCCTCCATTTCCGGTGGCTCCACGGGGAGTTCCTCATGCGAGAGGGGACGATGGGAACCGTTCTCCCAGACGATGGGGAAGGGTTCGCCCCAGTAACGCTGACGCGAAAAGAGCCAATCGCGCAACTTGTACGTGATCGTGCCTTTGCCAACGCCCTGCTCTTCCAGCCACGCAATCATCTTGAGCTTCGCTTCAAGGGTGGGGAGGCCATCAAGAAAGCCGGAATTCACAGCGACTCCTTCACCAGAGAAACAGCGATCAGCTTGCCAGTGCCAAATTGATCCATCATCTAATTGCTTCGATTGCCTATGGCTGATCGGGCTGCCTGGAGTAATTGTTTGGAATGTGAAATTACTCTCTAAAGATCTTTCCGCAACGACATGGATAATAGGCAACCCAAAGGCATTTGCAAATTCATGATCACGCTCATCGTGGGCGGGGACGGCCATGATCGCACCGGTGCCATAGCCGGTGAGAACATAATCGGCAATCCAGACGGGGATCTTCTCCCCGTTGACCGGATTCAGTGCATAGGCTCCGGTAAAGACGCCGGTCTTTTCCTTGGCGAGATCAGTGCGCTCCAGGTCGCTCTTGCTGGAGCAGGCCTTCTTGTAGGTAGCGACAGCCTCCTGCTGTGGGGCTGAGGTGAGTGATTCTACCAACGGATGCTCTGGTGCTAGCACGAGATAGGTTGCGCCGAAGAGAGTGTCGGGGCGCGTCGTGAAGACGGAGATGTCCTCGGGAATGCCATCCAGAGCAAAACGGACTTCCGCGCCCTCACTGCGACCGATCCAATTACGCTGGAGTAGCTTGATTGATTCCGGCCAGTCGAGGCCGTCAAGATCGGCGATCAGGCGCTCTGTGTAGGCGGTGATCCTGAGCATCCATTGGCGCATTGGACGGCGCTCGATGGGGAAACCACCAACTTCGCTTTTGCCATCAATGACTTCCTCGTTCGCCAGCACCGTGCCCAGCTCAGGGCACCAGTTAACCGGCTTGTCGGAAACAAAGGCAAGGCGGACGCTGTCGGGATCCATGCCAGTGTACGAAGAGATCGGTTCGGCTTTGTTCGTGGCCGGATTTACCCAGGCATTATAAAGCTGGAGAAAGATCCACTGCGTCCAGCGGAAGTATTCGGGATCGGTCGTGCTGATCTCGCGGGACCAGTCGTAACTGAACCCGAGTGATTGCAACTGTGTGCGAAAATTATCAACATTCCGCTGTGTGGTGATGCGCGGATGCTGCCCGGTTTTGATCGCATACTGCTCGGCGGGAAGCCCAAAGGCATCCCATCCCATGGGATGCAGAACATTATCACCCAGCAGGCGATGATAACGGGCTAGGATATCGGTGGCTGTGTAGCCCTCGACATGGCCGACATGGAGACCATCGCCGCTCGGATAGGGGAACATATCCAGGACAAAATATTTCTTTGCCCCGAGGCGGAAATCGGGATCACCAGGATTGGTTGCCCGGAAAGCCTGGGTGCTCACCCAATGCTGTTGCCAGCGGGGTTCAAATTCGGAGAAAGGATAGTGCTTGCGGGTAAGGGACATCTGGTTCGAAGGTGAAGCCCTGTATGCAATCTGAAAAATTCCTTTCCGCCAAGCCGCACGATGTTCCGACCATACTTCTGGCCACCCGGAACCGGCATAAAACCCGCGAGATCCAGACCATGCTGGGAGACGGGGTTTTGGTTATTGATGCCACGCAGATCGACCACCTGCCCGAGATCGAGGAAACCGGGGTGACCTTTGAGGAAAATTCCAAACTCAAGGCTGAGGGTATTTCCCGCGTGATGGAGGGCATCGTCCTCGCCGATGACTCCGGCATCGAAGTCGATGCGCTCGGCCGGGAACCTGGAGTCTATTCCGCACGCTACTCAGGGCCGGGTTGCACCGACGAGCAGAACACTGCGCTGGTTTTGGAAAAGATGGCCGGAGTACCCCAGGAACAACGCACTGCCCGTTTCCGCTGCGTCCTTGCTGTCGCCGAGGGAGGGAAAACGCTGGCAGTCTTTGACGGGACGGTTGAAGGGATTCTTGCCACCGAAGTGAAAGGTGACGGTGGCTTCGGCTACGACCCGATCTTTATGCCGCTGGGTTATGACCACACCTTTGGCGAACTCTCCTCGGAGATCAAACACTCGATGAGCCACCGAAGCCGGGCCTTGGCACAGTTCAAGCAGTGGTGGGCATTGCGCGGATGAGTGTAATAATTTTTAAGTAGCAGGGTCACTTGCTCGCAGCAGAGGAGGAAAATCTTCTCAACGCGATGAAAAGAGACTTGATTGATAGAGGCTTTTATTTTATCAGCAAACCCATGATCCCCCGTATCTCTCTA
>Ga0302200_10005300_pt1 | contig 10120 bp, 1 predicted proteins | sample II_Bog_N3_1_FD_194585 | JGI IMG/M metagenome (GOLD analysis project Ga0302200, IMG submission 194585) | Peat permafrost microbial communities from Stordalen Mire near Abisko, Sweden - II_Bog_N3_1 | ecosystem: Environmental > Terrestrial > Soil > Wetlands > Peat | place: Sweden: Abisko, Stordalen... | reverse complement strand
GGACCGGTCGCGCCCGGGATTCCCGTGGCACCGCGTACGCCTTCCGGCCCAGTGATGCCGTTGAGCACCATCCAACTCCACAAAGCGCCGGGCGAACCTGTTGCACCGTCTTGCCCGGTCAAGCCTTGCAATCCTGTTGCACCTACCGAACCGGTGACGCCCGGCGCGCCCGTGGGCCCCAACAGTCCGGTCGCGCCCGGGATTCCTGTCGCTCCATCTACTCCGGTAGCGCCTTCGGCACCAGTCGGCCCCGGCGGACCTGTAGGGCCCGGCGGGCCAGTAACACCGTCATCGGCGCTAGAGGTGCGGGGACGATCAAAAAGACTCATTGATTCTTCTCCTTTGCGGGCGCCGCCAGATACGCGGGCAGCGTGATGCGGTCAAGCTTGAGCAGGGGCAAGGTGGTGCTTAAGGCGTCGTCGAAGAGCGAAAAAGTGAATACAAACTGGCTGCCGTCGCCTTGCTGCGGGTGAAGGCTACTGTTGGCCAGGAAGCCCTGCACTGAATCTGCCAGACTTTGCAAGACAGGACTCGAAGGCAGGATGGTAGCGGGGACCGACAGCGCCACCGGCACTTCGACCGGCAATTGGCGGGCCTCATCCACAAAATAGCGGTAGAGGCAGCCGATCTGGAGAGTGCGGGCGACGGGCGTGGCTGAGCCCTGCGGTGTGAGCAGCGCGGCGGTGAAGTTGGTGAGGTAAGTGACCAGCGGGAGGGTTCCGGTGGAGTACTGCTGCATGGGGATCTCAATGGCTGGGTTCAGCAGCGGCACTGCCGGCGTTACGTGGCGGACGTATGGGGTGCGATAGATGAAATCCGGGTTGCCGGGGCGCGCGCCGTACCGCTCGTTGCGGGCAACATAGAGCGATCCCCATGCGCTGTTTTCGGCGAGGATGTCAAAGGCTGCTGCGGGCGACGGAGTTGCTCCGATGAGATCCACTTTCCGCTGGGTGATATGGAGTGCTGCCTCATAGGGCAGGTAGAAATCGCTTCCTGGATCCTTGTAGCGATAGATGCCGGGTGTCTGTTGTTCCAGCGTGTAGCCGTCGATCTCGATAGCCGGAATGGCGGCGTCTGCAGGGTCGTCCACCGTGACTTCCAGGACTCCTTTTTGCTTGTCTGTGTCTACCGAATTTTGCAGGACCGAGAACTCGATGGAGCGGGCGATGGAAAGAGCGTCGTTCTTCACCACCTGGTCTTGAGGCCACGTATCGGAAAGTTGTTGAACGAGCCACTCGAACGACTGAATGACTGCGAGGCCCTTGCCGGTGAAGTCGGGTGTGCGGACATAGCTGTCGAGGTCGGCATTCAGTGCCTCCCACGATTGAGTGAACTGCAGCAACGCTGATTCGAACGGATACTCCACGAGGGCCGATGCATTGATGCCGCTGCTGCTGCCGATGTCGACCTTGACGTGTACGTCGTCCTGGGCGGCGCCGGAATAGGCGTAGTCAAAGCTGTACTCCCAAAGCCGGGCGCGCTCGACTGTGCCGTCCTGCTGCGGGAAGCCTGCGGCGACCTGATTTACGAGGCTGGGCGGCGTGGGGTAGGCCTTAAGCGGAACCGGGATTCCGAGATCGCCCAAGCTTGTTTTAACCGCGGCACGCACCTGCTCTGAGGCTAGCGCGAAAGGCGTGACAAACGACAGCCACGACGAAGCCGTGTACTTGTCGAGAGGTGTCGGCATCGCGTGCGGATCATACATGAGGTGGCTGATATCGAACTGAGCGCCGATGTTCACGATGCTGGCCGCAGCTTTGTTGGCTGTGGCGAAAGTGAAAGTGAGGATACGGCTCTTCGCGGTATCGTCGAATCCGACGAGCGCCGTCGAGAAAGTGTAAGGGCTCTCGGTTGCGTTGGTTGCAGTCGTGCTTTTCTTCGCGGAGACGCTGCCGTAGAATTGCGGGGCTGCATCTGACTTGGGGCCGCTGACTGTTGCATTCAGGGCCACTACGGAGTCGATCTGGTAAGCCGCGGAGAGCCGCACGAGCAACTCCTGCTCCAGCTTGTCCCTTGAGGCCTTGCGCATCTCGTCGTCGACTGCCGCGTCGAGGAAGGGTCCAGCAAGCCGCGTGGAGATGCGGCGCGCCAGTTCCTTCTTTGCATTCAGGATTTGGTTCACGGGGTTGGGTGTGGGTGGGTCGTCTCCCGCAGTGGCAATGCGCCACGCGTTCACTCCGTATTCAGGCGAGAGGAACTGATCCATTGCCGCGAGAAAGTTGCTTGCTACCAGATCAAGATCGATGTTGCTGAAAGTTTTGGCGACTATGTTCTGGTTCGGCAGCGGGGTATCGACGGTGTAGGTCTGGATGGGGATGCCGGGCGCCGAAAACGGATTCAGCGACAGGGGTTTCAGCGAGACGTACTGGACCTTGGCCGGATCGAATTTGCAGTTATATCCACCCGCGCCAAAGCGCATGAGCCACACTTCTTCTGCGCCGGCGGTGGAGTCTGGCGTTCCCACCGCAACCATCAGGGTTGGGAAGCAGGCCTGCAGGTTCTGGGCGAAGATGGTGAGCGACGTTGGCTCGTCGGCCTTGGTGTTTTGGAAAGCGGCTGCGACGTTGCTTGCGGCAATGCCTGCGGTGCCGACGAGTGGGTCGTCCATCGACGGCTCAACCAGCGACGGAGTGCGCGCGATGGTAAGTGTAGTCGTGAGACTGAAGAGCGCTTCGCTGGATGTATCCTTCACGGGCGCCGCGAGGACGGCCGAGGGAGCGGGGCCGGGAGTCTTGCCTTCTGAAATTGCTTTTGTGTAGATATACGACGCAACGACAAAGGCCACGAGCGGCGCAGTAACATCGGTTGGCACGGCCGCAGCATCGAGGCTGGTGCCTAGCACCACCGTGGCGTTGCGGGCCAACTGATAATAGATCGCCGCAAATCTTTTGGCAGCGGTCTCGGCCACTTCGGGGCCGGAGTCACCAACATAGCGATTGGCATCGGTGCTCACGTCGACGTAGAGCAAGGCCTCTGGGGGGACAATCTCCGGCGGCGTGGCTTCGATGCGATATTGAATGCCGACGCCGGGCCACTGGGATACGGCGATGAGACTGTCGGTGTAGAGAATCTCACTGCTGAGCGAGTAAGCACTGCCGGCGGTGTGCGGAATGAGGTTGCCGTAAATGTCGTGCCAGTTGAGCGTGAGGTCGACGGTTTTGCCAACTCCGCGATAGGGATCTTCCAGGGATGGCGGCGCACCCGCGGGCGGGTTAAGCGGACCCTGGTCCAGGGCAAAACGAGAAACCGGAACCACTGCATGATAGGTGTTGTTTTTCTCCGCATCTTCCTCGGCTGAGAGCGGCACACCTTCGGGGCTTGTACCGAAGCCAAGATTAGGGGAGATGTTGTAAGTCATCAACTGGAACTGTTGCGTGACCAGCGCGTCGGCCATGGCTTGCGTGTGTGCGTGGCCGCTTGAGCGCAGCCACATTGGATTCTGCGCAAAGTTGCGCTGCGCGGAGAATCCGACGTTGCCTGCAGGGAATGCATTGGAGCGCGTCAGGAGGATGGGATCGATGCTGAGAGGCGCAGCAAACACAAGCGCGCGGTCGCGGTTGGCGCGAGCCAGCGCGTGTACTGAACAACCAAGCTGCGCTGCTATCGAGCCCAGACTCTGAGGCTGGTCGAGGACAAGCGGCGCTTCGTTTGACGCGAACTGGCCGGCCTTGAGGGGGTGCAGGAGCGCTGTGCCGGCATTGAGCAGAATGTCTGCGTTGCGTTCAGCCAACTCGGCCACTGTCATGCGCGCCACGCGGGCTAGTTCGCGGAGCGTTCGTCCGCCGGCTTCGATGGTTTGCGGATCGTTGATGGCCTGGACGAAGAGCTCCGACTTGCTATCGACTGCCTGCGTCACAACCACGGAGTTCATGAACGGACGGAGCCGGTCGTCGGTATAGCCGTAGGTGACGGCGAAGGTCAGTTGCGCACTTCCATTTTGCGCGAAGAGTGCGGAGGGCAAGCCAGCGTCCTTGTAGTTGTAATAGAGTTGATAGCCGCCGGAGCGCACCACGCTGCACTCCCAGATCAGCGTCAGCATCTCGAGCGGGGTCATGCCGATGGTCCCCTGTGCCGGGGTTTGCAACGATTGATTTGTAGCCACCGCACCGGGAGGGTTTGAAGCCGTGGACAGGTTGGTTTGGAGTACAAAGAACGAAGTGGCATCGACTGGGTCGAAGACCAATCCCGCGTTGCTGCCTGCCTGCTGGCCGCGGAGAATGTACAGCTGCGCGATGGGGACCGCGGTGGTGGAGTTCGAGACGATGAGCGCTTCCAGCAATGCTCCACCGACTGCGTCAGTGCCGCTGAGGTTATAGACGCCGACCAGTGGCTGCGACGGATCGGTTGTTGATGGAACAGGCGCAATTGTGACCTGGAAGATTGTGGACCATGCGTGCGAGATAGCGTCCACGGCGCCTTTGGTTGAATAAGGCATGAGGAAATCGGCATCGCGCGTCTCCTCATCCAGTTCGACCAGGGGCAGCAGTTCGGGCTTCGCCGCCAGGATCGACATGAGATCCGGCGGGAACAACCAGGAGCTGAAGACTTCGCCCACGGCCGCACGCGCAAGGGATCCGCTGGTGGACGAGGAACTCCACTGAGAAGGCGCGGTGAGCGTGAACCGCTTGGCCACTGTGTCATAGAACGGCTGGATGGCGCTCGAGAAAGGGATGTCGAGTACGGCGTTTTTCATCTGGCCAATCACGGTCACCATTGCAGGGTCGAGTACGAATTTGGTGGATAGGCCCTGAGTGGTGCCATCGGAAAACGCGAATCCGGAGTCCGCGGCGACGCTTAGCGTGAAGTAGTCGTTGGCCTTCAGGGTGGAAGCATCGAACTGCTGGCCGGTGATGGCATAAAGCGGAAGACCTGGATCACCGACAGCAGGCCACGGCAGCCGCAGGCCTTGCAGCAACACGCGCGCGGACTGGCCGGCGAGGTTGTCGAAGTCGTTGTTCTTCTCCATGGCTTTGAGCAGGTCGCTGATGACCATGCCGTCGTCTATGGAGGTGCGCACGGCCTGGCCGGCAAAGAGGCCGGGAACGTCGGCATTCTGACGCACGAGTTCGTCGACGGTGGTGCCGTAACGGCGCGCCAATCCGAGGAGCGTTTCTCCCGAAGCGACGGCCACAGTGGTGGACGCGGCATTCTTTCCCGCAGCAGGAAGTGCGAGACGCTTCCCTTCCGCGAGACGCACGGTGTGGTTGAGCGCGGCGAACTCTTCCAAAGTTGCGTTAGCTCCGCGGGTTCCATGTTTCGCCCAATCGCGCAGCGTGTCGGTGGCGGAGAATTCGGACTTGGCATTCTTCAGCACGTCCAACGCGGCCTGCACCGTGCCCTTCGCGATGACCATGAAGTAGTCGAGGAAGAGGAATGTTGCGAGCGAAGCCTGCACATTGTCTGTGATCTGCGGCGGATCGCTTGCTTCCGGTTGCATCTGGTAGAACTGTTTGCGGATTTCCTGGAGTGTCCCGGCGTCCGTCATTCCCGTTGCGTTGAAGGGGATCGGCGTCTGCTCAAGCACCTGCAGGATCATGGCCGGAGAGATCGGGAACGCGCTGACGGAGGGATTGTCCTGGGCACCAGTCGACCGCTGCTCGATCACGATGCGGAAGTACTTTGTGAGCAGGTTCGTGACTTCCTGAAGTGTGAAGGGAGCGGCCGGCGAATTACCGGTAAGCGCGCTCATGACATTGTTGGCCGTGTCGTAGGTAATGGTCTGGCCGAGCAGGGTCGCGCGGCTGGTCTCCACTCCGTTCAGCCCCGCATTCAATGCCCAGAGCAGAACTCCCTCGGCGAGCACGGTGAATGGCGATGGAGTTTCGATGGGTTCTATCTCCGGCACGTCGCGTTCGATGGCCAGCGTCACCACGACCTGTCCAACCGCCGGTTTGACGGTAATTCCATCGACTGCGGAGCCGGTTGTGACGTTGGGCAGCAGCCACAGCCGCAGATCTTCTTCGGCGGTCACCGGCGTCCATTTGAGTACGACGCGAATGCAGTCAGAGAGATTGAGGGATTCGCCTACGCGTGGCTGCGTCCAGGCGAGTGTCTTTCCGCTCGCATCCCATGGACCGGACGTGGTGGTCCCAATGATGAATTGTGCGCTGTAGGTCATTTTGAATGAAAACCCGATGGTTATGGAGAACAAGCCGAGGTTGATGGAGATGGACGCCGATACCGACACCGACGCGGTGAACGTGAACGACGTGGCAGTATACGCTGCCATGCGCAGTTGGACGGACAGGGTGATGGTGATGTCGAAGCGGGCAACGACTACAACAAAATTCGCTACACCATAGACGCGCCCAACAAGCGCCGCCTGGCCGGTGATGGCCCAGTAGGTGGCGTTCTGCTGCGGATAATTCGGGAAGGGATTCCAGGTGGCGAACGTGCCTTCGATGATGGCGACGAGAGTGATGTATGCGCCGCCGCTGATGACGCCAAAGCTGACCGTTTTGCCGACTCCGACCTGGAGGCCGATTCCGAACGAGATGACCGGGCTGAAGGTCCCCTTGATTGTTTTGGGCAGATTGGTAGCCGTTGAGCTATCGAGCACGGCAAAGTAGAAGCCGCCGAAACCGAGGAACGGAAGGATCTGGAGCGCGGCGGATTGCGAGAAATCCATGCCTTTCGGAAATCCGAAGTCCACCTTGAAGTTGCCGTTGGTGTAGATCCACACGCTGATGACGGGCAGCGTGATGGATACGCTGCCAATGTTGATGGTGCGGATGATATCCGGCAATGTAAGAATGGCCTGGTACACGCCCAGCGTGTCGTTGACCTTCTTGTAGAGAATGTCGATGCTGAGGCCGCCGAGCGCCCCGAGTTTGCCTTTGGACGCGACGGCAATCGTAACTCCATAGAGCAGCGGATCGAGGAACAGGATGCCGAGCGACAGGGAGCCATCGAGGATGGAACAGTCGAGGCCGATGATCCAGTTGGTGGCGGCGTTGTAGCGCAGGCCGGGGTTGGGATCGGTTGGCTTGGTGGCGAACGCCTTCTTTACGTCTGTGAGCGCCGCGCGCAAGGACGATGTGTCGAGAGCCTTGACTGGTTCGAAGCGCTGGCCGAATGCGAGGAAGTCGACCTGCAGCACGCCCGAGCCGAACCCGGGGACCTGCTTCGCACTGCCAGGTTCGAGCACGTTCCAACCGACTGGCTGTTGGCTGACCGGGATGCCGAGAACGCTGCCCTTTGAAATCGTGAACATCACGGTCGACTTCGCACCGCTGAAATCGGCGATCAGCGTGATTTGCTGGATGCTTACGAATGCCAGGGAGAATCCGAGGTCGTAACTGAGCGCGAGGGTCTTCTTGGCGAAGTCCAGCGTGACCGAGACGCCGGCAAGCGAGATGCTGTTGAGCAGGTCCCATGGGGGCGTGAGCGTGAAGTTTTGCCCCGGCACGACGGTATTCACCATCTTCTCAACCATCTCGCCGAGCGTGATGTTGCCAAAGGTGAACTTGACGGTCTTGGTTGCCGAGTCATAGCGGGCCTTAAGAGCGCCCCAGATGAGATCGATGGCGTAGTTCTGGCCGTCACCGGGCAGCAGCGTGAGCACTACCGTCAACTCGAAGGTATCTTCGTACTGAACGGTGCCCGAGATGGTGCCGGTGACGATTCCTGCGCCGGCCATCAGCGCGGGTTGGTTGTCCGCGGCACCGGGAGTCCGGGTGAGATCGACGAGCGCGCCGAAGATCAACGGCGAGGTTCCGCCGAGGTCGAGCGTCCAGGTGGCGTCGCATTGGAACTGGAAATTGGCGTTGGGGCCCGACGGCGAGAATTGGACGCTCATCAAGTTGATAGCGATATTTGGCGTGGCGGCTTCGAGGGCCTTCACCAGCGGGTCGGGGAAGTATCCCGTGGCCGCGGTAACGAGTTGTGGGAAGGTGAAGGTCTCGATCTTGGCGAGGAATGTCCACCCGTCCGCAGTGGTGTAGGTTGCGCCGAGCGTTAGCAGGGGAAGATCGCCGCTGCCTGAGCCGAGCTGCAACTGGGCTTCGCATGCGAAGCTGATGTCCGATGCCACCGAATCAACTGTCAAAGAAGCGTTCAAGAGCGAGAAGGCCGGCGTGTCGCCGATTGTGATCTGCCAGGGCTTGTCACTGGCCGCGACGCTGGTATCGAAATGGTAGATGGAACTTCCCGGATCGATTCGGAACGAGAGCGCTGTCAACTGCAGGCCTTCAGAAACGGCATCGGCTGCGCTATCTGAGAACAGCGCGACGAGCCTCTTCAACTCGATGCCCGGCGTGCTGACGGCGCCTCCGAAGGCAAATCCGGGATACGCCGCATAGACTTCCAGGGTGGTGTCGGTTTCTTTGTCGAGCAAGAACACGCCCTGCACACCGAAGCCCAGAGATCCGGTTTGCAGAATGCGGAAGGTGAACTCGAGCGACGTGAATATGATCTTGTCGGTAATGGGCCACCTAAAGCTGAGCCCTGTTCCTACTGTCACCGACAGCGAGTTCAGCGAAACCTTGCCGCTGAAATCCACGTTCAGCTGCATCTGCCAGGCTTTGAGCGTCAGATCACCGGGCAGGGTGATGGCCGTCGGCAACATGGGGCTGTAATTGCCATCGCCGGCCAGTTGCGTGATGTTGCTGAAACTCAGCTTTGCCGTCTGACTGGGCAGCGAACCGACCGTCAGGTACTGCTGATTGAACGGCGGCAGCATATAGACCGGGAGGCTGGTTGATCCTGATCCATACGCGAAACTTGCGCCTGCATAGAGGCCGTTGAGCAGATCGTCTCTCAGAGTTTCAGTCTGCCGCGCCAGGCTGACGATGGGCTGCGCGCTGAAGATGCCGGCAAACGAAAACAGCGGGCCTGTGCCTTCGAACAGCAGGTCGGGCACGCCCTTGCTATCGACGCTGTTCACGGGTCCCTGAATGGGAGTGTCGGTGGGAAAGATGGCGGATAGAAAACCCGTTTGCTGCGTGTTGAATTGGAGGTTGCCCGTAAATGCCAATCCGGTTGGCGCCGAGAACTCCCCCGAAGAGCTCAGCGAAAACGCGGCGGCCGCAATGGGGAGAAAACCGATCGGATCGTCCGGATCGTTTAGGGCTGCGAAGCCCTGCGCCAGCCACCATGTCTTGTCCGTGCCGAAGCTGGCGAAGAGCGTGAGTTGGTACGCGTCGCTTGTGAAGGTGAAGCGAGCGTCGATGCTCATGAGGCCGAACGGCTCTGAGCTCGCGGCTGCGGTTCCGAAAACCTGAACGAAGTTGAGCCCCTGGGGAATGCCGACCTGCGCGGCCGTGACCACGAGTGGCTTGTCCTGAAGGTAGTTTGCAAACAGCGTTTCAATTGCCGCCGAGCTGATCGCATCCGGTGCGAGTGTGAGCGTGCCGGAGCTGTCGACCAGTTTCTGTAACTGGCTCTCGAGCTCTTGAATCGGCGTGGTGCTCATGGTTGCTCTCCGGGTTCGCTCGGTTGGGGAAGGCTCGGTTGGGTAGCGCTGGGTTGGCGTTGATAGCTGGCATACCAACCGACGCTTTGCTGCGCGTTGGCGTCGCCGCCTGAGAGCGCTACGCTGATGGCTGCGCCCGAAGGCAACTTCTTACCCAGGATCGACAGGCCAATATTGGTGAACGTCAAAACGATGGCCTGAGAAGCTCCGTTGGTCGAAAGGTCCACGACAATCGCGTCGATGCTTAGCTTGAGCACGCTTTGCAGGCTCAGCTGCTTAACGCCGGGCGAGGTTCCCGGAAGGCGAATCAGCAGCGCGGCCTGAGGTCCTCTTGCGCCATTGGGGCTCCATGCGGCAACTATTCTGGCATTGAATGCCGACAGTGGCGCGAGCGAGCCCATCCCTCCGAAATTCAGCACAAAGGCGATGCCGAACCACGATTTCTGATCAAGCGCCTGGACGCGCACTGAAGTTTTCTGCGCAAATGCCGGCACCAGTACGGGCAGATAGCCTGCTCCCTGGGGAGTGCCGCTGGCCGACGAGTCGATGGTGTCCAGCGTGAGTGGAAGGCCTGCGAACAGGCTTGCCTTGCGTGCGGGCGCGGTGGTCTTGCTGTCGAGAGCGATCTGTGTTGCGTCGAAGCTGAAGCACAGGGATTCGACAATCTTGCTCGAGTCGAAATTCATCTGCACGAGCAGGTTCGACAGA
>Ga0302200_10005294_pt1 | contig 10128 bp, 9 predicted proteins | sample II_Bog_N3_1_FD_194585 | JGI IMG/M metagenome (GOLD analysis project Ga0302200, IMG submission 194585) | Peat permafrost microbial communities from Stordalen Mire near Abisko, Sweden - II_Bog_N3_1 | ecosystem: Environmental > Terrestrial > Soil > Wetlands > Peat | place: Sweden: Abisko, Stordalen... | reverse complement strand
CGCCCTTCCCACAAACCTTGGAGATCAGAAAACGATCTCCACATTACCACCGCCCCGACGACCACGAGAATAGTTCTTCCACTTAAGAACGCCGAAAAACTGTCCAAACTACCGGGACCGGCTCAGTGGGCCACATTAAACGGCCGAAGTGGGCCAAAACAACTTGCCAAACGCAAGTTGTAGTATAGGAAGCGGATCGCCACCGCATAGGCCTGATTTTCTAACTTCTTAGAGAATCCTTTCAACTTGAAGCGCTGCCCTCTATCTAAAAAGGTCGTTAAGTACAGGAGGATTTAGTGCTCAGCGGTGATTATTTGCCTGCACACACACATCCCTTTCGCGACGAGTTGCTCTCTTCATGGCTTGTACGCCTCGCTCATGCTAATGGCCTCAAAGTGCAGCCATTTTGCGATTTAATCTTCGGCCATGAACATCAGCTTTGGAATCGAGATATTGATCGCTTGGCACCATCATGGCTTATGGATATGATGAGCGCGAAGGCAGGCGTTCCATTAAGGCGTACCTGGGAAACCACACTGTTGGGATATGAAGGATCTGTCTATTCAAGACGTCCAAAATCAGGCCAATTGCGTTGGATTCTCCCCTTACAGATATTTCATCGTAAACGGCTCGGTCACGGTGTTCAGTTCTGCCCTAGCTGTCTATCCGAGGATGTGGACCCCTTCTATCGAAGGTCTTGGCGCGTGGCGTTTTACACTTTCTGTTCTCGCCATAATGTCATGCTTTTTGATCGCTGCCCAGATTGCGGCAGCGGTGTTGCATTCCATCGGCTAGAACTTGGAAGGCCTGAGATGTTTGAGGCCGGATCGCTTGCATCCTGCTGGAACTGTGGATTTGATTTTCGTCAAAGCCCCGCCATCCAGGTGAAATGGTGGGACGTACAATTATTTCAAACGTGGAGAAATTACTTGCGTTGGATTGACTGCGGACCCCGATCTGTACTGAGCATCGACAAGTCTAAGCTATCTGTTTTGCATCATTTCTGCACATTGATGATTTCAACTCGACTCGCTCCAAAACTGCAAAGCTACTTGGCAACCAAGGCGCACCAGGAAGTGATCCCCCTGGGTGATCGGAGGGTGTTTTTCGAATTCTATTCAGTAGGTGAGCGACATCACATTCTATGCTTGGCATGGTGGCTATTGAACCAATGGCCAGATCGCCTACGGAAAGCTTGGCAAAGTGGCGCAGTCAGGTTTAATGTGTTGTTGAAGGATTTTGACTCCGCGCCTGCATGGTATCTCGATGAGGCAAGTTCATACAACCGCCGATTAAGACCCCGCTAGGCATAATACCAACTATTAACTGAGATGACACTATAGTGCGTCATTGCGGGCAACTGAATAGCAGATAATCCTACGATTCCGTGCTGCAAACCAGCCATGTGCAAATGTGCGTATTTCCGAAATTCCACGATGTATCATCGTTCTAAATCTCTTGCGGGGCACAATTATGAAACTAGCAATCGTACATCTGAGTGACATCCACTTCAGATCCCGTCATGACGTTTGTATAAAAAGATCCGACAAATTCGCGAATGCTATCACGTTTGCACGAGATCCAGAAGAAAAGCTTTTATTTGTCATTACAGGCGATATTGCGAACACTGGTGCTCCCGAGGAGTTCTGCATTGCAGGCGATTTCTTCCGACCTTTGTTGTTGAGCCTTGGCGTCGATCCCGCAGCCACACCGAGCGCAATAGTCTTTGTTCCAGGAAACCACGATTGTAACTTCAGAGAGGTCGGCGATTTACGCCCTCGCCTCCTTTCCGAAATTCAGTCTCATCTGGACACGATAGAACCGGGTGGAGAAGTCGTCAAATCGTTGCTTCAAATCCAAGGAGACTTTTTCGCTTTTCACGAAAATATGACAGGACGAGCAATTCGGACTGAAGATAGACTTTACTATAATCATAAAATCGAATCCGATGGGTTCACTCTCGAATTCCGCTGCTTTAATTCCGCTTGGCTATCATCAAAGCACGAGGACGCCGGCACACTTGGGTTTCCTCTGGCGACAATCCAATCAGCGTCTGCTAAGACCGACTCTGATGTGGTTATCTCGATCGTTCATCATCCAGCTAATTGGCTCAATCCAGCTGCTCATGGACTATTTCGCACAACTGTTCAACAACATTCTGACTTTTTGTTTACTGGGCATGAACACATGACTGGAGGGCAGATTGTTGCGCCTTTCAGCGGCTCTAACTTAATTCATTTCGAGAGTGGCCCTTTTCAACCTACCGATAGCGGTGATAGTGTTTTTGGTATCCTTCATCTCGACCTGCAGAAGCGTAAATGGAAACACGAAGATTTCATCTGGAGTAGAGGCGCATATGTGCGACTACGCGATGAGCAATGGAAAGATTTATTTGATAAATCCTCACGCTCCGCCTCTCTGCAACTGACCAGCTCTTTTACGGAAAAGCTCAACGAGACCGGGACAGGATTTCTTCATCCTCGGCAACATCACTTGACGCTTTCAGACATATATATATTCCCAGATCTCAATAGGCGCGCACTTTCCCGTAAGCTTTTGACCTCCAACGATCTTCCAAAGGAAATAACAAGCAATGAAGTTGCTCAGAAGATATTGTCTGCTAAACAAGTAGCTATTGCAGGACCAAACGACATTGGAAAGACCGCACTCGGGAAAATGCTTTACTTGGAGGCTAATACAAAATATGGGAAAACTAGCCTACTTCTAGACGCAAAGGATCTCAAAGATAAAGACGATCCAACTGATTCCCTGCTAACTTTGATCAACTCCGCGATCGACAAGCAGTACGGAGCTGATGCCAGAGGCCAGTTTCAGGGTTTAAATCCCACGCAACGGGTTCTAATTATTGATGACTGGGAAGAAGCGCCATTTAACCGTTCGGGCAGAGCCTCCTTACTCGCTCGTGCGGCAGCACTATTCGGAACCACAATATTACTGATCGATGATGTGTTTTTGATTGACGAAATATCAGCCAGACACGAACATTCGCCCTTAGCGGGATTTGAGATTGTAGACATTCGTGAATTTGGTTTCAGGCTTCGTGGTTTACTCATCCGAAAGTGGCACTCTCTTGGAAGTACCTTTACCGATGATGAGGAGACTTTGGCAAGAAGCATAGCAGAGAGTACTCGTGTCGTCGACACAGCTCTAGGGCGTAATCTTCTTCCTCCCTACCCGGTTAATATATTGACATTGCTACAAACTTTTGACGCTGAAGCAGGCTCTCATAATGGTGGCCTCGGAAGTTACGGACAGGTATACGAAGCCCTAATCACCGCGAGGCTTGCAAAAGTTAGCCTTAAGTCAATTGACATTGGCACTAAAATTACTTTTCTTGCACGTCTTGCATGGAGGTTGTTTGAATCTGGTAAACGATGCATCAATGACGAAGAGTGGAGCGAACTCTGCGAGCAATATTTTACAGATTATCGAATTCGCTTAGACAGCGAGCAGTTGCTTGCATCAAGTATCACCGCCGCTATCATTAGGATCGAAGATTGCGGATATCGATTCACCTATGAATATGGATATTGCTATTTTATCGCAAAATACTTCCAGGAGAACCTTGCGGATCTCGATGACAAGATAAGCCGGGATGTTCTTTTTAATCGACTTAAATCAATCTCAGATCGTGTATACAATCAGAATAACGCTAACATTGTTATATTTTATGTCTTTCTAACAAAAGATCGCATTTTGATTAATCACATCATTTCAAATGCGCGGAAAATATTTGATGATGTTTCTGAGTTTGATTTTGACTCGCATGTGCGGTTTGTCAATCAGATCATTGCCCCGCCTGCACAGGTCAGCCTGCCTGATACTACGGCTCAGGCTAACCAGGAGGCATACGACAAAAGGCGCGATGAATCAGGTGAACAAATCGAGCCAAACGGGGACCCCGCCGTTGGAGATGTCCCCTACAGTCCAGATACTCCCTTGGAACAAAAACTTATATTCGGGTTCCGCTACATCGCTTTGATGGGGCAGATTCTACGCAACTTTCCTGGCAGCCTTAAGGCTGAGACAAAGTTAGATCTCGCCTTTGAGACCTACGCTCTGGGTCTTAGAACCCTTACGACCATATTCTCCTTGGCCGAGCGCGATTCTGAACTGTTAGCAAGAGATATCGCAAGAATACTGACCGAAAAGATGGCCTTTCGGGGCACTGAGCGTCAACTTATAAGTCGCGCAGAAGAAATAATTGCAGACATGCTCAGACAGATAGTTTTTGGAGTTGTAAAACGAGTATCCCACGCTGTAGGACTTAGCGAACTCGAAGCAACATACGAGGATTTGTCTTCCTTGCGCGATAATAATCTTGCCAACAAGATGATCAACCTATCAATCAGGCTAGATCATTTTCAGCGATTTCCAAAACACCAAATAGTGGATTTGGTTGATGAGGTGGCAGGTAACAATTTCAGTCACCAAATGCTACAAGATTTGGCCATGAATCATTTATACCTCTTTCCGCGAAGCTACACTACCCAGCAGTGGACAGGTAGCACACTTAACATGAAAGTAAACCTGCCGAGTGTGCGCGGAAACGAGAGAAAAATGCTGGCACCTCTTAAATGAGTGTGGCTGCCATCTTGTCCAGGTTGATATGTTGTCAATTGATGACATATCAACCTGATCCGAACACACAAATCCAGCGGCAACACCTCGTGCAGGTGTTCCACTCGAAGAAGCAACATTATATGATCTTCCTGGGATTCTTCAGCATACTCTCCATTTTCCCTTTAACAGATAATGCGCGGCTCTCGACCGTGGTCTGTCTGTGCTCCAATGTCTTGTACGCAAACATCATTCTTGATTGAGGAATATTTACCCATCTCCCTTTTGCTTTTGCTAAATCAAACAATAGAGCGCGTAGCTTATGGCTATTTATCCAAAACCCATTATTAAATATAATCGCCAATACGAATGATTCCTTGCCCGTCGTTCTCCTTTCAAATTCAACTAAACTATACCAGCAATTCTTGAAAAAGACATCAGCCACTGCTATGTGTCTACGTTGCTTTGTCGCAGAGTTTAGATAGCTCCACTGCCTTTGACTAGACCGTTCTGTCAGGGGTAAATATGCGATTGTTACGTCATTGTTCCTTAGTTTTACCTTGCATTCTTGAAGGCTGTTCAAGTATTGGACAACCTCGTTGAATTTCTCAAGGTTCGCAGGAAGTGCTTGTTGCCGATTCGCCATAGTATTCAAGGATATGGGAACTACTTTATTGTCAGAGACGCAATCACCCACCCCCGTACCGAGCGACAGTCCGTTCATAGTTAGTGATATAACTCCAGGCGAGCTAATGTAGTGACACATTTCTTTGGTAGGGCGGTCCAGTTTTTTCCCAATTAACGCGCCAAATCTCTCTCCAGGCAAATCCACCTGTATTGTTTGGATGTCTTTTGATGGTTCTTGAGCACTTTGCAGTTCCCCGTTAGAAATAGTCGCTTTTGATGGCTTATTCCACGGCCCTAAAGGGGTTTTCTCTTCATCCGGCAAATCAGTGTCATGCGACGCGGAACTGCCATCGTTTTGTCTAGGGCAAGTGATTCCGTTATACGGAAATGGGCCGGTGCAATGTTCAAGCGCTAAGACAATATAACGCGACCTACCATTAGGCAACCGGATTTTCTTTACCCGTGCTTTCAAGTTCGTCGTCCCTATAAAAGGAAATGCAGCGCTGGGGTATGAAAGTTGGCCACCTTCATAAGTTTGCTTCACCAGTGAGTGATAAACAAGATTTGCTCCACGCATAGCCAATGCATCATACAAGATCCGACCGATAGTCCATGCGTCTGCGTCTGCGATATGTTTGCGCAAGGTTATAAAACATCTATGCGATTTCTCATGGAATCCACAGTCTTCAATTTTAATTAGGGAATCAAGCAATCCAAGTTCCAGACAAAACGCACCTTCAAAGATCGCTTCTGCGAGATTTGTTGAAGTTGCGTAATAAAACCGAATCACTTCAGCAGTAGGAATAATCAATCCCATCGGGTCAGATGCCCATTCAAGCGCTAAGAATCTTGAACCGAGACCTCTTCCAATTCGGTGTTGATTGAATGGGAGTACGAACCCAAAGTTGTCCTTATGATTGGACTGGTATTCTTTTACCGTTTCAGGAGAAACTGCAATATCTCTGAAGGTATGAAATACGCCAGCGGCATTGTTCAGACAGTGGCGATCTAACCAGAGAGAACCGACTGTAACGCCTGGAAGCTGCCCAATTCCAATTTCAATTTCGCAACGTTCTTCATGAACTACGGAATCATCTGACGTGTAGTCTGTCAGACCCGGCTTCAAAGGACTAATTATGAGTTGAATTTCTGGCTCTGAACGGTCCTGAGACTTGCGCATAATTCCGCCGTACCAGTCCACGCGCCAAATTCTTCCATCCTTTGGGAATTCTTTGATGGACGGAAGACCTTTTGTCATGGCGCACTCCTAGTAGCTTTTATCTATGTAGAATACAAATTACCTCTGTTCAGTACAAGATATCTTTAGAATTCACACCCAGCCCCGTAGCCGCGGCCTGTTCATGGGCATGGTAGCTGGAACGCACCAGCGGTCCGCTCTCCACATGCTTGAAGCCCATCTTGAGCGCCTCCGCCTTCAGTTCGGCAAACTCCCGCGGCGTGTAGAGGCGCGCCATGGGCAGGTGATCGCGCGAGGGGCGCAGATACTGGCCGATGGTCAGGATGTCGCAGCCCACTGCGGCCAGATCGCGAAAGACCTCCAGCAGCTCAGCCGTCTCCTCGCCCAACCCCACCATGACTCCGGATTTCGTGACCTGCTCGGGCCTCAACTCCTTGGCGTAGCGCAGCAGTTCCAGCGTCCGCTCATAGCGGGCACCGGCCCGAACCGTCCGATAGAGCCGGGGCACGGACTCGGTATTGTGGTTGAGCACGTCGGGGCGGGCCTCGACAACGAGGCGGATCGACGCCACGTCGCCCTGAAAGTCGGGAATCAGCACTTCGCTCAGGCAGCCGGGAGCCAGACGGCGAATCTCTTCAATCACCATGGCGAAGACCCGCGCTCCGCCCAACAGATCGTCGTCGCGGTTGACGCTGGTCAGTACAGCGTACTCCAAGCCCAGTGTGGCGACAGCCTCAGCCACCCGCCGCGGCTCATCAAAATCAATGGCCTCGGGACGTCCCTTGGGCACGGCGCAGAATCCGCAGCGCCGCGTGCACAGATTGCCCAACAGCATGAAGGTCGCGGTTTTGTGGTGCCAGCACTCGCCGATGTTGGGGCAATGCGCGCTCTCGCACACCGTGTTCAGCTTGAGCGAACGCGCCAACTGCTTGAGGCTGTGGTAGTTTTCTCCCACGGGGGCGCGCGCCTTCAGCCAGTCAGGCTTGGGCGTGGCGGCCTTCCGTACCGGTTCAATCTGTACCAGATCCATCACCTCTCCATTGTATCGGGAACTTGCCCTCACACCGACCGGGGTCGCTTGGCTTGCTACACTTCCCCAAGAGGATCGAACCATGGCGCTTCGCCTGCAACCTTGCTTGTGTGTGTTGGGAGTCCTGATCGCTACCAGTGCGGCAAGTTTAGGAGCCGCGCAGTCCTCCCGACCCGCCGATCCCGCAAAAGCACCTGCCCAGGCCGCCGCTATTGCGCTTGACCCGCACCCGGTGGTCGCGCTGACCTTTGACGATGTGCCCGCCGCCGGCAGCCTGCCGCCGGGACAGAACCGCAGCCAGATCGCCGCGTCCCTGGCCGCCGAGCTGAAGCTCGCCCATCTCGAAGGAACCTACGGCTTTGTCAACGCCGTCAAGCTAGAAGACGATCCTGACGCCCAGGCCGCGCTGCGCCTCTGGGTCGGAGCGGGGATGAAGATCGGCAACCACACATGGTCACACATGGCCCTCACCAACCACACCGCCGAGGAGTTTGAGAAAGAGATCGCGCTAAACGAGTCCGCGCTGGCCGAGCACGCAGCGGGCAGCGACTGGCACTGGTTCCGCTATCCCTATCTATGGGAGGGCGATACGCTGGAAAAGCGGCACGCCGTCCGAGCCTACCTAAAGGCTCACGGCTACCGGACCGCTCAGGTTACGCTCGACTTCGAGGACTACGCCTGGAACGACGCCTACGGCCGTTGTCTGGCCAAGCCCAATGTCGCCGATCTGGCCTGGCTCCGGCAAAGCTATCTGGAGAATGCCGCCGAGTACATCCGCCTAGGCCGTCAGGAGTCGGTTCTGGTCTTTGGTCACGAGATTCCCCATGTACTGCTGCTACACGAGACCGCTTTCACCACGCTGATGCTTCCGCAACTGCTCGACCTGCTCCAGCAGCAGGGCTTTCGGCTGTCCTCGCTCCCCGACATAGAGAAGGACCCCGCATATTCGCAAGACCCCGACGCAGCTCTGCAGTACGGCGGCACCCTCCCTGACCAGTTCATGGACGCGCGCCGTCTTCCTTACCCGCCCTCTGCGCCCAAGCCGATGGAAAAGCTGAAGGATCTTTGCAGGTAGAAAAGCAGTTGTCAGTTGTCAGTCGTCAGTTGTCAGTTTCCAGTGGTCAGTGAATGCGGATCAGGGACGGGCCCTGAAAGGCTGAGCGTTGATCTTTCCCGAGATGACCATAGGCATATGACCATGGTCAGGAGTAAACTCGATCCCAGAGGAAGCTACTCATGCGGACCATTGCGGCAGGGGAATTCAAGGCCAAGTGTCTTGCGGTGATGGCCGAGGTGAACTCCACCGGTCAACCGGTGCTGGTCACCCGGCGCGGCAAACCGCTGGCGCGGATTCTGCCCTTTGACGAGCCGCCCGCAAAAGAGGCACCGGAGGCCATCTTCGGTTGCTTGAGCCACATGGCTTCTGCTCCCGAAGACCTCGTTTCTTCACCGTTTACGGATGAGGAGTGGGAGCGCATGTTCAACGAGAAATGGGATCGATTCGATCAGGTTAACAGCGAATGATTCTTCTCGACACTCACACCGTGATTTGGCTCATGATCGCTCCAGAACGACTATCGAAGCGGGCGGGTGCAGCAATCCTGCAAGCGAGCCGAGACGGAGAAGAGATCGCCTGTTCACAAATTTCGTTTTATGAAATCGCCTATTCCGCGTTCAGAAAGCGGCTCCTGCTGAGCTGCCCCGTCAAGGATTTCATCGCGGCGATCCAAACCAAGCTGAAAGTAATTCCTCTCACCACGCCAATTGCTCTTTGCGCGGCCGAATTACCGGCTCCCTTTCACGGGGATCCCATGGATCGCATCATTGCGGCAACTGCGATTGTCGAGGGTTGCATCCTCATTACCAAAGACGAAAAAATCCAGCAAGCCAACCTATGCAAACTGCTCTGGTAGCTGCTCTTACCGAACTATCGTCGGAGTAGCTCACAGCGTATGCAGATAAGCCAACAGCTCCCGCAGCTGATCATCACTGAGCGGAGTCGCCGGCATACTCATGCGCCCATGGCGTATCCATTGCGTAATCTGCTGGTCGCTGGGCGGATCGCTCGACAGAAAGCCGCCGTGTTTGCTGATGGACTGCAAGCCTGGCCCCTTCACGGTGTGGGTTGTGTTCGGCGAATGGCAGCGGGCACACTTCTGCTCGAAGAGCTGCGCACCCCGCGCCTCTTGCGCCGTCCACTGCTCAGCGGGCTTCGAGGGCGGCAGCGAATGGCAACCTGCCAGGACTCCGCCCATCGCGACTACCCCAACCAAGGTACAAAGAAAAGAAAAAATCCGCATCTCTTCCCGATCATACAGACTCACTCAGCCGCTGCAATCGCCTCACAGATGCGGTCGATGGCCTGCTCTTCGGCGGTGCTGCCGGGGCGGTGACTGTTGACCAGAATGGAAAACGCCACTTTTTTGCCACTCTCCGCCTGCAGGTAGCCGGAGAGCGCATTGGCCTCATTGTGCGTTCCGGTCTTGGCCCATAGCTTTTCCTTGAGCGAAGAGTTTTTGAAGCGCCCCGCCAGCGTGCCGTCGACCCCGGCTACTGGAAAAGTCGCTCGCCAGCCATCGCCCCAGGGCTGTTTTGCCGCATAGACCAGCAACTGGGTGAAGACGCGCGGGGCGGCCAGATCTTCATGGCTCATTCCCGAGCCGTCATAGAGAAAGAAATCCGTATCGGCCAC
>Ga0302200_10005291_pt1 | contig 10130 bp, 5 predicted proteins | sample II_Bog_N3_1_FD_194585 | JGI IMG/M metagenome (GOLD analysis project Ga0302200, IMG submission 194585) | Peat permafrost microbial communities from Stordalen Mire near Abisko, Sweden - II_Bog_N3_1 | ecosystem: Environmental > Terrestrial > Soil > Wetlands > Peat | place: Sweden: Abisko, Stordalen... | reverse complement strand
CCCGGATCCGCTCCCTGGGCCTGAGCACTAACCGCGATTACCGCGCCTGCAACTGCCAATCCGAATACACCAAGCTTATGAGCTAAAGCCATATCACACGTCCATTTCATGAATTGAGGGAAGCTCTTTGACAGACCCCAAAAACGTAAACCAAGGTCAGATAGATGTCAAGAAGATTGGACCTGGCAAAAACACTCAGGATTCTGCTTAGTCCAACACAGCATCCAAACGAAAGTTCCGGCCAGTTTCCTTTTATTTCGAAGAAAGTGCGAAGTTATGCTGCGTGTGCCACCAGCAGGATGCAGGTTATATTGTCCTGTCCACCGCGTTGCTTTGCCAGTTCAATCAAGTTGGTGCAGGAAGATTCAAACGGCGATGCCCCGAGGATAGCAGCGATCTCGTCCGCAAGCAGATAACGTGTCAGGCCGTCCGTTGCCAGCAGGACCGCGGTTCCCGGTTTCAGGTCCACCGAGAAGAAATCCGGCTGAACCTCCGCCGCCACACCCACAGCCCGCGTAATAATCGACTCCATCCCTCGCAGGTCGGCGGTATGCGCGTTCTCGATGGTAAGCGTGCCGTTGCGGATAAGTTCGTTGATATACGAATGATCGACAGTGAGTTGCACGCATTGACCGTCCTGGATGATATACGCGCGGCTATCGCCCACGTTACCCAGGATCAGCTTATTCCCGTCCAGTGCCGAAGCCACCGTGGTGGTTCCCATTCCCTTGTTTTCGGGAATCTGCCCGTTCTCCCAGACATCCAGGTTGGCTGCGTTGATGGCGAGCAGCAGCCTGGCGCTGATGGGCACAGCCATGGCCGAGCTCTCAGCGTAACTCTTCATAATTGCCGCCACCGCATGGGAGCTGGCTACTTCTCCGCTGGCCATTCCACCCATGCCGTCGCACACAACATAGATGCCCAGGCCTTCGTCATAGCCGAAGGCATCTTCGTTGTTGGTTCGTACGCAGCCCACATCGCTGAGCGCCGAGACCGAGACGCGGATGCCCGTGGATCCGTCACCGGCTGCCGCTGCTTCGACATTGGAAGGTTCGCTGATGAATTCTTCGCTCATGATCTCGCTTTAGTGAGCCCTGAGAGGAATGCCTTCCAGGGTGAGTTTGTTTGCACGATGCCTATTTGGGTTGTGATCTCTTCCAGCCATCCTCTCACGATTCAGCGCCACTCGTGAGACGAAACGGAGCCTCGGGTTGCCTTATTAGCGAGCAACGTTTGAAACACAGTGAAAATCCTTCATGAATCCGGGATTCAGCAAAAATGCGCCCGGACCAGAAGCATCGAAGAGAACCACTCCATTGGTTTGACTGTTCAATTGCAGGCTGTATTTGAGCCGGTCTGGAGGAATATGCGCCGCGGCGAAGCCAAAGTGGAATACCGACCACGGGCCCGGTGCGGACGCGGAGGCATTTCCTTCCGATGAGAGGCTGTATTTGCCATCCGGCTTTGACACCCAGTGGAACGAAGTCTTTTGGCCCGCGGCGGTAATTTGCTGATTGTCGATGTTGAGCACCGCATCGGGTACGCCCGTCGTCTTCACCTCAGTCAGCGTGAAGTCCAGCGACGGCTGGTTTCCTCCGCTCGGAAACAGTGTTGTAGAAATCTTCTGGGCGTTCGACAGGAAACTCAGGAAGGCCGGGTTGATTTTAACCGCCGAGCCGGGCGCCACCACATACTGAGGGCCTTGCGGAACAACCAGCGCTTTCAGCGAACCGGCGAACTGCGTAAACGATCCTGAGCCCGGCGAGAAGATCTGCGCCACTTCCTCGGTCGAAGCTTCCGCTGTCGATTGCGGGCTGAAGGGGAACTTGGCGAGCACCGGCCCAATCTGTGCGCAGAACGCCTTCGCCCCGCCGCCGGCGGCGTTGGCCGGCGCTTGCGCGGCCAGGTTTTTGGTCGACTCAATTGGAGCTTCAAGAAGCGAGAAGCTCGTCTTGTCCAGGCCTCCCGGATCGGGAACAAACCCGTTGCGAAGGCTTTCCGCAGCCTGTTCCGCGGCAAGAGCCGCTTGCACCACAGGTGCGGCCGCCGCTGGATCGTTTGCGCTGATCGGGTTCAGGGAAAGGTTCTTTACTGCTCCTTCAAGACCCTGAAGGCCTTGGATGTAACCCTGGTTCGACTGTCCGATCAGGCGATTATCCGGCATCGACGGCGGTACTACTGCCTGGGGCGCCTGGAACACTGAAGATATTTCCGGCGCCGCAACCCCCGTGTTGATCGAGATGAGCGAGAAGAGCTCCAGCATCGCCGAAGTATTCGAGTCCAGCGCGCCCAGCTTGGTGCCGGCCTCCGCAAAGCTCTTGTACGGGATGAATTGCGCCTTCGCCATGTAGGTTCGCCAGGTTTGGATGAAGTCGGCCGTATAGGCTGACTTCAACTGGACGCTGAGCGCGGCCCGGTCAATCGGTGGTCCCGAGGATGGGCCCAGAACCCATTGCTCGCCACTGAAGTAGGGATCGGGGTGCAGAATCGCGTCCTGCATGAACGCAAAACCCGCCTTCGTATAGGCGCCCTGGATTGGATAATTGTCAAGAATATACTGCGAGGATCCGGGGAATTTGCTGTTGAAGTCGAAACCCTGCACCTTGTGGTTCGCTGCTGCCAACATGCTTTGATACACATGCTGGAATCCTTGAAAGCCGCTCAAATAAAGGCGCGCATGCGCGATCGCCGCATCGTTTTTGCTTCCGCCCGCGTTCGCCAGGCACGATGAGTTCCCCGGAAGAAGATTGGCGTAGAACTGGAACTGGGCCTGGGCAATCTGCGCCACACTCGGATCCGGCGCGCCGCTTCCCGCCCATTCCGTCATCAGCGCGGGAGGAAGAAAGTCGACGGTGTCCTGCGCCGTGTCGGGGTCAGGATTTGAGGCGGTAATCAAGTACGTCTTCAGTGGCTGGTAAGTTGCGCCGTAGTTTGAATCCGGAGTCGGCGCAGCGGGCACGGTATTCAGTTTGCCAACGATGTTTGCCTGCGTTGGAGCCAGCAGCAGCGTGCGGAATTTGTTGGAATACGCCTGGCACGCAACCGGGTAAAGAGCCTCGCCTTTGTACAGTCCGAACCGGTCGAGAATCGGCGACCCGTCCTTGCGATATCCGTCCAGTTCAGCCAGCACCACTCTCAGCTTCTCCAGCGATTCAAGATCGCCCTGCGCGGCAAATCCGCCCGCGGTCACCGGCGAAACCGGCACGGCAGCGGCCTTCGCAACACGCTCTTCGAGCGAACGGTTCCGGAAGAACGAAATGGTGAACAGCGTCAAAAGGATCAGAACCACGATGCTCACAGTTGCCAGCAGCGTGCGTTTCAGCAAGCTGGTCCGCGTGCTTGCGCGGCTGATCTCGAGCGCCGCCTTGTCGGCAAGCAGAATCTTCGAGAACAGGTGCGGCAGGAAAACCCACTGCGCAACCTTGCGCGTGCCGCCTCGCCGCGGTTGCGGCGCGGCCTGCTCCTGTTGCATCGCGGCCAGCGAGAAGATGCGCGTTGCCCCAGCATTTACCGGCGCGGCCGCCTGTTGTTGGGCCGGCCCTACCTCCAGAACATCCTCCACAATATGCGCGCGCATGCCCGCGAAGAAGAATCCGCGCAGGAATGGGTTCACGCCAATCTGGCTGGGACGCGCAACCTCCGCGAGGAAAGAAACAACCCCGGCCCGGACCTTGCGCAGATCCCTTGGAAATTCATACGCCCGCGCCAGGTTCTGCAGCTCTCCGCCCCGTGAAAGAACATCCATTCGAAATTCGGCCAGCGCGTACAGAAGCTGGTCGAATCGAGCGCCGATCATCGCTGTGGCCTGCTCGGTATAAAGGCCCGAGCCGGTCGAAAGCGTGGAAAGAAGCGTCCCGATGGGAAGCTTCACTTCCTCATCCGTGAGCCGTCCCACATACTCGGCAAAGGGAGTGATGTTATCCAGCTTTGTGAACAGCACATAGATAGGAAGCGAGATACCCAGCGTCTGCGAGAGCTGCCGCAGCCGCTCGTTGAGTCCCTGCGCCAGAGCGCGAATTTGCTCGGAAGTATTCGGAGCCAGTATCCGCTCGATGCTCACGCAAACCACCACGGAACGTGCGGGAAGACGGCTGTCGCCGAAAATCGACCCCAGCCGCGCCGGGATGGTGGCGCGCACCAGTCGCAGCCACAACGGCGCCTGGCGCAGCATCGCTCCGCCGGCTTCAACCAGCACGTAGTTGCCGGCCAGCCAGATGTTCGCCAATTGCGTTGGAGCCACCAACCCATCCCGATAGATGTTTCCCGCAATCAGTTCGGGATCCAGGCCGGACTGAAGCACGGTCTGCGTCTTGGCTGAGTTTTCGTCTCCGATTACATAAATCAACGGCAGCGACGCAAGCGACTTCGCGCCCGCCCGCCCGGCTTGCCGCACCTTCGCATCCGCATCGCGCAGCAGCGTATTCAGGTTGATCCCGTCCGGCGTATCCAGTCCCGCGCCGTGCGACGAATCTCCGCCAGCCTTGTTCAGATACCAGACCACAAACGCAACCGTCAGCGCGCCCACTAACCCCAGAATCACGCAGAACAGGATCAGCTTGGTCCCTTCAAAGTGCAGCGCAAATGCACCGCCGATCACCAGGGCCATGTATACGAGGAAAATCAGTATCCCAATCAGTGCACGTTTCATAGGGATATCTCCGCAAGCCTGGTTGTCAGCGTGTCTACATGCACCGGCAGGGCCTGGTGAATGATGTGAGAAATGGCAGGCATCGACTGCCCGAGGATTACAACATATCCCGCGTAGGCCAACACCGTGAGCAACACCAGCAGGATCGCGGCAATCGCCAGCCGCCCAACCCATGGATCTCGTCGCGGAGGTGGCGGAGCCCCCGGCGCTTCGGCAGGCCGCAGCAGCGCATACGAGCCGCGAATGCGCGCAATCTTCTCGCGAATCCGCTGCAGAATGGTGTGAATCTCCGATGCATCTCCAAACGCGAACCGCCCGCGATAGCCCAGCAAAAGGCAAAGCGCATGCAATTCCAGCACGTCGGCAACTTCATTCGATTCGGGCCGGTTCAGCAATTCGGCCACGTTGCGGAAGAACAACTCGCCCGCAAAGTGTCCTCCGAACATCTCTTCCTGCAGCGGCCGCCGTGCCCAGTCCGCAAACGTCGGATCCTTCGAATTCAGAACGCTTTCATCCAGGAATCCAATGATCGCGTAGATCGCCATCTTCGAAGCTTCGTCGCCGTAACCCATCGCCGAAGCGTCTTTCACTGCCGCCGAAATCATTTTGCGCAGCGTCGCGCGAAAGGTCTCCGCATTCTCAACGCGCTGCACAAAGAATCGCGTGCGGAGAATCACGGTGAAAACTTCCTGGAAGGCCAGGGCCAGGTTGCTGGTCTTGGCCTCTTGAGGAACTGAAGCTGGGGTGGAGCTCATGCGGATGTCTCCAGAATGACGGTCAGGTCAAAGGTTGCGTCGCCAAGGTCGCCAGGCAAGTACACGCCAACCTGCTTGGTTTGCAGAATATGTTGCCAGCACGCGCCGCTGAGGGAAACGGAAAAATAATGCATGTCGGCCTGCGCATGCAAAGCCGCGGGCGGTACGGGAAGATGCATCAACTCGAGGCCGGGAAGCGCGCGCTGCACAAGCTTTGAAACTCCCTCGGCCGAGCACACCTTTACCAGCTTGGGCGTCAGCCGCAAAATCATCGAGTCGTTCATCTGCGAGCGAATCCCGAATATCCATCTAGAACGTCGTAAACAGCGTTCGTCCGTCACGTCGGCGGCAAAAATGTAGCTGTCTGCCTTGCGGAATTGCAGCGTCACGCTGTTCGATGGCGAGACAATTTCAAGATAGCGCCGAATCAGCGCATCCATTTCCTTGAAGGTTCCCGTCAGGTCCCGATGCCGGTAGGCGGGAATCTCCTCCTGGTTTGATTCGAGAGCGAAAGTGCTCAGTGCTCCGGCCAGCCGGGCAAGGTCCAGGTACACTTCCTCCGGATGACTGCGTCTGTCCTGCAAATGATGCCGCAAGGCGGGCAGGGAAGAGCACAGCGCGTGCAGAAACCAGTAGTTCGCAACATCCAGCGCGGATGTGCCCAGTTCAAATCGGCCGGAACCCTGCCTCAGGTTGCGCGTGGAAGTAATCTTCTCTTCGATGGCCTGCGCCAGCCGGTGCAGCAGCATCACCAGGCTCTCGCTGGCGCTGATGCGCAGGCACGGCGGAATGAACTCGGGGTCCGAGGCGAATCCCCCATTGCCATCCCGGAACACCCGCGCAATGGGAAACGAAACCGTGTCGGCGGAAAGTTGGGACTGGCTCAGGAGCACAAGATTCTTGCGGGCAAATGAAACGGTCGCCTCGCCCTGCCCGACGGAATCGTCCCGGAGGGTCCGCTGCATCGCGCTGTACCGCGTGTTCGAGCCGCCTCCCTGGTCGCAGTCGAGACCCTGATCCAGCCGCGGCGGAATGGCCAGGTAAAGAACAATCTCGCTGTCAATCGAGGAGAACAGGTTGTTCAGATGTGCCGCCTCCGGCACCTGGTCGCAGTCCGGGAGATCGAAAATCAAACCATCCGGAAGAATGCCGGACGCGAAACTCAGAATGGCCAGCCCGTTGCGCATGGCTTCCGTATCGATCGAATAATGGAGAAATCCCCACGGATCCTGGCGCAGATTCGAGCTGAGAAACCAGAGCGTGTCTTCGAAGTACCGGCTCTGCGTCTGGAAATGATGGGGACCGAGATGCATCCCTTCCGACCAGACAACCCGCGACAGGAATTTCATAGGAGGAAGTCCACCATGGGAGAGTCAGTTCCAGGTCGCCCTCCGATGCGGGGAAAGCGAGCAATCAGCAATGAGGGCATGCCTGCCTGAGGCCACCATGCCGGCTGTCCGGACAATACAGGAAAATTCTCCGATGAGTCTATATCGTCCGAGAGAATAAGGCGCAAGCGCATTCTACCCAAAATCTTTTGAGATAAATAGGCAAATCCGGAGCGACTGATGATTTATGCTACCCGCATCGTGTCGGAGGCCTGATTGCATGGACAAACCGAACTCACCGGGCGGATTTGGCGGCCCAGGTTCCTCGTGGCCGGAAAACTCCGGTTCTGAACAGGACTTTGGAGCAACGGGCGTCTTTGGAGCGGTCACGCTGCCCGACCCGGTTCCGGCACCACCTGTCACCAGGCCGGAACCCGATTTTCTCGCCTCCTGGGCTACCGAAGCCCCAAAACCGCAGCCTGCCCCACCGCCTGCCCCCAGCCCTATTGCTGAGCCGGTGGTCCACAAGGTGGTTCTCGAAGGGGGCGGAGCTGCCAATTCGCCGGGGCTCCTGGATCGCATCCGCGTTGCATCCGCGGACAGAGCCACCACGGCGGATAGAGCCGCCGCGGCCGATCCGGCAGCCAAAGGCAGCGGCGGATTCACCGAGTTGCTGCGCACGCTCGGAGCCGAATCGCCTGCGCCTGCGCCTGCGCCCAAGCAACCGCAAGCGCCGCCGGCCAGCTCCGGCTTCACATCCCTGCTGCAGACACTGGGCTCCGCGGAAACACCCGCCGCCCCGGCTGCGACTCCGGCCCCAGCGGCCCCTTCGTATGCGGCCCCATCACCCGGCGGGTTCACGGAAATGCTCCGCGCAACCCCGGTCTCAGGCGGCGCCGCTTCCCCGGCTCCCACGCCGCCGCAGAGCCAGCCTGGATCGTTCACTCAATTGTTCGGCACCCTGGGCGGAGCAGCCGCCACCTCCGCCGCGCCGCCTTCGGCAAGCCCACCGGGGGCTGGTTCAAAGCCCTCGGGGGCCGGGTCCTTCACCCAGATGCTCTCGCTTGAGCAGCAATCGGCTCCTGTCCAGCCGGCATATCGCGAACCGCCGCCCCCCGTGGGCGGCCTCGATTACGGTCTACCCTCTGCGGCCCCGAAAGCCGCCGAAGCCAGTCGCGATCCCTTCGCTTCCGCGCCTGCGCAACCGCTTCCGCAGCCCACACCGCCCGGTTCGGGGGTTGGCATTACGCGACTGATTCAAATGCTCGACGAGCCAGGGAAGCAACCGTCTCCGCGCCTGGACCCTGCGCCTCCGCCGCGCGCCGCCGAGCCCGGCGCTTGGACGCAGACATTCGCTTCCCTTTCCATGAGCGAGTCCGTTGCATCGCCCCCCGCGGCGCCTCCGGCTGCACCCGCATATCCGCCCTTCGTTCCCCCACCCGTCGCAAGTCCCCCGCCTGCCGCCGCTGCGCCTTCCGGGCCAAGCGAGTTTACCCGTATCCTCGACGCCTCCAGAATCCGTGAGCTGTCCATGCGCGGCGGCGCCGGAGCGGAAAGCCTCGCGCCCCCGCAGAATCCCGCCTCGGCGCCGCAATTCACGCCGCCTTCGGCACCGCAGATGCCCAGCTATCCCATGCCGGCTGCGCCTCCCCCGCCATCCATGCAGGGATTCGGAGCCATGCCTCACCCGGGAGCATTTCCTCCTCCGCCGCAGCCGCCACAGCTTCCCATGCACTATGGTGCGCAGCCCCCGTCCATGCCCATGCCGGGGGGCATGCCCCCGCAGCCTGGAATGTTCGCTCCCCCGCCCATGCCGCCGGCCCCGCAACTACCTCCGGTCCAACCGGCTCCGCCGGCAGCAGGCAAGCTGCAGCAGCTTGTCCCGCTGCTTCTTGTCGTCATCATCGTTTTGCTGATGGTGCTGATCGTCACGGTGTTTTTTCTGATGAAGCATTAGCACGCGCACAATTCCTTACCTCCGGCGTGGGAGGCCGGCCAGCGAGCGCGGAATGTACATGAGCCGTGGGTTGCGTGCTCGAAACCGCGGTCCGCTACGCCGGTTGCGCCAGCAGGATAATCAGCTCGAACTGCGGGTTCAGGATATCCGCCGGCGCGTAAACAGCAAAGTTGCGCGCCCGCAGCACCGATTCCCACACCGGGCCACCTTGCTCGATGGCGAAGTATTGGTGGCGAAGTTTCACCGGAATCGACCGCGGCGGAGGCGATACATGTTGCAGACGAAGTCCTGGCAGCGCATTGCGAATCAGAGTCTCAAGTTGCGTTGCCGAGCAGGCCTTCAGCAGCTTCTGCGAGCGGTCGATCAGGTCCGCATCGCGGATATCCGCTGAAACCGCCAGGTAGAACCGCGAGTTCTCGAAGTAAGCATCCTTGTCGATTGAAGTCGCGTAAATCGTATCCCGCACCAGCTTCAAAGGTAGCGCGACAAAGTTACTTGGGACAACCGTCTCCAGCATGACACGGATCAACCGGTCCAGTTCTCCAAAGCACACGCCCAGTTGATCGTGATTGTAGGCGGGTAAGTCCTTGGGAGCGATTTTGCTTGAAAAAGCGGTTAACGCCCCGGCCAGATCGGAGAATTCGCTGAACAACAGTTCGGGCTGAACATTCGTCGATTCCAGAAAATGACGCAGTGCCGGAAGGTGGCAGTTGATGGTGTAAAGCAGCCAGAAGTTGGCCACGTCCGACGCCGTGAAGTCGGCCAGCGACTGGTTCTTCTGCCGCCGACTGCCGGAGAGCTGGCTGCTGCGCGCCACCAGCAATTCCACCATGTTGCTCAAAATCCGCTTCAGCGTCGGGTGCGCATGAATGTCGATAAGCGGCGGAATGTACGCCGGGTCCACCTGGTATATGCCCGTCTCCGAGCGGAGAATCCGGATGCACCCCAGAACCACCGATCCCTCGCGGTTCTCGCCCTCGGCAAGAATCTGCAGGTTCTTGCGCGCAACCTGCACCGGCTTCTCGCCGCTTCCCGTGTTCTCGTCGCGGACCATCAGCAGTTGCGCCAGGAACCGGGTGCTTACGCGCCCGCGATCCACGCTGACGTTCATGCCTCCGTTCAGGTACTCGGGCACCGCCAGGTAAAACGTGCACGCCTGCTTGCCGTCCTGGAAGCATTCGTCCAGTATCCGAGCCGGAGGCGGATACTCTGACGCTGGAATGTCGATCGGGAGTGCGTCCGGGAAGATGCCCGAGGCCAGAACAATCGCGAGCCGCCCTTCGGAAAGAGCCTTGCTATCGATCTGGATTTCGCGAAATCCCCACGAACGGGCATTCAGAGAATCCAGATAGAATCGCGAACTGTCCTCAACAAAGCGCTCCTGCGCCTGCAGATGCTGCGGCGAGAGAAACGTGCCTTTCGACCAGATAACGGGCTGAAGT
>Ga0302200_10005286_pt1 | contig 10131 bp, 7 predicted proteins | sample II_Bog_N3_1_FD_194585 | JGI IMG/M metagenome (GOLD analysis project Ga0302200, IMG submission 194585) | Peat permafrost microbial communities from Stordalen Mire near Abisko, Sweden - II_Bog_N3_1 | ecosystem: Environmental > Terrestrial > Soil > Wetlands > Peat | place: Sweden: Abisko, Stordalen... | reverse complement strand
TGCTCCCCGGAAGAGGCTGCGGAGCGCTTTAAATATCCAGCGAACGAGGAGGAGGGCGGCGACCAAGAGCAGGACGACGATGGAGGCGGCGACGTAGGGGTTCCAGGTGGCGAGCCAGGTGAGGAAGATGGCGAGCACGTCTTCCGACAGGCTGAGGCCGATGTTGGAAAAGGGCTCGGGTGAGGGGGTGACGGCGGCGCGGGCTGCGGTTTTGCCTCCGTGGGCGGCCATGGCGATGGCACCGCCGGCGAGGGTGGCGGCTAGCTGTTCAAGGGGCGAGAGGCCGGCGGTGGCTTGAAAGGCGAGCAGCGCGGCGACGGGGACGCGGATGAAGGTGTGGAGGGCGTTCCAGAGGAGGTCAAAGGCGGGGACCTTGTCGGCGAAGAACTCCAGGGCGAAGAGGGCGCAGGCGGCGCTGATGACCCACCAGTTGGCGAGGAGATGGAGACCGGGCGGGAGCGTGAGCAGGCTGGTGTGCGCCAGTAGGCCGAGGGTGCCTACGGTGGCGTAGACGTTGAGCCCGGCAGCGAAGCTGATGGCGACGAGCAGGGCCGCTAGTTCTTCTCCGGTGAACTGCATGGGGACAGTATATGGGGCGGGGTGGGTTAGGAGGCGGAGAATCGAAGGGGTGGGCCACGTCGTAGTTCAAAGGTCAACCGAGGGCGTTTTTCGGGACCAATTCAGCTTCCCTGACCTTGAATTCGACGAACATGGCAGGTTGCAGTGAGATGCGAGTCTGGAGTCCACGATTGGGTGCGTGAGTCCAGGCTGCTAACTTACTTCTCGGATGAAACTGAGACCTCTGATGTGCGCGCGGATCTCGCAAGAGCAAGGTTGAGGATCAGGGGCTCATTTCCCAATCGAGGTCGGCAGGTAGCCGAACTCCTGGAGGCTCGGAGTCAATTCGAATAGCTTCCTAAGCCAAGTGTCGCGGGCATAAGCGCTCTTCTTCGGCTCGTTGATCTCGATTGGCACTCCGCATTTATGGCAGAAGGTTGCTATAAGGTCCCCTTGATTGTAATCACGCCCGCATCCCGGGCACGCGCCGAGGTCGATCGCTGGCAATGCAAAGAGCAGGGGTCGGCCGCAGGAACCGCAAAAGCCAGATTGTTCCGCGGACGGATAGAAGGCCTGCGAACAAGCCGTCCTAAGCTCGGGGTTTCTTGGGGCGGACTGCGGGCCACCGCAGTCGGGCATAGCTGCGGAGCTGAACCACATGGTGAAGCCGTCGCTCAAAGTCTTGAAGCGAGTATAGGAGTGCGGGCAATGACCATCTGGCTCGGGGCAAATACCGAAGTAAATCGCCATTTCTTCATCCATCTCCAAGAATGCATCATCAATTTTATTCGAAACCGCCAGCCTCTGCGGCACGACGGATTTGCGGTTCCCACAGCCTCTGTCGTACCAACGCCTGCAGCACGGTGCCCGCCCCCAGGCAGGCTAGTGACAAGTGTCACGAGCCTGGGACGGAATAAAGGGTGTCCCGCGCCCCCGCGCAATTGTTTAACTATGAGCGATCGGAGGGGGACGTCGAGAGCATCACTTGAGCGGCGGTTTCTTCGCATCCTTGAGCTTCGCGTCCAAGGCTGCGCGGCGCTTTGCCGTGAGTGCAGGCTGGACAAAATAGAAATCGAACATCGACTCCAACACATCGAGATTCCATTCGGCTTCCCCAGGCTCCACGTCGACAATCTCTCCCGTAGACGCGCTCTTGATAGGATGAGCCGCAAAATTACCAATATTGCGGACGGCGTCAAGGCCCTCGGTAATGAAGGAGGGGACGGCCCCCGAATCAATCATTGCTTGAATTTCAGCGTTAAGGTCCCTACCCTTTATGCCTGCCTTATCGCGTATGACCGCTTGCAGATTCCGACGGCTGAGAGCAGCACTCGCCTTTGGACTGAGCGAGAGAACCGCTACCCCTTCCTCAAAGTCGCGACGGTATGGATCGGGAATCTCAGCCGGCAGTGGGCGCAGTGAGGCGCTCTGCGGATAAGCCATAAAGCGGGGAGTGGAACCAACGCTGCCGCCCCTGTTGTCGATTACCTTACTTGCTTCCAGGAAGATGATCGGCTTCTTACACTCTGGGCAGATTTGTGCCCACGTCAGCCAGTCCTGTCCGTCGTTAGTCCGAAAAGATTGACCCCTTACTAAGGACTCGAAAATCCCCAGTGTGCAATGCGGGCATTTCATTTATCCATCAGCATAGCACGGGGCTTAACACGATTTTTAAACCGATTGATCTATCGATTCTTTGGGGTGGGTTTGTGCCGGGGGTGAAGCCTCTTTACCGCTCCGCAAAGAGCGCGGAGCGGGTCTACCATCCCGAAGTGCTCCGAAGCCCGTTTTCCGATCTACCGTGCCGATGTCAGCATTCGGTAGAGGATTGAGCGCGACTTCGTCGCGTACATGATTTCGAATTTCTTTGTTTGGGGTTGAAGTTGCCGGCGATAAAGCTCCTTAACCGCTCCGCAAAGAGCGCGGAGCGGGTCAGGGATGAAGCCCTGACCTACCATCCCGAAGTGCTCCGAAGCCCGTTTTCCAATCTACCGTGCCGATGTCAGCATTCGGTAGAGGTTTGAGCGCGACTTCGTCGCGTGCTTGATCGCTCGATCTTTTTGGGTTGGTTTGTGCCGGGGGTGAAGGAGCGGGCCGGGGATAAAGCCCCTTTGCCGCTCCGCAAAGAGCGCGGAGCGGGTCAGGGATGAAGCCCTGACCTAACACCCCGAAGTGCGGCGGGTCCGGCCCCTGCGCGGTCCCGCGTAAATGGAATTTGAGCGCAGATTGCATCAAGGTCCAATACGCGACCTGGCGGTCGCGTATCCGATTTGATATTTCTCTTTTCGTATTCGTAGTGCCGGCGATAAAGCGCCGGCCTACCATTCACGAAATGCGGTGGGTCCAAAATCTTGGTTCGTCGTGCGCGTTCCAGGGTTTGGCTAGGGATTGAGCGCGACTTCGTCGCGTGCTTGAGCTCTCGATTCTTTGGGGTGGGGTTGTGCCGGGATGAAGCCCCTTTACCGCTCCGTAAAGGGCGCGGATCGGGCCGGGGATAGGGCCCCTTAACCGCTCCGCAAAATGCCGCGGAGCGGGTCAGGGATAAAGCCCTGACCTACCATACCGAAATGGTTTTCAGAGGAATTGGGTGGGCATGGGGTCCATTCGAGATGGACAGGCGGTGTGGACGAAGGGGTGGTCGGATAGGCTTCGGCGCTGGGGATTGGCAGCGATGTGGTGGAGTTGGTTTTGAAAGTCCTCGGTGTCGCGGATGCGGTGATCATGGAAAGACGGTTGCCAGATTTCTCCGCCGAATTGCGCTTTGACGGCGTAGGAGAATCCGCCCTTGATGCACTTGATGCAGAGCGCCAGTGTTTGCGTTGGTGAGGGCGTCAGTAGCAGATGCACGTGGTCAGGCATGATGACGAAGCCGTGGAGTTGGTAGCGGCCTTGATCGCGATATCGAAAGAGGAGTTGTTGCAGCAGTTCGGCGTTGACGGTTCTTTGGAATAGGGCGCGGCGTTGATGGGTTACGGTGGTGACCGCGTGCGTTGGCATGATGGGTTGGGGAAAGCATACGGCAATAGCCTTCGTCCCGGATGGGCACCGGACGAAGGCGCTTTGATTTTTCTTTATTGTTTTGGCATTTAAGGCGCCTTTACCGCTCCGCAAAATGCCGCGGAGCGGGTCAGGGATAAAGCCCTGACCTACCATCCTGGAGTGCGGTGAGGCGAATACTTGGGGTGGGTTGCTTCGGATTCCTTGAGTCTGCCTCGGCGTCAAAGGTCAGCAAGGGTTATAGGGGTCTGTGATTCAGCATCGAGATGGCCGGCTAACGGCCGTAACTTTCACCCCGTCGCTTATTCGGGAGTACGGGTATATGTGTTAACCGTAACACTGACGGTGAGCCAGGCTTCACCGTCAGTCAGCTGGACAACACCAACGGCGATCACATACGGCACCGCGCTATCTGCGACGCAACTTGATGCGACGGCGTCTGTGCCTGGAAGCTTTGCCTATAATCCTGCGTTGGGGTCAACACTTCCTGTCGGAAATAACACTCTGGCTGTGACCTTTACTCCGACAGATAACGTTGATTACGCGATTGCGACAGCCAGTGTGACCCTGACGGTCAATGACCCTCTTCCGTTCCTGGGCAACATAACTCCAGCAACCGCGGACGCGGGGGGCCCGTCTTTTACGATCACTGTAAATGGGTCTGGGTTTCTGGCGAGCTCGACCGTGTACTGGGGTACGTCGGCACTTACTACGCAGTTTGTAAGCTCGACTCAACTCACTGCTACTGTCACCGCTGCTGACATCGCCACTCCGGGAGCGACAGCAATTAACGTGCGAACTCCGGCCCCCGGCGGCGGAACTTCTGACGTATTGCAATTCGAGGTGGATTCGCCCTCGGGGTCAGCAACCGCGCCAACCGTCCCCGGCACAGTGGTCTCGGTTACTGCCGGATCCACCGCGACCTATTCAATCAGTTTCCCAGCCTCCGTAACAAACGCTACCGCAACCTGTCTCAATTTGCCGACGGGCGCGGTATGCAGTTATTCGTTTGCAACGGGCATTCTCACGATATCAACTTCGTCGACAACCCCGGCCGGAACCTATCGGGTGACGGTTGTGTTTGGCGAAACCGTGACCGGCACATCTACGGCGCTCATTTTGTTGCCATTCCTCTTGCTTCCGCTGTTCTTCCTGCGAAAAAGGCTGGCTTCTCTCAACGTCTGGTCTGCTGTCTGCCTGGGTCTGATTCTGGCGAGCGCTACGGTGATTACGATTGGCTGCGGAGGGTCCAACTCTCCCTCGACGACCACAACCACTCAATCTGTCACGAGTTCAGGTGTGGTCGGCATGATGGTTCAGTAGGAAGAAATCGGCTGGTGCCGCTGGGGATCAAGCCCGCATCCTGTTTTCAGGCAGTAACGGCCCGACGGAGGTGAAGGTCTGTTTTGGGAACCGATGCATGGCAGCCCGCCTCGAATCGTGTTTTGGTTGGATAGTGGCGATGATCCGCCAGTTGGCGAGGAGATGGAGACCGGGCGGGAGCGTGAGCAGGCTGGTGTGCGCCAGTAGGCCGAGAGTGCCTACGGTGGCGTAGACGTTGAGCCCGGCGGCGAAGCTGATGGCTACAAGGAGGGCCGCTAGTTCTTGGCCGGTGAACTGCGTGGGGAGAGTATATGGGGAGCGGAGCGCGGGGTGGGGGAGAATCGGCCGATGAGGATGCAGATGATTCACCGGTCCAGACAATACCATTCTTCAGGCGAAATCCTGAAGCCGGTGTCCAATCTTCTGCCAAGTGAGTGCTTTGGATTTTTGTGCTAACAATAGGTGCCCGCTGCTCACAGGTGGTAGCCCACATCGCCCTTACACTGACCATGAACCGTTGCCGGTCGTGGCAGGCAACTGGGCAGGTTACAGGCGAGGAAAGTCTACCTGGCGCGTCCCTGAGGCGGCCTGGATGGAGCCGGCTGGGGTGCAGATTCCGTGCGCTTGGGAGGAAGCGGGATGGATGCGGTCGCGGGAGTGATTTTTGTCCACTGATACATAACTAGCTCCAAGTATACAGGATGATGAATCGTGCTTCCATGTTGGTTGTGAATATCTCAACTCTCCAGAAAAGACAGTCCAATTCGGGAGAAATCACAAGGTCACTTTACCAGAATATGGGGAAGAACTGCCATAAGATCGTTCTCCTTGACGGTGGCATGGGAGACGTCATCGGGAACGGCATCGTTCGCGGGATAAGCTATAGCCTTCTTGGCGTAGGACATGACAGTTTTGTCGTTGTAGTGGTCGCCAACAAACACGGACTGCTCGGCCGTTACGCCGGCCAGACCGCACACCAGAGCGAGGGCATCGGCCTTACCCTCAAAGTCGTAAGCAGTCGCTTTGACGCCGGAGATCATTCCGAAGGAGCTGAAAACGAGCTCGTTAATGAAGACAAAGTCGAAGTAGTTGCGGAAGTCGGGAAATGCCTCCTCAAGGAAGACGTTGATGCCGCCGGAGATGAGAGCCGTAACCATGCCCTGGGAACGGAGAACCTTGAGCGCGTTGCGGCAGTTTTTTGTAAGCCTAAGCCCTTTGGCCATTTCGTCCAGCCGAGCTCGGGTGAGATCCGCATCCTTGAATTTATCGATTGCGGCCTCGCACCACTGCCTGTAGCTCGCGGCGCGGGCCTCCCGGCCACCGCCGTTGTCTACCCGCTTATGGTATTCGCGCCTGAGTTGATTTTGGATGGTTTTGCCGATGCCCAGATTGCGCCACACCAGCTCCCAGGAAAAGATATATTTCTCTCCGCGAAGAAGGGAGCCATCGAGATCGAAGGCGACGACCTTGAACTGGTTTTGGTTTTGGGCCGCCGGTGAGACCCAATCAGGGCCGGGTTGGAGAAGAATGCCATCTTTCGGAAATTGCTTCAAATCAGGGACTGAAGCGGAAGTGTTTGAAGCGACATTCGTGTTCCCCGGACTGGAATCCGGCTCGGGAGGGACCGTCACCGCAGCCGGCATAAATGGCTTAGATAGTGCACTGGTTTCCTGAGTATTCGGGGAGGGGGGAGTGTCTCCTGAAAGGTCGGAGTCCAGCAGAAGGTTGGATATTGTGTCAACACTCTTCTGGCAGGTATCGCGCAGGTCGCGAAGTTTGATGAAGGCGTCGTCCGTGAGGGTCTCGCGGCAATACTCCAGCAGCGGGGAAGCCGGCGAGTACGAGCCGATTGAGAGCACTCCCACAAGCTGGCGGCTGCGCTGGCTGTTGGGGAGATCGGCTAGTTCCTCCGTGAATTTGGGATGATCGATGGGCAGGGCCAGGAGGAAATTGTGCGGTGTTGCACCGGGATAGGGCAGATAGTTTTCGGGGCGTTCCGGAGTTCCGTGATCGAGGTCGCGCCGATAGCGAAAAGCTCCTGAGGCGGAGCGAAAGCACATGCCGGCAATGCCGAGACCGAACGGCGACCAGAAACTCCATTCGGTTTCGGGAATTGTGGGTCCGTTCCGGCATACTTCGACGACCATCAAGCGGCGCTCCTCATGATTCCAGATGAAGAATGCTGTGGTAAAGCTCGATTCTTTCAGGTTCTTTTTTACGAAGTCCGCCACGGCGGTGTGGACGGTTTGAAAGTGCTGTTTAACCAGGGCGGAGTGCGGATTTTCGACGCCGCTGCGGCGTGCCTTTCCATGAGCCAGCAGAGCCGAGCGAATTGCCTGGGTCTCCCCGCAGAGTTGCTCGATCTGCGGCGGCAACGGGGGATCGGGTAATTCCCATTGGAGAGAGTAGTAGCCCCCCGTTGTTGGGTAGTCGACGCGCAAGTCGGTGGAGACGCCGCGCGAAAGTGTTTCCGTTCTTTCGACATCGATATTGCGTCTCCAAATGGCGTTCGCCTTGCCCCATTCGGAGTCGTAGTCGGGGCCGGTGCGAACAACTCCGCCGGAGCGCACCTGGCTCTCGGGAATAACCGCATTGCCCATGGTTTTTAATTCGAAGTACTGGAATTTGGGGGGCTCGACCTGCGAAGTGGGCAGGCGAACCCCGATTACCACTTCTTTAACCGGGAACCAGACCAATTGCGCGAAATACTCGGATGGATGCCCGCCGAGCGGCTCGCCGGTTAGATCAGTCTGTTGCGCTTTCGAGTAGAGGTTGTGGAACTCCCACACATTCAGCGCATCGCCATTGAGTGCTCGCGTTGTCCAGGCAAAGGAACGGGAAGAGCCGGGCTTTAGCGGAGCCGTGAATACAAACTTTCCGCGGAGGATCCCCAGATTCTTCAAGACATCGTCATAGGTTTTAGGTGGAGGATCGGGAGTAGTTTGCCACCGGATACCAGCGTCGCGCGGTTCGGTACTTAGATCGGGAGCCAGCACCAGCCCGACACCGGTGTCGAATCCCCAGGTAAGAGCTTCAATGGGATTGCGGATGCAGCGCAGGCCCTGGATCTCGCAATGAATGAAGTAGGAGCCATCGGGGTTGCCGATTTTGAGCATGGAGAAACGCTCAGCCCACACATCGTATCGATCGGCGGCAAGATCGAAAGCTTTCTTCCGTGCGGCAAGAACCTTTTTGCGTGAAACAGCGGCCGCCCCTGCCTGCGCGGACGAAGACTTTTTGCCGGGGCTGGAACGACGGGCTTTGGAGCCGGCCGCAGGGGCAAGATACACCGTTTTCGGATCGACTCCAGCTTTTGCAATCAGGCTGGGCTTATGCTCAGGGGGAATCCCGGTGAGAAGAATGCCGGCTTCTTCGACCGCCCTTGCCACAGAGCGGCCGGCCACCAGCGCATCGTAAAACTGCTCGCCGAAGACGATCGAATTGTCGTCGTTCAATGTGGTGTCCGTGCCGATGACGCAGTCGACGAACTCGGCGATTTCCTCGGCCTGGGTTTTGGAATAGCAGGCGCTCATCACCACCAGGCGAATATTTTCACCCATGAAGTTGAAGAGACTGTCCATGATGTCCCGGGAGATTGCCTGGGGCTTGCCCTGGGCGTCGAGCAATACGATTCGATCCATGGGGCTGCCGTGGGAGCTGAAATGGACAATGTCAGGCTTGTAACGGCGGAGGTCGAACAGGATATCGGAGATCTGCGCCGCAGGAGCGAACTTGATGTCCCACGAGGCCGGCAGGCGGCGCAGGATCGCGCGCTGCTCAATGTCAATCTTGAGCGGACGCTCTGGAAACGGGTTCGCCGAGACGAGGTAAATTTGAGGCACAGGAAAATTTCACGGAATTGAAATTCCACACAATGGTACCATCGGTTGAATTGGAGGCGCGGAAATGAGTGAGGAAAGGGTCTATGTAGAGTACTCGGATGAGTTGAGACGCGCGCTTGCGAAGCTGAATCTGGACATGCCGCAGCTGGTGCGCGAGGAGTTGGCAAAAGATGATATTCGCGGCGAAGTGACGGAAGCCCTGGACCCGACCAGCGCCGGTAGCGAAGACCGCGATCTCTTCCTACTGATCATCGCCGGGAGCGTAGCGGTTTCCATGTTGGCAGGAGCTGTGGCGCGCGTGATTGACGCCCAAACCAAAAGAAAAGCGACGGAGGGCGAAATTACGAACCTGCAGGTCGCGCTCGATGGCAACGGCAAGGCAATCCGCGACGCTGCAGGGAATCCGGTATACAACAGAAGCTCCGCACCGGCCGCCGTGCCGGAGTCAAAGCCGGAAAGGACTTCAGTCAAAGTGGCCAAAATAGTGACGTTCGATTTTCAGCGATAGGGCGCAAGTTGTGCCCAACAATCCAACAATGACCAGCCACAGAACGCTCTATGCGGGCTGAATCGCAGAGACTTCGTCGCGCGGCGGATCGGCCTCGGAATCCGGGCGAATCTGAAGTGAATGGTGGTCGATTGAGATTGCTTAGCTGAGGCCGCTCATGACCAGCATTCTGGATTCGGTCATTTCTTCTATGGCGGACCTGATGCCTTCGCGGCCTAATCCGCTGTCTTTTACGCCGCCGTAGGGCATGGGGTCGAGACGCCAGGCGGGGGTGTCGCCGACGATTAATGCGCCTACTTCAAGCTCCCTGTATGCCGTGAGGATGCGACCGGCATCGCGGGTTAGAAGGCCGGCTTGGAGACCGTATCTGGAGTGATTGACGTCGGCGAGGGCCTGCTCGAAATCCTCATAGGGCTCGACGATTACGACGGGGCCGAAGACTTCTTCGTCGCGTACTTTCATGCCGGGTTTGGTGCCGGTGAGGATGACGGGGGTGATGACGGAGCCGTTGCGCTCGCCGCCCGCGATAAGCTTCGCGCCGCCTTCGACCGCTTCGCGCACCCAGGACTCGACGCGCTCGGCATCGGCCAGGCGAATGAGCGGGCCGACTTCCGTGGTTTCCTGCGAGGGATCGCCGGCGACGAGTTGCGCGGTGCACTCGACGAGCTTCCAGAGGAAAGTTTGAAAGACGCTGCGCTGGACGAAGATGCGCTGGACGGAGATGCAGGACTGGCCGGCGTAGCCAAAGGCGGCGTGGGCGGTGCGGGTGGCGGCGTCGTCGAGGTCGTGCCAGTCGTTGTGAACGATGAGGGCGGCGTTGCCTCCAAGCTCAAGCAGGACGCGCTTGCGGCCGGAGTGGGCTTTGAGCTCCCATCCAACTTTGGCGGAGCCGGTGAAGGAGAC
>Ga0302200_10005285_pt1 | contig 10132 bp, 12 predicted proteins | sample II_Bog_N3_1_FD_194585 | JGI IMG/M metagenome (GOLD analysis project Ga0302200, IMG submission 194585) | Peat permafrost microbial communities from Stordalen Mire near Abisko, Sweden - II_Bog_N3_1 | ecosystem: Environmental > Terrestrial > Soil > Wetlands > Peat | place: Sweden: Abisko... | reverse complement strand
CTCGCCAACGCCGCACCAGGCTCCCCCTACCAATTCGAGCGCGTAGGCTACTTCTGTCTCGACCCAGACTCCACCCCAGCCCACCTCGTCTTCAACCGCACCCTGCCGTTAAAAGACTCCTGGGCCAAAATCGAAAAGAAGGCGGGTGGGTAGGGTTGCAACGGTGAGAAGACCCCTACACGCGCGTTAGCTGAGGAAGCGCATCGAAGTGTACGTCGCGGGCAAACAATGCCAGCGAATGCTCCAGCACTAGAGCTGCGATCCACATGTCGTTCGTCGGTATCGGTGTTCCCTGCTTGCGCAGTTGCCGGTACAGGTTGGCATAGTGATGCGTGGTTTGCTCGCCCGCGTAGAGAATCCCGACACCCTGCTTGAGAAGGAACCGGCGCAGAACGGCTTCATTGCGCGGCCCCTGGCTGCCCGCCGCGAATCCGGCGCGGAGTTCTCCAACGACGATGAATGGCAACCAGACTTCGTCGGCTAGCTCCACCGTTTCAATCACAGAAAGCTCGCCCCGGCAAAGGTCGGTGTAGCGATTGGTGTCGAGCGCCAGCCTCATCCTGCGGTCCTCGTAGTTGCCAGATTGTGAGGCTCAGAATCTGCGGTCACCGCCACATCGACTCATCCACGGTGTCTTGCGATGCAAGTGCGCTGTCGAAAGCCGGATCGTCTTGCCAACTGTCCGCTATGTCCTCGAGTTCTCTGCGGCGGCGCGGTTCCTGGCTTAGGCCTGCTCCGCGAACCAAAGCCAGAATTGCCACCTCGTTCAGGCTCTTGCCTTGCTCGCGGGCAGAGCCGCGAAGTGCGGCATCCAGATACTGCGGGATGTTGCGGATCGTGTATTGCATGCAGATATTCTAGGCGTTGCAGGCAGAACGTGCAATCACTCCGGAAGATCAAACCCTGTCCTGGAAAGGACTCCTGGGCCAAAATCGAGAAGAAGGCTGGCGCATAGCCACCTGCGGGCGGGCAGATGTTCGCTTTCGGCCCGCCGAGCCTTTGTGGGTCTCCGAAGCCTCCCGTTTTCCATGCCCTTACCTGTGGAAAACTAGCACAATTTGTGGAAATCTCCTGCGTGAATCGTCCTCTTTTCACCGCAAGAGACATAATCCCCATTACTTAAGCCTTTTAGTAAATCTCCACTCCCGTGTTTTCGACTACTAAATCCTTTTACTACGCGCCGATTCGCTAAATCGCCTTACTAAATCCTTTTAGGGAGATGGTAACGTTTCACAGTAAATCGATAATCTTTTGCAGTAAATCGATAAATCTCCTCTTGCGCCTCGACAGTTGGTTCCTGTAGTTTTCTCCTGTTCGTCGAACCCACGAACTTCAGTTTCGAACAGTGCATACCCCCGCAAGGTTCGAACACATTTCAGAACAATCTCAGGGAATCGGCCCTCCGCCTCCCCCGTTCTTGCTGGCTTTGTTCCGCACGGGGCCTCGCGATCCGAACCTGTAACTCAATCCACCCAGGACGGGTCCCGCCCCGGCACCACCGGAGTGACCGCTGCAGGACTCGTCCGTCTTCAACCCGAAAAATCAATAGGAGATTCGTATGCGCACACAGAAGTTCAACGCGTCTCGTCTTCTCGAGGTCGCCCTAACCGCTCTCGCAGCCGTTGGCTGCTTAGCTACAGCGGCACACGCCCAAACCGTTTACAACAACGGAACAGGAACCAACAACGGCTACTACTACTCGCTCTACACCAGCAGCGGGTCCGCCACCATGACATTCCCTTCCGCGTCCCAATACCCCGGCAACTACGCCATCAGCTGGTCCGGCGTGGGAGATATGGTTGGCGGCAAGGGCTGGAGCACGGGCAATAACAATGCTGTAGGCTACAACGTCGGCTCTGCCAGCGGCTATAACACCATCTCGGTCTATGGGTGGACGACAAGTCCGCTCGTGGAGTACTACATCACCGAGTTTGGTTCGCTCTATACAGGGAATGCCACTTACAAGGGCAGTATCAGCAGCGACGGCCACAACTACAACACCTACGAGCACCAGCAGGTCAACCAACCGTCCATTATTGGCACCGCAACCTTTGAGCAGTACCTCGACGCGTGGGGAGGTTCATCCACTGGCTCAAATCACACAGTCACCACCGTCAACCACTTTAACCACTGGAAGAGTCTCGGAATGAATATGGGCAATTTCAATTACGAGATCCTCGGCACCGAAGCCTACAACGGCGCAAGTGGAGAAGTGAACGCAACCGTCTGGTAATCCAAGCCCGCTGCAAATCGTTTCATATCGCCAGGGCCGGCCGCTCTCACAGCCGCCGGCCATGGCCCTATACAACTCAACAAGCGTGACGACGAGAAACGAGATACCTCCATGAGAAAGCTGATCCTTGTTGCGGTAGCCATATTGGCCATTGCTGGCGCTTGTTCCGCAGCGGTGCCAAGCAACCTTGTGCTGGTCAAGGGCGGCGCCTTCAAAAATCCAAACTCCAACTACCATGGGAAAGATGTAACTGTATCCGACTTCTACATCGGAAAATACGATGTAACTCAACAAGAGTGGAATGAAGTTATGGGAAGTAACCATTCGAAGTTTAAAAGCGATAACTTACCAGTAGAAATGGTCAGTTGGTATGACAGTGTTGAGTACTGCAATGCACGGAGCCTCAAAGAGGGCTTAAGGCCTTACTACAGCATCGACAAACAAAACACTGACCCCAATAACTTGCCCGATCCAAAATTTGGCCAACTCGACTCCATGAAGTGGACCGTGACCATCAACCCCGAATCAAATGGTTATCGTTTGCCGACAGAGGCCGAGTGGGAATACGCCGCAAGCGGAGGGCAGCTCAGCAAGGGTTACAAATACAGCGGCAGCGATGACATTGAGGACGTGGCGTGGTACTGGCGCAACTCCGGCGACATAGCTCTGACCGGTTTTTGGAACTGGCCCGCCCTGCAGCAAAACCACAACCAGCCAAAACCAGTTGGCAGCAAGAAACCCAATGAACTCGGTCTTTACGACATGTCAGGCAACGTAAGGCAATGGTGCTGGGACTGGCACGGCGACCTGGAAGCTCACGGCGCCAACCCCAAAGGCAGCCAAAGCGGCTTCGGTCGCGTATGGAAAGGCGGCGGCTGGATGGGTGCAGAATTCTGCTGCGAGCCAGCCTTCCGCGGCGCATTGGCCGCAAACGGCGCGGGGCCCGATCAGGGCTTTCGCGTCTGCCGCAACAAGTGAGCCGCGCCGCCACTTCCTGTCCGCGCACATAGGCTAAAATCCTGAATTGAAGGAGCCGCAACGTGCCTCAAATCCCCAGCGGAACGGAGCTAGCCCGCCCATTCCTGCCTGCGAAAGACTTCGATCTCTCAAAGGGCTTCTACCAGGCGATTGGCTTCACCATGCTCCTTGACAGCGATGTGGCGATCTTCCAAGTCGGCTCCGGCGGCTTCATCCTTTCGCCACAAACCGATCAGGCCTGGGAAAACGTCATGATGCAATTAATGGTCGACGACCTCGACGCCTGGTGGGCACATATCGAAGCCCTCGATCTCCCCGGCAAATTCAACACCCCCGCGCCCAGCGCACCCGCCATGCAGCCATGGGGTCTGAGGATCGTTTATCTCGTCGATCCCTCCGGCGTTCTCTGGCACGTAGCCCAGCGCCGCCCCGGCAAAATCCACGACTAGCGTCAAACGCTGGTTGCCGCCCTCAGTTAGGCGAGGGCTGCTCCACATGGTCAATTACATATACGTCGACCGGCCCCGTGGCCGGTTCGAACTTGAGGCCGATCTGCTGTACGGCGGTAAAAATGTCTGTGCGCCCGCTAAACTGGTCACCCATCCCGCCCGGAAGATTGCGACCGGCCAATGGGTTCCACTTCAAGTTGAAGCTATATCTTCCTGTGAGCCCGGTCTTATTCACAACAAGTCGCCCGGTGCCACTCGAGAAATTCGTCAGGATCCCCTGGTCGAACCCAATCCCGTCCCCCGAAACCTCTCCCCATCCCAGCATCTCGCTGTCTTCCGTGCCTGCAGGAGTTTCCTTGAATTTCGGTCCTCCATTGGCAACCACAAGGTTATAGACCGGCAGTTCGCGAGAGACAATATGCACTTTGAGCTGGAAGCGATCGGCAAGCACCGACCGCATCATGGAGCGGCGGATCTCCCGTTGCTGGGCTTGAGGCAGTTTCTGGAGCGCAGACGCGGACCCCTCGTCCATCTTTGCCTCGAGATTGTAGTAGTCAGTAAGGCCCCAATGCGGCAGGCCGTCCAACTGGTCGAGCGTGAGGATCGGGTAGGACTTGTCGAGAAGACTCATGAGAGTATCGCCCTGAGAGGTATACCCGTCGGGCGATTCTCTCCCCCAAACCGATATGTGTCCGTCTTCCGGTTTGTAGGGCCGAATGGAGACAACATCGTAGGAGAAAGAAGCGTGATTCGGGAGGTTAGCGTTGGTGGCAAAACTGCCTTGAGCAGCGGAAGAAGTTACAGGCGCGGAGACAATCGGTTTGTCCTGCGCGAGCATGCAATCGCAGTGCGCACGCCAGACGATTCCGATTAGGAGGAAGGCGCGATACGCCCTCAACCGAAGCGAGCCGGAAGCTTTCACGGCATAGCCCTGCCTTTCCTGAAAACGTTGGGAGCCTCTCTAATGGACGCAGGAGAGATGCGCCTCGCTTGCCGGCCTCAAACGATCTCTCGTCACCGATCTCCCGGCGGATGCCCAATATCTCGCTTCTGAAACCCGGGAACCCCAACCGCTCTCAGTCGCCAATCGGCAAGGCCTTCCCTTGCTCAAAGCACTTCCGCAGCTTGGCTGTCGAGTACGGGGTACGCCCCAACCCTTCATCCATCCATGCCGGAAGTTCAGTCTCTAGAAAAGTAATCTCGCGCCCCAGGAACGAAGCGATCAGTTTAGGCGGCATTCCGAGCGCGGAGTTGTCGTAAACATCAAATGAATCAATGGTGTTGCCAACCTCTTCAAACGCGCGACGAAGGTTGATTAGGCTCTTGGCGCGAATATCCTGAACTGTCTCTTCTGAGGCACTGTGACCGCCCATGAAGGCCCGTTGTTTTACGCGCTTAACAGACGTTCCTAAGTCATCAACGCAAATGTATGTAAAACTCACCGAAAACCCGGCTTCATGCGCCTGTTTCATTTGATCGAAGGCGATTGTGCTCCGCAGTGTCGTTTCGGTTGCGAAACTCAAGCCTGCCGCTATGTGGTCCTGAATAAACTTCTCGCAGATCGGCCCCACTTGCTTGCGGATCGAGTTGGGAATACCGATGTATGTACCGCCATTCAGCATTGCCGCGTAGTGATCTGCATTGAAGTAGTCGCACCCGAATGAGTCCCCCGGGAATGCACTGGTCTTGCCACTGCCTGCGGGCCCAGCCACCACGTACATGGTTGGCATCCTTATCCCCCAAAGTCGCGATCTGCTCCAGGCTGCATATCCGCGGGAAGCTCCTTCTTTAAGAGGTTGCCGTCCTTGTCGATGATACCCATGGCAATGGCTCTTTCGACAGAGCGGCGGATGCGCTTTGCGCCCTCTTCGCGCACACGCGCCATAACCGCTTCCTGCTCGGCCAGAAACTCAGGCGGGTAGGTCTTCTTCACATAGCCGGCTTTGGGAGTTTCCACAGTGCTTTCGTCCACCTTTGGAACAACGGCTTTAGTCGCCATCACGCCCTCCCGCTGTCAGCATTCTATCCCTCGTCCGCTGTGAAAGAAAGGACCGGTGATTGACTCATCGGCGGGTGAACGGCTGTGCCCCGCTCATCGCGGCCTTATCGCGATGAGCAAATCTTCGAAGAAGAAACAGCCTCCTCGCTGTCGAGTTCCAGCTTCAGATGTTTCTGTGCAAGAGTGCGCAGAAAATTCTCCGCATGGAATATTTCGCCCGGCGCGACCGCCCCGCTGCCTCGCACTCGCCCATCGAGTACCCGCTCCACGGCCTCGACAACAAGCGGCGCAGTGAAGGCATAAATATCGCGTCCCTGTGCGCTCGCACGGCGTTCCTCGCCACCCTTCCGCACAATCACGTCCACCAGGAAGGTCTGCGCCGATCGCCCTCGTTCATCAACCGCAACCGGAGGCGGCGTGGACGAATCGCGAAGGTCACGCAGTGGCGCGTCGTTCAGGTACGTGCGCAGCCGCGTAACGTTCAAGTGCCGCGCAATCACTGGAACCTCGGAGAACGGAACCTCGCTCACATCCTGCCGCCCAAACGGCTCCGCAAATTCCCACATCGATTGCGGCGCAGGCTGCTCCATCGGCACAAGTTTTCCGCCTTCAATCACCATCCGCTGCGCCGTGTTGCGCCGCCCGGTAATCCGTGTGCCCTCGGTCGGATGCCAGCTATCGAGAGCAATTCCCACACGAATTTCGTCCGCTCCACCCCAATCGCCGATGGCCGCCGTAGCCAGCAGATCGGCGAACCCGCCGTAGAATCCTATCGCAGGAATGAAGACCACGCCTGCCTCCCGCGCGCCATCCCCAAACCTGTCGAAGACAGACTGCGCACTGGCTTGCTCCGCCGAAACATCGAGGTAATGTATCCGGGCGCGTACTGCCGCTGCAGCCACTGCGTCGGCCGTATCCATAAACGGCCCGGCGCAGTTGATTACCGCGTTTGCGCCCATAAGAGCGCGATCGAGCGAAGCAGCATCGTCCACCGAGCCAGTCCTGGTCGCGACACCGCTGGGGAATCCTGCCGCCGCCAACTTCCGCGCGTCCCGGCCAATTGCGACCGGCGAAAATCCTCGCCGCAGCAGTTCAGCGACAATGAATCGCCCCGTGTGCCCCGCCGCACCGAACACCGCGACCGTCCTGCCATTAACCTGCACATCTGTTCTCATTTCCATCCCTTCTTCCAGCGGCCCGGACCGAACGCTACAGACCTGTCTGTTTCATATAAAATACAGACAGGTCTGTAGCGCGTCAAGCCCACACCCGATAGAGGAGGCCAAAATGCCTAAAAGTTCCGCGAAAGCCAACATCGCCGACGTCCACGGCAACTCAGCCGAGGTCAGAGACCGCATTCTCCGCACCGCGTCCGAGCTTTTCTACAAACGTGGCGTTCGCGCCGTCGGAGTTGACCTCGTAGTCGAAGAAGCCGGAGTCGCAAAAACCAGCCTCTATCGCCACTTCCGCACCAAGGACGACCTCATCGCCGCCTTCCTAGCCAGCGAAGACGAGGACTTCTGGAGCAAATGGGACACAGTAGCCGACCAGCACAAATCCAATCCCACGGCAGAACTCGAAGCCCATCTCTCCTGGATCGCCGAGCGCGTAAGCCGTCCAAACTATCGTGGCTGTCCCCAGCTCAATGTCGCCGCCGAGTTCCCGGACGCAGACCATCCCGCCCGCCTCGTAGCCACCGCGCACAAGCAGCAACTCCGACGCCGCCTCAAGGGCGTTGCCGAGCGTCTACGAGTCAAGCGCCCAGACGAACTGGCCGGCCAATTATCCCTGATCATTAACGGCGCCTTCGTCAGCTCCCAGGTTCTTTCCCGAGGCGAGGCGGACCCTCTGCTGCAGGCCACGGCTCATGCCCTGATTGCCGCCGCCCGCAAGTCCTAGCCCAAGCTCCAGGCTCGGACCGGATCGCCAGCACTCCCGAGCACAAATGTACTGTAAAAGAAATCACAATAAGAAGTTCATTATCAATAACCTACGCGACTTTATCCCGCGAAGATCAGCACACTCTCGAAAAAATGGCCAATTCTCTGCAACCCACACCCCTTGATTAAGTCAACTCTCAGCAACCAAAACTTCTAAAAAGGCTGCCCCCATGGTCCATGTCTCGACGAATCGCAACCACAGAATCGGCCTTTTCTAGCGCTTTGTAACCACTTCAGCAGCCTTTTGGGCTATATTGCGCAACCCTCCGACTGAACCTTTGAGGCTCCCGCAACGCTACTTTCCAGTCACATTGAAGGCCACGGGAATGGTTTTTGGAGGCAGGCAGACGCTCTTGTCGCACGCCTGAAAATGCAGCTTTCCCTCCACCAGGTGGCTGCCAGAATCAGCCACAATCCGCGCTTGAATTGTGAACTCGTTGTTGTAAACACTGAGTTTATTTGTCGGATCGAGCGGCAAGGTAAAGTCCGTCCCTGCCGGATAAACAGCCTTGTCCAGCCGTACGCCCGCACCTTCCGGAATGGAAAACGTGGTCGGAATCAGGAACTCTTCCCGCGGCGTATGCGAGTTGATGTGGTACCCCTCCGCCACCCGAAAATGCAGCGTAACCTCGCTAACTTTCCCCGCCGGCACCGTCACCTGTTCGGGAAAAAGATATTCAACCGCCGACCCCTTAAGCCTCACTGGGTCATCGACTTGCGCATGAGCAAAGATCGGGGACAGGGCAAAAGCAACGATTGCAGCCATTTGAATTGAAGCGAGCCAGCGACGCATATTAGTTCCCCAACGCTTTCTTGATGTTGGACTCGATATCGTCTTTGGAAGTCAACCCAAGCTGCGCCGCAACCACAACTCCCTTGCGATTGACGAAGAACGATGTGGGCAATTCATCCAGGCCGCCATACGGCTTGTCGAGCGTAGCTCCGTCAATAAGCACGGGGTAATCGATGTGCAATTTCTGCGCTGATTGCGCGATTTCCATTTTGTCTTTGGCCAATTCTTTGGGGTCGTCGCGGTTGAGATCGTCGGCAGAAATGCCAAGCACTTCGAACCCCTGTGATGCATATTGCTTACGCAATTCAATAATCCACGGGGTCTCGATTTTGCAGGGAGCGCACCAGGTGGCCCAGAAATTGATGAGCACGGCCTTGCCCTTGTAGTTCGCCAGGGAGACTTTTTTGCCATTAAGGTCTTCAAGCACAAACGGGGGAGCCGGCTTGCCCTTGAGCGGCGAACGATACTGCGCGGTACCGCTTACCGGGTCAAGCACCAGTTCGCCCTGTGCGACCGAGGCAAGCATGCGGTCGGCAGCCTGCTTGCGGTACTCGTAGTTGGCCCAGCCGGCCCAGGCAAAGGTGGACAGAATGAACAAAACTGCTGTTAGCACCAGCGTGTTGCGTTTCAAGGGAATTCGACCTCTTGCACTCTATTGTACGAGGAAAATACGCGCCCAAAAGGATCCGCCACACTGCCGCGCAAACAACGGCCTCATCACCACAGGTGGTACCATCAAAAACCGATGAACGATTCCGAAGCAAGCAATCCAGAAGACCGATTTCTTGAGCCTTCCGCACTCGTCCGCACCGAAGCCGCAGCACTTGAAGCGCTGGCTGTGCGCCTGGATGGCCCCATGGCAGAGCCGTTCAAGCGCGCCGTCGAGCTGGTTATGCGCTGCAGCCACGAGAACGGCCGCGTGGTGGTGACCGGGATGGGAAAAAGCGGCATCATCGCACAGAAAATTGCGGCGACTCTCAGCTCGACGGGCAGCCCCGCCCTGTTTCTGCATCCGGCTGAGGCCGTGCATGGTGATCTGGGTGTGCTGATGTATGGCGATGTCGTTATCGCGCTCTCAGCCAGCGGCGAGACGGAAGAGATTTTGCGGCTGCTGGCCACGCTGAAGCGCAAGGGAGACGCGCTGATCAGCTTCTGCTGCAATTTGAATTCAACTCTCGCGCTGGCTAGCGACGTGGCGCTGGATTGCGGCGTGGAACGCGAAGCGTGCGGGCTGAACCTTGCGCCGACTGCATCCACAACAGCGATGCTTGCATTGGGAGATGCGCTGGCTATCGCGGTGAGTCTTCGCAAGGGTTTCCGCGCTGAAGATTTTGCCGACCTGCATCCTGGCGGCAAGCTGGGCAAGCGTCTGGCCAAAGTCAGCGACCTGATGCACTCCGGAGATGCCGTACCCGTCGTCGCGCCTACGACCCTGATGACCGACGTGATTTACGAGATGTCATCGAAGAAGCTTGGCATTACAACTGTGCAAACCAATGGCCGTTTACTGGGAGTGATCAGCGATGGCGACTTGCGCAGATTGCTGGAGCGCGAGGGGGGTGCGGCTCTGAGTCGCACAGCAGGCGAAGCCATGAATCCTCATCCGCGAACTATCGCGCCGGCCGAACTTGGGGCAACGGCGCTCACGATTCTCGAAGAACGCAAAATTACTTCGCTCGTGGTCGTGGGCCGCGAGAACCTGGTGGAAGGCATCGTGCATCTTCACGACTTGTGGGGCGT
>Ga0302200_10005273_pt1 | contig 10149 bp, 5 predicted proteins | sample II_Bog_N3_1_FD_194585 | JGI IMG/M metagenome (GOLD analysis project Ga0302200, IMG submission 194585) | Peat permafrost microbial communities from Stordalen Mire near Abisko, Sweden - II_Bog_N3_1 | ecosystem: Environmental > Terrestrial > Soil > Wetlands > Peat | place: Sweden: Abisko, Stordalen... | reverse complement strand
GCTTCAATTTTTCCCATTTCCAGGATTTGGATCCTTCCCGCTGCGGCTGGGAGAATTTCGGCGGCGCCCGGAATGGCCACGTCGGGCGGCACAATAATTAAGACCAGCAAAGGTACTCCCAGTGCTTTAAGTTTTTTTATGAGACCTTGCCTTGCCTCGTCCCACTTTTGAAGAATGCAAATACAACCGCTGACGATGGCAACATGATTCAGCACCAACTGTTCGAGCGTTGTGAATGGCTTGTCGGCGCAATTCTTCACCGAGGCGAGTATTTCCAGCATTTGTTCGGCATGCGCCAAGCCACGTCCCGCGGTGAAGCAATAAGTCTGATTGCCGACAAAAAGGAGATCCAGCAGCGATTCCTGGGTCAACACGGTGCAGGCGAACGAGGCAGCCACCGCCACCGCCTCTTCCAGCAAGTCACTGTTTGGCTCATCATCGAACGTGTCGAGGACAAGCGCATGGCGCACAAAAAACTCGTCCTCGAACTCCTTCACGATCGGTTTGCCGACCTTGGCCCAACTCCGCCAGTGGATATGACGAAGCGGATCGCCGTGGCGATATTCCCGCAGGGCAACGAATTCCTCACTCCGGCCGATGTTGGCCGCCAATGCCACCCCGCCCTCTTGATAACGCATTGATCCGGGCAGGGTGATGGGTGGCAAGGAATAGCGCTTGGGCAAAATTAACACCATTTGAGCCACATGAATTTTGAAAAACGAGCGGAATAATCCAAACGGATCCGCTCGCGCGACCGTCATGCCAGCCAGGCGAAGAATTCCGCGACGCAAAGGAAGCAATTCAACACCAGCCTCAATCTCGCCGTTGGCGGCCAGCGGGGGAATTTCCGCCGCCTTGGCAACCGCAACCCGAAACGGGTTGCGCTGCCGGCGCCGGGTCATGCGGAAAGGACGGACCCGCCGGTTTTCGGCCATTTGAAAGGCCAACCACTCCGGGAAGGCCGGACGAGGATCGACCACGTTTTCCAAAAATATCAAATCTTGCTGTACCTTCGCCGTGAGATTTTTGATTTGAACGCGATAATGCAAGGGCTGCCCCACCGTACCAACCCGGGGCAGAATCCGCGTCGCGGAAAACCGGGCCCGAAAGAAAAAGCAACTTGCGCCACTCAACGTCAACAGGGCCAGTAACAGGGTGAAAGATTGATACGTGACTGTGTTCTCAATGTCCAATCCGGTCGTGCCCGCCAGAAAAAAACCGGCTCCCACGAACAATCCCGGCGTGGTAAACCGGCGCCGCATCCAATACCACAGGCCACCCACGCTGCGGTAACTAAAATAAAACAATATGTAGATCGGCCTCATTCTCTCCCCCACCGACAACCTTAAAATGCGCACCCCGGTTTCCCAGGCAGCGTTTACTGTCTGCTTTCCTCAGGCGGGCACCCGGATTTTTTTTAAAATGTCCCCAACCACGCCTTGCGCGGTGAGCCCGGAAAATCGCGCCTGAGGTTCCAGCACCAGCCGATGGGCAATCACGGGGACTGCAAGCTTTTGAATGTGCTCCGGGGTGACAAAATCCAACCCCTCGAATAAAGCCGTGGCCTGGGCGGTTTTCATAAGGGCGATTGAGGCACGCGGACTGGCGCCGAGTTGCACTCCGGTGGCGGAGCGCGTCGCGGCCACAATATCCACGGCATACCGTTTTAGCTCTTCACTGATCCGGATTCTTTCCACCGAGCGTTTGAGTCCAATAACGTCCGCCAGCGTGACCACCGGCTGCAGTTCATCAATCGGATGGTTGTGCAACTGAGCCGTCAGAATGGCAACCTCTTCGTCCGCTGGCACATAACCGAGGGTGAATTGCATGGCAAACCGGTCCATCTGCGCCTCGGGCAAAGGGTATGTGCCACGGAATTCAACCGGGTTTTCCGTGGCGATCACAAAAAAGAGGTCCGGCAAGTTCCTCTTTTCGCCCTCCACACTCACCTGGCTTTCCCCCATGGCTTCGAGCAGCGCGGACTGGGTGCGTGGCGAAGCGCGGTTGATTTCATCGGCGAGCAGGATGTTTGTAAACACCGGACCCTGATGAAAATGAAATAGTTGATCGCGCTGGTTGAAAATGGACACCCCCAGTATGTCCGACGGCAGCAAATCGGGGGTGAATTGAAGCCGCTTGAATTGGGCATCAATGGTTTTTGCGAGGGCTTTGGCCAGAGTCGTCTTGCCTGTACCCGGATAATCCTCCATCAATACATGCCCGCCCGCCGCCAAGGCGGCCAACATCTGGCGGGTGGCCGCAGTCTGGCCGCGCATGATCTTGGCAACGTTGCGGGCGATTTTTTGGTAGGTTTCGCGCGCCGCTGCGAAATTTGCGTTCGAATCGTTAGACATGATTGAGGTTTCCCTTTGGTGAAACAGTAGTCTGGATAAATGGTTGCCGAATTTAATTGCGAAAGTCTCAAGATGCAACCGGTTAAGGATTTGTCGCGGTTTTGTTTTATAAGCGCACCGGCAGATTCTTTTGGGCGAGGAATTGCTTTACATCGGCCACCGTATAAGTGCCAAAATGGAAAATGCTTGCGGCGAGGACGGCATCGGCCCGGCCTTGAAGCAAGACTTCGGCCATGTGCTCCAGACTACCTGCCCCACCACTGGCCACCACGGGCACTCCGACGGATTCGCTCACCCGACGCGTGATGACCAAGTCAAAACCCGCCTTTGTGCCATCGGCGTCGATGGAGTTCAACACGATCTCCCCCGCGCCCAGCCCCACGGCTTTTTGCGCCCAATCCATCGCATCAAGCCCGGTGTCTTTGCGTCCGCCATGTGAGAACACACCCCATTTGTCGGGACCGATTTTCTTGGCGTCAATCGAAACCACTATGCACTGGCTGCCAAATTTTTCCGCCCCAAGGCGGATTAATTCCGGGTCGGCGAGGGCACTGGAATTGATGCTGATTTTATCCGCGCCAGCGCGCAGCATGGTGTACATGTCCTCCACTGACTTGATCCCGCCACCAACGGTCAGCGGCATGAAACACTGGTCGGCAGCCCGCTCGATGACGTCCACCATCGTCGCCCGGCCATGGGCGCTGGCGGTAATGTCAAAAAACACCATCTCGTCGGCCCCTTGATCGTTATACCGCAGCGCCAGCTCCACGGGATCCCCGACATTGCGCAATTCGCCCGCCTCCGCTTTGCCAAATTGAACCCCTCGTGTTACCTTTCCGTCGTGGACATCCAGACACGGAATGACGCGTTTCGTAATCATGCGACCATTAAAATCTGGTTCAGGGTTGAGGGCAATTAATTCCTCGCCAAACAAGGTGATTACCGTTAGGAATGCGCGCTTTCCATCAGTTGGATGGGCCGGGTGACAGGGAATTTTTGAACTGGCGGGCGCCGGTGACTGTCAATCCAGTGAACGGGTAGTATGCTTGAATGTGTTGATTGAATATGAAGATAAAAGCTTTGGCTTTGTTGTTTGCAGGTTTGGCGGTGGTGCTGACCGGCTGCCAGAATCCGGATGGGACTCAGAATAACACAGCCTCTGGCGCATTGATTGGTGGTGCGTTCGGGGCCCTCACCGGGGCGGTGATCGGCGGCCCGCGAAATGGTGGCGCAGGTGCCTTGATTGGCGCAGCAGCGGGCGCCATTGGCGGAGGTTTGATTGGCAATTCCATGGATCAGGAACAAAACGCCCGGCTGCGCGCCGAGGCGCCTCAAACGTATGTCAAAATTGACCAGGGGCAGCCCTTGCAGGTTTCCGACGTTCAAGCCTTGGTCAAGGCCGGAGTCAGCGATGACGTGATCATCAGCCAAATTCAAAGCACCCATACGGTTTACCATCTCCAGGCGTCGGACATCATCGCGTTGAGGAACGCCGGCGTTTCCGACAAGCTGGTTAACTTCATGATCAATACTCCCACCACGATTGGCGATGTGGCCGCGGCAAATCAAACCGTGGTCGTCCAGCAAGCTCCGCCGCCCGCGCCTGTGGAAGTGGTCGATGCAGCACCCGGACCAGATTATATCTGGGTGGACGGCGAATATGATTGGAACGGGGTGACTTGGGTTTGGGTCGGAGGGCATTGGGGTTATCCGCCGCATCCGCACGCAATTTGGGTTGGAGGCCGCCGCTGGCATGATGGTTACGGCTGGCATTATCAAGCCGGCTATTGGCGTTAAGTCGGGGGGATTTTGCGGGCTCAGTTAATCCACAAGCCAAAAAAGTTTAACTAATTAGATCGAGTCGATTCCATGCAGGAATCGCAAATCGGCTTTCCAGTCTTCATCCTCCGCGACCAATTTGACGTTGATAAAGCCTTGTCGTCGGGCTAGTTTCGCCTGGATTAAACCGGAAGGCTTTGGGGTGTTTTGTGCCGGTTCCGCTTTGCCATTCTAAAATAAAAGCGCAACCCCGCTAAAACCGCAGCCAATTGGTATCGTGTTGCATTTTTTGTGTGCGCTAATGAACAGTCAGCGTCAGCCGCAGGAAGATCTCCGCATTGGTGCCTGTGGAAATGCTGAAAATGTGTTCGGGCGGCGTGGCAGATGGGTAGCCGGTGTCGGCGACCGCATGCCAGTCATTGGATTGCAACGTCCCGCTCCACTGCGCGCCATAGGTGATGCCGCTCACGACGTAAGGTTCAAAAAAGTCGTAGAAAAGATTGCCGCCGCTAAGCTGCATTTGCGGCAGCTGGCTGAGACTTGCAGTGCTGGGATCCTGATACGGCCCCAGGAAAGCGAATACGGCAATATTTTTAATTCCCGTGTTATAGGGATCCGCATTTAAGGCGGCTGCACCATTGGTTGATCCGCCGAACCACGTCTGTTGCCAGCTTTGCGGGGTCGCCAGCGTGGTGAAACTGCCGGTCGAACTGTAGCTGATGCCCTCGCTGTTAGTTGCGTATGCAGCGTAGGAGTAATCGGTACCTGGCAAAAGGCCGCTGACATTCACAGTAAAGACACCCATCGTGCCGGATCCAGAAGCGGTGCTCGCCACCGCGTCGCCAACCTGTGGATTACTGTCAACCGACGTTGGTGCATAGACCACGCCGATCCCGGTAATTCCTGCTCCCCCAGCGCTTTCCACAGTGCCACCGAGTATTGCCGTCGTAGCGGTGATATTTGTGGCAGTCGGTGTATCCACCGTCGGCGCCAAAGGCGGCGCCACGGCAATCACCACGAGGGCGTTGCTGCTGGTTCCATTCGGGCCCGTCAATTGGTAAGTAAAGCTGTCGTCGGGAGTGCCATCTTCGGGATCAATGCCAGCGCTGATATATCCCGGTTTAGGCGTGTAGACGAATGATCCGTCCGCGTTCAGCACAAACGAGGATGCGTAATGTGGCTTTGTGACGAGAACAGCCGACACGCCTTGATTGAAATCCGCATATTGAATCAAGGTTCCAGCAGGCTCGCTGAGCGTCTCCTGATAAGGCGTTGAGAAGGTCAGCGTGGCCTGAGGAAACGCCGCCGTTTTCAAGGGAAAAGGCAGGGAAATCTGCCAGGTCCCGCCCCAGGTCTGGTCCACCAAATAGGCATCCGGACCAATGACTGTAATGGCCGTACCATCGGGCGAAATGGTGACCGGTGGCGAGATAGTCCCCAGCGCCTGCGTAATGCCGTTGGCAGAAAGGAGATGGTCCAGGTAACCGCTGCCGTTGCCAACCGACCAAACGGCGGTGAAATAAAGATTTTCGATTCCAACTGCTTCCGTTCCATCCGCCGTGCAGGCACTCGGCGAAATGCCTCCGATGTCCTGAAAGCCGGTCGTGGTATTGTAGCGGAAACCTACCCAGCCATTGAATTCGGTAAGTTGGCCAAAGACGGTGGCGCCATCATCACTGATGCAGATGGGCTCAAGGTAATAAGTATTGGGATGACTGGAGGGTATGCCCATATCCACCAAGCCGTTGGTGGCATTCCATATAAATCCATGGATGGTTCCGTCGTCCAGATTGTAATGACCGGTGACGATGGTACCGTTCTTGTTAATCGCGGATGCATAAGTTTGCTGGTTGGTGCCTCCCGGAAAAAATCCTAGCGAAGTAAACGTGCCGCCAGCGATATTAAAAACATAACTTTCGGTTTTACCTGAGGTTTGATCCTGCACGATCAGAGTCTTTCCATCTCCCGAGACCCCGGTGGTGATCATTGTGGACGGTGTCGGATCGTCCGGAGGAGCGGGAACAAGCGACTCGACGCCGTTCACCCAGTAAGTTGCGTACTCGACTGAAATTCCGTTGGTCGCCACACCAGACATGTAGCCTGCCACAACCGAGCCGTCGCGGCTAATGCCTCTGGGCTGGCCGATGTAGGGAGACGCAGTGCTGAAGCCCAAGGAACTGGGAAGATCCACCCAACCGGTGTTCGTTCGATAAAGCGAAGGGGTGCCGTAGCTGCCGCCAGCGAATCCGATGCTGTCGTATCCGGCATAGACGCCGCCGTTCGCGGCCGCAACCGCATAGTGAAGGTATTCGCCCATTTTAATTTCTGAATATTGGGCATGGAGCAAGGCTGGAACCCCAACGACGAGAAAAACCATACCGCGAAGAATGACGCGCGGCAGAAAGCAGCCGCAACTTTCTTTCAACAAAGTCAAATGGACAAAGGCAAAAGGACGGTTCGTTTTCATATTCAAGTGGTTCTTGGTTGTTCAAGTCGACGCCGCGGCAGGCTTGAAGTTTTATTTTACAAAGCAGGCGCGATGCCACCGCTACTCGTCAAATCTGTCATCTCATTCGCCTCAATTTCTGAAGTCCTGCCGCTGATCCAAATTGTCGTCACCTCAAAATCGGACCACGCATCGGAGATTTGGTCCACAATCGGGCCGGTTCGGCAGAACAGGCAGGTTACAGTAGGTTGACTTTTAAGCCATGCTTTCAGCGACCGTTTTCAACAGTTCCTCCAGGGCGAACGGTTTGCATAATTTTTTTACTTCCTCATTGTCCAGGCACTCCCCCGCCTCGCCGCTCATCAGAACGATGTTCAGCGCAGGAAAACGGGCGCGAATTATCGGCAGCGCGGAACGTCCAGTCATTACCGGCATGTCATCATCCAGCAAAACTAGCTTCAGGTCTCCCGCTAGCTTTTCCGCCAAAGCGATGGCATCCGCGCCGTTCGCTGCAGAGGACACGCGATAAGCTCGCCCGGTGAGCGCCAGGGTAATCATTTCGCGCACGGATTGTTCGTCATCAACCACCAGAATCAATTCGCCGTGGCCTTGTGGCAAGACACCGCTGGAAACATTCCGGTGATCGGATGCAGGAAAGATCGTCGCCGCCGGCAAATAAATCTCAAAGCTAGTGCCCCGTCCAATTTCGCTTCTTACGTTCATGAACCCGCTGTGTTGGGCAATGATCCGCGCGGTCGTGGATAATCCAAGTCCGGTTCCCTGGCCAACGGGCTTGGTGGTGAAAAATGGCTCGAAGATGCGCGGCAAAATCTCCGGCGCAATTCCTTCGCCCGTATCCGCGACCAGCAGCATGACAAAACGCCCCGGCTTCGCGTTGGGAATTTGCGCAGCTTCGGCATCCTCGAAATCCACATTGTCGGCCGCGAGAGTCAGTTCGCCGCCTTGTGGCATCGCATCACGGGCATTGACGCACAGATTTAGCAGCACCTGGTGCAACTGGGTGAGGTTGCCGGAGACAGGCCACAGATCCGCGGGCACCAGCGCGGCGACGTTGATCTGCTTCGGAAAGGTTTGGCGGACGATACGCTCCATGTCGCGCAACAACCCGCCCAGAGACAACAATTCTCTTTCGCTGGCACGACCGCGCGAAAACAAAAGCACCTGGCGCACCATGTCTGCGCTGCGCTGCGTATTTTCCTCCATCACGGCCAGCATCCGGAATGTCTCCTCGTCGGCGCGCTGTTGCTGGAGCAGTTGTAGCCCCATCAGCACGGGCGACAATGAATTGTTCAAATCGTGCGCCATGCCGCCGGCGATCACGCCAATAGTTTCGATTCGCTGCGCGCGGAAAACCTCAAGTTCCAACTTTTTCTTTTCCGTAACATCGGTATTAATAAACAAGAATGAGGTTGAACCGCCCGGATCATCGCGAATCAAAGTGCAGCGGCTCGCCACCGTCACCTTGTTTCCATTGCGTGCGGTCTGTTCAAGTTCCCCCAGCCATTCGCCATGCGCGAGAGCACACCGCCTCGCCGTGGCCAAATGAGTCTCGTTATCAAACGTTTTTTGGGACGCGACGCCGCTTTGCAATTCCAGCTGGCTCCAGCCGTAAAGTTTGGCCGCGCTGGAATTCGCGTAGATGACCTGACCACACAAGTCCTCAACGAAAATGGCGTCCTGCGCTTTCTCAATCAGCGCCGCCTGTTCACGGATTTTCAAATCATCCGCCCGTTTCTGCATTTCAAATCTTCTTCTTTGACGATACCACTCGCGGGATTGGAACAACACTGATCCGGCGAGGATAGTAGGAATTTGCACCGCGCCAACCAGGAGCCAAGGAAACCAGATGTTTACGCGGCTCAATTCCGGCATCGCCACATTGAACAAGATCAATTCCAAGAACACGGCAACCCCGGCGGCGGGGAGCGGACGAAAAGAAAACAGCAGCCAGGTGAAACCGATCGCGGTCAGAGCGAGTGCCACGAACTCATTCAGTGGCGAGAGGCGTCTAAAAGAGTCACCTCGAAGGAGATTCAACAATTGAGTGGCGTGGACCTCGACGGCGGGCATGAAAAGTTCACGGTCGCCCCAGCTCGTGAGCGGACTGCGAAATTCATCCTTTCTTTCAAGAATGGTGCCAGCCATGGGTCTTGCGCCGACAAAAATAATTCTGTTCGTAAAAAAAGTATCGCTCACCTCATCCGCCCGCAACGCGGCACTATAGCTGACATGCGGCACTCCCAGCGGCTTGCCGTAGTAATGCATCCAGAGCGTTGCCGGAGGAGGGTTGGTGCCAAACATTTTCATGGTGGCCAGCGCCAAGGCTGGCTGGTCCAATTCGGGAAAACCGTTGAACTGGCGGCGCACCACAAAATCGTCGTCCATATTGGCGCTGGCCACGCCCCACGCCGCTGCAGCATCGAGAAATATTTTATCCGGCATGGAAAGTTGCATTGACTTGAATCCCGCCGTCTCAATCGTGTTGCGGCTGGAACGGCTGATTTCAGCGGCCAATACAACATGTGCGTTTGCCCGCATTGCTTCCGTTAACTCGCGATCTTCGGTTGGATCGCCGGGTTCGCCAAAAATGATGTCGAAAACCACAGCCTTGGCGCCGGCCGCGGTTAGTCGGCGCAGGAGTTGCGCGTGCAATGCCCGGCTCCACGGCTGCGCGGGATTCTGCTTCTCACGCAAATAGGAGTCCAGGTCGAGATAAACGATTACAACGGGTGAGTTGGAAAAACAATCAGCTGCTTGCGCAGCCTGCGACCAGTCGTAGCTCGAACGCACCAGCGATGCGCCCGTGCGTGAATCGGGAGCCAGCAGCCACGCGTTCAAGAGCAAGAGCAATCCGGCCACAATCGCAGCCCACAGAAGCCCTGGTTTTGTTTGCAGGATTTGGCGCAAAGCGAAATCAATAGTTCAGTCGCAACGATGCCGTGAAGGCGCGCCCGCGGGCAAGCTCAGATTCCAGGTTCAACGGATTAAGCCGGTAATCCTGGCCGGTGAGATTCAGCAGACCGAGCCGGAATTCCGCGCGCCGGTGAGAAAAGACGTAGCCGGCAAAAATATTTTGTTGCCAGAAATCATCCCCGGGAAGCCCCGAGTCGTCACCATGGTTGGCTTGATGATACCAATCCGAAGACCACTCCGCAAAAAAGCCACTGGGATGATTGTAGATGATGAATATCTGCCCATGTTGCAAAACGGCGCGCTGGTTTTGATCAAGCGACGCGACACCGGAAACCCCCGCGAGCCCGTTCAGAGAAGTCTGTAATTTCGCCTCTGACAAGCGATAGCGTGCTCCGATGGAGAACTCCCGGCCAAGGAGTTGGGCGACATACGCCGCGACATTCCTTTCCCGGTAGTCAAGCAACTGGCTGGTGGCGGTCGGTGAATCGGGCACGTTAATAAACGGGATTGAATTGGAGAATGCCCCGACATCACGTGAACCGTCGGATGTCAGCAGCTCCGCGGCAACCCCAAAATAAGTCTGGCTGCGAAGCTCTTGATCAAAACCAATTGTCCATGAATCAAACCGCGTGCCGG
>Ga0302200_10005249_pt1 | contig 10183 bp, 5 predicted proteins | sample II_Bog_N3_1_FD_194585 | JGI IMG/M metagenome (GOLD analysis project Ga0302200, IMG submission 194585) | Peat permafrost microbial communities from Stordalen Mire near Abisko, Sweden - II_Bog_N3_1 | ecosystem: Environmental > Terrestrial > Soil > Wetlands > Peat | place: Sweden: Abisko, Stordalen... | reverse complement strand
TGAACGAAGCCGCTGCGGCGGCGGACGCATCCGCGTGCGGTTGAGCCAGCCTTTGTGGCTGCCGGGGTAGTTTGGGACGCAGAGAAGGAGGATTCTCTGTGAACCAACTGCGTCAGCTCATGCTTGAGGAGTTGCAACGTCGCAACTTCGCCACGACGACCATCCGCACCTATCTTCACGGTGTTGCCCATTTCAGCCGGTACTTTCGGCGCTCGCCCGATCAACTCGGCCCAGAGGACATTCGCAAGTACCAGGCGATGCTGTTCACCAAGTTGAAGTACAGTCCGAACACCGTAATTGTGCGGTTGTCGTCTCTTCGGTTCTTCTATATTCACGTCTTAAAGCGCAACTGGAGCATCGCCGAGACGCCCTATCCGAAGAAGGTGCGTCACCTTCCCGGAGTGCTAAGTCAGGAAGAAGTTGCGCGACTGATCGACGCGGCCGATACTCCTTTTCATCGCATCCTGCTGATGACCATGTATGCCACGGGCGCACGCCGCGCGGAGGCAGCCCGCCTCAAGGTGAGCGACATCGACAGTCAGCGGATGGTGGTTCACATCCATGAGGGCAAGGGCGGTAAGGACCGCGACGTCATGCTCAGCCCGAAGCTGCTCGAAGAGCTGCGCATCTACTGGCGCAGTCTCCGGCGCAAGCCGAAGGAGTGGTTGTTCCCCGGAAACAGCTGGCACACATCCAGCCGCCCGGTGACCACCAAGGTCCTATGGAGCGCCTGCCAGATCGCAGCCGAACGCGCCGGCCTCGACAACAGGCGCATTCACCCGCACACTCTAAGACATTGTTTCGCGACCCATCTTCTTGAAGCCGGCGCCGACCTGCGCACCATCCAGATACTGCTTGGGCACCGCGACCTCGAAGTAACGACCGTCTATCTGCATCTGTCCCAGCGCCATCTCAGCGCGACTGCCAGTCCGCTCGATGCGCTCACATTCTCTTCCCGAGGAGGACAACAGCACAGGTGAACAACCGGCCTCTCCTGGAGATGGCCGACATTGTTCGCTGTGCGGGACAGGCATTTATCGAACACAGCCGCAGATGGATCAACTGGCAACACCGGAAGGTGCTGCTGGCCATCGTGCGCTGCCGCACCGCCGCGCTGGGCGGGCATCGCGACCGCTGCACCGGCTGCGGACATACGACCAGGATCTCCTACAACTCGTGCAGAAACAGGCACTGCACACGGTGCCAGGGCAACGCGCGCCGACGCTGGCTCCAGGCGCGCGAACGGGAACTGCTGCCTACTCGATACGTCCACGCGGTCTTTACTCTGCCGCGCGAACTTGCTCCACTCGCACTGCAGAACAAAAGGCTGATCTACAACCTGCTCTTTCACTCCAGCGCCGAGACCCTGCTTGAGGTCGCTCGCGATCCACAGCGGCTTGGAGCCGAGATCGGCTTCTTCAGCGTGCTCCACAGTTGGAACCAGCGCCTGCAGTTTCATCCCCATATCCACTGTGTAATTGCCGCCGGCGGTCTCGCACCGGACCACTCAAGATGGATCTCCGCCCGGCGCTCCTTCTTCCTGCCCATCGGCGTGCTCAGCCGCGTCTTCCGCGGCAAGTTCGTCGCTGGACTTCGCAACGCATTTCATCGCGGTGAGCTTCAGTTCCACGGCAGCCTGCTGCCGCTCGCCGAGCCGCACGCTTTCGCTCGATGGCTGCGGGTGCTGTTCCGCCACGACTGGGTCGTTTACTCCAAGCCGCCCTTTGGCGGCCCCGAACATGTGCTGCGCTATCTCGGCGCCTACACCCATCGCGTCGCTATCTCGAACTCCAGGCTCGTCGCTCTCTCCGATGGCAACGTCACCTTCCGCTGGCGCGATTCCGCCCACGGCAACAAGAAGAGGCTCATGACTCTGGATGTCGATGAGTTCCTGCGCCGCTTCCTGCTCCACCTGTTGCCGCCCGGTTTCGTGCGCATCCGCAACTTCGGGTTCCTCGCCAACCGCAACCGCGCTTCGCGCCTGCCTCTGTGCTTTCGGCTTCTCAGCGGCGCAGAGAAGATGGCTGCTTCGCCAGCATCACCGTCCATCGATCGGACTCACTCGCTCTGGAACTGCCCGATCTGCGGCGCAACCATGCGCATCGTCGAACGGCTCTCCGCTGCGCAACTCCTGCTTCGCTCTCCACCTCAACCAGATCAGTGCGCAGCATGAAGACTTATCTACACCCTCGGCCTCTGCCCGTGCTTCGGCGCGCTTGCGGATCCTCTGCCCCAACGATCCGGGACTGCGCGGCACGCTATCTCCTGAGCTCGCCAATGACACCTTGTTGTGCTATTTCACCGCACCATCCCACCATCAGAGCGGCAAATTCCACTCCGCTCAATCTGTTCCTGATCCCTCTGCACCCGCTCAGGCCCATTCAAAGTACATAGGCTTCCGCGGAGGGCGGCTTCCTTCAAGTCGCTGTATCCGAAGCGCCCCGAGCGAGAGCATGCAACTGCGTACTGTTGCGTGGCGGGGCGCTCCAGATACAGCACTAAGACATTCGGGGAGTAATCCTGATGAGAACCTGTAACGAGCCGGAAGCATTACTGTTAATTAGGTTCTTGTCTCCCTGTATGGACTGCGCGATTCTGGCTGAAATCAATTCCTCCGCCCAGTCGAGTAAATGCTGATGCCAAGACTGTCGCGGCTCTCGCCAGCGTCACCGCGCTGCGTATGCGAGGCAGCGCACAAGTGGTAACTGAAGGGTAGGCGGCTCTCGTTGGACGGTTGCCGACTGGCCGGTGTCTCGGGATGAGTCGCATTTGACAGGCGGAAAAATGGCCCTATAATGGCTGCAACTTCTTAGCGATCGTCCTACGGATGCTGAAATTTCCGGCCACTATGCCTTCCCGGCGCGGCCGTTTGGAGTGTGTTCAATTCCGGGACCGCTGAACATTGCATTGTGACCCCGAAAGGACGAGTGCGAAAAGGGGTACCACCATGTTCGACGGTGTGCATAGTTCCTGCTCCTGCCTTGGTTTGTTCTCCCGTATCTCCCCAACCTTCGCCAGCTTGAAGCCAGCCGCCGGCGTGACCGTGGTGGCCCATGAGGCTGCCCATGAAGTCGCTTCGGGAGGGGAGAGCGCGTCTTTCCGCAACCTGTTTCGCCGCCGGGCGGCCGCGATGGTGATGACGCTGGCGGCTGCGGCCGTGCTGTGCCTGTGCGCCGTGAGCGCCCGCGCCGCCACCTGGACCGTCGACACGCTGAATGACGACTCGACCACCTCGCCGGCTACCGCGCAATCGAACTGCGGGAGCGGCAACAGCAATACCTGCGCCTTGCGCGACGCCATCCTGGCGGCCGCCTCCGGGGACACCATCGTCTTCAACAGCGGCCTCACAGGGACCATCACACTTGGCAGTGTTCTCGACATCGAGACCAGCATGACCATCAACGGCCCCGGCTCAAGCCTGTTGACCGTTTCGGGCAATCACGCCACCCAGGTGTTCATGATCGGGCAAAGCAGCCCAGCGACGGTGAGCATCTCCGGGCTGACCATCGCCAACGGGAACTCCGTGCAAGGCGGCGGCATCTTCAACTACCGCACGCTGACGGTGACCAACAGCGCCTTCTCCGGTAACTTCGCCTCCACCGACGGCGGCGGCATCTTCAACAGCGGCACGCTGACGGTGACCAACAGCACCTTCTCCGGCAATACCGCGGAAGGCAGCGGCGGCATCTGCAACTGCGGCGCAAGCGGCACGGGAACGGTGACCAACAGCACATTTCTCGGCAACTCCGCTCTCGGCCAAAACGGCTCCGGCGGCGCCATTTCCAACGCCAGCAGTACGCTGACGGTAACCAACAGCACCTTCTCCGGCAACTCCGCCACCTATGGCGGCGGCATCTTCAACTTCACCTTCTTATCCCCCGGCGTGCTGACGGCCAACAACAATATCTTCTCCGGCAACTCCGCCGACAACTTTCCCGGCGTCAGCGGCGGCGGCGCCGGCATCTACAACTACTACAAAGACGGCGCCGGCGCGGTCAGCGCCAGCTACAACGTCTTCTACAACAACCTCGATGCCGGCAGCTCTGAAGACGACTGCCAATATTGCTCTTCCGCCAATTCCAAATTAGGGGCCAACCCCAACCTGCTGCCGCTCGGCTATTACGGCGGACCCACCGAGACCATGGCTCTGCTGCCAGGCAGCGCGGCCATCTGCGTGGGGAACGCTGCGTTTGTTCCCTCCGGCGTGACCACCGACCAGCGCGGCTTTGCGCTGGATGCTACCTGCTCGTCCGGCTCGGTGGACGCGGGCGCCGTACAGACCAACCAATACGTGGTGACCACAGTCCAGGACAACGCGGACAGCGGCCCCGAGTGCGCCTACGGCACGGGCACAACCTGCTCGCTGCGCGATGCCATCGGCCTGGCCGACAGCCTGCCCAGCACGGGTGGCGCCGACATCACCTTCCTGCCAAGCCTCACCAGCGCCGGTTCGCAGACCATCACGCTGGGCGCGGGAACCGCAGGAGACCAGGGGTTGCCGGAGATGACCGGCCAGGTAAACATCCTCGGCCCCGGCGCCAACCGGTTAACCATCTCGGGGAACAACGATACGAAAGTGGGCACCGTGCTAAGGTTCCAACCCGCCACGACCAGCGTGACGGCGACGCTTTACGGGCTGGCCGTCGCGAGCGGGAACGCCGGCGGCGTCGCGGCCGGCATCTATAGCGGGGGTTCGCTAACGGTGATCGCCAGCGCCATCTCCGGCAACTCCGCCAACGGTATCGGCGCCGCCGGCGGCATTTTAGTCAACAGCGGCACGCTGGCGTTGACCAATAGCACCGTCTCCGGCAACTCCGTAACCTGCGGCTCCGGCTGCGCAATCGCGGGCGGCGGCATTCTCAACGACAGCGGCACACTGGCGTTGACCAATAGCATCGTGGCCGGAGACAGCACAAGCACATCCGGCGGCGCCTCTGCCGCTTACGCCGACATCAACGGCACATACACCGACAACGGCGGCAATGTGGCCGACAATAGCTCCAGCGCCACCTCGCCGTACCAAAGCACGATCATGCTCAGCGCGCTCCAGTACAACGGCATCGGCGCGACCCTCCAGACCATGATCCCGCTGCCGGGCAGCGTGGCCATCTGCGCGGGCAAGCAGAGTAACATCCCTTCCGGCGTCACCACTGACGAGCGCGGCTATCCCAACACCAACACCACATACTCCGGCTACAACTCGACGACCCGCTGCGTGGACGCGGGCGCCGTGCAGACCGACTACACGTCGGTGGGTTTCGTGACGCAGCCGACGAATACGGTCGTGAATACGGCCATTACGCCTTCGCCAGCGGTCGAAGTGGAGGAGACCAACGCCAGCACCGGCGCAACCGACGGCGTGAGCGGGGTTCAGGTTGCGCTCACCTACAGCGGCGGCTCAAGCGAGATTGCCACTCCGGCGAACCTCACCGAGAACACCGCGCCCACAGCCGTGGGAATGGCCACCGTGAATGAAGCCACCTTCAGCGGGCTCGATCCGAATACAGTGGGAACCGGCTTCACGCTCACCCCCAGTCCTATCACGGTGACCACTCTCGGCTCCGGAACCACGCTTGATGCGCTGCCGAGCAACACCTTCGGCGTGACCGCGGCCCAGCCCACGGTGACTGGAATCGTTCCGAGCTCAGGCCCGGCGGCAGGCGGCACGGCTGTGACGATCTCCGGAACCAACTTTACCGGTGCAACCGGCGTCACCATCGGCGGTACAGCGGCAGCCAGCGTTGTGGTGGTGAGCAGCACGTCGATCACGGCGTTCACCCCTGCAGGCACGGCGGGAACGGCTAGCGTTGTCGTCACCACTCCCGGCGGCAGCAACGCTGCCAACACGCTCTTCACCTACATCGGCTTGCAGACCATCACCTTCGCTAACCCCGGAACGCAGACAGTAGGCACGCCGCTGACGCTCGCGGCCACCGCCAGCTCCGGCCTGGCGGTCAGCTTTACCTCGACTACCACCAGCATCTGCACGGTCTCCATCACAGCAGCCATATTCGTTGCATCGGGCACTTGCACCATCGACGCGAACCAATCCGGCAACAGCGCCTATGCGGCTGCCCCGCAAGTTCAGCAGAGCTTCACTGTCAACACCGGCTCGCAAACCATCACCTTCGCTAACCCCGGGACACAGACGGTGGGCACCCCGCTATCGCTCTCGGCAACGGCCACATCCGGTCTGACGGTCAGCTTTACCTCGACCACCACCAGTATCTGCACAGTCTCCGGCACCATGGCCACATTCATTGCATCGGGCACCTGCACAATCGACGCGAATCAATCCGGCAACAGCGCCTATGCGGCAGCCGCTCAAGTTCAACAGAGCTTTACCGTGAACGATGAAGCGCAGACCATCACCTTCCCAACGATCGCGGCGCAGACAGTTGGCACGCCGCTAACGCTCTCGGCAACGGCCAGCTCCGGTCTCGCGGTCAGCTTCACCTCGACCACAACCAGCATATGCACGGTCTCCGGCACCACGGCCACATTCATTGCCTCAGGCGCCTGCACCATCGACGCGAACCAGGCCGGCAACAGCACCTACGTGGCCGCCACGATGGTGCCGCAGAGCTTCACCGTCAACCCGGCGCCAACCTTTACGGGCAGCGGCGGTGGTGGCACCATCATCATCCAACCCGGTGCGACAACTGGGAACACTGCAACAATCTCCGTGACCCCTTCGAATGGGTTTACGGGAACAGTGAATTTGAGCTGCTCCATCAGTCCCACAGCGGCCAGCGATCCCGCAACGTGCAGTTTCGCGCCACTTTCAGTCACGATCAGCGGAAGCGCGGCGCAAACCTCGACACTTACGATCTACACCACGGCAGCATCGAGCGCGACAAATCAGATGAAGCACCCATTCTGGCCGGCGGCAGGCGGCACCACGCTGGCGGTGATACTGCTCTTCGGGATTCCGCGGAGGCGGCATAACTGGCTGGTTGTGCTGGTACTGCTTGTCTTATTCGTCTCCATCGGTGCGATGGGTTGCGGCGGGAGCAGCAGCGGCGGTGGTGGTGGCGGAGGCGGGGGCGGCGGAAACGCCGGCACTACGCCGGGGACCTACACGATTACCGTTACGGGCACCTCGGGCTCCTTGACGGTCCCACTGGGTACGGTCACGCTGGTCGTACAGTAGCTAATACTTGGGGTGAAGGACGGTAGCCTCAACTCCGTCTTGGAATGCTTGCGAGCTATTCGAGGCGGATAGCCTCGGTCTCGACGCCAGTCCCTATCTCCTGTCTTTACGCCGCTGCGCTGCGCGCAAGTAAACGCTTTCTGGCACGCAAAAATGCTCTAGAAAACGCCTTCTTGCATGCAAAAACACCCTCTTAACCCTGTTTTGGCGTATTGATGCGAAATTCTGTTTTCGCGTGCGCGCTTATTCGCGAAATTCTCGTTTCACACGCACCCCGAATACGCGCAATTCTGATCAACTTGTCTTAAAAAATCGCGAAGCCCCAAGCGAACATCCCGGGGGTGTTTGGCAGCATTCCAGCGAACGTTTGACCCCTCTTTGGCAGCAGAAAAACGAACATTAGCGCTGATTCCATAGGACTTCCCCGATCCAACCCCGGAGCGCAGGAAAAATGCATTTCCCTCCTTCGTCCGTCGCACACTTCACACTCACCCTCACACTTCTCACCGACAACTGACCACTAACCACTAACCACTGCTTTTCGACTTTGCCGTACTATAAGGATGAGGCAACCCCGTACCGTATATGAGACATCCGATCGCAACCCGTTGGGCCGTGGCTCTGGCCGTTTTCACTCTCACCGCCGCCAGCTACGCGCAGTGGTCGAACCCGGCCGACGACGTTCCCGCCTATCATCCCTCGGCCCCGTTGAACATTCATTCCATTCCACCTATCCTGCACGGCGCCCAGCTCACCGGCCCCGACTTCCGCTATCACTGGCAGGTAAGCGCCTACAAGTTAGCCGCGCAGGTCCCCGGCGTCATTTATCAGTTACCCTGCAACTGCCGCTGCGACCGCGCCCTCGGCCACACCAGCCTGCACAGTTGCTATGAAACCACGCACTCCACGCAGTGTTCCACCTGCGCCCAGGAAGGCTTTTACGCCTATTACAAAACCAAAGCCGGCTGGACCCCCGCTCAGATTCGCGCCGGCATCGCCCGCCACGAGTACGAGTCAATCGACTTGGATGAGCAGTAAACAGCGGTCACCGGTCAGTGTTCAGCGATCGAGTCCAAACCAGTACTGGAAGACGGTCGCGCCTAACCCGCCCGCCATTGCTGCCACCTTCGGCCCCGGATCGCCGTAGATTTCGAATCCATCCACTTTGCTGACGGGCACAATCTTAGGCACCCATTGCTGCACTGCCGGGCCCATAAAGTGCGCCTCGATCGCGTTCGCATCCGCGTAGGTTTCAACCAGCCGGAACCGCTTGCCATCGGCGCTCGCGAACCATTCGTATCCCAGCGTGCCGGGCTCCGACCGGCTCACCGCAGTCATCGCTTGCGCAATACTCATGAACTCCTGGAGATGCTCCGCGCTCACCTCAAAGTTCACCTTCAGCCGAACTACCTGTTTCTCCATATCCGCCTCCTTTTTCCCTGCCGCTTCGACAGCCACTCTGTGACGCTAACATGTGCGCGCGGGCTTAGGATGAAGAATCAGCGTAGAATAGTAGATACGCAGCACGAGCCATCCGGCCCGCGCATGCACCCATCGGCACTCCCTATTCATCAAATTGGAGTGTCGCTCAGTGGGGGCGTCACGGTTTCGACGGGATCGATTGCGGCATGGGAGACATGTCGGGGTGTGGGCACCCGTAATCGCCTGCAAAACTAAAGTTGCCAACGATAATCTGGCACTTGCTGCTTAATTAAATAAGCAGCCGTCTTTCGCGGCCTCGCCTATGGGCTGCGAGTGAGACGTCATTCAGTAGGCTGGCTGAAGCGGCTCGGTCCGGGCGGCTGACGCGAGACTAATCGGACTAGTTCACGGCGCATCTTGTCCGTTCTTAAGCGCCGCGAGCGAAACCAATCGAATCGGACACAGCATGGACTCTCCCGGCTGACAGCGATCTCGGACGCGGGTTCGACTCCCGCCGCCTCCACCATATTATCTACTTTATAATGTGTTGTTTATGGATTTTATTTGTCTTACGTGTGGAATACGTGGGATACTTTCCCATGCTCACGGTATTCCGTCGCCATCTGAAATCGTGCAAATTCGCGGGCAAAGGCCGCGCCCATCGGCATTGCCAGTGCCCGATCTCGGTCGAGGGGCGCCTGGACGGGAAGGTAATCCGGCGATCGCTCGACGTGCGGAGCTGGGAAGCGGCGCAGAAAAAAGTCCGCGAATGGGAGTCAGCCGGAACTGTAACCGCTGAAATCCCTTCCGTCGAGGATGCCACCGATCGGTTTATCGAGGACCTTAAGTCACGGGGTTTGAGCGCGGATACGATCAGAAAATTCGAGCTGCTCCGGGATGAAATCACCTCCCTTTTTTCCGGCGTTCGGGTCGATCGCATCACGCCCGATGACCTCGGGCGATTCAAAGAGGGCTGGAAACTGCGGCCGTCCACCACAGCAAAGAAGCTGGAGCGGCTGCGGTCATTTTTCAAATTCTGCTTGGACCGGGAGTGGATCGAGCGAAATCCTGCGTCAGCGCTGCGTGCGCCGAAAGAAATCTCGATCGAGAAAAAGCCATTCGACGAAAATGAGCTTGAGAAGATCGCCTGGGCAATTCCCCTCTTCCCAATAAAGGGGATCTATGGTGAGCAGAACCGCGAGCGGATCAAGGCATTTATTTCAGTTCTCCGCTGGACTGGACTCCGTATCCGCGATGTCGTGCAATTGAAGCGCAGCGCCGTTGACGAGAAATACATCACAGTGCGCACGCACAAGAACGGAAAACCAGTCCAACTGCCGGTCCATCCGGAAATCCACAAAGCGCTCTCAAAGATGAACGGGCACGAATATCTGTTCTGGTCGGGTGAAGGAAACCCCAAGTCATGTGTGGGCGACTGGCAGAGAACCTTACGGAGATTGGGTGCGGTAGCCGGCGTCCATGTCCACGCTCATCGCTGGCGGCACACGTTCGCCACCCAATTGCTGTCAAAGGGCGTTCCAGTGTCCGAGGTTGCGGCGATTTTGGGAAATAGCCCAAGGATCGTCGAGAAGCATTATTCTCAGTGGA
>Ga0302200_10005223_pt1 | contig 10214 bp, 6 predicted proteins | sample II_Bog_N3_1_FD_194585 | JGI IMG/M metagenome (GOLD analysis project Ga0302200, IMG submission 194585) | Peat permafrost microbial communities from Stordalen Mire near Abisko, Sweden - II_Bog_N3_1 | ecosystem: Environmental > Terrestrial > Soil > Wetlands > Peat | place: Sweden: Abisko, Stordalen... | reverse complement strand
GCGTGGTGGCACCATTGTCGAGCCAGATGAGCGGGTGGCCATTGACGATTTCGCGAAGGATTGGGAAGTCGCGGCGAATTGCTTCGACGTCGAAGGCGTAGGAAGACAGCGCCAGATCGCCAAACCATTCCGGCTGTGTGGACTCGATAGTCCCGAGTGGCTCGGTGTTCACTGGATTGAGCGGTCGCAGAGGAATCGGGGCACCGTGGGACGCCGGTGCAAGAAAGCCGGGGGCAGGCGCGACGGCGCCAGGAAATTGTGGTGCGTCGAGATCAAGCGGCGGTGCGAATGGGTTTGCGCCGCCGGCGTTGGTTTTCGCGCCTCTATCTGCGTCGGACGCCGTGGCATCGGCTGGAATTGGTCCCGGAATCGCCGGAGGAGTCGAGAACAAAGGGCGCGCTTCTTCAAGAAAACTGAAGGCGGGAATTGCAGAGGAATCGACCACGCCGAATGCGCTCGGAATGGCTGGAGCCGGCGGCTGTGCAGACCTGGACACAGACGATTGCGGAACGTCTGGCCGGAGCGAGAATGGGATTGCGGCAAACCCTGCCTCACTCGGTACCTCGCCGGCAAACGCGTGCGCGGGGGTGCGAAGAGGCGACGGATCATGCGTGTCCGGTTCGGCGTAGATTGGCCGGGCATCTGCGAGAAATCCGAAGATCGGATCGGGATGCGGAACCAAGTCAACGCTAGCCACGTCGCGAGGAACAGAGGTTTGCGTGGTATTGGGCCGAGCGTCAGGCGCTACGCGACTATTAAAGCCTGGACCGGGATTCACCAGCAGGGTTTCCGACACACCGGGCGCCACGATTCCCGGAACCGCAGAAACTGCAGGGCCGGGAACGGCGGAATAGGGATTTCCGGAAAAGGCCGAGTTTGACGGCAGCACAACGCGTGCCGCAGCTGCGACCGGTTGCTGCAGTTCATCCGGTAGTGCGTTGAACATTTCGTTGGCCATGCCCGCCAATTCAGCCGGAGAAAGAACGCCAGGAGCGTGGCCTGCGCTCCCGGTCATTGCTTGAACCCCGCTCGGCGAATTTCGCACACTGCCATTGGTTAGCACCCGCTCACTTGTACTCATGGTATTGTCCGACGTCAACGTCTTCGAGCAGCGCAATTGCATCGTCTGTCAAAACGGCGGCCGAGCAATAAAGCGAAACCAAGTAGGAAGACAATGCACGCTGGTCAATGCCCATGAAGCGCACGGACAGACCCGGACTTTGCTCGCCGGGAAGTCCGGGCTGGAAAAGCCCGATGACGCCCTGCTTCTTTTCGCCGACCCGCAGGAGAAGGATCTTCGATTTATGGTCGCGGCTTCTCACGGCAATTTTGTCCGAAGGAATAAGTGGAACTCCGCGCCAGGTTAGAAATGGGGAGCCAAAAAGCGTCACTGTCGGCGGCGGCACTCCGCGGCGTGTGCATTCCCTGCCGAAAGCCGCGATAGCGCGCGGGTGGGCCAGAAACAGCGAAGGTTCCTTCCACACTTTGGTAAGCAGCTCGTCGAGATCGTCCGGCGTCGGTGCTCCTTTGCGCGTCTTGATCTTCTGCGACTCGACCACGTTATTCAGCAGTCCGTAATCCGCATTGTTGAGCAGTTCGCTTTCCTGCTTTTCTTTCACGCTCTCGATCAAGAGGCGCAACTGCTCGCGAACCTGATCGTATGGGTTGCTGAACAGATCGGAGACGCGGGTGTGAACGTTAAGCACCGCATTGATGCTGCTCAGAATGTACTCGCGAGGAGCCTCTTGGTATTCAATGTACGTGGAGGCGAGGGTTGACTCGTCTTCGTGACCGCAGGTCGACTCGATTGGCTTGGTCTCATCGACTTTGTTCAGCCGAAAGATTCCCGACTCAAGCGGCTTCCAGTCCAGCAGGCGAACCAGCCATCGCGGTGTAATGGCCCCAAATTGTGGAGCGGTCTTGGTAACATTTGCGAGTTGATACGCCGCTTCTTCGCTTAGTGAGGCGCGGACGACTTCTTCAGCCACGGGTGGCCCCCTTTTCATGGGATTGCATGGGAATTCTAGAACCCGCGAGTGAACTCTGCAAGCGGACAGAAAACGATTCATTCATACTGGACGGCTGAACCCATCGGGCTACGTGACGCTCATTTCATGCCCCGAGCAACCGGGCTGGGCTCTGCCTCCCAATATTAGTATTTGCGAACGCCGTGATCGACGCGGTCGGACCAGGCGTGAATGCCGCCGCTCAGGTTCCATACCTGGTTGAAGCCCGCCTTATGCAGGAACTGAACGGCCTTGGCACCGCGCGGCCCCATCTTGCAAACCGCTATGATTTTCCGGCTGGCGTCCAATTCGTTGACGCGGCGCGGTAATTCGGCAAGCGGAATGAGATGGCCGCCAATATTTGACGTTTCGTATTCGAACTCGTCGCGCACATCGAGCAGAAAGAGATTCTCGCCGGCATCGAGCCGCTGTTTTAGCTCCTCCGCGCGAATTTCGGGAACATTCATTGCTTACTCCACTTCTGGAAACCTGCTGCCTGGATCGATTTCGCCACAAAATAGAAAACCCACCTGCCAAATCAACTTCTGGCGGTGGGTCCAATTGAGGTTCCGGCTTGTAACTGACTCTAGCCCGGCCATTTCCTCACGCCAGATGACATGGAAGCGCAACACATCATTGCGCAACAACATGCTCCGGCGTTCATGGTGGCGAGATTCGTCATCCACTAAACATACCACTGGCTGAGGCGAACTGCAATCACCCGGCTTGCGTTTTTGAGCCACCGGCTCGAAGGAACGGTAGATGCAGTCGGTGATCGGAAGAATCGATGAGCAACAATAGACATCTCGACGCAGTCCGCGGCAGGCTGAATGCCGCTTTGCTGCTCGGTTCTTCTTGCGCGGTCGCCCAGGCCGGCGCTTGTTGTCGCTGCGCGCACACACTGCAGGGTTGTTGATTTCGATCAACACCTGGGGCCGGCGATCTTCTCGGTAATTCCGCGCACGCCGCTCCTGAAGACACTTTCCCAATCAACTTCATTGGTGCACTCGTCCAGAGCGTCTTCGCTGATTGCAATCGCAGCGCTCAATTCGGACGAGGGGCTCCCGTTTCCGAGACCTCGGTGCGATATTTGCCGAAGCTCTTCGATGAGGATTCAGCAGGATGCGCCTGCAGCGCTCGCATATCCGTCACATACGAACTCGCTTGCTCAGGCTGGCATTCAAAGCCAGCTTCGCGGCCTTCGTGCCCTGGCTGGCGCTCCCCGCAAAGGCGCAGATCGCGGTGCGTAATCAGGGATATGTTCCCTTCAGCGATGCACCCATCGATTACCGGTCCAACGATCTTCATGACCCGGTTGCTAATCTGCAAAAGCGCCTCGACGCCGGCGAGACGTCGCTCGTCTTCGACGACCGGCAGGGTTATCTCAAGTCGGTCCTCGAGAAACTGAATATCCCGGTCAGTTCGCAGACTCTCGTCTTCTCAAAGACCAGCTTTCAATACAAGAAGATCACTCCGCAGACGCCGCGCGCGCTCTACTTCAATGACGACGTCTACATCGGCTTTGTGCACGATGGTAAGGCACTTGAAGTCGTTTCCTTCGATCCAATGCAGGGCGCGATTTTCTATCTACTCGACACGCGTAAGTCGGATAAGCCTGTCTTTCAACGCGCCGAACTGGATTGCACGCAATGCCACATTGCGCCCGCAACGCGCGATGTCCCGGGCGTTCTGCTGCGCTCCATCTTTCCTACCGCAACGGGGACGCAGGTCATCCGATCCACATCCTTCGTCACTGGCCAGGATTCGCCGCTCAAGGATCGATGGGGCGGTTGGTATGTGACCGGCACCAGCGGTCACCAGCAACATATGGGCAACGTGATCGTGCAGGATCGCGATCATCCGGAACTGCTCGACCGAGCTGCCGGCACCAACATTACAAATCTCACCGGCCGCTTCGATCGGTCGATCTACCTCACTGCCAACAGCGACATCGTTGCTCATCTTGTATTGGCGCACCAGACGCAAATGCATAATCTCATCACTGAAACAAATTACAAGACACGCATCGCGCTTTACGACGAGCAACAGCGCCATAAGATCGCTTCTGGCGCCACGCTTTCAGAGAAGGCAAGCAAGGAATTCGAAGAGCCGGCTGAAGCACTGGTCGAATACATGCTGTTCGCCAACGAAGTCCCCCTTTCCGACCGCGTTCGCGGAAGCTCCAGCTTTGCGCAACAGTTCGCCGCCCTCGGTCCGCGCGATGCACGAGGCCGCTCCCTGCGCGACTTCGATCTGCGCAGACGCATTTTCAAGTACCCCTGCAGCTATCTCATCTACTCGGAGTCGTTCGATGCGCTACCCGAACCTGCAAAGCAATTCGTCTATCACCGCCTGTTTCAGGTGTTGACCGAACAGGACACCAGCTCAGTATTTGCGCGGCTCACCCATCGTGACCGGCGCAACGTCTTCGACATTCTTCTGGCTACGAAGAAAGATTTGCCGGCGGAGTGGCATCGATTCGATCGGCATTCTGCTCGCGCCAACTCGACGGTTGCGCAGCAGGAAAACGGCACTCCCTCATCGCCGGCCAATCCGACACAAGCTCTTAACCAGACACCGAAAGGAATTGTCCCATGAGCATTCTTCCCCGCCCAATCACGGGCCTGGCGCTATTGTTTCTCGGCGCGGCCTCGGCCCTTGCCGCCGACTCAATCGACGGCCGCTACGACGCAACACTCACACTGAAAGGAACCGTCATTCCCTTCCGTCTCGACATTTCAGGCCAAGGCAACACGCTCACCGGCACGCTCTACAACGGTATCGACAAGGAGACAACCACCGACGCGTCTTTCGCGAATGGCGTCGTTACGCTCAACTTCGAGCACTATCTCACCAAGATCGTTGCCACTCCCAAAGATGGCAGGCTCGAAGGCAAACTTCTAGGCCGCTTCGAACGCGAAACCTACATTTCCGAGGAGGCCTTCGCGGCAACGCCACACGTCGACCAAGCTGCGTATCAAGGCACCGTGCCGCAGATCGGAGGCGTCTGGGAGATCCAGTACCCGAGTCCAAAAGGCGAGAAGGCGTGGCGTTTCATCGTGAAGCAAGACGGCCCCGCTGTCTCTGCGTCCATCCTGCGCATTGATGGCGATACAGGCGCCCTGGTCGGCAATTTCTCCGACGGCAAATTCGTGCTCAGTCACTTCGACGGCTCGCGCCCGCTGGTCGCCGAGGTGACTCCACAGGCGGATGGAACGCTGCAACTGCAATTGAAAGGTGCCTACACGCCCGACAAGCCGCTTATTGCTTATCGGCCTGAGGCTGCACGCGCGAAAGGCCTTCCCGAACCCGATGACTTCGTGAAGCACACCACTGTGCGCGATCCCAACGAAGTCTTCACGTTTAAATTCCCCGACGTCAACGGCAAGCTGGTTTCCAGCGACGATCCGCAGTTCAAAGGCAAAGTGATTCTGGCCATCGTTACAGGAACCTGGTGCCCCAACTGCCACGATGAAGCGCAGTATCTGGTGCAGCTCTATAAGCAGTATCACGGCCAGGGTCTCGAAATCGTAGCGCTCGATTTTGAAGAGCCTGAGCAGCAGGATTCACTGAGCCGCGAAAAAGCCTTCGTGAAAAAGTACGGAGTTCCCTACACCTACCTCATTGCCGGCGCTCCGAGCGAGATGTGGGAGAAGGTTCCGCAAGCGGTCAATCTCAATACCTGGCCTGCAACGCTCTTCATTGGACGCGACGGCCGCGTCAAGCTGATCCACTCTGGATTTGCGGCGCCCGCCAGCGGTGAGTTCAATCAAGAATTGAAGCACGAATTTACCTCTACCGTCGAAAGCCTGCTCGCAGGCAAAGACGCACCGCAGCTTGCCTCGGCAACAGTTGCGGCGAGCAATTCTGCCTCGGCGGCCCCTACGAAATACTGAGGCCGAAGTTCCCGTCGCCGGTGGCTCGATGCCTCGCAGCGAGTCGCCGGCGACAGCATGCGCGGGATGGTTTCCGCGTCGATGTTTATTTCCCTGATAGCTCAAGTCGGGCTTTGATCGTGAATCAAAGAATGCGAAGAAAACAATCAAGCGCGTTTGTAGTTGTCCGCTATCTCCTCGCCATGTCCGCGTGTTCGTTCGCTCTTTGCCAGCAAGCAAGCCAGCCGACGACGTCACAAGAGGTCAACGAGACGTTTCAAGCTCGCTGCTCAACCTGCCATGCCGAACACGGAGAAGGCTCTGAGGTGGGCGCCAGTCTGAATGTTCCCGACCTGCGCTCTAATCAGGTTCAGAGAAACGACGACGCCTTCCTGCGCCAGGTAATCAAAAACGGCAAAGGAAACATGCCACGATTCGGTCGAGACTTCTCCGAGAAGGAGATCGATGCGATCATTCAGCTCGTACGCAGTTTTGCCACGGAGTCGAACGAGAAAGCTCAGGCACAAACATCCCGACGGTGACAATAGCCTGGCAATACTACCGCAATTGATCATGACCGGCTTGCTTCTGCCTCCGGTATCTGTCTCGCCTGCTCAGCTGTTTTCCCGACCGGGAAGTAACGCCGCTTCTGGCTCGTAGGCAAGTTCTCAAAGACTTTGCGCATAAGGCATTGGTCCCTTTCGGTGAGACTCCACCGAAGGATTGATCTCGCTACCCATCGACCGATCCAAGACAGCGCATTGACTTACCTTCTACCGTTCATCCGTGCAGCCCTCCACGCGATTTCGTCTCTGAACTTGGGCGGAGCCCTGCTCCTGGTGAACCGCGCCAGCATTCTCTAATTCATGGAGCCATTGACGATGCCGCGGATTTTATGGCGCATACGTCATGGCCATCGATGTCGACAGGTTCCACGGGAACCACGACGTCACTCTGTTTGTAGTGCTACGTCTTCTGGGAGAGGCCGAAACAACATGAACATGTTTCGCATCGTGCTGGCATTTGTGGCACTTTCTTGCATTAGTTTGTCTGCTCAGCAAATCACAGGAAACATTCGCGGAACCGTTACAGACCCAAGCGGGGCTGTCATTCGCGGTGCCGGGGTTACTGTCCGCCAGGCGGAAACGGGCCTGTTGCGCGCGACTACCACCGATCGCGACGGGAATTACGTTCTTCTCGAACTCCCGGTCGGACACTACCGCCTCCAAGTCTCGGCGAACGGATTCCAGGAACATGTGCAGGATGGCATCACGCTCAACGTCGACGAAACGGCCTCGGTCTCTACCCGTCTTGCGATCGGTTCGGAGAAGCAGCAGGTATTGGTTAGCGCCGATGCCGCGTTGATTGAGCCAACAGTAACCAGCATGGGCAAGGTCGTCCAACAGCAGGAGTTGGAGGATCTGCCCCTGAACGGACGCAACTTCTCGCAGCTAGGCCTGTTGCAGCCGGGAGTCGTTCCCTTGACGCCAGGAATAGCCGAGGCGGGCGGATCGCTGCGCGACGGACAAGCGTACGCGGTCAATGGCCAGCGGCCTGAGTCAAATAACTTCCTGATTGACGGCGCGAACAACTTCAACGGTGTTGATGGTGGATTCGTCCTTAAACCGCCTGTAGATGCGATTAGCGAATTTCGCATCATCACGCATAGCGCGAACGCCGAGTTCGGTGGTGCGCTCGGATCGACGACGAACATCATCTCACGATCGGGCACTAACCATGTCCACGGGGCGTTGTGGGAGTTCCTGCGTAACGATGCAGTCGATGCCAACAATTATTTCGCGCAGACCAAGGAGCCTCTAAAACAAAATCAGTTTGGCGCCACAATCGGTTCGCCGATCAAACGGGATAAGACATTCATCTTTGGCTACTACGAAGGCTTCCGCAATCGCCAGGGCGAGACAGCGCTAACCACAGTGCCATCGGTAAAGCAGCGCACCGGTGACTTCTCTGAACTCTGCCCGGAGGGCTTCTCGGGTGGCTTCTGCAACAACCCCGCGCACCAGCTTTTCAACGTCTTCGCGAATGCTCCCTATCCGAATAACCAGGTGCCGTCGAGCCAATTCAACGCGGTTTCAGAAAACCTGCTGAGCTTCTTCCCGCTTCCGAATGCCGGCCTGAATCTGTTCTCGACAACTCAGTCACTCAGCAATAACACCGATCAGTTCGGTATCAAGGTCGACCATTACCTCGCTCCGCACGACACGCTGAACTTCCGCTATATGTTCAACCAGCTCTCGCAGCTCGATCCCCTCGCGCCGGGTGGCGCAAGCGTGCCGGGCTTCCCCGTAGGCGAAAACCAACGCGCCCAGAACTTTGTCGCCGAAGAAACGCACACATTTTCGCCGACCCTCATCGCCATCGCGAGACTCTCGTTTCTGCGCAACAAATTCCTCTTCGGCGAGCAGGAGGACCATCAGTCCCCCGCCAGCCTTGGATTCCAATACACACCGAGCCTCGCCATCGCTGCTGGACCTCCATTCATCCAAATAAATGGCTATGCTTCGGTCGGTGATCCGATCACGGGCCCGCGCAATACCTACGAGGATGTCTTCGATTACTCAGGATCGCTGAGCTGGGTGCGCGGCAAGCACGATCTGAAATTCGGCGGAGGCTACCAGAATCAAGACATCAACGTGCTGCAAGGCATCGCGACGAATGGCTTCTTCGTATTCGAGCCATTCCCAATAACCGACGCGTTCGCCAGCTTCCTTACAGGCCAGGCGGTCGTATTCCTGCAAGGCATCGGAGACTTCTCGCGCGGCATTCGCGGCAACAATTCCAACCTGTACGTGCAGGATACATATAAGGTCACGCCGCGTCTCACAATCAATGCCGGACTGCGCTACGAGTTGCCCGAACCCTCCACTGAAATCCATAACCGCGTATCTTTATTTGAGCCGGGAAAGCAGTCCCATGTCATGCCGGATGCGCCTACGGGACTGCTGTATCCGGGCGATGCAGGCGTGCCCGCAGGTCTCATTCCTACCGACATGAAGGCATTTGCCCCGCGCTTTGGTGTGGCATGGGATCCGACTGGTCAAGGCAAGACCCTTCTGACTTCCTCGTACGGCATGTTTTATGAGCCTTATTACACCGGCCAAGGTGGACCTTTGCAGGCTCCGATCAGTGCGCCCCCCTTTCTCGGAACGCCGCAGGTGAGCCTGCCGGATTTTGGAAACCCGTTCAACGGGAATCCTCCGGTGGCAGGTACATTCTCCCTGTCGCTCACCAACCTGACTTTGTCGCCTACGTTGACGCTTCCCTACACGCAGGACTGGGACTTGAACCTGCAGCAGTCGTTCGGGACCGATTTGCTGTTCGAGATCGGATACGTCGGCACCAAGGGCACGCGCTTGCCGCGGTTCATTGAAGCCAATCCCGCGGTCTTCATTCCTGGCTATGTTGATGGTCAGCCGATTTCGAATTCAAGCAATGCCGATCAACGGCGGCTTTACTCCGGTTGCACGCTTGCCGATTCGCCGAGTTCGTGCAAGTTCTCATCCACCGGCGAGATCGCGGGTATCGCCAACTCGGCGTACAACGCGTTGGAAGCTTCCCTGCGCAAGCGGTACAGTCACGGGCTGTCCTTCCTGGCTTCGTACACCTGGTCGAAGGCGATCGACGATGTTTCGTCGTTTAATATCACCGGATCGGCGGCGAAGCCCGTTGCAGGTGAAAACGATCTCGCCCAGGATCCATTCAATCTCGCGGCTGAGCGGGGCCTGTCGGCGTTCGACGCACGCCACCGATTTGTTGGGAGCTATGAATGGGCAATGCCGTTCTGGAGCCATGCTGAGAACTGGTATCAGTCCGCACTCGGTGGATGGCAGCTGGATGGCATTGCCACGCTCATGAGCGGTACACCGTTTACCGTGTTCGACTCGAATGACGTTGCGGCGCAAGGCAGTGCGCCGGAGATCACCGGATTCTCCGCCCAACGGCCCAATATCGTGGGCAACCCCAATAACGGGCCCCGCACTGTTGGCGCGTGGCTGAATAGCGGCGCCTACCAGCGGCTCGATCCCACCGCCAACGCAGGACAGTTTGGCACAGAAGGCCGCAACGTGAATGTCGGTCCGGCTTATGCTGACTGGGACTTCGCCGCCCTCAAGAACTTTAGAGTCACGGAATCAAAGCGGCTGCAATTCCGCGCCGAACTGTTTGATGTCCTCAACCGCACCAATTTCCGGTTGCCCGACTGCGACATCAGTTCGCCGACATTCAACCACATTCTTGAAGCGGGGACTCCCCGCCAGGTGCAGTTCGCGTTGAAGTTCATGTACTAGCAGGCGAACGAATAGACATGGATGTC
>Ga0302200_10005219_pt1 | contig 10218 bp, 9 predicted proteins | sample II_Bog_N3_1_FD_194585 | JGI IMG/M metagenome (GOLD analysis project Ga0302200, IMG submission 194585) | Peat permafrost microbial communities from Stordalen Mire near Abisko, Sweden - II_Bog_N3_1 | ecosystem: Environmental > Terrestrial > Soil > Wetlands > Peat | place: Sweden: Abisko, Stordalen... | reverse complement strand
GGGTGCGACAACGGGAGTGACCGTCGTGACTGGTTGGGTTTCGACGGGCTGAGTTTGGACCACCGGTGTGGCGGGTGGCGATGGTTGTCTTTGAACCACTGGTGCTGCAATCGGCGCGGGGCTTGAAATTGTCTTTGCCGAAACCACTTCGTTCCTATGGGTGTGCCACATGTGGAAAATAAACCACCCACCTGCGACAAGTCCAGCGGCAGCGATTACAACGAGAACGAGGCGTTTCACCCGCAAAGTCGGGGCGATTCCCCTCGCCTCTTCGCTGGCTGACGATGACGGTGGCAAGTTTGCGGCGGGCGTTTCCAGGGTGTCGGCATATTGTCCGGCAACGACGCGGGCAATATTGGCGCGGTTTTGCCCCTTGAAACGCTGTGGCAACGGGCCAAAAAGCCCCGCTGTCCGATGGGGTGGGTATCCTTCGCGTAATACCGTCTCCATATATTTTGCCTCAATCTGCCCGTCCCGAATGTCGAGATAGCGATTGTAAAACGCAACTTGGGCCATGTATTCCGCCAAGTAGCCCAACAGCCGCGAAAGCGCGAAAAATATGGCGCAGTAGGGTAGGACAAATGCCAAGGCGGCCGTAATGACGATCTCAATGAGCAAATCCCGGCTCGGATTCTCATCACCAAACAGGGTTTCTCCCCGGCTGCGGGAGTGCCAGAGTTCGCCTGCGATCTGGCGTTTGCGAATGACCCGGAAATGCTTAAACGAAATGGCGAGGTAGCCCCAAATAATGAGGTTGGCGACTACCACCATAAGCCAGGGTGGATATTTGCCATGCTCACTGTACGGGTACATGGACGCCAAGCAGACAGTAATCCAGCCAATGAGACTCATGAACATCCGCGCCGGAGTGAAATACCGTTCACCAAACATCCGGCGCAAGAAAGGATCGGTGGCGGTACTCGCCGAAAGCAGGATAAACAAGACAATGGCATTGGCGACTTGCACGCTTGCCTTCATGATCTTGTCGGTCAATTTATTCTCGTCCATCATAGATTGGGGTTCTGAATGAAGGTAGTTCGGATAAAATGCTGTCCCACAGTGTCGGCCAGCCCCGGCCAAGTAATATAGGCGTCCACCTCAAAATCATGTTGTGGACCACCGTTTCGCAAAAGGTTGAACTCTTCCGGGCGCACGGCGGGTTCCCAATGTTCGGATTGGGAAAAACCGGTGGTTGAAGGCGGGTAAAACGCCGCAAAAATCTCGTCGCTTAAATCTTGGGACCGATTTGGAGGAGCCGGGTTTTGGCTGATGGTTAATCGGGAGTGGATTTCTGAACCAAAGATTTTTGAACTCCATTCATTGGTCAGGGGATCATTGTTGGCATGAAACACCTTGGTGTTGAGGTTGCCAAACACGCTGTTGGCGGCAGCTCCGCCCGACGACCCGAACTCCTTGTAGAAATTGTGGAGGTTTTGGGACAGGATGACCCGGCAGACTCGCGCACTGCGGGCGGTGGCTTGAAAGTGATGATCGTTTTCGGAGAAGAAATATTGCCCTTCATCCTCCCAGAGCATGACCGGACGACATCGAGGGTTTCCGGCTCTGACCTGCCGTTCCAAGGCCATTTGGAAAACATATTTCCAGGCGCTTTGCACCAAAAGCCCGGTCTGTCCGAATTCCTTCAAGGGCAAATCCAACACGACAATCGTCCCGGACATGATGCTCTCCGGCGTCAGATTGGTGTCCGATGAAATGAGGTCGGGAATATCGCGGCCTCTGAACGCGTCCAGCATGGCAAAGACGCCAAGGGTGACGGAAGTCCGGGTTTTGGAGGCCAACCCCGGATAAATCTTGCACCAATAATCCATTGTCCGTCTTAAAATGCGGGCATCCTCGGCGGTGACGACTTTTCGCTTGGCCGTGATGAGAACCTTTCCAAAGTCCGGGATTTTGAGCCAATCTTCATCGCTCTTTGGCAGGTTTTCGGTTGGCGCGGCGGAAACAAAATTGGCGAGCCGGTCAAAGGTGATTTCCCCGCCCGCCAATAGGAACAAATCAAACATGGCGTTCAGCAATTGATCGGAGGCAGTTTGCCAAAACTGTTCATTGGTTCCATGACCTTGCCCGCGTGCTGAAATTGCCAGCAAGTTCCGGCAAAAGGCCACGAGGTTCTTGGACAACCCGCCGCCAAGTCCAGGGCGCTGGGCTTCATAGGCCAACAGGTTCAACCGCCAGTCCCCGCCCCGCCGCACCACCACAAAGTCTTTTTCCCGTCCGCAGTGAGCGCAAAGTTTCCGCCAATGCTCCGCCTCGTCCGTCTTCACCGTAAGGATCAGCCCGCCAAACCCTGAACGCAGGAATGCCTCGGCAATCGTGGCTCCGCTGCCACTGGTTTTTCCGCTGCCGGTGGCACCCAATATTAACGCCCCCTCAAAAGCATTGCGCAGCGTCCAGTCCGCACCCTCGCCAAACGATACAAGCGTCGTGTCGTCCGGCCAAAGTCCGGCAGACGGCATGACCATGAACAGCCTTTTGTCAATCGGCAGCGGTATATTCTCAAAAGGGATTGGCTCCGGTTCTGGCTTTGGAGACTCAAGGGACGGTCTCGGTTTTTCCTCGGGTTGTGGTTCTTTGGGCGGTGCTTCGGGTGGCGGCTTGGCCTTCGCCGCCTCGGGCTGGGGTGGCGGTTCCGGGGTTGGCGATGGCTTTACCGTTTCAGTCGGCGGCGGCTCCGGGGAACTTCCCTCCCCTACTGGCAATTCTGGCTCGGCCAAGGGTGGCATTTCCCACGCCTTGAGGAATAGCTTGGTGAACGCCTCCACTTCCTTGGGTTCGGTCAACGGACGGCCTTCCCAATAGAGTTCAACGCAGGCAGGCGGTAGGTAGCCGGAATTAACCTTAATGGACTGCTCACCGGGGTTTCGGCCATGCGGGTTATCCCCTACAAATATCCGTTCAATCCAGTCGGCTGTGCCGCCATCGGGCAGGTATTCAATGAACAAGACCGGGAGTTTATCCTTGGACAAAGCGTCGCCTAAAGTGGCGGTCTGAGGCACCCGCCGGAAGTCAAAACGACGACCATGCAACCCGGCATTCAAGTATTCCAGGAAGAACCGGGCCAGGGCTTTCGGCATCTCCGTCCACCTGAAACTGTGTTTGGTCAGGCTATGGCCCCGTTGTAGGAAACCGAACTTTTTGTCCTGCCCGGCGTTGGCCTTGAATTCAATCCGTTCCAGTGCCGGGTCTTGACCATCAAAGTAGAGTATGAGCCGCCTCCCCTGCTGGTAAGCCTGGGATGAAACCCCGCTGGCGAACATTGCCGTCGCCAATTTTGCGCCGTGTTGTTTCAAAGTCCGTTCCCGATTGCCGTTTTTCCCGTCTGTCGCAACGGGGAAATTATGCTCCAACCGACCTGCATAAGTCCAGCATTTATAAGCACTTCACTGTCTTCCGAAAGTAGCTCGGAGCATTCCGAAACTACCTCCCTATGATCCGAAACTGCATTTGCGATAACCGGAGCAGTTGGCCAATCCAGGCCACGAAACCAAAAGCAAAAATATATGATCAACACCATTGAAACCACCGCTCCCGCCTCCGGCAATTCCGGCACCAACGCCGCCATGACGCCCCTGTTCTACGACATCAACGAGGCCGCCCAAGTCCTCAATATGAGCACCAAGACCGTCCGGCGTCTCCTGTGGCGCGGTAAGCTGACGAGCTGCAAATTCGTCCGTAAAGTCCTCATTCCCCGGAAACAAATCGAGGAGTTCATCAAGGCGAGCTGCGACGTTCCCAAAATGATTTCCTGACCGCCCCGGGCCATGCAAACCACCCCTGTTTTATTCGGCTGGAGTTTCCCTGTGCTGTGCACAGGGGATATGTCTGTTCCCTTTTTGAATGGCTTTAGGGTGGTTACTGACAGCATTTGCAAGACGACTCAAGTGGTCTTGATTGGTGGTGTCTCCAAATGATCTTTGGAGACACTTTTTATGAAGTTTTTGATTTGCCTTTGACTTTAAAAATCAAAAGAAACATTTAGCCGGAAATTATGCGTAGTGCACACATTCAATACTTACACATCAGCGAAGGAACTCGAAAAATACTTCAACGAAATGAACGCGTTGGAATTGTATTATTCCGAGGGACAGGAATTTACCGGGAATTGGGTTGGAGAAGGAGCCGCCCGACTCGGCCTCTCAGGCCGAGTCAATGCCAAGACGTTTAGAAGCCTCTGCGAGAACAAACACCCGGAAACTGGGGAAGCCCTGACGCCGATCACCCGAACGGGACGGCGCATTGCCCAAGATCATGTCTTTGGCGTCCCTAAATCCGTGTCCCTCGCCTATGCCTGCACCGGGGACGAGCGGATTATTCAAGCCGCACGGACGGCTGGACTCAAGGCCATGATGGCGGGACAAGCCCTGATATCCACACGGGTACGAACCAATGGACAGGATTTTGACCGCAAGACCGGCAATCTCGCCGCCTCGGAACACATCCACCTGACCGCCCGGCCCGTGGACGGTTTTCCTGACCCGCACTTGCATATCCATTATGTAATTTTCAACACCACGTTTGACCCGGTAGAGAAGCGGTTCAAGGCGGCGCAAATGGTGGATTTCGTCAATCGCACTGTCCACCTGGACAAAATCTTTCTCACCGCCCTGGCGGAAGAACTCAAAAAGCTGGGATTGGACATCACCCCCACCGAACACGCCTTTGAAATCTCCGGGTTCAGTCGGGAACTCATCGAGCGATTTAGCCGCCGAACCAAAGAGATTGAGGCCACGGCGGAACGCCTCGGCATCACCGACCCGATTCAAAAGGCCAAGCTCGGAGCCATGACCCGCGAAGGAAAGATTAAAAGCCTACTGGTGCCTGAATTGAGGGAGTTCTGGTTCCGTGGGTTGTCCGAGGGGGAGAAAACGCCTTTAAGGGCCGTTCAAACGCTTTTACAGCGGTCACGGGCAACACAGATAAGCAGCGAGATTGCGTTTTCGGCGGCGGAAGCCAAAAACGAGCGTTTATCTCAATCCCTCGGCCAGCGTCAAACGGCCAAGGGCAACCAAGGCCAGATTTCCCGCAACCGGCTCACCTTGCCCCAACCCTCAGCGGATAAACCCTCGGTCAAGGTCACCGAACACGACTTGCGGGCGGCCGCCTTTGCCATAAAACACGTCTTTGAACGTCAAAGTGTGGCGACCCTCTGGCAGCTTCAAACGGAAGCGTTCAATGGGTGGAGTTGCGGCTTGGCAACCTGGGAGGGGGTGGCGCAAGTTTTGGAACAGGCTCCCCTACTCCGAAAGAACCATCAAGGCGAGTTGTACACCACCACGGCGGAAGTGCTAGCCGAAGAAAACCGCCTGATTAACCGCTGCCTTGCCGGGAAAGGCCAACATGAGGCATTAAACCCCTTTTGGAAAATCGAGGACAAACGCCTCAACGATCAGCAACGGGGCGGAGTCACCCATATACTATCCTCGCGGGACTGGATTATCGGACTGGCGGGCAAGGCCGGGGTGGGCAAAACCACCCTCATGCACGAAGTGCGGCGCGGAGTCGAGGCGGGAATGTGGCGGTTCATCCCCTTTGCCCCCTCCTCGGAAGCCTCCCGCGAAACCCTCCGCGCCGAAGGTTTTACGAACGCCGAAACCGTGGCAAAGCTCCTCGCCAGCGAACGGCTGCAAGCCGAAGCTCGCGGGGCCGTCTGGCTCGTGGACGAAGCCGGCTTGCTATCCACCCGGCAAGCAGACCGCCTGCTGACGCTCGCGAAGGAATTGGACGCCCGGTTGATACTGGTTGGCGACACCGGCCAGCACCACTCCGTTGAACGTGGCCAAGCCTTTGATCTGCTGCAAAAGTTTGGAAACCTCGACCTGGCCCACGTCTCCAACATCCAACGCCAAAGGGGCCAATACAAGGAATTCGTGGAACTGGTGTCGGAAGGCAAGATTGAAGATGCCTTTGCGCTCTTGGAAAAACACGGGTGGATTCAGGAAATGGCGGCGGTGGATCGCAAGGCCGCCCTGGCCGCTGACTACATTGACGCCATCGAGCGGGGCAAAACCGCCGTGGTGGTGGCCCCCACTCACGCGGAACGCAACGAAGTCACAACCGGCATCCGGGATGCGCTCAAGGAGAAAGGCAAACTCAAGACGGGGGTGCAATGGGACATCCTGCGGGACTTGTCCTGGACCGAAGCGCAAAAGAGCGACTTCGGGCATTACCGCCCCGGTCAGGTGGTGCAGTTCAATGGCCACGTCAAAGGCTTCCCCCTCGGCAAGCGCGTCGAGGTCATTGACGCCAAGGACGGGGTTGTACGGGTTCGCTATGACTCCGGCTTCCATTCCCATATCAAACCGCTCCCGCTGGGACAGGCGGAAAAGTTCAACGTGTACGAAAAGGACAAGATCGAGATTTGCGAGGGCGAGCGGATTCGGATTCGCACCAATACCCGGACGGCGGACGGGCATCGGGTCAGCAATGGCAACCTGTACACCGTGAATTACATTGACCACAAAGGCCAACTGGTTTTGGAGAACGGTTTTAAACTTGGCCAGGATTTTGCCCACATGGAATATGGCTACACACTAACTTCGCACGCCTCGCAATCCAAGTCGGTGGATTACGTCTTCGTGTCCCAAACCGCGAAGTATTCCGCACTCGCCAGCGACCTGGCGCAATTCTACGTTTCCGTCTCCCGTGGCAAATGCGGGGTCAAGATTTACACCGACAGCATTGAACTGCTCAAGGAGAATGTCTCGGTGGTACGCGAAAGGCCGATGGCAAACGAGCTATTCCGTGAGAAGCATGAGGGGAAAGGCGAAAAACGGCTGGCGGAAATCTTCGCGGCGCAGCCGATGTCGGCAGAATTGGGCAAAACGGGCGAACCACAGTTGAAACCGGAAGCTGCCCAGCGGCACCAACCGAGCGTCACACGGGAGGAACAGGAAAGCGAAATGGAAATGACGATGTGAAACCTCCTTTATGGCAAGGTGTAATTGACATGGATATTTCATGTTGCATAACCTTCCGGCATGAGTTGCACAAACAACGAGCTTATCTTTTGTGACCAAGTACAGAAGGAAGTCACCTTTCAATGGGATACAGCACCAAGTGACAATCGAAGAATTGGGATGCGTGGCTGCACTGGACGACGATCTGATGGATGCCCAGTTGGCGGCAGACATGAAATGGAAATGTGGGGGAAGTGCAACCAGTTTGAAAAAATCAAACACGAACTTTCCTCGTCAACCTAAGCTGCGCAAAGCATATAGACATTCAGACTTTTAGACTTTTAAAAGTCTATTTGGCTGGCCGGTAGAAAGTCTGCTTTTCATACCAGTTGGCCAGTAGCCGTGTGAGCAGTTCGCTGAAATCTTCCTTGTCGACGTCAACTTTGAGTTGATTGGCAAGCCGCAAGGCAATGGTGGCGTTGCTGTGCAACTCCTGCGGAATGTAGGTCGTCACTTGCCGAAAGGCCGGGTCGCTGCTTTTCCCCTTCCCCGTTGGTCGGCCCATACGTCGGTTGGGTTCCGGTGCCGTTGCGGCGGCGGGTGCCGGTGCTATCACGACAGGCGCAACGGGTATTCTGGCAGGTGTCTGGATGGCGGTTGCTGGTTCATTAGTCTCAACCGGCACCGGGTCTTGGCGGGCCTGAAAGATCGCCGCAAACTTGTTTTCGTTCTTCGAGGTGGTCTTCATACTTCAACTCTCCTTTCGACCTTGGCCATGATTTCGTCCGCGACTGCTGCATAGTCCGCCCATGCCGCCGCCGCGTATTCATCGGCAATATCTTTGACCAATACGCCAGCCAGCGCGGCCTTTTGGAAAGCCTTATAGCGGCGAATGTCGGTGCGGAATACCGGCAAGCCTGCGTGTTCCAGCGTTTGGCGCACGTCGGCCCCGTCACGGGCAGGCTTGGGCGGCACGATGGTTAGCAAAACTTTGAATTGTGTCGCGCCAAGCTCCTTAAGCGAATCGGTGAACACAAACAGCGTGTCGAGCGATAGCGCGTCCGGGGTCAAAGGGATAACCAACTGATCGCAACCGCCAGCCAAAACCGCCAAGTCCTCCTTGCTGGGCCGGGCCTGGGTGTCGAAAACGATATGGGTGAAGTCTCGCGAGAACTTGACGGCTTGCCGCTCGTCGCAAACTTCAAACGGGAATCCTTTGCGTTTGTGCCAGTTGAGGGCGCTACGGTTGGGATCGCCATCAACAAGCAGGGTTTTGGCATCAGCCTGCATCAGCGCGGCGATATGCACGGCGCTGGTGGTCTTGGCCTGACCGCCTTTTAACGAGGCTACGGTAATAATCATGGGCTGGAAGTTTGGAAGTCTGAGTGTTTAGATGTTTGAAAGTCCAAATTGCTAAAAGTTTGGAATTCCAAACATCTACAAGTCCAGCCTTTTGGAATTTCAAACTTTTGTCAACACCATCTGATACCGGTATTTTGGACGTTTAGACTTGAACAAGAAAGTGCATCAGTGTCCCAAAGACGGGGGGGCATCCGACGATGTCTTTTCTGGCGTTTTCTTGATGTTTGCTGTTGGCATGATGTCGCCGGCAGCTTTCACCATAACAAGTCCAGCAACAACACCAAAGGATAGCACTCCCAGATTTTCTCCGCCAAGCATACCACTAAGGCAAAGGCCAGAAGCACTAAAACCCATTACACGTTCGCAACTTTGAAGCAACCGACCTGATGGAGTATCGGATGTTTTTCCAAGCAACCATTTAATGCCAACAATTCCACGACGTTTAATACTGGTAGCTAGGTTGTTATACTTAGTAGTCCTATTCATAGGTTTTACTAGTATAACACACGGTTAACACTATGCGGCAACGCCTAACATAAAGCACAACTTGCTTATTATTAGTAGCTTCTACGCAAATGAAAAATAACCACAGAAAAACGTATCAAGCAAAGAAGAAATCCAACCCCAAAAATTAGCAACAAGACTTTTGTGCATGCAACAAACCAAAACTGGCCGAGTTCGTCATCAAGCCAATAAAAATCATTGTCTGCCAAAAACCTAAAACCTGCATTGTATTCAGACATTTTACTTCTAGCCAACACCTTTTCTTTAAATGAAGCAACAGGATAAAGTGGCTTAAAAAAAACGACTGGTGCCTCGTTGTATTCAGTAATAGGTATTTCTGGCGGGGGCACGCCAATATGTCTTGAAACTACAAAAACGGATTTAAAAGTGAAGAAACATAAAAACAATATAGTAAAATACCTGAGCTGCGATTTTGCATACGCTACCAAATCCTGATGCAATGGTTCTGTGATCGAGTGGCATTGATTGGCGTCGGGGAGCGTTTTGCTCCTCAGCTTCTGTTTTAACCCCAAATCGGTTATATGCCAAACAGCAATAGCTACGGTAAAAACAATAAAGTCAACCATGTATGCCTCTTGTTCTGGAAAACCCAACATCGAACTCACACGTATCGCATTCCCAATTACACAGACAACAAAAGCGACAAAAAATGCAATTGATTCTTTTTTAAGAAAATCAATTAGACCGTGTAAGATTTCCAAGAGGATCATTGGCCTAGAAAGCTATCGTGTATTTTCTTTGAATCGCAAAATCAACTGTAGCCCAGTGATATTCACCGTCTTGCTCGACGACATATACTTGCTGATACGGCAGCGTAGAAGCAGAAATAGGGGTTTGAGAAGTTGAAATGAACCACTCGCTTAATGCGAGTTGAAAGTTTTTTTTATCCACAGCCAGAGGCCGATACGGCTGAACCGGGGAATAAGTATGCGCGATTTCGCTCCATTTGTCAAGTGGCACCAAAAAGGCGCTATGCAAATGTGAGGGTTTCGTCTCAAGAGTTACGGTCACATACCGCGATCCATACGAGCGGCAACTAATGGTAGCCATCGGAACGCTCAAAAGCCAAATTAGTAAAATTACAGAACTTAAAGAAAACGTTTTCATGGGATTGATTTGTCAGTTGTGGTGCATTTCGTCAGGTGTTGGCATATACACTTTCATGTAATCTTCCAATTGCTTTTTCGCGTCTGCTTTGCCAACCGTGAAGTCTTTGTAGAGTTTTAAGTCGTCAGCATTAAGCTCTACAAACTGCGATTGTCCTTCCAATGGTTGCGGGTCAATTATTGTAACTGTTCAGGTTCTGAAATGAGACCGAGGGAGTTTAGCGGATCACGGGGCGGCGGCTGGAGGCAGGTTGGGCATGAAGGGCTGGCCGATGATCAGTTGATGACAGGCGTCCAAAAGGTTGTGG
>Ga0302200_10005217_pt1 | contig 10219 bp, 9 predicted proteins | sample II_Bog_N3_1_FD_194585 | JGI IMG/M metagenome (GOLD analysis project Ga0302200, IMG submission 194585) | Peat permafrost microbial communities from Stordalen Mire near Abisko, Sweden - II_Bog_N3_1 | ecosystem: Environmental > Terrestrial > Soil > Wetlands > Peat | place: Sweden: Abisko, Stordalen... | reverse complement strand
GGCGTTGTTAGCCTGGTACAATTTGGTTATCATTTGCTCGTCGGCAAGGCTGTTCATTTTAAATATCATGTAAGCTTCCTTGCCAGCCTTAGCGTTCTTTATTTCGTTGTCGATCAGTCTATAAATAGCAGGCCTTGAATCAATTGGCGATACAATTAAATGTTTTAAGCCTTCGGCTAGTTCACCTCTGCTTAGCGCTTTAAATACTTTGAGCAAATCTCCCGTGAGCCTTTTATCTGCTGTGAGCAAGGTATGGTCGGCATATATTGCCGCGGTTTTTTCGTTGAAATTTCCGGTAGATAAACAGGCATAATAGCTGGCTTTCCCTTTTTCCATACGCTTAACCAGGCATATTTTGGAGTGTACTTTATAGTTTTCGATGCCGTAAAGTACGTTCACGCCCTCATCTTCTAACTGGCGGCTCCAACCTATGTTATTTTGCTCGTCAAATCTGGCCCTGAGTTCAACTAAACAATTCACTTTTTTACCGTTTTTCGCGGCGTTTATTAAGGCATGTATTACCCTTGAGTTTGACGCGAGGCGATAAACAGCAATGCTTATTTCCTGAACTTTTGGGTCGATGGCAGCTTCGCGCAAAAAGTGGATCACGTAATCGTATGATTGATATGGGCTGCTAATAAGATAATCCTTTTTAGCGATCATGCTCATTAAGCTTTTGCCAAAGGATAATCCATTAACAGGTAACGGCAGATATTTCTGATATTCCAGTTCCGGCCGGCCGACGTTAGGAAATTTGATAAAGTCCTTAAAATTATGGTAGCGGTTACCCGGGATGAGGCTTTCGCCATGCAGGCCCATTTTTTGCACCAGGCTTTTAAGCATATCAAGCGGCATTTCGGTATCATACAACAAACGCATGGGTTTGCCCTTACGGCGCTTTTGCAGGCTTTTGGCTAATGAATCGATGAATTTGCCGCTTACTTCCTTATCCAGATCAAGCTCCGCATCACGGGTTAGCTGTATGGAATAAGCTGAAATACTATCGTGCTCAAAAATGAAGAATATATCTTCGAGGCTGTATCTTAAAACGTCATCCAATAAAATGATGAATTTTAGGTTATTAGTTTCCGGTAGTACAATGAACCTGGAAAGGTTATCTGGTATTTCTATCAGGGCGTACCTTACCTTTTTTTTATTGACCAGCTTAACGTAAAAATAAACAGCACGGTCGCGTAGTTCGGGTAAAGGCCTGCCTTCATCCAGCATAATGGGCACCAGCATGGGCAGCAGCTTTTCCCTGAAATATTTTTTAACGAATTCGCCACGTGATACGTTAAGCTGGGTATCGTTTAATATAAATATCTTTTCTTCGGCAAGCTGTTTTACAATGATATTTTCGTAAAGGTTGTTGAACTTCCGTTCCTGCCTTACAACTACTGTTTTTATCTGGTTTAATATCTTTTTAGGATTGTACCCTAAAATTTCTTTCGCTTTTTCGTTCAGATTAGCTAAACGGCTTAAAGTTGCAACCCTAACACGGTAAAACTCATCTAGGTTGGAGGAGAATATGGCTAAAAACTTTATCCGTTCAATAAGCGGAACCGTTGGGTCGGCAGCTTCCTGCAAAACCCGGTCGTTAAAATAGAGCCAGCTTATTTCCCTGTTAATTAAAGGTATGTGTTTAATATCCATATTATTACCGGCTCCGTGGGCACGATTTCACAAAGCTGCTTATTTATTTGTTAACTTAATATTAACTCCTTGCTATTATTAAGTGTTTTTAATATACGAAATTTTACTGGCGTTTAGCAAATTTCACCGTTTGTCATTGCTGCGAAGCGCGGCAAACTCGTAGCTCGCAGAGCAACGCGACGAGTTTGCTTCGCGGCGCAGGCCTCTTTTCACCGCCCTGCTCGCGATGACATGGTGGAGAAATTGCAGGTAAATTGACATTCTTTTTGCTAATTTTGTTTAGTTAACAAATAAACCATTATGCCAACTTTTGATATCGTAAGTAAAATTGACGGCCAAACGCTTGATAATGCCATCAACATAGCTAAAAAAGAAATATTGAACCGTTATGATTTTAACGATTCGAAAAGCACCATCGATCTTGATAAAAAAACTAATGTAATTACCGTACTTACGGAGAATGATATGCGCCTGAAAGCTATTCAGGATGCGATCATCAGCCGTATGGTTAAGCAGCAGCTTGATCCGAATGCATTGGATTTGGATGGCAACCAGCAGGCGGCATCAGGTAACATGATCCGTAAGGAGATCAAGATCAAGGAAGGTATTGATAAAGAGGCCGCGAAAAAGGTTATTAAGAAGATAAAAGACAGCGGGTTAAAAGTACAGGCATCTATTATGGATGATCAGATACGTGTGCAGGCTAAAAAGATTGATGACCTACAGGCGGTTATTACTCTTTGCCGAAGTGATAACTTTGGGCAGCCTTTGCAGTATATTAATATGAGAAATTAGTAGGAGTTCGGATTTATGAAAAAGCTGATCTATTTTATTTGCTGTCCGCTTTTATTTTTATTAGCCTGTCAAACACATAAATACCAATTGGTTAAAGAGCCTGTGCCGAAATTTAAAAATCAAGGTGAGCAGGAAGATTATTGGGATAAGAAATTCTTTGATGATAATTACAAGAAGGAAATATTCAAAAGATACATCGGAGACATCCAAACAGACGGCGATACAATAAGATATAGTAATGATATGATCAGTTTGGGAGACCATTCAGCATTACGATTAATTTTTACATCTGGCTTAATTTATCCTAAACTGTTTAATTACTACAAGTTATCTGTTGGTAATGTAGAAGAGAAATCTCCGATTAACCATTCTGTAAAGATAAAACGATTTCAATTATGGGCATTTTTACCCAAAATGGCTAACCCTACAGTTTATGTGTTTGAGTTAACCAATAAAAGAGCAACAAAAGATACACCGATTAGTGAATTTATAAAAGGCGCTCAGTTAACTTTCTTTAAAGAAGTCTGGATAATTGTTTAATCTAAAACTCGTTATTCCAAGCATGTTGTTTGCTTGTGGTATCGCTGCGCTAAGCGTTACTTTTCTTTGGCCGTCAAAGAAAAGTAACCAAAGAAACTCTCGGCTACGTTCTGATCCTATGAACGGTAGTGCTTTGGCTTGGTCTGTGGGTGCTGGATCAGCCCTGATGCCGATTTTTTTCGGTGAACGGTTGGTTGTGCTTGCATTTTTCAAATTGTCATTCTGGAGCGCAGCGAAGAATGACAAGTCTTTTATAAAAGTTTCCACAAAAAAAAGACCGCTCTTTGCGGGGCGGCCTTCTCTATCAAACTAAACCACTTATTATGAAAACAAAACCTTATTATTTTACAGCTATTTATCTGCTTTGAAATTTAGCTTCTTCTCTTTTTGCCACTGTTAATGTTAATACACCGTCGGTATATTCGGCATCAATTTTTGAGTGGTCTACGCTTTCAGGCAAGGTGAATGACCTTGTGAACGAAGTGTAGTTATATTCGCGTTTGCTGAATTTTGTTCCTTCAACATTTTCTACTTTTTTATCAGCAGATATGCTTAGTACGTTTTTATCTAAGTTGATTTTAAAATCTTCCTTTTTTAAGCCGGGAGCGGCTAATTCAATGTGGAACTCATTTTCGTTCTCAGCAATGTTTACCGCAGGAACGCGTGATATTAATTTATCACCAATAAATGTGTCGTTTAAAATACTATCGAACACGTCATTAAAGAATGGGTTCACTGGGTAATTTTTTTGTCCGTTTCCAAATTTTACTAAAGTCATTTTTGTGTCCTCCTAAAGTTTTGTTTTTATTACTTTCGTAAGTGACTGTTCAACTGTTGTACCAACGCCTTAAAAGGTTAAATTTACAGACATTATGACCGTCACAATCAACTTCTTAGCGACTTTTTGACACTTATGGCTGAAAAACTTTCACAATACAAGTATAAAACCTCAATCGCTATCCGTTTTTCGGATATGGACGCTTACGGACACGTGAATAATGCGATTTACCTAACCTATTTTGAGATAGCCCGATCAAACTATTGGCGGGATGTTACCCAATGGGATTGGGATAAAAATGGAATTATATTGGGGCGATCAGAAATAAATTACCTGAAACCGATAACCATACGCGATGAAATTGCCTGTTATGTACGTACCACCCGCATAGGGAACAGCAGTTTTGATGTAACTTATATACTGGTTAAAATGACTCCAGAAGGGGAAGAAATTTGCACAACAGGCAAAACAGTATGTATCAGTTATGATTACAATGCCAATAAATCAGTAACCATACCAGCTGCAGAAAGGCAAAGAATGATTGATTATGATGAGCCGGGATTAATATCGAATACGCATTAAAAAGATTTAATATGCGGTGTGATCAACAACTCCTGGCTGAGCTTGTTGATGTGTTTTTTGTGGCCGGTAACCATTACGGCTGCGTGTAAGTTGTCATTTTGTTTATTTACCCTTACTATCCGCACTTTAAGATTGTGCGCTTTCGCCCGGTCTTCCAGGTTTAGTAAATGGTCGTATTCGGTATCATCAAAAACTACGGCATATAGCCTGTCATGATGAATTTTGTCAAGATAATTTTCTAACAGATGGAATGTGGTTAATACTACGATGGTAACAACCGACGAAATCATACCCAGCAGATAATCGCCAGCTCCTACTGCCATACCAATAGCAGCGGAGATCCAGATCACAGCCGCGGTTGTTAAACCTGTTACGGCGATATCATCCTTAAAAATAACGCCTGCACCTATAAAACCTACACCCGTTATTACGTTAATGTTGACGCCTAATCCTGCCCGTTGAGCTATTAAAGTAAAGATGGCTGAGCCAAGACAGATAAGTATTATTGTCCGAAAACCGGCGGTTTTATTTTTATACTGGCGTTCTAAACCTAAAATACCTCCGCATAAAATGGCGACACCAATTTTGATGAGGTCAGGATTGGTAATATGGAATTCAGCGGGGCCCATTAGAATATTTTTTCGGGGTTTAAGATATTGTTTTTATCGAACACTTGCTTAATGCCTTTCCACAAAGCGAAATGCACATCGGTATATTTTATCGGCATAAATTCCTTTTGAACGAGGCCGATACCGTGTTCACCAGAAATAGTGCCGCCTAAAGATACAGTTAATTCAAAAATTTCACGGATACCTTTATCCAGTTCGTTTGCCCAGGCCTCATCGCTCATACTGCCTTTTACAATGTTTAAGTGCAGGTTACCATCACCGGCATGCCCAAAGCAAACGGAATCGAAGCTGTATTTTTTGCCAATAGCTTTAATGCCTTTTATTAATGCCGGTAATTCAGCACGGGGCACTACCATATCTTCCTTTTTATAAACGGAGTTTATTTTAACCGATTCGCCTATGATGCGCCTGATCTGCCATAGATTGGCTTTTTGGGCGGCAGTATCTGCGAATAGCACATCCTTGCAGCCGAATTTCTCCAATACCCGGTTTATCTTTTCACATTCGGAAAATATTACGTCTTTATCTGTACCATCTACTTCAATTAACAGGAAAGCGTTATCTTCATCCTTCAGATTAAATAAAATACCACTGTATTCCATTACCCACTCAATGCATTTGCGTTCCATAAATTCCACGGCAGATGGCGTTACGCCCGCCATAAATATTTCAGCTACAGCAGCACAGGCACTTTCGTTGGTTGAGAATGAGGCCAGCATCAATACATCCGTGGTTGGATGCGGAATGAGTTTAGTGACGATTTTGGTAACGATTCCCAGCGTACCTTCGGAACCGATCATCAATTGGGTTAAATTGTAGCCGGAGGCATACTTCAGTGTATTGGCGCCGGTCCAGATGATGTCGCCGGAAGGTAAAACCACTTCAAGGTTTAAGATATATTCGCGAATGGTGCCGTATTTGACAACTCTGGGGCCGCCGGAACCATGCGCAACGTTGCCCCCCATGAAACAACTGCCTTTGCTTGCGGGGTCGACTGGATAGAACAGGCATTTTTCTGCAACGGCGTTCATAAATACTTCGGTAATTACACCGGGCTCGACTATGGCCTGCAGATTGCGCTCATCGATATTGAGGATCTGGTTGAAACGCTCCATCGAGATGAGCAAACCGCCTAAAACAGACAATGCACCGCCGCTTAAGCCTGTTCCTGCGCCTCTTGGTGTAACAGGGATAAGGTATTGATTGCACAGGGTTAATAGTTGGGATATTTCTTTAGCAGAACGTGGCTTTACCACTACTTCGGGGTAATAGCTGAGGTCTTCCGTTTCATCATGGCTGTATTTTTCCAGATCATCATGCGAGGTGATAACCGCATCGCTACCCACAATGGCGGTAATTTGTTGGAGGATATCGGCAGTTATTTTATGATAAGCCATTGGATGTAAAATTCTATATCAATCTAAAATAACCACGCTGGAAAAACCAACTTTCCCCTTTAATGGTGGATTTATTTTTTGTACGGAGACCCTGATATGTTTAGCAAACGGAAACTTTTGTTTGATAATATCAGTGATGGACTGCGCTACAGTTTCAATCAGTTTGCGGGTGATTTTCATTTCATCGCAGGCGATATTATAGAGTTGCTCGTAGTTTACGGTATTGCCTATTTCATCTTCTGCAAGATCCGCAGTGGGGTCAAAACTTACTGATATATCTACCAAAAACCTGCTTCCCAGCAATTGTTCTTCGGGATAATAGCCGTGGAAGGCAAAAAACTCAGCGCCGTTTAAATTTATTTCAACCATAAATCAAATGTAACAAATTGCCCAATCTAAATTGCTTTCATTAGCTTTACGGCACCAAATATAATGCTATGCCAAAGACTGACCTCTATGAATCGCCTGATTATTACCAGTTAGATGAATTGCTTACCGATGAGCACAAATTGATCCGATCGACTGTAAGGGATTGGGTAAAGAAAGAATTAACCCCCATTATTGAAGAGTACGCCCAAAAGTCGGAATTCCCTAAGCAACTAATAAAAGGACTAGCCGAGACAGGTGCTTTTGGGCCAACTATACCGGTTGAATACGGCGGCGCTGGGTTGGATTATATATCGTACGGCATTATTATGCAGGAGATTGAACGCGGTGATTCGGGGATACGCTCAACGTCATCGGTACAGGGATCTTTGGTGATGTACCCGATTTATACTTATGGATCGGAGGAGCAGCGTAAAAAATATCTACCCAAATTAGCCTCCGGTGAAATGATCGGTTGTTTTGGGTTGACAGAGCCTGATCATGGATCAGACCCGGGCGGCATGACCACCAATTTTAAGGATATGGGCGACCATTACCTATTAAATGGCGCTAAAATGTGGATCTCGAACGCGCCTTTCGCGGATATCGCTGTGGTTTGGGCTAAGGATGAATCTGGCAAAATAAAAGGATTGATAGTGGAGCGCGGTATGGAAGGCTTTACTACGCCTGAAACACATGGAAAATGGTCGTTACGAGCATCGGCTACGGGTGAACTTGTTTTTGATAATGTTAAAGTTCCTAAAGAAAATTTGTTACCTAATGCGTCGGGGCTTAAAGGCCCGCTGGGTTGCTTAAACCAAGCCCGCTATGGTATTGCCTGGGGCGCGCTTGGCGCGGCTATGGATTGCTACGATACCGCCTTACGTTACTCTAAACAAAGGATACAGTTTGGCAAGCCGATAGCAGCCTTCCAATTACAGCAGAAGAAACTTGCCGAGATGATAACCGAAATAACCAAAGGGCAATTATTGGTGTGGCGACTGGCGACTTTAAAAAACGAGAATCGTGCTACGGCAGCTCAAATATCAATGGCGAAAAGGAATAGTGTTGAAGTTGCCATAAATATAGCACGTGAGGCAAGGCAAATGCTGGGTGGGATGGGGATTACCGGAGAATACTCTATTATGAGGCACATGATGAACCTGGAGTCGGTTATTACTTATGAGGGAACACATGACATTCATTTATTGATAACGGGAATGGATATTACAGGGGAAGAGGCCTTTAAGTAACCCCATTATTTCGTAATAGTTATTTTTTTCGCCACGTATGTTCATCGGTGTATAAATAATGAATATATTTGTTACAACAATTAATTAATGTTTACGAATAACTATTTACGCAAAAGGTTTAACACACCCCGTGTGAGCCTTATGTTTGGGCTTAGTGTAAGCTTGGCGTCGGTATTATTTTTCTCTTCCTGCAAAAAAAAGCAACCGGTTGATAAAGGTGAGGATACCCCGGAATTTAATGCGATTAACGATACTGTTACCAAACTCAACGGTACAAAAAAAGAAAAAGAAGCTATCCTGTACATGGATAGTAAATATAACAAATTAAGCAACCCTACCCTTTCGGATAAAATACAGTACTACCGTTTCCATTTTATGTACAGCAAGAAAATAACGCGCGACAGGAAAAAAGAGTTGCTGTACACCGATACTATGATGATGCTGGCGGGTAAATTCACTAATTTAAAGCAGTATGTTTATAATTATGCCGATGCAAACTTTGCTAAGGGTGATGCTTATTTTGACTTAAACCAATACACCAACGCTTACCGTTATTATTACCAAGGGTATATTTTAGGCAAAAACTACATTGATAATTCTTTATTAGCTGAATATACTTACCGCATGGGTATGGTATCATTCAGGCAATCACATTATAAGCTGGCCGCGGATTATTTTAAAGAGAGCTTTAGGCAAAGTTATGCTTATCAGGATAATTTCAGAGCGTTTTACCAAAAGCAGGAGCTACTTAACGATATTGGTGAAAGCTATTTAAACTTAGGCAATATTGATAGCGCGACTTTATATTTTAACAAGGCTTTAGCTTTTATAGACAAATATAACGACCGCTTTAAAGACATAGGCTATAAACTTGATATAGCCCGTGCCATAACCTGGGGCGATCAGGGTAAAGTAATGTACTATAAGGGCAATTACGTGGAAGCGCAGAAGCTGTTTCAAAAAAGCATTAACTACGATCTAAGGAAATCTTATGATAATTATGATGCGGAATTAGTTGAAACGAATCTGGCTGATCTTTACCTGAAACAACATCAACTTAAACCATTATTTAGCTTATTACAGAATTTGCATAAGCAGCTGGATACCGTAAAAAACCTAGGAGCATTAACTGCATGGAACAGGTTAATGAGTGCCTACTATGTTCAGAATAAAGATTACGCTAAATCATTAGATTACTATAAAAATTATAGTGAACTTAAAGACTCATTGAGCAAAGTTGACTTATTTATTAAAGAAGCAGATGTTAACCAGCAACTGGCTAATTACGATAAACAATATCAGATACAGGCGCTTAAGGACAATAACAAGTTAGAAAAGACATTTTTATACCTCGCAATTTTAGGTGGAATAATGGCCTTTGTAATTATGCTGCTTGTTTTTAGAAATTGGGGGCGGTCAAAACGGGTTGTTAAAGCGATTAGCGAATTAAACCAGCAGATCAACTCACAAAAAAATGATCTGGAAGCTACGCTTGAAGAATTAAAAACCAACAGCCAGGAAAAAGACCGGATATTGCGTACTGTAGCGCATGATTTAAGGAACCCAATTGGCGGCATTGTATCACTAACCAACGTGATGCTTGAGGATGGCTATACCGATGAACAAAAAGAATTGATCAGCCTCGTAAACTCAACGTCAAGCAATACGCTTGAACTCATTAACGAAATTTTAGAGGCTACCAATCATCAAATAGGGAAATCAAATAAGGAACTGGTTGACATTAACTCGCTGGTTAGTAATAGCGTTGAAATAATGAATTTTAAGGCTGCTGAAAAAGATCAAAAGATAGTAACTGAATTGCTTGATGCGCCTGAAATGTTGTTAATAAGCCGTGAAAGAATATGGCGGGTAATAAGCAACCTGATAAGCAACGCTATAAAATTTAGTCCGAACAGCGCCACTATCCGAGTGAAACTTATCAATGAGGACAAAGAGGTTAAAATATGCGTTTCTGATGATGGTATAGGAATCCCCGACAATATTAAGAACGACATTTTTAATATATTTACTGATGCGAAACGACCTGGTACGGCTGGTGAAAAATCATTTGGATTAGGCCTTTCTATCTGCCAGCAGATCGTTGAGAATCATGGTGGTAAAATTTGGTTTGAGAGCGAAAACAATAAAGGCACTACCTTTTTCGTCACCCTAAATAAACCCACGGCTTAGGTTTTTATAAAATCGCCATACCATTGGCCGGATGAT
>Ga0302200_10005206_pt1 | contig 10232 bp, 7 predicted proteins | sample II_Bog_N3_1_FD_194585 | JGI IMG/M metagenome (GOLD analysis project Ga0302200, IMG submission 194585) | Peat permafrost microbial communities from Stordalen Mire near Abisko, Sweden - II_Bog_N3_1 | ecosystem: Environmental > Terrestrial > Soil > Wetlands > Peat | place: Sweden: Abisko, Stordalen... | reverse complement strand
GGGAGGGGGATGCCGCACTTTTGCGCGACGATGCGGACGGCCTCAGGGAAGCCCACGTTCTCAATTTTGCCGACGAAGCTGAAGACGTCCCCCGATGCCTGGCAGCCGAAGCAGTGATAGAACTGGCGGACGGCATGGACGGAGAAGGACGGAGACTTTTCTTTGTGGAAGGGGCAGAGGCCGGAGTAGTTTTGCGCGCCGGACTTGCGGAGGCGGATGTAGCCCTCGATGATCTTGACGATATCGGATTGCTGCTTGACGGTTTGGGCGAAGTCGGACACGGGGGCTGTATTGAGGATAAGGCTGCGAAGCAGGTGCCCGTGTGGAAGACGCGGCGGGTTGCGGAAAAGGCCCGTAGCCGACAGTCCGGGCATTGCGGACCGGGCTGAATCGCAGGATACTGATAACTATGGCGACACAGCCCATTAGCGACCGGCTTATTTCCGTGGAAGAGTATCTTTCCACTGGTTACGATCCCGACTGCGAGTACGATGACGGCGTGATCGTGGAGCGCAACTTGGGAGAAATAGAGCATTCGTACCTACAGGCTCTTTTAACCACTCTATTTACGGTTCATGCGGAAGAGTGGCGTGTGCTTACCTTTCCCGAACAAAGGGTTCAGATCGGGCCCAAGCGGTTTCTGGTGCCTGATATCTGCGCCGTTCGATTTGGTGCACCGTGGGAAAAGATCCTCACACATCCTCCGCTGATCACGATTGAGATCATGTCTCCCGAAGATACGATCCGTCGCGGGACAGCGAAGGCCGCTGAGTATTTAGGATTCGGTGTTGAGCATGTCTGGGTAATCGACCCGAGTGCCCGTGTGGCCTATCGGGGTGTTTCCTCCGGGCTCGAACTGGTTCGATCTGGAGAACTTGTTGTCCCCGGTACCGCAATCCTGGTGAGCATTTCGGCGTTGTTTGAGAAGTTGGATTCCGCGCGGACGGGAAACATCTAGAGAGCCTGCGCGCCCAGTTTGCGCAGACGGATGTAGCCCTCAATGATCTTGACGATGTCGGCCTGCTGCTTGACGGTTTGTGCGAAGTCGGACACGGGGGCTGTATTGAGGATAAGGCCGACGGGCGTCTGTCAATGTGGAAGACAGCTTGGGTTGCCGCGAGCCAATTTCCAGCGACGTGGGCTTTGGTCACGGCAAGATCCGCGAGGTCCCTGTCGGAACCCCGATTCTCTTTGCAGACACTGGCTTAGTGGTTATGCCCCGTCGCGACCTGTTATGGCTTGGCCTTCTGATAGGACGGGACAAAGGGCTTCCCGTCGATCACGTATCCAACGGTGTATTGCGCCTCGACGGGTTGGCCATCGACCATATACGGCTTGTACTTCCATTTGGAAACCGCGGCTTGCAGGGCGTCTTTCAGATCCTGAGACCAGATTTCCGGAGCGGACAGGGTTTTGACCGTTCCATCCTTGCGGATGAGGATGGGAACGTTGAAGGTGCCGCGAAAGGGCATGCCACCGGGCTGAATCGGAAGCGCGGCAGCCACCTCGTAGACGGCCTCGGGGCGCGGGAGCCCGGGCTCAATGAAAAAGGGCTGAGGGACAGCATCCTTGCCCGGTTTGACGCGATCGGCATTGGCGTCGGCCAGCGGCTCAAGAACGGAAACCTTCAACTCGGTATTGAGCGCTCCATCCAGGCGGATCTTTACATCGTGAGCAACGGCGCGGCCCTGAAACATTTGAATATCGTCGAACTGGGTTGTTGTTTTGCCGGAGACGATGATCCTGAGGTGAAGATCGGGGTCAAAGCAATAGGTTGGAAAGACCACATCGGGGTCGTCGTCCGGTGCGTAGCGCTTTGGGTTGACCACCGATACACAGTTGAGCGTAATCCCCCCAAGGTCCCCTCTTTTGACTTCCATCTCATAGTCGGGGTGGATGTTGGCCGTCTGAGCGAGAGGGTCGATGACGGCGCGGGCAAAGCGATGATAGTCAGCGAGGGCGTCAAACGGATCGTGACTGGGCTTTGACTGGAATTTCTCGAGGCGGGCGACGCTCCATTCGGAGAAGTTGTGGCCCGGCTGTCCGGTGAAAGTACGCCGCCATTGGTCGGGCGCGACGGTCCACTGCTCGACCGACCCGCTGAGGGGCTTGGGGTTGGAATTGCCGAAGCCGGGATCGATATATTGAACATCGATCTTCAGGTGCCATGGCGGGATACCGCTGCCCGCAAGGCCGTTGGCCTTGATGCCGGAGAGCAGCAGCTTGTGCGCAAGTGCATTGATCTCCCCGTTGGCAGAAGGCTGATCGCTTGCGGCTGAGGCTGGCGCGGGGCTCTGCGCCACGACGGAACATGAGAGCAGGAGTGCAGCGGAAGAGGCGAGGGCGGCTAAGCGAAGGGGCTTCATGAGCGAAAGTAGGATGGTCATTTTTGGTTTCCTGAAGGACGCAAACAATCTTACACAAAATCGAATCAACGAGACGGTGACCCTGGTTTTTGAAGGGAGGCGCTTTGGAATGATCAGGTCATTCGAGGGGATCGATTGCGGGGGAAATCGGATGGGGAATTGGGCCTGCGAGCCGGGAGTTGGTTTTCTGCTATAAAATTTGTTCGAACTTGAAACGGGCAGTGCAGGCACCATGGCCGCTGGCAGTTGAATGCGCTGAGCCGATGGAAACTGCAAGTTGCTGAGCCAGCTAAGGCCGTCCGCTTCGGGATGCGGGACTGAATTCGCGCAGAAGAGGGCGATTCAGGATGAAAGATTCGAGGAGACAGATGAAATTCGCAAAGAGTATTGCGTATCTATGCCTGAGCGCGTGCGCACTGATCGCTCAGTCGCAAGGCACCAACCAAACAACGGCAACAAGCGCTTCGATTAGCAGCGCGCGGGTTGACGGTATTGTCTCCAAGATGACGCTCGAGGAGAAGATTGACTACATCGGCGGGACGGGGTTCGCGATCAGGGCAATGCCGGACCTGAAGTTGCCGTCTTTTGAGATGTCGGACGGGCCTTATGGAGTGCGCAGCAACGCCGGCTTCCCTTCTACGACGTATGCAATCGGAATCGGGCTGGCAGCGTCGTGGGATCCTGCGCTGGCGGAGCGCGTGGGCGTAGGGATCGGCAAGGATGCACGGGCGCGCGGGGTGCACTACATGCTCGGACCCGGCGTGAACATCTATCGCTCGCCGCGGAACGGGCGCAACTTTGAATACTTCGGCGAAGATCCGTTTCTCTCCTCGGCGATTGCCGTGGGGTACATCGATGGGATGCAGAAGCAGGGAGTGAGCGCAACGATTAAACACTTTATGGGGAACAACTCTGAGTTTCTGCGCCACGACTCGGACTCGATCATCGACGAGCGGACGATGCGGGAGATTTATCTGCCGGTGTTTGAGAGCGCGGTGAAGAAAGCCAAGGTGGGAGCGATCATGGACTCCTACAACCTGACCAACGGCGTGCACATGACGCAGAACGGCTACATGAATATCGATGTAGTGCGCAAGGATTGGGGCTTCAAAGGCGTGATGATGAGCGACTGGGTGGCCACTTATGACGGCGTTGGCGCGGCCAACGGCGGGCTGGACATCGAGATGCCGAACGGCGCTTTCATGAACCAGAAGAACCTGCTGCCGGCGATCAAGGACGGCCGGGTTTCAGAAGCGACGATTGACGAGAAGATCAAGCACATTCTGAACCTGGCGGAGCGGTTTGGCTGGCTCGACAGGCCGCAGACGGACAACTCGCTCTCTGTTTACAACGCAAAGAACGATGAGGTCGCTCTGGAGGCTGCGCGGGAAGGCGCAGTGCTGCTGAAGAACGACGGGCACCTGCTGCCGCTGGACAAGAGCAAGGTGAAGTCGATTCTGGTGGTGGGACCGAATGCGTATCCAGGTGTGCCGGTTGGCGGCGGCAGCGCAGGGGTGCGGCCGTTTACGCTGGTGAGCGATCTGGAAGGAATCCAGAAGGCTGCGGGGCAGGATGTGACGGTGTTCTACGATCGCGGGTTGCCGACGGTGCCGGACCTGGCGCGGGAGACACAGTGGTTTACGGAGGCGAACGGCGGAAAGCCTGGCGCGACGCTGGATTCGTTTGACAACCTGGACCTGTCGGGAACCGCAAAAGCCACAAAGGTGGTGCGGAATATCAACGACCTGGGAATGAGCTGGGAGACGCTGGCGGCCGATCCAGAAGCGGCGATGGCGCTGTTCATGGCGAACCAGAAGCACGAGACGAGCCGGCGCTGGACGGGGTATTATCGCGCGGCAACGGACGGACCGTATGAGGTTGTGCTGGAGGGTCCGGGCGAAGGCGGCGGGAACCGCTTGTTTGTGGATGACAAGCTGGTATTCGACAACTGGAAGCTGGTGCGGGCATTCCAGCCGCATGCAACGCTGCAACTGACAGCGGGGCCGCACAAGGTGGTGGTTGAGGACTACCAGAGCGGGCCGATCGGCGGGAAGATTCGCGTGGCGATTGCGGACCAGCGGACGCTGGTGTCGGCGAAGGCCAAGGCGCTGGCGGCGAAGGCCGATGTAGTGGTGATTGCCGCGGGATATGACGGCGCAAGCGAAGGCGAGGGCGGCGACCGGACGTTCGATTTGCCTTTCGGCGAAGACGAGATGATTCGCGAGATATCGGTGGCGAATGCGCACACCGTTGTGGCTGTGACTTCGGGTGGCAATGTGGACTCGAACGCATGGCTGGAGAAGATTCCGGCTTACCTTGAGACGTGGTATGGCGGCCAGGAAGGCGGCACGGCGCTGGGAGAGATATTGTTTGGCGCGGTGAATCCTTCGGGGCATTTGCCGGCGACGTTTGAGCGGAAGCTGGAAGATAACCCGACCTTCAACAACTACTATCCAGAAGGCGATTCGATTCGGGTGGTGTACAAGGAAGGCGTGTTCGTGGGCTATCGCGGATACGAACAGAATGGCGTGAAGCCGCTGTATCCGTTTGGATATGGGCTTTCGTACACGACGTTCAAGTATGCGAACCTTGCGGTGGCGCCGGTGGCAGGTGGATTGGGGCCGCATTACAAGGTTTCATTCGACGTGACCAACACCGGGCAGCGCGCCGGAGCAACGGTGGCGCAGGTGTATGTTGCCGAGGCTCATGCCAGCGTGCCGCGGCCACCGAAGGAGTTGAAGGGCTTTGAGCGGGTTGCGTTGAAGGCGGCCGAGACGAAGCATGTGAGCGTCGAGCTCGACGGACGGGCGTTTGCCTTCTACGACGTAGCTGGGAAGGACTGGAAGGTCGACGGTGGTGAGTTTGGAATTCTGGTGGGAGACAACTCGGCGGACACACCGCTCTCGAGCAAGGTGCAGGTTAGAGAGACGATGGTGGAGTAAGGACGCCGCGACATTAACTGGACCGTAATTACCATCGGACCCCCATGAGGCGAATGCTTCCTGGGGGTTCTGATTTTGAGGCGGACGAGGGCTGGTGCGGGCGCGGCAAGCGTGAAGAACAGGATAGAGCGATCTCCGAGCAGGGCGGCCAACCGAGCGGAACTGCTTACGATTCGAGAACGAAAGCATTTTCACACTTTCTTTGTTCTCTTTTAGTTACTGTGCTCTCGGGTGAGCGAGTTGTCGTTATCTTGCGTCTTGTAAGGTGATTGGAGGCTGATATGTTCAAGTATTTCTTGGCGTTTTCGCTTGCTGTTCCATTGTGCGGTTACAGCCAGAGCTACGCCGACTCACCCTTTTATAGGCCGGCGTCGACCATTCCGGCAACAGCGCATGTAGAGGGATACTCCCATGGGAGTATCAAGGCAAATGGCGTCGTCATCGACCTTTCAGAATCGGTGCCATCGTCTTCTCCTGACTTCGACGAAATTCGGGGCTGGTCTGTTTGGGCAGGCGCTGATAGGACCAAACCTTCCCAGACTTTCCGTTTCTATATCCTCTACGACCACTTGAATGTCGCCTTCGGGTACGATCTGTTGGCGGAGCCCATCGAGGGCACAGACAAGATCAGGTGCACTTTCAGCGCCTTCAGCAATCCACCCGACAGCATCTCGCTTCTGAGCAGAGGCGTTGTCCCCGCTGCATTACCGGCGGACCTGACTCCGCTGGTGATCAAATCCGGCGATGTAATCTCAATCGCGACTCTCCCACTCGGCCGCGGCAGGATCGCGGTGGTCCACTACCTTCGCCTGACCCGGACCGATATCACGCCTGTCTCAGCTGAATAATGAGCGATCTTTAGAGTGGCTGCAGTCACGTGGCGGAAGGCATCGAAATCACTGCGACTGTGTCATCGCCAAGCCTGAACTCTGCGACTGCGCAGGTATCCTACCTTCCCGAATTAGCGGGCTGCGGAATTTAGTATAGCCTGAAGTTTACAGCGACCCAAATGCGCGCGTTGACGGGCTTGCCGTCTTTCGTAGCGGGTTTGAAGCGGTAGAGCTTGACGGCTGCGAGGGCTTTCTCGGCGAGGCCCATAGCTTGCAATCAACTACGTTTTTCGCATTTTGGTATACTTGTCTGGTCCCGGAGGGGGCGGGCCCTCCCGGGTGTTTGGCTACTTCGTCAGTAGCGCCAGGACTAGGATTACGAGGGCCATTACGAACCGCCAGTCAATGGCGATGGTAACGGCGACTCGCATCCAGGACGATTTCTCATCCAATCGCCTCACCTCCCATGACCACCCCACGGACGAAGACCAGTCCGCGGGGACCCCGGTTTGGCACGGCCCGCAGCTCGCTGAAGACGGCCTGCGGACCGACGGCCCGCTCTTCCGGACCGATCTTTCCGCCGCCGTTCCCACACTCGCAAAAGAAGCGGCACCATTCTACCGCGGTCATTCTGCGGCTTAATGTGATGTGCATTCGTCATGGCTGACCGCAGCCCCTCGCCTTCTACGAAATAATGGGGAGATGCAGAAGTTGAAGGAGTCACTGGATTTTGTTGGAATCGATTTCGGGACAACCAACAGTTCCGTGGCGCTGATGGAGGGCGACGCACCTGTTCAGCTTGCGCGGTTCCCTTTTCTTGGCGAGGAGACCGAGTCGTTTCGCTCCGTTCTTTACTTTGAGCAGTTCAAAACGCCTGCGGGGGTAAAGCGAACCCATTCGCTTACGGGGCCGACGGCCATCGAGCGCTACCTTGAGGCGGATGAAAAAGGCCGGCTCATCCAGAGCCTCAAGTCGCACCTGACCAACCGGCAGTTGACCGGCACGGAGATCTTTGGACGGCGGCACAAGCTGGAAGAGATTCTTTCGCGCCTGATCGGCGATCTGCGAAAGCAGGCCGAGAAACAGTTCGAGCGGCCAATACGGCGCGCAATGGTGGGTCGGCCGGTGCAGTTTGTCGGCGCGGAGTCTGAGGAGGACAACGAGTTCGCCGAAGCGCGCTTGCGAGAGGCATTCACCCTTGCTGGATTCGAACAGATCGAATTTGAGCTGGAGCCGGTGGCTGCGGCCTCTGCGTATGAATCCACGCTGGATCGTGAGGAACTGCTGCTGATCGGCGACTTTGGGGGCGGCACGAGCGACTTTTCGCTGCTGCGGGCGGGGCCGGAAGTCCGACGCCGCGGACGAACGAGTGAGGACCTGCTTGGAAATGGTGGCGTTGGACTGGCGGGAGATGCATTTGACGCCCGAATCGTGCGCAAGCTTGTGTCCCCTGCCCTCGGATCGGACTCCGAAGCGCGGTCGCTGAACAAGCTTCTTCCCGCCGTTCCCGCATGGATCTATGCCAACCTGGAACGGTGGCATTATCTTTCGTTTCTCCGGAACAATAATGTGAGGGAGATATTGAAGAGCGCGCGGGCTCGGGCGCTGGAGCCGGAAAAAATCGAGGCGTTGATTGGGATCATCGACGAGGATCTTGGCTACCAGCTTCATCAGAGTGTGCAACATGCCAAGTACGAGCTTTCCCTCGCAGAATCAACAGAGTTTCGCTTTCGAGACACACCGCACAGCCATGCCAGCATCGACCTTCGGATTCCCATCACGCGGACGGAGTTTGAAATCTGGATCGCCGAGGAGCTGCTCTCGATCGAGGCTTGCATTGACTCGCTTTTGCGCAACGGCGGCGTTGATGCGAGGGAGGTGGACCGGGTCTTCCTGACGGGAGGAACTTCGTTTGTGCCAGCGGTGCGTCGGATTTTCTCGAAACGATTTGGGGAGGATCGTATCCGCGCCGGGAACGAGTTTACTTCGGTAGCTCACGGGCTGGCATTGCGCGCGGTTGAGGTGTTTGGCGGGGCCTCGTAGCCGGGTGAGAATCCCGGCTGGGAAAATACCTGTTGCAACGAATATCTGACTCGTGCATCTAAAGGTAGGTAAGGACAAAGAGGAGGCGCGACCATGTCACTGCGACCGGTGAAAGAGATTTTGAACACGAAGACAACCATGGAAGGGGCGGGGGTAAAGCTGGAGCGTGCGTTCGGCTTTGGCAAAACAAAGGAGTTCGATCCGTTCTTGCTGCTGGACGACTTCAGGAACGATAATCCGGCGGATTATTTGGCTGGGTTTCCGTGGCATCCGCATCGGGGGATCGAGACGATCACGTACGTGCTGGCCGGCGAGGTTGAACACGGCGACAGCCTGGGCAACCGCGGCAAGATGGGCGCGGGCGACGTGCAATGGATGACAGCGGGCAGCGGGATTCTGCACCAGGAGATGCCGAAGGGCGACGCGGCGGGGCGGATGCATGGGTTTCAGTTGTGGGCGAACCTTCCGGCGGCGCTGAAGATGACCGAGCCTCGTTATCAAGACATACCGTCAGCAGCGATTCCCGAGGTGACGGAGGACGATGGGACGAAGGCGCGGGTGATCTGCGGCGATTTCTGGGGCAAGCAAGGGCCGGTGAATGGGGTGGCGACGGACTCGGTGGTGGCAGCGCGCTACGTGGACATCTCGGTGGCGCCGGGCAAGAAGAAGCGCATCCAGGTGGAGACGACGCGGAATGCGTTTGCGTATGTCTTTGCGGGAGCGGGGAGTTTTCGAGATGCTTCGGCTCCGCAAGCAGTGCTGACGGAGAGCGGCGTGGATCCGAATGCAGCCCCGGTGTATGACGCGAAGAATCATTCGCTGGTGCTGTTTGACCGGGGTGACGAGATCAGCGTGCAGGCGGGGCCGGAGGGGATTCGCTTCCTGCTGGTCTCAGGCAGGCCGCTGGAGGAGCCGGTTGCGTGGTACGGGCCGATCGTGATGAACACGCAGGCTGAGCTGAACCAGGCGGTGCGCGAGTTGCAGAGTGGGAAGTTTATTCAACATCGGTGAGAGGGCCGATGGAGTTAGAAGCGGCCAAGCCGGAGATCATTTGTTTGGGTCGCTTTTTGCTATACTTGCAGTGTCCCGGAAGGGTGTGGGCCCTCCCGGGAGTTTGGCTACTTGAGCAGTAGCGCCAGGACTAGGATCACGAGCGCTGTTACGAACCGCCAGTCAATGGCGATGGTAATTGCAACTCGCATCCAGGACGATTTCTCATCCAATCGCCCTCACCTCCTTCGCGTTAGCACGGCCCGCAGGTCGCTTACGACGGCCTGCGGACCGACGGCCCAATCTTCCGGGCCGATTTTTCCGCCGCCGTTCCCACACACGCAAAAGAAGCGCAGACAGTCTACAACTTGGATTTCATTCCGACGTGTGCTTTGCTTCACATGCGAATAAAAACACGCTCGCGATTTGAGGTGGGACTTTCCTGCTGATGCCTGGGATTACGCTTCCACCGGCAACTCCGCCGAGAGGATATTCATGGGCGTGAGGCCGCGCTGGCGCATGGCGCGCAGGCTGAGCGCGTCGTGGCGCTTGGCGAGGCGATGGCCGTTGTGGTCTACGACGAGGCGGCAGTGGAACCAGGCGGGATCGCTAAGCCCCAGGGCGCGATTGAGCAGGATTTGGCGGGCAGTGGACTTGAGCAGGTCGGCTCCGCGCACAACCTCGGTAATGCCCATGGCTGAGTCGTCGGCGACGCAGGCGAGCTGGTAGCTTGGTACCCCGTCACGACGCCAAACAACGAAGTCGCCAAAGTCGCGGCCGGCGACGAAGCACTGCTTGCCGAGGTTGATATCGTCGAACTCAATGACCTCGCCATCGGGCACACGGAAGCGCCAGTTGTAGCCTTGGGGCTGTTCGAGTTCGCTGACCGTGGGACCGGGAAGCTGGGGAACGTGGCCTAGATTGCGGCGGCATGTTCCGGGATAGATTGGCTCGTCGTCCTGGAGGTCGAGTTTGCCGAGCGAGCCGGCTGCGAGGGCCGTTGAACTTTCATGCGGCGCGCCGACAGCGGCTTCAAGATCTTTCCGCGAACAGCGACAAGG
>Ga0302200_10005205_pt1 | contig 10233 bp, 13 predicted proteins | sample II_Bog_N3_1_FD_194585 | JGI IMG/M metagenome (GOLD analysis project Ga0302200, IMG submission 194585) | Peat permafrost microbial communities from Stordalen Mire near Abisko, Sweden - II_Bog_N3_1 | ecosystem: Environmental > Terrestrial > Soil > Wetlands > Peat | place: Sweden: Abisko... | reverse complement strand
CGTCGTATTCTGTGTGATAGTCGCTGTGCTTGAGCTGATGACGCTGAATCACCTTTATGGAACGCACGGCTGAATATTGGCTCGCGAATCGAGACAAGTCCTAAAAGGTGAATGCTAAAGGGGGACGTGCTAAAGGGGGACGGATTTATTTTAATTTTTACATCAGTAGTTCAGCCGAATGGGACGGTGAAGTCTATAGGTCCGCAAGATTTTGCACCGGTTAAACAGGGTGGGGTGAAATGGTAAGTGAAAATAATACGGCCTTCGTCAATAAAGTGTCTTTCAGGAGCATTGGCGCATCAGCTGAAGAATGGCTGGAGAACCCGAAGGAAAGTGTGCTGGGTAGTTACTTGTCAGCCATGAAGAAAGGTGAGATTGAGAGCCTGACGCTTTATGGTAAAAGTGAGGAGCGGTTATTCATTGTCAATAAACCTGGTTTTTATCACGTAACAATTTTTTTAGATGAGTCTGAAGGGTATGGGTACAGCGATGGTACTGGAGATACATCAAGCATAGATATAGCAGGAGATTACTGGCCGTCATTTCGTATTTGTAAAGATTTTATGAAATTGGGGTCAATTGTTCATGAGTTTTTTGTTTCGGGGACTCCGTCAGCGTCTGCTCATTGGATTCATTTCTCTGATGATGATTAAGAGGGAATACGGCGGCGAATATCGATTTTTAGCAGAAAAGAGCAGAAAAGTGGACCAGAAAAGGGGACACCCATTAGCCTTGACTCGAGACCGGCTAATGGGCGTCCCCTTTTTCGTCCCGCACCATTGAAGCGACAAAACCCATCCATTTGGTACTGCTAGGATGGGCCAGCGGTAACCGCGCCTGCCGGGTCGATTTTGTCAGTGAGTTCATTCCGGGAGCCCGCTATGTGATCAAGGGGGGCATCGCAGATGGCCCGAATAATTTCGGCACCTGCCAGGTCAGCATCTTTGATCAGGATTCCGGTGTTCGACTCCCTCTGAGCAGCCAGGAATTGCCGAAGGCCGACGGCTGCACCCTGGATCAGTGGTTACCGCCGGTGCTTTGATTGCTCTGGTGACACTTTGGCAATCGATCTAAAAGGGAGCGGATTTATTTTTTGGGTGAGTAAAGCGGTGGTCCTGTCAGACGTATCGAAAATAAATTCGTACCCTTTTCAAGTTACCTTGTCAGTAATTTCTTACAGTGATCCGGCAGTCAAGAGATAATATGGAATTCAGTATGGATGGACGCGCACAGAAACACTCTCCCAATTTGGCCAGCCCAATTCGTCGATTAGCTGCTCAGATCATTGACTCAGTCATCGTGCTTTTTCTGATTTCTGTCATCATCACGGTTTTGAGCTTTGTAGGCCCGTACAGTATCTCCTCTCTCGTGGGGATGGTCGTCGGTGGCGGATATTTTTTATTTTCTGACGCTATTTGGGATGGCCAAAGCATTGGTAAAAAAATGATGAAGATTTCAGCTGTTGATGAGTTCAGCCTTTTAGGCTGCAGCTATCTTCAGTCATTTGTTCGGAATTTTTTGAAGTTTAATCTGCTATTTATAGATTGGGTGTTCGTATTTTTTGGAGGGCGGAAAAGATTGGGGGACATGCTCGCGTCGACAGTAGTGATCAACGCAGAATAGGTGTTATATCTTTCGATATTACATGCTAAGGGGGGGGCGGATTTATTTTAATTTTTATGAGTAAGGTAGTGCTCCTGCTAGGCACGATGAAAATAAATCCGTCCCATTTTGGTGCTTTTGGTGAATTAATGAGGGGTAAAGTGCAAAGCTTTGATATCCTGCATCCAGGAGTATGGTTTGGGCCAGAATTGGAGAAGCAAGAGGGTATCCGCTTGAAGTCTGTCGACGAACTTGGTGAACTTCAGTTTCTCTGTGAGCATCTGAAATGTGGTGATTTTTCGATTCGATCACGTCTTCAGGAACTAATTGTTTCTTGCCGAGACGCGTCGGTAAGGAAGCAGGCAATCCGATTGTATTGTTATACGGCTCGCCATCAGGATGTTGCGTTTGTATACAATCTTCTTGAGGAGCTTGATCACGATGATATATTGACCGTTGTCGTTACCGCGCCAGATACTCTTTCGCCAGAGGTGGTTCCCTATCTGTTCACGTTGCTTGGTGAGTATGGTGAGGTATCAATTTCACAAGATATATTGTCATCTATCGATAGGGTTTTTCCATGGGGCTATGTTGGTGGGGAGGTTGATCTGATAGGCCTGTCCGAGAAGTTCTCTGGATTTGCTAAGTCGCTTGTGACTGGTGCATATTACTATGGGGGTGCGCTTGCTCATCCCGGGTCACTATGCAAGGCTTTGATTGAGGCCGTTGCTCAGTCGAGGCACTCAAAGAGAAAGTTTCCGCTTGCCAATGCACCAACGTTGCTTTCGGTTTGGAGTGGGGAAAAATGTCCTGTGTTTTATGGGCAAGATGTGGACGATAGGTGTATGCAGGATGTTATGGGTTACGTGAATCGAATTGCGTCGTTGCAGTGGGATGCCGGGAGAAAATATTTCTACAAGCATATAGTTGAGTAGTGTGGTCCTAAGATGGGATGCGCCCTTTTTGAAATTTATTTATCAACAAGGGCCGGTGGTTGAAAGATGAATGGGCTTCGATTTGCGTGGGAACCGGTAAATATTACACCGTTGGATGCCATTGAAGAGCGCATGATTGCTTATACAAAGGGGCGTGGTGGAATAATTATCATGGGCAATGGTACGTTGCTTGCCCTTACCAAAGGTGATGATGATATTGACGATGCGAAGAAAGCTTTAAATGAGGCGCGATTCATCATCGACTTCCGTGTGATACCTCTTAAGGAAGGCGGATATATGGTAGCATTTCACGATGCTGTCTCCGTATTCGTCGGACAAGAAGAGTTTGAGCAGAAGAGGGATGAAATCGTGGCTCGGCAAAGCGAATTACGATTTCCGGGAGAGAGATTTTTCGTGCCGACAAGTGATTCGTCGTCTCACATTCTTGTTGGTTTGTATGCTCGTGGAAAACTTCAAAGGGATGCGTATTTCTTTAATTTTTATAAGAGAATTTAAGAGTATATATCTAGTTAAGCCATCTATTTTGATGATCTGAAGTGTTCAGGTGGCGGTTTTTTGTGCGTGAGTAAGATGCCAGGTTTATCAGCTGCATCTGAAAAACTAGTTTATGGTAGGTTCAAGCGGTCGATGCAACGTACACTATTTGTACTGAGCCAAGGGGGATAGCTGGGTGGGTTTCATCGAACTTGCGTTTGACGTTCTCGATATGTTTGATTATCAGTCGTCCTGCGAAAAAAAACCTCGCAGGGTCTTCACAAGGGAGGGGCGTCGTATTCTGTGTGATAGTCGCTGTGCTTGAGCTGATGACGCTGAATCACCTTTATGGAACGCACGGCTGAATATTGGCTCGCGAATCGAGACAAGTCCTAAAAGGTGAATGCTAAAGGGGGACGGATTTATTTTAATTTTTACATCAGTAGTTCAGCCGAATGGGACGGTGAAGTCTATAGGTCCGCAAGATTTTGCACCGGTTAAACAGGGTGGGGTGAAATGGTAAGTGAAAATAATACGGACCTAAAGGGGGCGGATTTATTTTTATGAATAAGGTAGTGCTCCTGCCAGGTACGTCGAAAATAAATCCGTCCCCTTTGTCCGCGTCCCCTTTGTCCGGTCCCCTTTGTCCGTGGTTGAGTGAGGGGGTTCCTTCTTCGATTAGAGCGCATTCACGGCAAGATCCGAAGCGCTCGTATGCGACGGCGATCCGCTTCGATGTTATGGAGGCTTATCTGTTGAGTCTGATTGAAAAAATTGAACAATAATGAGGGCGAGTATGAATGTCCTCAAAGAGTGGTTGTATGAGTGGAAATAAGATTGATTTATCGGTTTTTTGTATGAGGGCAAGAGGGTTTCTATCCCAAGGTCGGACTGATGATGCGCTTGGTTTATACGGGGATGTCATTCAGGTCGATCCAGACAATGCTTTGGCTTATGCTGATCGTGGTACCGCGTATGCGATGCTGAAAAAATTCGATATGGCGCTCATTGATCTGGAACGAGCTTTTGCGCTGGGGTATGCAGATGCACTAGCTTATAGTGCGATGGCTACGATTTATTTTGAATTGAAGCGATTTTCAGATGCGCTCAAATATTTTGCTAAAGCTATCGAGCTGGATCCGAATCACCCATTGATTTACTACAATAGATCTAATGTTTTGCACGCGCTGGGTGATAATGAGGCTGCCATCGCGGACCTTGAAAAGTGTCTCGGATTCAATCCGGATGAGAATTTCAAAAAAATGATTTTGAGTCGTCTTGATTTGCTGAAAACTCAGTAATGTCCCTAGAAATGATAGATTTATTTTTATGTGGGTAGGTGGTAAATTTTCCAGCTGTATCTGAGAATAAATCCATCTCTTTTTGATTTGAATCCACCGCCCCTTATTCTCGTAGTTGCAGATTACGTGAGAAATTAACAGGTAGCGTTGCCTGCTCCTGAGATGCTTCAGTCGGACAGAAAGTGATTTTCAATATCGTACATGGAGTGTTCATGAAAAAGACGTCGCTGTTAATGTTGAGCCTGATTCTGATATTGCCTGGGTGTAAATCCAACGTCAGAAACTCTTCCCCAAGTTTGCTCAACGACGGTATCCAACTGGGTCAGAGCAAAGTGACTGTCGACGCGCAGCACGCCAAGGTCATCATGAAGGCGTCGGGTGCCACCTTCCCGGTAGAGTTTTCGATCAGGCGTGCAAAGGACCCTGACCAGCGCATGGATGTCCAGGGAACCGTAGCGGATACCGGCCGAGGCAAGGTGTTCGGCTGGATTGCCAAACTCAACGAAACGGTTCACAGCGCAACGTTGAAGCACTTCCCGCAGCTTGAAGTACAGGCCGACGCCGATCAATCGTTCGAGGTGTTGGGTTACGCCAGTGGCGAAAGCATTGGCAGTCTCTACCGATGTGGCCCGCTCAGAAGCATATTCACACCGGAGCGAAGCAAGGTCTATCTGGTGGAGTTTCAGTTTGTGAGTGACCGCTGTGAACAGCATGTCTACGATGTCACCCAGTCAGAGGCGCGTATTCCCGTGGCAAGCGTATCGGGTCTTTGAGTCCGATTTGAGAAACCGAAGGCTACCTCTCAAGGGAAACCATGCAGAGACTTTTTACCCCGCTCATCACCTTCTTCTCCGGTATTCGCTCGATTGCCCTCATCGTGTTTGGGGTAGCCTTCCTCGTTTGCGCTGGCATGGCGCTTTACGATGCCGCCACGCTTTGGCAAGCGCGTGGCTGGCCATCGGTCGAGGCTCGAGTCGATCAATGCACGATGAACATGCACTACAGCAAACAGGACTCGTGGTGGGACGTCTCGGCTACATTCAGCTACGGGGACGGCTTCGCCCGCCACTACCAGGAAACGTGGACGCCGCCAGATACGCCGAGGTATAGCCGTCATCCTGACCCTGTTATCAGCGAGAGTGAGCAGAGCGCGCTCGCAAAACGATTCTGCGACAAGGCGGCAGCCGAAGGGCTGAGGGTGTCGCCAGACCATCCATGGATGGCCTGGAGAAGCGAAGCTGTCGCGACGGGGGAGTGGAAGACGAATGTTGTGATGATCTCTGTGTGTGGTCTGGGCGCAGTGATTCTTATTGCCCTGGGCGTGTCGCTATGGCCGGGAAGGGAAGCGGCGGTGAAGGCGGCCGGTCGAAGAAAACGCCTTCAGGCGGCGAGGAAGAAGGTGTAAAAGGTCGCGGATTCGAAGGGCACTCACTTAAGCGATGTGCCGCCGAAGATCGTGCATTGCCTGCGGGCATGATCTTCGACAGCGCGGGAAGCACCCGCAATACGTGGTATTCCGGCCACCGATCAGCGTCAACCGATGGTCAGTTCGAACGTAGCGACCCCCTCGATCCCCGCGCTGACCCGATCCCCCGCGACCAGGGCACCAACGCCTGCCGGTGTACCGGTGAAGATCAGGTCGCCGGCCTTGAGTTCGACCGAGCGCGATATATGGCTGATCACATCCGGCACTGACCAGATCTGATCCGCCAGGTCGCCGCGCTGGCGCTCGACATCGTTGACCTTCAGCCAGATCGCGCCGCTTTGCGGATGCCCCAGCCCAGTGGCGCGGCGCAAAGCGGTGCAAGGCGCCGACTCGTCGAAACCCTTGGCCCAATCCCACGGCCGTCCGAGCTTCTTGGCCTGGGCCTGGATATCCCGGCGTGTCAGGTCGAGGCCGACGCCGTAGCCCCATACATGGGCGAGAGCGTCGTCCGGGTCGATATCCGTGCCGCCTTCACCGATGGCCACCACCAGCTCGATTTCGTGGTGCAGGTCCTGGGTCAGTGGTGGGTAGGCGATCACGCCGCTGGCCGGGACCACCGCATCGGCGGGTTTCATGAAAAAGAACGGCGGTTCGCGGTCCGGGTCGTGGCCCATTTCCCGGGCATGTTCGGAGTAGTTGCGGCCGACGCAGAACACTCGGCGAATCGGAAAGCGCGCCGACTCGCCTTCTACAGCCAGGGATGGGATGGTCTGGGGGGCGAACACATAATCGCTCATGGTATTTCTCCTCGTTGGAATCGGGCCGTGGGTCCGTGGCCATGGCTCAAGTGTGGAGGAGTGGTGCGGCGGGAAATTGGACAAATCCAGCATGCTTCTGGATTTTGCACGGCAGCGAGGTGCCGTCGGGTCGTGCTTGCAGAAAAACAAAACCCGGCGATAGCCGGGTTTTGTGTGAGACGCCTTGCGTGACTCAGTTATCGCGAGTCTTCAGGCGCTCTTCGGCAGGGCATGGTGGGAGGCCCATTCCGACTTGAGCGATTGCAGCACGCGAGCCATGAAGTCTTTGTCGGCTGCGGCTTTCTTGCCGACATAGCCCTGGCCCCGGCGGTACATCTTGATGCAGGCGAACAGCGCGGGCTGGGCCTGGCTGAAGGCGCGCTCGTCGGCGTAAGGCGAGCGAGCGTCGAGTTTCACGTCTCCGGTCTGGCTGATCCAGAGAATATGGTCGTCAAGGCTGTCTTTGCGCGATGCGAACAGGCCAGCCAGTTGATCGATAGTCGTTTGATTGTTCAGATTCATGTTAAAGCCCCTTTGACCACTCGTTAATCTGTCTGGTTTACGTGTGTATCGTTGCCAAGACGGCGAATTGCTGCGGTGCCGCACACGGACAATGGTGTCCGTCGAGTGTGGCGCCGGCCCTGGGCGCGATTTATGTAGCGGGGTTCAAACCCTGCTACACGCAACGTTTCAACGATAAGAAGCAGCAGCGCAATCCTTAGAACGGCGCTGACGACAGTAACGAAGTCAGCCACAAGCATTTTGAGGACGTTAGGCCAGTGCTTCTCGTCCGTTGGGACGATCACGCCAGGTCAGCTTCATCAATCTGCCTTGTGGGCAGTACAGATCCGGAACAGCTCGACGGCTTGTCGAGCCTGTTGTAACAACAGCTTTTGCAGCGCTCCCGATCGGGGAGGCAGGTCCATCATGCAAGCGCGGAAAGAAGGCGTCAACCATTTTGTAGTGAATATTTTTAAGCACTACATATTGCAAAGTCGCGATTTCTTACAACATTGGAAAAGGGCTGGATGGACGAAATGTGACCGGTAAGTCTTGGTTTCAGAGGATTACCTAGTAACGCCGGTGGGTTCGACACGTGTCGTACTGTTGCAGCCTGCGTAACAGACCTTTCTGGATCTGCCGATGTAAAACGGCGGGAGACTGGCCTAAGCTCGGTAGCTTCTGAATCAGCCTCGGGAAACACGATGTCACAGCTATTTCCGACGACGCGCCTGCGTCGCCTGCGCCGAAATGAAAGCCTGCGGGGCCTGTTCCAGGAAACCGAGTTCAGCCTCAATGACCTGGTGTTGCCGATTTTCGTCGAGGAAGGCATCGACGACTTCGTGCCCATCACCAGTATGCCCGGGGTGATGCGGATCCCGGAAAAGAAACTGGCGAGCGAGATCGAGCGTTATGCCCGCGCCGGTATCAAGTCGGTGATGACCTTTGGCGTGTCCCATCACCTGGACGCGACGGGCAGCGACACCTGGAACGAGCAGGGCCTGGTGGCGCGCATGGTGCGGATCTGCAAGGACACGGCGCCGGAAATGCTGGTGATGTCCGACACCTGTTTTTGCGAGTACACCTCCCATGGCCATTGCGGCGTGCTGCATGGTGACGCGGTCGACAACGATGCGACCCTGGAGAACCTCGGGCGCCAGGCGGTGGTGGCGGCACAGGCGGGGGCTGACTTTATCTCGCCGTCAGCGGCCATGGACGGCCAGGTCCAGGCCATTCGCAGTGCCCTGGACGCCGCGGGTTTTCTCGATACTTCGATCATGGCCTATTCGACCAAGTTCGCCTCGGCGCTCTACGGCCCGTTCCGCGAGGCCGGCGGTACGGCGCTCAAGGGTGACCGCAAGGCGTACCAGATGAATCCGATGAATCGGCGCGAAGCGGTGCGTGAATCCTTGCTGGACGAACAGGAAGGGGCCGATGTGCTGATGGTCAAGCCAGCCGGCGCCTACCTCGACATCATTCGTGATATCCGCGAAGCCTCGCGCCTGCCGCTGGCGGCGTATCAGGTCAGTGGCGAGTACGCGATGATCAAGTTCGGTGCCCAGGCCGGGGCCATCGACGAGCATCGCATCGTTCGCGAAAGCCTGGGCGCCATCAAGCGCGCCGGGGCAGACATCATCCTGAGTTACTTCGCGATGGACATTGCCCGCGACGGGATCTGAGTCGCGTCGAAGTTGCATCGCGGATAGCCGGTTTGTGTGTTCATGGCAGACGAACAATCGGCAGGCTTGGCGGCGTTAGGCTGCACCCCTCATTACTCAGAGGGTCAAGCCATGTATGTCATCACCGGTGCAACCAGCCGTACAGGTAACCAGATCGCCTGCCGTCTCCTGGCGGCGGGCCAGTCCGTGCGGGTGATTGGCCGCAGTGCCGAACGCCTGCAAGCGCTTGCCGACCTGGGCGCCGAAGTCGTTGTGGCCGAGCCTGCGGACGCTATGGCGCTGGCCCAGGCCTTTCGCGGTGTGAAAGCGGCCTGGATCATGCTGCAACCGAACTACATCATCGACAGTCCGGACTTCCGTGCTTTCCAGGACAGTGTTATCGGCGCGCTCTCGGCGGCGTTGCTGCAATCGTCGGTGACCCATGCGGTGGTCCTGAGCAGCTGGGGCGCCGACTTGCCGTCAGGCAATGGCCCAGTCGCCGGGTTGCATGCTCTGGAGCGGCGCCTGGCGGCCCATTCAACCTTGAACGTATTGAACCTGCGAGCCGGCTACTTCATGGAGAACACCTTGTCCTTTGCCGACTCGATCCTGGCCGAGCAGACGGTTCTCAGCCCGTTCGATCCCAAGGTGCGCATGCCGTTGGTGGCCATTGAGGACATCGTCGAGGCGGCGGTTGAACATCTGCTGCAGTTGGACTTCAGTGGGCAACAGGCACTGGAACTGCAGGGCCATGAGGATCTTTGCCTGGGCGAAGCCACCCGCCGGATCGGTCAGTTGATCGGGCGTCCCGACCTGGTTTTCCGTCAGATCAGCGAGCAGGCATTCGTCGATGGATTGCTCGCCGCGGGGGCCTCGACCAGCATTATCGGGTTGATGTGCGAAGTGGTCTCGGCCATCAACGGCGGGCTGATCCGCGCACGACAGCCGCGCAGCAGCAAAACCACGGGTACCGTGCGTTATGAAGACTTTGCCCGCCAGTCGCTGCTGCCACGTTTGAACGGTCTTCAGGTCTGAAGAAATAGCGGATTGCGTTCGACCAGCTCTTCCAGCCAGTCGATAAACACCCGGGTCGCCTGGGGCAGGTTGCGTCCCTGGGCAAAGAGCACCGAGACCGGAGTCGGTGGGGTTCTGAACGCGGCGAGTACCTCGCGCAAGCGGCCGCTCTGCAAGTAAGGGCGAAGCAGAAACTCGGTCAGTTGGACCAGGCCAAGGCCTTCCAGCACACAATGCTGGTAGGCCTCGGTATCGTTTACGCACAGTCGTCCGGCGAGCTCCATCGAGCGGGTCTGCTGTTCTATCTGAAACTGCCAGGCTCTTGGCCGCCCCGTCAGCGCGGCCTGGTAGTTGATGATCTGGTGTTGCGCCAGGTCTTCCGGTGTCTGGGGTGTGCCATGGCTGTTGAGGTAGGTCGTGGCCGCGTAGGTCATCCATTGTACGGCGCCCAGGGGCTTGGCGATCAGGCTCGAGTCGGGCAGTTGTCCGCTACGGATTACGCAA
>Ga0302200_10005204_pt1 | contig 10234 bp, 8 predicted proteins | sample II_Bog_N3_1_FD_194585 | JGI IMG/M metagenome (GOLD analysis project Ga0302200, IMG submission 194585) | Peat permafrost microbial communities from Stordalen Mire near Abisko, Sweden - II_Bog_N3_1 | ecosystem: Environmental > Terrestrial > Soil > Wetlands > Peat | place: Sweden: Abisko, Stordalen... | reverse complement strand
GTCAGCGGCGTGAGTTCGGCCGGCTTAAGCACTACCGTATTGCCTAAGGCCAAGGCGGGGGCGATCTTCCAGGCCAGCATCAGCAGTGGGAAGTTCCAGGGCACGATTTGCCCCACCACACCGACCGGCATCTGGTCGGCAAATTCACTTTCCTGCAGCTGCGCCCAACCGGCGTAGTGATAAAAGTGGCGCACCGCCAAGGGAATGTCGATGTCTCGGGACTCACGCAAAGGCTTGCCATTGTCGAGCGACTCCAGCACCGCGAACAGGCGGGCGTGACGCTGCATGATTCTTGCCACCGCATACAGGCACCTGGCGCGGCCGTGACCGCCCAATGCTTCCCATGCTGGCTGGGCTTGTCGCGCGGCCTCGACGGCGGCATCAACATCGGTATCCGAGGCTTGCGAGATATGGGCGAGAAATTTGCCACTGGCAGGCTCGTTGTCTTCAAAACGCTGTGCCGAAGGCGCCGTAAACACGCCGTTGATATAGTGGCCAAAACCATTTGCATGGGCGGCCAACCAGGCACGGGCATCTTTTTCGCTCTCGGGAGCCGGGCCGTAATCCATTGTGTCGAAATAAGTTGAAACGCTCATCGTTTATCCAATTGCATGGCGGTTAAATGCCGAGTAACGGCCGGTAATGTGGTGTTCCAGTTGGCGCTCAATATCGGCCAACAGGGTCGAAGCGCCGATGCGAAACAGATCCGGCTGCAACCAGGGCTGGCCCAGTTCTTCTTTCATCAGGATCTGATAATCGAGCACGGCCTTGGCGCTGGAGACGCCGCCGGCCGGTTTGTAGCCGATCTCAATACCGGTCAGTTCCTGATAGCGGCGAATCATGCGCAACATCACCAGCGTCACCAGCGGTGTGGCGTTGATGCTTTCCTTGCCGGTCGAGGTCTTGATGAAATCGGCGCCGGCCATCATGCACACCATGGATGCCTTGGCCACGTTTCTGAGTGTCTTGAGTTCGCCGGTGGCCAGGATCGCCTTGACGTGCGCGGCACCGCAGGCCTGGCGAAAGTCGCGCATCTCCTGGTAGAGCGCCGGCCAGTTGCCGGTCAGGACATGCTCTCGGGAAATGACAATATCGATCTCCGCAGCCCCGTCTTGCACGGAAGCTTCAATTTCCTTCAACTTCAGCGGATGCGGATTGAGTCCGGCCGGAAAGCCGGTCGATACCGCTGCCACCGCAATGCCGCTGCCGGCCAGCGCATCGGCTGCGGTTTTGACAAAGCGGTGATACACGCAAACCGCACCGGTGCTGATGTTTCTGTCGGCCATGCCCAGCGCTTGCAGCAAGTCTTGCCGCACCGGCCGCATGGCCTTGGCGCATAGGCGCAAGACGCGCTGCGTGGTGTCATCGCCGTTGAGCGTGGTCAAATCGATGCAAGTCACCGCTTTGAGCAACCACGCCGCTTGCGCCTCTTTTTTGACGCTGCGCCGGCCTTTGAGCGTGGCAACACGCTTCTCGGCAGCGCTCAGATTGACCCGGATATCTTCAAACCAGGAAGCATCATAGGGCTGGATAAAGTTGCGCAAATGCCCTGATAATACGGGTGCCGGCGCAACTGGCTCAGTAATTGGTGCAGGTGGGAGCGCTTGGCTCGCACGGCTTTTCAATGGCTTGCTCATCGTGTTCATGGTGATGTTGCGTCAATCGTGGACGGTTTTTGGGTCCGGCTTGTTGTCCTGCATGATTTGTCTCCAGCGACGCAATGAATGCGTTCATCTGATTCGTTGTTCCGTCATCAAACCTGTGGAAAAAAATCTTCCCGATGTTTTATGCGAAACATTTGTTGGATATAATGTTACTGCAATAACTTTTAAACGCGCAACATGTTTTTTAAAAAACATTTTCACTGATATCGACCTGGAAGCAAGACATGCAACAAACCGCTGGCGCCAAATCCCGTGCATTACGACTCCTGCGCATGCAGGCCATGATCAAGGACGTCGGGCCCATGCAACTGAGCAAGGTTGCCGAGACACTTGAGGTGACCGTGATGACCGTGCGGCGCGACCTGGCCGCTGCCAATGCGCCCTTGATATGCCTGGGCGGCTATGTGCTCGATGCCACCCTGCCGGGTAGCGAATCAAAGTATTGGCTCGATCAGGAGTACGACGTGCATACCCAGCGCAAACGCCTGGCTTGCCAGTCGGCGGCACGCTGGGTCGAAGATGGCGACAGCATCTTCATTGATTGTGGCAGCACCATGACGCACTTCGCCGAAGCCTTGCCGCCAGAACTCAATTTGAATGTGGTGTGTTATTCCATGAACATCGCATCCATCATCAGCAAACGGCCCCATACCCAACTGATCTTGTTGGGAGGGCTGTATCACGCGTCATCAGGATCATTCGCCTCGGACGAGGCGGTCAGTTATCTGGGCAAGCTGGGCGTAAACAAAGCCTTCCTGTCGGCGGGCGGGGTGGACCCGCAGCGGGGAGTGAGTTGCTCCAATTTCCACGAGGTGGCAATCAAGCAGGCGGCACTCAAAAGTGCGAAGGAAAAATACGTGGTCGTCGACGAAAGCAAGCTAGGTCGTTTCAAACCGGCCTTCTACAGCGCGCTGGATGTTTTTTCCAGGATCGTGGTGGGTGGATCGCCCGAGCCGGCATTGCTGGCCAGCTTTGCTGCATTCCCCCTGGACATTGTCAATTGATTGGCAGCCGGCCTGAAAGCGTGGGCCACTGAACCTGCCCCGATAAACTGGTACGGCGTCATCAGGGCACACGCGGCTGGCTCGCAACGGCAACCGATGCCCGCAGGCCGCTTGAACTCAAGAGGCGCTGGCCTTTGCCGTGGCTCTCACATCAAAGGCTCCCCCGGTAAAGGATTGCTCTCTTAATGTCACAGGCTGCTTGCCCGGCAACAAAGGGAAGACCAACTCGGCAAAGCGAATTGACTCTTCAAGATGGGGATAACCGGAAAGCACGAAGGTATCGACGCCCAGATCCGCATATTCTTTCAAGCGCTGCGCCACGTTTTCGGGGCTTCCTACCAGGGCCGTTCCTGCACCGCCTCTGACCAAACCGATGCCGGCCCATAAATTGGGACCGAGAACCAATTTATCTCGCCGCCCCTGATGCAGTTCAGAGATGCGCCGCTGCCCTTCCGAATCCATGGACTTGAAATTTTCCTGTGCCTGCGCGATATCATCGTCACTGACATGACTGATCAATTCATCTGCAGCAGCCCAGGCCTGCGCTTCGGTCTCCCGTACGATCACCTGAAAACGAACGCCGAACCGGACCGTACGGCCGTGTTTTGCAGCCCGTTGCCGCACATCGGCGATTTTTTCCGCCACTGCCGCCAGCGGCTCGCCCCATGTCAGATAGGCATCGACATGCTTGGCCGCCAATGCATGTGCCGCCGCAGAAGAACCTCCGAAATACAACGGAGGATACGCTTTCGAAACCGGCGCAAAATGATTTTTTGCCCCTTTGATGTCGAAGTGCTTGCCTTTGAAGTCCACTGTTTTGCCTTCAAGCAAATCGCGCCAGACACTTAAAAATTCATCGGCAGCTTCGTAGCGCTGATCGTGGCTGTAATGCACGCCTTCGGCGGCCAGTTCGGCGGCATCGCCACCGGGCACCACATTGAGCAAAAGTCGGCCGGCACCCAAGGCCTGATCCAGCGTCGCGGCCTGACGCGCGGCAGCGGTAGGTCCGGAAATCGAGGTGCGCAAAGCAACCAGCAGCTTGATTTTCTGGGTCACGCCAATCAGGCTTGAAGCGCTCACCCATGGGTCCAGGCAAGAGCTACCGGTGGGAATGAGCAAACCGTCATACCCCAGATTCTCGGCAGTTACCGCAATTTGACGCATGTATTGATTAGAGGCAGGACGTCCAAAATCGGACTTCCCCAAATAGCGGGTATCACCTGAGGTTGGCAAGAACCAAAAAATTTCAAGACGCATGAATTACCATTCTTTCTTATCGATAACGCAAATAAAACAGCCATTGCCGAGCGCCATAGCGCCTGCCCGACAATAGGCCAACGATGACATTTCCTTGCCTGAACTGCTTCGATAAGCGCGCCATCAACTTCCTCCTGAGGCCATCCCGCGATACAGCCAATAAACGGGTCTGAACGAAAAACACCGTAACGCTGCGCAACGGCAAAAGCCAGCGAGGCGAGTCCGATGTCGCTCACGGATGAAATGAAAACAAACTCACTTCGAAGTCAGCCAGGGCAACGAGTACAAACTGGCGTTTCCAGCGTAGGACTTACTGATTTGCTCACGCACCGCACTGGAATCCTGATAAATCTTGATGAATCTCTTGATCCTTGGGTCCGCGACATGGTCTGTGCGGGTCACGAAGCGAATGGCAAAATACGTATCCGTCACCCCCGTCAACAACAAGGCGGAACCTGCCATGGATGCTTTTCCCGCGTTCACGAAATGTGCCGGATAACCTTGTATCAAATCCAGATCCTCGATGGCGCGCACCAACTGCGGACCTTCCACCTCGACAAACTTGAGTTTCTTGGGATTGGCAACGATGTCGTTGACCGATCCCCGCACACCGACACCATCGCGCAACTTGATCAACCCCGCTTTTTCAAACAGTGCCAGGCCCCGACCCTGATTGACAGGGTCATTGGCAACACCCACATGGGCGCCATCCTTGAGTTCGTCAAAACGTTTTATTTTTTGAGAATACAAACCGATATTGGGCAAAATGCCGATGCCCACACTTTGCAACTTGTAGCCACGTTCCTTGATTGCATCGTCAAGAAAGGCCTGATGCTGAAAATAATTCACATCAATATCACCCGACACCAATGCCAGATTGGGAATGATCCAGTCAGTAAACTCCACCACCTTGACATCCAACCCCTGCGCCTTCGCTTCTTGTGCTGCGACCCGCACTGAATCAGCCAAGGCGCCTGGCGTGACGCCAATACGCAGTGTTTGCGCATGCGCGCATGCCAGAAAAAAAAGACCGGATAAGAATGCAACCGTTTTTTTCACGCTCATACGGCACTCTTTTCATCAATGACCGCAGCTTGGATACGATGCGAAGAAGCCGTATGCCGCAGCGGCAAACGATCCCCCCGGGCAAACAACTTATTGCGCAAGCTGCCCTCACCGTAAGCTGTTTTATAGGCACCACGCGATTGCAGCTCCGGCACGACCAGATCGACAAAATCGACGAAACTCTCCGGCACCACGGTACGCGTCAAATTAAAACCATCAATCCCGGTTTCATCAACCCAACTGATCAACTCCTCGGCAACTTCACTCGGGTCACCCACAATGGCCGCATACCGGCCACCCAGGCTGAAATACTCGAGCAGCTTGCGTCTGGTGCCACCCAGTTGTTCAATCACCTTCAAGGAAGATTGAATACTGTTGGTATGGCTGAGCACAATCGGCTCATCCAGTTCGTAACGCGACAAATCAACGCCGATGCTCGATGAAAAATGCGCCAGCCCAGCCTCCGGACTGGCATGCCGAACATAATCAGCATGCTTTTCTAGTGCCTCTGCATGGGTTTTTCCTGGTACCACACTGACCCCCAAAACAATCTTGAGATCATCCGCATGGCGTCCAGCCTGCACGACCTGCTGACGCAAGCCATCAACCGTTTTCTTCACTCGTGCCTTGTCGTTGCCGCCGATAAAAACCGCTTCCGCATGCTTGGCAGCAAATGCTTGCCCGCGCCCGGAAGCCCCAGCCTGATACAAAACCGGCGTGCGCTGGACCGAAGGCTCGCTGAGGTGATAACCCTCGAGCTGATGAAAGCGACCGTGATGCCGGATCTGATGGACCTTGCGCGGATCGGCATAAACACGGGCCGCTTTGTCATTGACAACGGCATCATCTTCCCAGCTGCCTTCAAGAAGTTTGTATAAAACGTCCAAGGTCTCGTCGGCCCGGTCATAACGCTCATCGTGAATGACTTGCTGATTCAGACCTATGGCCTTGGCCGCACTATCGAGATAGCCGGTCACGATATTCCAGCCAAAACGACCATTGCTCAAATGATCCAAGGTAGAGAATTTACGCGCCAGCAAATAGGGATGTTCAGACAGAATATTGACCGTCACGCCCAGACCCAGATGTTGCGTCACCGCTGCCATGGCCGACACCAGCAACAAAGGATCATTGATCGGCAACTGTACTGATTCTCGCAATGTGACATCGACATTGGCTTGATATATGTCATAAACGCCAAGAATGTCAGCGATGAAAATACCGTCGAAAAGACCCCGTTCCAGGGTCTTGGCCAGATCCGTCCAGTGTGCGATGGTTTTGTATTCATGCGAACGATCTCTCGGATGCGTCCACAAACCATGATTGATATGTCCCACGCAATTTTCATTGAAGGCATTGAGAATGATTTTTTTTCTTTGACTCATAGATCTGTTCACTTTTTTAGATAGAACTTACGCAGCATTGACCCGGCAAGGCATACCGAGGCACATAGCAGCAAGCGACGGCAAGGCGACATAACGCAGCTAGAGCGGTTTTGCGCAAGGCCGATTGGAAACATCAACACGTCAATGAACTAACGCGGAAAGCCTGTGCGAGAGGCCAGATTCCGCGCTTTCCTGTTCGGCTATTTGTTTCTTGATACCCTTGGTCGCCTCCTGCGCCAGACGCGACAGCACCATGTCATCTTGCGGTGGATTGAACAGGCCGCAGCGGACATCGCGCAACAATCGTTCCAATGGCAAGTCGCGTGACAAGCTATGGCCGCCGACAATTTTCATCGCCAGATCAACCACATTTGCCGCGTGATTGGTCACCACGGATTTGACGATACCAACTTCATTATCGAGACGATCACGCATGCCGTGATGCTGCTCCCAGCGATCGGCAAGGCCATAGAGCAGATTTTTTGCAACGCCGATCTGATATTCGATTTCACCGAGCTTTTGTTGCACATGGGGCAAATCCAGAATCACTCCCGGTGCATTGCTGGCCGGGCGGTGAGCGGCAAAATTCAAGGCAAAACGCCGTGCCGCTTGCGCCACTCCCAGATAAACAGCGGCAAGCTGAAGTCCAAAAATCCGACTCCCGGTGGTAAAGCTGCCGCCGATACCCGGTTCGATGTAATTGACCAAGGCCGCCGTCGGAACGAAGACATCATCAAAGGCGATATCGTGACTTCCGGTGCCCCGCATTCCCAGGGTGTTCCAGTTATCAATAATCTTCACCCGTTCATCAATGGGGACGATGAATTCAGCCGTCTTCTGCTCATGCTCGAGCCAGGCATACACAACGGCCTGACGAATCTCGGGCGCGCCAGAGCAAAACGCCTTTTGGCCGCGCAAGAGATAGCCGCCATCGACCTGATGCGCCACGGTAGTGGGACGAGCGCCTCTGAGCAAGTTGCCGCCGTCACGCTCGGTGACCAGAATATTAATCAGATGACCTTGTTGAACCACATCGCGGCAAAGCTTTTCAAACGACGCTTGCGGCCATTTCAGATCAAAGCTGAGATACGCAAACGCCATCAAATGCCAACCCAGGGTCAAGGCGGTAGCCGCACATCCACTACCCAATCGCTCCTGAAACAACAGCAATGCGTACAGTGAATGTCCCTGCCCGCCATGCTCCTTGGGCAAAGTCAGCGTCAGTGCTCCCTTGCGACGCAAGAGGTCGAAATGCGCATGCGGAAATTTTCCGGTCTGATCATAGTCTGGTGCCGTCAATGCCAGCTCTTGCGCCAGTTCGTCTGCGTAGCGGGCAAGTGCCACATCTGCGGCGTGACGTAGTGTTGTATCCGAATCGCTCATCATCACTCTTTCAAAACAAACCAGAGGTAGGCGGCAATTGATCCTTGAGATAGAAGGCGCCAACCACTGCGGCTTTCCAGTCGCGTGGATTATGATTGGTCACGGTACGGGCATTGCGCCAGTGACGATCCAAATTGTGTTGTCTGGACGTGGCCGAAGCGCCGGCCACATCAAACAAGATTTGCCCCGCCTCCAGTGCCGCACCTGCGGCGATGTACTGCGCCTGGGCCACATCAATGGATGCGGCCACAACGGCATCGGGGTCCTGGGCTCTCGCCCATGCCTGGTCGATTGACTCGGCAGCCTGACGCACGGCGGCCTGTGCCGCGAAGGCGTGGGTCGATATCTGCCCCACACGCAAGGTGACATAAGGATCATCGACGGATTTTTTTGCCGTGCTGTGCTTGATCGGACGCGCAAAATGGCGTGTAAATTCAATGGCATCGTGCAAGGCGTTGCGTGCAATACCTGCCAGGGTCGCGGCCAGAAACAATTGTGCGAAAGGCGTCACGATGGTGCGCTGATTGTGCCCATCGCGGTACAAGGGATTGCGCACCAGTTCGTGCGCATCAACACGAACATGATTGAGTTTGGTCGTGCCACTGGCAGTCAGACGCTGCCCCATGGCATCAAAGTCATCAATGCGTTCAACCCCCTCGCGATCACTAGGAATGATGAACCGCGTTTCCTGATCCTGCTCATTGAGTGCAGTAATGGTCAGCCAATCGCTATAGAGCGAGCCTGTGCTGTAGTACTTGCTGCCATTGACGCGATAGTGTTCACCTTCACGCACGATGCGACTGGTGATGGCACCATTGGCGCCACCGATCTCCCAGCCTGCGTTACCGACAAATTGGCCAGACAGATAATGACTGGCCCAATGTTCTCGCGCGGCTTCATCATCACTGGTGAGCAAAACCTCCCAAAACAGATAGGCCGGGCGCAAGCTCTGTGCGATATTGGAATCTGCTGCGGCTACATCAATGACCCAATCGATAAGCTCCCGTACCGAGGCGCCAGGGCCGCCGTAAATTTTTGGAACGCGCAAGGCAAGCAGCCTGGCTTGCGCAATGTCCTTGATCTGTTCATACGGCAGTTGTCGTGTACGTTCACGAAGCGATGCTTCCTTTGCCAACCCGGGCAAAAGCTGCTGACCATGCTTCAGTAGTGCATGCAAGTCTAATGCTGTGTGGGTGTTCTTTGTTTGCTGCTCATTGTGCGTCTGACTCATGATGCATCCCTAGACGGTTAAAACACGAAATACTGGTTATTGCGACCATTGAGCCTGCGCGCAACCCGCTCGCCCTCGCTTGCCGCCGTGGCGCCAAAAAAATCATGCAGGTATGCCCATCGGCATCGCATATCGATGACATTCATAGGCATCCGCTCGTACGCGCAAGTAATCGAAGCATCATTGCAAGCGCATTGTCATGAATAAGAAGTCGGCGCTGGATACCGACCCAAAAGCGCAAATCGGCCCAAGTCACGCAGCTTGTAATCGACGGGATCATGCAAGGTATGCACCCGTGCATTACGCCAATACCGATCCAAACCCAAGCGTTCACTTGTGGCACCTGCACCGGTAGCGTCAAAGATCTTCTGCGTCGTTTGCAGAACCGCATGATCGGCCATGACTTTTGCCTGCGCCACGGCAATGGCAACCTCACCGCGCTCTTTTTCAGTGAGCGCGACGCCGCGCGCCAGAGCACTATCCAATTTTTGCGCCGCCAGATCTGCCAGCACCTGCGCTGCTTTCAATTTCGTGGACAACAAACCATATCTTTTGAGCACATAGGGATCCTCCACCAGTCGATCGACTTCCGACAGAACGAAGGGCCGTGAACGTTTTCTGGTGAAATCGAGCCCGGCCTCTAATGCGCCGAGGCCCATGCCGATGTATAAATTAACCAGCGTCAGCTGCGCCAGTTGCGAGCGCAATGTGGTGCGAGGTGTCCATTCGGTTCCGGGCGAGACCAGGATATGTTCTGCCGCAATATCGACGTGATCAAAGCAGACCGTTGCGCTATCGGTTTGTTTTTGGCCAAAGGCGTCCCAATCGGCAATGACGTCAATGCCTTTTGCCTGCCCCGGCACAACGCCAATGAGCAAACTTTCTGATACGGCATCCCAGGCGGAAAAACTTAACCAGTCGGCACCGACGGATCCCGAGCAATAACTTTTGGGACCATGCACCTGCGCGCCCTCTCCTTTTGCATAGGCGCTCACTTGCGTGCGTTTGTCATTGGGATTGAGCGCATTGCCCCAAAACCAGTTGCGTTTTACCGTTTCTGTGAGCAAGCGTTCATGCTGCGCCACAGTGCCAAAAAGCAAAATGGTTGCCATCTGCAAATGATGAAACGCAAATATATGCGCCAGGGCACTGTCGGCCTGCGCCAAGCGTCTCACGGCAAGAAACAGAATGTGCCAGGACAAGCCCTGTCCACCGTAAATGACGGGCGTTGTCAGATGCAATAGT
>Ga0302200_10005202_pt1 | contig 10241 bp, 5 predicted proteins | sample II_Bog_N3_1_FD_194585 | JGI IMG/M metagenome (GOLD analysis project Ga0302200, IMG submission 194585) | Peat permafrost microbial communities from Stordalen Mire near Abisko, Sweden - II_Bog_N3_1 | ecosystem: Environmental > Terrestrial > Soil > Wetlands > Peat | place: Sweden: Abisko, Stordalen... | reverse complement strand
CTCATCTTATAATGAGGCTTCACAGGTGAAGTTTATACAGGACTATTTTAATATACCAGAGGTAATCATTACCAAAGGCGAATTTGGCGCATCGTATTACAAAAATGAGAAATCATACCAGGTTTGGGGAACCGAAGTAAAAGTTGTAGATACCATTGGTAGCGGCGATTCCTTCCTGGCGGCATTTTTAGCCGGTCATTATTTACATGAAGAACCCGAAAAAATATTAAAAAATGCTATTGCGATGGGTGCATTTATAGCAACGAAGAAAGGAGGTTGTCCGGAATATAGTCTATCCGAGTATAAAAAATTCCAAAACGAAATGTTCTAAATATAATCAATAAACCAACCAATAAAAACCAATTAAATGAGAAAACTACTACTTTTTTGTTCCTTGTTTGCGCTTATTGCAAGCGGGGCATATGCGCAATCCCGCCAAATTAACGGGACCGTGTTTGATAAGGATTCCAATCCTTTACCAGGCGTTACAGTGTCTGTGTTAGGCACACAGAAAGGGACTATTACAGATATTAAAGGCCACTTTACACTCCAGGCTGAAGCAGGCCAGGTACTGCAATTTAGTTATGTAGGCTATAAGCCGGTTAATGTAAAAGTGGGTGATAAAACAATCATTAACGCACGTATTACCGAAGAGCTTGCTGATTTAAATGAAGTAGTTGTAACAGGCTATACCTCAGAAAAGAAGAAAGATTTAACAGGTGCCGTTACCGTAGTAAATATTGCAGATATCAAAGATATTCCTACGGGTAACGCGATGCAGGCTTTACAGGGCCGTGTTCCTGGGCTGCAAATCGCTAATAGCGGAAATGTTAACGGCGCTGTTGGCGTTACTTTGCGTGGTATAACAACACTTAATGATAACGACCCGCTTTATATAATCGATGGTATCCCTACTGAACGCGGCTTACAGGAAATTAATCAGAATGACATCGCGTCGATACAAGTTTTAAAGGATGCCTCTTCTGCAAGTATATATGGTTCAAGAGCCGCTGCCGGTGTAATTATCATCACTACAAAAAAAGGAAAAGAAGGCAGGCAAAGAATTGATTTTGACGCTTCTACTTCTATCCAATACTATAATAGCAAATTGTCTGCGCTTAATACCATACAACATGGCGAGGCTTACTGGCAGGCACAAGTTAATGATGATGAATTTGGACCAAATGTAGGAACTCCGGTAAATCCGGTTGAATTTGGCGGCGCCTATACTTTTAACTGGAACCATAATTATAGCGACCCTATACTTTATGGTGTACACGTAAGCAAGTACCTTGATACACCGAACACGACCATGTTATCGAGCAATACTAATTGGTTTAACCAGATATCGCAACCTTCGATACAACAAAAGTATGACCTGACTATTTCAAGCGGCACGGACCACTCAACGTCATTGTTTTCAATGGGGTACTTTGATAACAGAGGTATTATTAAAGATACACGCGACACAAAATATAACTTGAGATATAACAACGATTATAGCTTTTTTAACGGTAAACTTAAAATAGGTGAAACACTATCGGCAACTTATATGCGCGACCCGATTTTACCGGTTGGTGGTATAACTTCGCTCGCTTTAATTGAAAATCCAATAATCCCGGTTTATACGACAACTGGTGGGTGGGGTGGCCCGGTGGGCGGTATGGATGATCGTGATAACCCGTATAGGGAGATCATAGATAATCAACAAAATGTAAATGCCTTCGGAAGAGTTTTTGGGGATGTACATCTTTCTTACAACATACTCCCTAATTTGACTTTTAAAACTACTTATTCTGCTGACTTTGCTGGGAATTACTTTAGATCGGTACAGATTCCATATGTCGCCGGTTTTCTTTCCGATAATCGTACAATAGCTGCTGCATCATCAGATTATGAGTTGACGGAGCATTTTCAAAATCAGTTAACTTACGATTTAAGTTTAGGGAAAAATAAATTAAACTTTTTGTTAGGCGAAGAGAATATTAAGGATAAAAACCAAAATTTTAATGCTAGTGCACAGGGTTTGACATTGAGCAATATAGATTATGCTTACCTGAGCGCGGGTACAAGTAATTACGCCGTAGCAGGGGCGGGTAGCAGCGATGCATTACTTTCGTATTTTACTAAAGAGAATTATTCTTATGATGACAAGTATCTTGCTTCAGTAACTTTAAGGAGGGACGGGTCATCAAGATTCGGACAAGACAACCGCTATGCCTATTTTCCCGCAGGTTCAGTAGGTTGGAGGATCAGCCAGGAAAGTTTTATAAAAGATAATGCTCCTTTTATCTCAGACTTAAAGCTGCGCTATGGCTGGGGTCAAAACGGGAACCAAAATATTAGTGATAATGGAATTTACTCACTTTACCAATCCATTTATGGCAACAGAGGGGCTTTTAACGGTGATGGTGGTAGCGCTTATGCCATTTCCGGTCAAGGCTCAGGTACACTTCCTTCTGGTTTTACTGCAGTTCAAACAGGTAACCCACAGCTAAAATGGGAAACCACCACACAAAGTAACTTTGGACTAGACTTTGGTTTATTCAACAATAAGCTAACAGGTTCTGCTGACTACTATATCAAGAAAACAACAGATATTTTAATTACGCCACCTTATCTTGCCGTGCTTGGCGAAGGCGGAAATGAAACCTATAATGGGGCATCAATGCAGGATAAAGGGTTAGAACTACAGTTAAACTACAATGGTAATATTTCACATGATATCACCTTTAATTTAGCGGGTAATATTGCCGGTTATCGCAATAAGGTGCTTTCACTTCCATCGGATGTGCTTAACGCTTATGCAGGTAATGGTACAACAAAAACTGTATTGGGCCGTGATATCAATTCGGAATATGGTTATGTGGTACAAGGTATATTCCAAAACCAAGCCGAAGTTAATAGTGCAGCAGCACAGCCGGGAAAAGGTGTAGGACGGTTAAGATATGAAGATTTGAACCATGACGGGGTGATAGATCAGAATGATGAAACTTTTATTGGTAATCCTGATCCTAACTTCATATATGGATTAAATACTTCTGTAGGTTACAAAGGCTTCAATCTAACGTTCTTTTTCCAGGGATCACAAGGAGGCTTGGTTGATAATACCTACAAAACCTTAACTGATTTTACATCTTTGGCACCAGGGTCAAATTGGGGCACCCGGGTTTTAGATGCCTGGACACCGACGAATAATAAGTCAACTATCCCAGCTTTAACACTGAACAATAATAACGATGAAGGTCGCCCTTCTACTTATTTTTTGGAAAGCGGTTCTTATCTTAAGTTGAGGAATATTCAGTTGTCATATGACTTGAAGAAAGCGTTGAAAAAATTGAAGGTTGCACGCGCTACGGTATATATTCAGGCTAGTAACTTGCTTACCTTCAAGAGTTCTTCCTACACCGCTCCCGACCCTGAAAACCCGGGGAACGCTTACCCGATACCGGTAATTACAACTATAGGTATTAATTTTTCTTACTAACCAATTAAAATCAACAAGATGAAAAATATAAAATATTTAGTGGCATTATTGCTTTGCATTGCGGCCGCTTCCTGTAAAAAATACCTGGATACAACGCCACAAGGGGTAATTTCTACAGCCGACTTAACCACCCCCGCTAATACGGATGCAATGGTTATCGCTGCTTATTCTTCTCTGGGTAATGATTATTATTTTTATCCATTTAGCAGCATGTGGGCTTATGGCAGTATCAGAAGTGGTGACGCTTACAAAGGTGGCGGCGGCCCTGGTGATATAAATGAATATGACCAATTTGAAAGATTTTCAAGTAATACCATAACAAATGGTTCCGGCGATAATGTGTTTTATCAGTTGTATGTTGGGGTGGCAAGGGTAAATACAGCCTTGCAATTAGTAGAGGGCCAGTCTTTAACGAATTATCCGCAGAAAGTTGAACGTGAAGCTGAATTGAAGTTTTTACGCGGGCATTTCTATTTCCTTTTAAAGATCCTATTTAATCACATTCCATGGATTGATGAAACTATTCAAAAAACCGCTGCTAACTATGGTGCGGTATCCAATGTTGCATTAACCAGTGATCAACTGTGGACTAATATTGCAAATGATTTTAAATTTGCCGCAGCTAATTTGCCTGTAAACCAATCGGATGTGGGCCGCGCAACTAAAGGAGCCGCGCAAGCTTATCTTGCAAAAACTTTATTATACCAGGCCTATACACAGGATGCTAATAACAATGTGACAGGTATTGATCAAACAAAACTTGCGCAAGTAAGCGCGGAGTGCGATAGCGTCATAAATTCGGGCAAATATGCTCTGGATGCTGATTTTGCCGATAACTTTCTGCCGCAGTACGGGAACTCATCTGAGTCTGTATTCTCGATTCAATATTCCAAAAATGATGGCACTCCTGTTGGTAGAATTGATGCAGGCCATTGCTTAAACTATCCAATGAATGTGCAGTATGGTTGCTGCGGTTTTCACGTACCAAGTGACAACTTGATAAATGCGTTTAAAACCGATGTTAATGGTTTGCCGGAGTTCACTACTTTTAACAATACCGACGTTGTACCAACAGGCGATTATCAAACTAATACTTTTGACCCTCGCTTGGATCATACGGCTGCAATTCCCGGCCACCCTTATAAATATCAAACAGGTTTGGTTTACAACGCCTCTTGGGCGCGTGACCCACAGGTATATGGCCCCTTGTTAAGCGTAAAGGAAACTGTTGCTTATACTGATCCATCTTTCACCAGGTTCCCGCCATTTATGTCGAGCTCTAAGGACTGGGAAGTGATCAGGTATGCTGATGTTTTGCTGATGAAAGCGGAGGCGCTTATACAAATGGGACAGGAAACTGCTGCATTGCCATACATAAATATGGTGCGCCAAAGGGCGATGAACAGTACTGCTTTACTGGTACAAGCAAACGGAACACCTACATCAAACTATCACATGGACATTTATAAACCAGGGGTAAATTGTACCTGGACTAATGCTTATGCTTTGCAAGCCCTGATGTTTGAACGTCGACTGGAATTTGCGATGGAAGGTTACCGCTTTTTCGACTTAGTTCGCTGGGGTATAGCGGCAGATTATTTAAACAACTATTTTGCAGTTGAAACTACCCGAACAACTCACCTTGTAGGGGCTCATTTTACAAAAAACCGAGATGAGTACCTGCCAATTTCTGAAAACCAAATCAACTTTAGTAAGGGGTTATACAAGCAAAACCCTGGTTGGTAATACTATTTAAATAACAGAGCTGCCGGGTGATATTTTATTACCCGGCAACTCTTATTAATAAGTAGAGTGAGCGGTACATCGTTACTGGGATTATGTAATAAATTTGAAGATATATGAAAAAGATAATCATCATCAACTGTTTGGGTTTATTGTTATTCGCTTCCTGTAGTAAAAAAGCAGCAGTTAACCCGATAATAAAACCAAATGGAGGTGATACAACCGTAGCAGCTGTATCATACAGGCCACTATTTCATTATACACCTACTACAAACTGGATCAATGATCCTAATGGATTGGTATATTATAATGGCAGCTATCATTTATTTTCGCAATACAATCCTCAGGGATATGTTTGGGGAAACATGAGCTGGGACCAGGCGTTAAGCAATGATTTTTTTAGCTGGCAGGAAACCGGTGTTGCGATACCTGAAGTAATTACAAGCACTGAAACATCACTGATTTTTAGTGGCAGCGCGGTTGTTGACAACTCGAACACATCTGGTTTTGCAACACAGGCCGGGCAAGTTCCGCTGGTTGCCATTTATACTGCTAATAACTCAGCAGCAAATGGTAGCGCGATATCACAAACACAATGTATATCCTATAGCCTTGACCAGGGGCAAACCTGGACGGCTTATACAAAAAATCCTGTTTTAGATATTGGCTCAACCCAATTTCGCGACCCCAAGGTATTTTGGTATGCACCCAATCAAACATGGGTAATGGTGGTTTCAAAACCTGATGTAGATTCCATTAGGATTTATAATTCACCCGATCTGAAAAACTGGACTTTCAAAAGCGATTTCGGCGCTATTGGCAATACTAACCAAGTTTGGGAATGCCCTGATCTGTACCAGTTGACTGTTGAAGGCACATCTACCCAAAAATGGGTTCTTTCAGTTTCTGGCGGAGGTGTTGAAAATGGGTTCGGTGGCATGCAATACTTTATCGGAAGTTTTGATGGCAGCAAATTTACCGCAGACGCGGACAATTACCCATTGTATGTAGATTACGGCAAAGATTATTATGCTGGAGTTACTTTTAACAATATCCCCACCAGCGACGGTCGTACCGTGATGGTAGGATGGGCCAATAACTGGAGTTATGCGGGATCTATACCAACAGCTGGCTATCGTGGGCAATATGCTGTACCCAGGAGTTTGTCGCTCAGAAAAGTAAATAATTCCGACGGTTACCACTTGTTACAGTCCCCGGCTGCAGAGATCAGCCAGCATGAAACAACTATTTATAGTAATTCGGCCATTAGCTTAAGTAATACCATGCAGTTAAGCGCCGCTTCCGGCACCTCGCTGGATATTCAGTTCACACTCTCGCTTGCAAATGCAGCCACAGCGGGTATAAACGTTTTGCAAAGCGGGTCCGAACAAACTACCATCACTTTAAATAAAGCGCTGTCTGAAGTTTTATTGGACCGGACCAACTCTGGCAACAGTAGCTTTAGTAATGCATTCGCAAGTATTGAATCAGCTAAAATGAACAATGTAGATTTCACAAATCTCACTTGCCGCATTTTAGTCGACCAATCAATTGTGGAAGTTTTTATAAATAACGGAGAGTACACAATCACCGACCTGGTTTTCCCTACGCAGGCAAAGGGAGGTATTTCTTTGTTTTCAACAGGAGGTACCGCCAATTTCACTAATATAACCGTTAAAAAAGTAAATAAAACACTTCATTAATAAACAATATGTTTCCGGTTGTTTGTAATTGACAGGCCATTAATAACACTAATATGCAAAAAAGTATAAAATTAATTATCCTCGGGCTATTTGTTTTAGTTTCTTTTAAATCAGTAGCACAATCAGACACTATACCTTATCACGAGCCCTATCGTCCGCAGGTGCATTTTTCACCTGCGGCGCATTGGATGAATGATCCTAACGGGATGGTATACTATAATGGTATTTATCATTTGTTCTTCCAATACTATCCCGGTGGTACAACCTGGGGGCCTATGCATTGGGGGCATGCCGAAAGTAGCGATATGATTCACTGGAAACAATTGCCCACGGCTCTTTACCCGGATAGTTTGGGCTATATATTTTCCGGCAGTGCTGTGGTAGATTCAAATAATACATCGGGATTCGGGAAGAATGGTAAAATACCGTTGGTAGCTATTTTTACAAGCCATGACCCAAAAGGTGAGCGTGCGGGAAGAAACGATTTTCAGAACGAAAGCTTAGCATACAGTTTAGATAATGGTACAACCTGGACTAAATACAGTGGTAACCCCGTGTTGAAAAATCCCGGTATCAGGGATTTTCGTGACCCTAAGGTAATGTGGTATGCAGCTGAGCATAAGTGGATAATGACACTTGCTACGCAGGATCATACAACTTTTTATTCATCTCCTGACTTGAAAACGTGGAGCAAAGAAAGTGAATTTGGAAAACAACTTGGTGCCCATGGCGGTGTTTGGGAATGCCCCGACTTGATTTCATTACAGTTGAACGGTAAAAAATATTGGGTGTTGATTGTGAACGTTAATCCCGGCGGCCCGAACAGCGGTTCGGCAACGCAGTATTTTGTGGGGCAGTTTAATGGCAAAACCTTTACGCCAATTGATAACGAAATAAAATGGGTTGATTACGGCCCTGATGAATATGCCGGCATAACCTGGGGTAACACCGGTAGCAGAAAAATATTTCTGGGATGGATGAGCAACTGGGAATATTCGGGACAGGTGCCTACAGTAAAATGGCGTAATGCAATGACCTTGCCGCGCGATTTGAAACTAAAAGAGGTAAATGGCAAAATATTACTTGCATCTAAACCTATAAGTGAACTAAGAAGCGTTTACGGAAAGGATTACTCCTTTGCCAATATCAATTTATCTAAACCGGTTACGCTTTCTGATAAAGTGGGCGCTATAGCCGGCCAGTACATGCTTAGACTAAGTATCAATCAACTTAAAAGCTACCAAATTAGGCTATCAAACCAACAAAATGAGGAATTATTGATAGGTTACGATAGCCAAAAGAAGCAGTATTATATTGACAGAACAAAATCAGGCAAAGTGGACTTTAACAAAGATTTTCCTGGGCGATTTGTTGCGCCACGGTTTGTAAATTCATCGACATCTGATATCACTATCGTAGTTGATAATTCTTCAGTTGAATTATTTGCAGATGATGGCTTAACAGTAATGAGCAGCGTTTTCTTTCCAAACGAGCCTTACCACAAACTTACGCTCAGCAGTTCTGAAAACGCTACTATAAATTCGTTAAGGCTTGTAAATTTAAAGGCGATATGGCCCTAATGTTTTCAAAGTATTATATTTTTGCTTGTAGCACTATGCAGGAAAAACCAGGAAGTGACTGCCGGGGCATTTTTAAAATAGGAAGTATAGGATGACCACTGCGCTGGCGATAGCTTAGTTTAGGTATAATCATAAATCAAATAATATATAAATTCCCTTAATTAATACAATATTATACTTTAATATAAAATGTAATGCAATATTGTATTACATTAGCTGAAGAATCAGAGTTATCTGATTTTAAGCCCATTTAATGTTAAAGTATAATAATATAAATGATTTAACTGACGGAGAAAAGCCGATAGTAGCTGTTATTGGCTCAGGTTTTTCCGGATTAAGCGCTGCTGCTTACCTGGCCAAATCAGGCTGCAGTGTCAACGTTTATGAGAAGAATGCAGAAACAGGTGGGCGCGCCCGCCAACTCGTTGCCGATGGCTACACCTTCGATATGGGGCCAAGCTGGTATTGGATGCCTGAGGTATTTGAAAACTTCTTCAACGACTTTGGTTATAAGGCTTCTGACTTTTATGAATTAATACAACTTGATCCTGGTTTTACCATCGTTTTTGGTAGGCAGGACATTTTAAATATCCCTGCGGATTACCAGGCTTTAGAAGCGCTATTTGAATCCATAGAGCCTGGAAGTGCAAAGCAATTGGGCCTTTTTTTAGACGAAGCTGCCTTTAAATACCGAACAGGTATGAATAAGCTTGTTTTAAAACCAGGCCTCTCGTTACTCGAATTTGCCGACTGGGACCTCATCCGCGGGGTTTTTAAGCTTCAGGTGTTTACCTCGTTTAGCAAGCACGTCAGGCGTTTCTTCAAAGACCAAAGGCTGATTACTTTGATGGAATTTCCGGTGCTTTTTCTGGGTGCTATGCCCGAAGAAACCCCTGCCCTTTATAGCCTGATGAATTATGCAGGCCTAAAACTTGGGACCTGGTATCCTAAAGGTGGCTTTGGTAAGGTGATTGCTGGTATGCAAAAAGTTTGTGAAGAACAAGGTGTTGTTTTTCATACCGATTCGGCTGTAACAGGGCTGAAAGTTAGTGATGGAAAAATTAATGAGATAAATACCAGATATGGCAATACTACCTATGATGGTGTAATCGCATCCGCAGATTATCATCATATTGAAGAGCAGTTGCTTGGCCCCGAATTACGAAATTACAATGCTGATTATTGGGATAAACGGGTAATGGCCCCTTCCAGCCTCATATTTTACCTTGGCGTAACCCGAAAAATTGAAAAACTGGGACATCATACCTTATTTTTTGATGCCGACCTAAAGCTGCACGCCATAGAGATCTACAAAGATCCAAAATGGCCTACCAAACCACTTTTTTATGTTTGTTGCCCCTCAAAGTCCGATGATGGTGTTGCACCTGTGGGGCATGAAAATTTATTCATTCTGATGCCGCTTGCGCCCGGCATGGAAGATACCGAAGCATTGCGCGAAGAATATTTCGGGCAAATTATGGACCGCCTGGAGGATTACACCGGCCAGGCTATCCGCGCCGCGCTCAATTACAAGAAAAGTTATTGTGTTAAAGATTTTAAAGCAGATTACAATTCTTTTAAAGGGAATGCCTACGGTTTGGCGAACACACTGATGCAGACCGCACATTTAAAGCCCTCCATTAAAAATAAAAATATTAAGAATTTATTCTATGCCGGCCAACTCACGGTGCCCGGGCCGGGAGTACCGCCATCCATTATATCCGGTAA
>Ga0302200_10005200_pt1 | contig 10242 bp, 5 predicted proteins | sample II_Bog_N3_1_FD_194585 | JGI IMG/M metagenome (GOLD analysis project Ga0302200, IMG submission 194585) | Peat permafrost microbial communities from Stordalen Mire near Abisko, Sweden - II_Bog_N3_1 | ecosystem: Environmental > Terrestrial > Soil > Wetlands > Peat | place: Sweden: Abisko, Stordalen... | reverse complement strand
CGGGCATAGCGGGGTTTGAAGGCAAAAAAATCACCTATAGCGGCCAGCCGCTGACTGTAAAATTATAACCGAATTAAAATAAAGAACTATTTATCATCACCAGTTATATGAACCTGAAAAAAAAATTACTCACTGCAGTATTTATGGTGTGCGGGCTATTTGTTTCCGCACAGACACTTCCTTATCAAAACCCTGCCCTGTCCTCTGATGCCAGGGCAAGAGATCTTGTAAAGCGCCTCACCCTTAAAGAAAAAGTGGGCCTGATGAAAGATATTTCGGATCCGGTGCCGAGACTGGGCATTAAGAAATTTAACTGGTGGAGTGAGGCCTTGCACGGCTACGCGAATCAGGGGCCTGTATCGGTTTTTCCCGAGCCAATAGGGATGGCCGCATCTTTTGACGACCAGTTATTGTTCCATGTTTTTGACGCCGTGTCCGACGAAGCACGTGCCAAGAATAATGAGTATAAGAAACAGGGGGAAAGCCAGCGTTTCCATGACCTGTCTGTCTGGACGCCGAATGTGAATATCTTCCGCGATCCACGCTGGGGCCGGGGACAGGAGACTTATGGAGAAGATCCCTATTTAACCTCGCGCATGGGTATTTCGGTAGTGAAAGGTTTACAGGGCCCGGCGGATGCCAGGTACCGGAAGTTGCTGGCCTGTGCCAAGCATTATGCGGTACATTCGGGTCCTGAATGGAGCCGTCACCAAATCAATATCACCGATGTAAGTCCGCGGGACCTTTTTGAAACCTATTTGCCGGCTTTTAAGGCTTTGGTGCAACAAGCTGATGTAAGAGAGGTGATGTGTGCTTACCAGCGGCTGGATGACGAGCCTTGCTGTGGCAATAACCGGCTGCTGCAGCAGATCCTGCGAAATGACTGGGGCTATAAATACCTCGTTGTTTCAGATTGCGGCGCTATCACGGATTTTTTCAATTCCCACCATGTATCATCAGACGCTACCCACGCCTCCGCCAAAGCAGTGCTGGCCGGCACTGATGTGGAGTGCGTAGGTTATGCATTCGATAAGATACCCGATGCGGTCGCACACGGGTTGATCCAGGAGAAAAACATAGATAACAGTGTTATCCGGCTGATGACCCAGCGTTTTGAACTCGGTGAAATGGATAAGGATGAACTTGTGCCCTGGACTAAGATCCCACTATCGGTCGTCAATTCCGCCGCGCATCAGCAACTTGCCCTTGCTATGGCCCGCGAGACGATGACCCTTCTTCAAAACAGAGACAATATTTTGCCGCTCAGCAAAAATCTTCCTAAAGTAGCTGTTATCGGGCCCAATGCCAACGACGCGCAGATGCTGTGGGGGAATTATAACGGTACACCTGCACAGACCATCGATATACTCGAGGGTATTAAAGGCAAATTACGGCCGGAGCAGGTTATTTTTGACCAGGGCACAGACCTCACTGAAGATAAGATCACATCGGGCGTCATGGCAGAATGTGCCATTGACGGGAAGAATGGCCTCCGCGCTACTTACTGGAACAACAGGAATTATGAAAGCCCCGTTGTTATAACGGAACAGTTGAATGATCCCCTCAATCTTACCACATTTGGCGCTCACCAGTTCGCCCAGGGGGTCAATACCGAAAATTTTTCCGCCAAATATGAAACGGTTTACAAGCCTTCGGCCGGCGGGGACATTGTGTTTAAGCTGGAGGCGACCGGTTCGGCAGAGCTCTTCATCGATGGAAAGTCTGTATTACGGACCGGCAGCTGGAGGTCAGTACCTACCCGGTTTTCTTTTACGGTTGAGGCCGGAAAGGAATACCATATTGAACTGCGTTACCGCCAGCTGAATAACTGGGCAGCCAATTTGAAGTTTAATTTCGGGCGGGAGATTCCGGTTACTTATGACGCTTTGATTGCTAAAGTAAAGGACGCAGACGTTGTGGTGTTTGTCGGCGGTATATCGCCAAAACTGGAAGGTGAAGAAATGCCGGTGCTGCTGCCGGGTTTTAAAGGAGGTGACCGCACCGATATCGAATTGTCCGAAGTGCAAAGGAATTGCATGAAGGCTTTGAAGCAGGCAGGTAAAAAGGTAGTGTTTGTAAATTGTTCAGGATCGGCCATTGCGATGGTGCCGGAGACCGAGAACTGTGACGCTATCCTGCAGGCCTGGTATGGCGGGGAAGCAGGCGGACAGGCGGTGGCGGACGTGCTGTTTGGCGATTTTAATCCCTGCGGGCATTTGCCGGTTACATTTTACAGGAACCTGCAGCAATTGCCTGACTTCAGCGACTATTCGATGAAAGGGCGCACTTACCGTTACCTCACCTCAGCGCCTTTATTCCCATTTGGATACGGGCTCAGCTATACTACCTTCGCCATTGGCGAGGCCAAAGCCGACAAAACGGTTATTGGTAAAGCGGAGGGCTTGCAGCTTACCGTACCGGTAAGCAATACGGGGAAAATGAATGGAACAGAGGTCCTTCAAGTCTATGTGCGGAAATTAAATGACACGGCGGGACCGGTCAAAACACTCCGGGCCTTTCAGCGTGTGCCGCTCTCTTCCGGAGAAAATAAATCAGTGGCCATTCCGGTGCCTGCAAAAGCCTTTGAATTTTTTGACCCTGCGGATGCCGTAATGCGTGTCCTACCGGGGACCTATGAATTATTATATGGAGCAAGCTCGAATGAAAAAGACCTGAAGGCAGTAAAAGTAACTATCAGGTGACCGGATCCGGCTGTTTCCCCGGGAACAGCGCTGACCTCACGGTCAGGAACTCAGGTAACCTCAGTCCGGAAGGTTTACTAACCTTCGAAAAGTACCGGGCGGTACTGCCAAAGAATTATAGCATTATGATTATTTAATTTCATGAAAAAAAACATACGGAGATTCATCTATAAAAACATCGCCTGCCTGATCATGATTGCGGCAATTCTTGCGACGTTACCGGCGGGCGCTTTTGCTGCCTTGGGGCAGGGCAGGTTCGCGGATTCCTCCCGGTTTTATCAGACAGTTAACACCTATGTTAATCCTGTTCTCCCAGGCGATCATCCCGATCCTACCTTGTTGAAAGTAGGTAATGATTTTTATTACTGTGGCTCGACTTTTCACTTCAATCCATACCTGCCGGTTTATCATTCCAGGGACCTGGTTCACTGGGAAGTTATTGCGAGGGTTCTCCCGGCGTCTAAAGCCGGGTGGGTGAGTGATCATCCCTCAGCAGGTATCTGGCAGGGGGCTATCACCTATTTTTATGGTTCCTACTGGATCTATTTTTCGGCCGGCGGCCAGTGGGTCTGTAAAGCACGCTCCGCTGCGGGTCCATGGTCAGCGCCGGTTCAGGTAAGGACCAATACTGCCACGGGTAACCTTGGCTACGACAATTCCATTTTTGTTGATGATGACGGCAAACCTTATATGGTTATTAAAAACGGCCAGAAGGTTAACCGGCTGCAGGCGATTGGAAAGGACGGTCAATTAACAGATAGCGTCATCAATCTTGACTGGATAAACGCCCGGTTACAATATAGCTGGGCGGAGGGGCCGGTGATGTGCAAGCGTAATGGTTATTACTATTATTTTCCTGCGGGTGACGTATCGGGGGGGCAATATGTCCTCAGAGGCACGGCATTAACAGGCGATTCCACGAAGTGGGTAAGGCTGGGTGATTTCTTTAAGCCCGTTACCGATGCTAAAGCCGGTTTCCGCCGTCCCAATCACATCGCCGCTCCCGTACAGCTGGCGGATGGCACCTGGTGGACGATCGGCCAAAGTTATGAAAAGTATGATGGCGATGACTGGTCGGGCATGGGCCGGCAGACATCGCTGTATCAGGTAATTTGGGAGGGTGACAGGCCATGGGGCCTGGCACCTTCCAGTCAACCGGCTTTAAAACCGGACCTGCCGCGGTCCGGGATCTCATGGAGAAGTGTCCGGACAGATTATTTTGACAGCGATTCATTGGGCGCCTGGTGGCATTTTTTAACAAAAAAGGCATCAGCTGCCTTTACGTTGACCGAAAGGAAAGGCTGGCTCAGGCTAATGCCGGGATCTGCCGGTACGCATATCGTACAAAAAGAAACCGATCATAGCTACACTGCGGTTACCAGGGTGGCTGTTACTGCAAATGATACCGCTGATCAGGCCGGGATATACCTTACCAATGGCGACCAGCATGTGGTGGTAAAACTATACACGGGTTATGATAATGGCAGAAAAGTCGTTTTAAAGATGGATACGGCAATCCGTGCTGCGCAAGTTGCCACTGGAGATACGGTTTGGTTAAAACTGGAAAGAGATGGTCATAGTTTAACTGGCTATTACAGCGGTGACGGCAAATCGTGGCTGGCCCTGGGCGCACCTGTCAGTGCCGTTAACCTGGACAGGGCTCAACCCAATTTTAATTCCTGGGTGGGCACGAGCGTGGGTTTATTTGCAGAAGGAAAACCGGCCGATTTCGATTTTTTCGTTTGTAAGGACGGCCGCTCGGTTATTCCTGCTACCGGCTACCGGAACTATTACGGAGTGACTGCAAATGTCAGAAATGGCCTGCGGTCAGTTACCAATACTTCTGTATATGGCGGCTGGTTCATGATTTCAGGTGTGGAAATAGGCCGGCTGCCACCTTCAGCTATCGAGATCGTCGGATCCTCCGCTATCAATGGCAAATTGGAAATAAGGATAGATGATTTACAGGAGGGGAGGTCAATTGCTGAAATGGCGGTAAGCCGGACGAATGAGGGCAGCTGGAAGGCGTTTACTGCACCGCTTAAACAGGTAACGGGCCAGCATGATGTTTTTGTAAAGTTCCCGCAGGGACAGCCAGGTAAAATATTAGTAAAAAGTATAAGATTTCTTTATCAATAAGTCAATTGTTATCTGGGAAAAGTCTTCCGGTTAATTTTATAAAGAACATAAATTCAATTCAGCAAATGAAAAAAAGCAGCCTATTCCTCACCGCCATCCTCCTGGTACCGGTTTTTGCCTTCTGCCAGGCCAAATCTTTAAAGCGCCGCAAAAGTGCCGGTGCGGCATTTGAGTCAGGGCATTACCGGAATGTTTTTCGCGAAGCGGGGTATACGCAGGAGGCTATCGACCGAAAAGTCGCGAAGGCTTACTACGATGTGTTCGAGGGCCCTACGCGCGTGTATTTTGAAGTCGGTGATACGATGGGATATGTGTCTGATTTAAAAAATCACGATGCCAGGACCGAGGGACTTTCCTATGGGATGATGATCGCCGTACAGCTCAACAAGAAGGATGTTTTCGACAGGATATGGCGCTGGTCAAAAAAATATCTGCAGCACCAGGACGGGCCTCACGAAGGCTATTTTGCCTGGAGCATCAACCCTCAAACCCTGAAGCGCAATTCAGAGGGCTCCGCTTCGGACGGCGAACTCTACTTCATTACTGACTTGTTATTCGCCTCCAATCGCTGGGGCGACAGTTCCGGCATTAATTATTACGCGGAAGCGCGGAAGATACTGGATGCGATGTGGAAAAAAAACGGCACCGGTAATGTTTTTAGCTTAATTAACCTTGAGCATAAACAAATAAGTTTTGTACCGGAGGGGAATGGATATAACTGGACGGATCCGTCTTATCATTTGCCCGCATTTTATGAAATATGGGCGCTTTATGCTAAAGACGGGCATGAGCAATTTTACCGCGATTGTGCGGATACGGCGAGGGCTTTTCTACACCGCGCTTGCGATACCATAACCGGTTTAAATGCTGATAATACCTATTTTAGCGGTAAGCCGCTATCCAACAGATGGATGCCGGCCGCATTTCGTTATGATTCGTGGCGGGTGCCCATGAATATCGCCATGGACTATAATTGGTTTAGAAAAGACAAGGAATGGCAGGAAGGATATGCCCGGCGTTTCCAGCGCTTTCTGCGCTCGAAGGGTATCGATAGTTTTGAAGACCAGTTTAACCTTGATGGTTCCCGCCCCGATTTTATCCTTCAGGCGGGCCAGGTAAAAAGGCTAAGGCATTCCATTGGTTTGGTGGCAACGGCGGCATCAGCTTCCATTATGAACAAAGACCCCCAAAGTATTGATTTTGTGCGCGTATTATGGAATGCAAAGTTAGAGCCTTACGACGACGGGTACTTTGATCCCTACTACGACGGGTTACTTTATTTATTCAGTTTGATGCACCTGAGCGGCAAGTACCAGATTATAAAACCAACTATAAATTAGTTCATATTAAAACCATCCTTAAACATGAGAAAATTATCACCAATGCAGTGTTTGCTTTTTGGCATAACGCTGCTGCTGACCAGTCGTAGCGGGGCATACGGGCAGGGCATTGTTAAACAGGCCCCAAGGGGTTTTGATCTTTTCCGTGCGGACATTCCCCATGGCAAGATCGATACCTTCAGCTATTTTTCGAAAACAGTAGATACAACGCGGAAGGCGTTGATTTATACGCCGCCCGGTTATTCAACACACAAAAAATACCCTGTACTTTATCTTTTACATGGGATAGGCGGCGATAAAACGGAGTGGCTGAATGGAGGCACGCCGCAGGTGATCCTGGATAACTTATATGCCGGAGGCAAAATAGCGCCCATGATTGTCGTGATACCAAACGGAAGAGCCATGAAAGACGACCGGGCGGTCGGCAATATAATGGCACCTGACAAAGTAGCGGCCTTCGCCGCCTTTGAAAAGGATCTATTAAATGATCTGATCCCTTTTATTGATAAGCAGTACCCGGTATACAAGGATAGGGAGCACCGGGCGATTGCCGGGCTGTCCATGGGCGGAGGGCAATCCCTGAACTTTGGCCTGGGAAACCTGGACAAGTTTGCCTGGGTGGGAAGTTTCTCCGCGGCACCCAATACAAAAAAGCCTGAGGAATTGCTTCCCGACCCCAAGGCAGCTATTGCTAAATTGAAATTGCTTTGGATTTCCTGCGGCTCAAGCGATGGCCTGATCACCTTTAGCAGGCGTACCCATGATTATCTGGTAGAAAAAGGTGTTCCGCACATTTATTACATCGAACCTGGAGTGCACGACTTTAAAGTTTGGAAAAACGGTTTATACATGTTCTCTCAGTTGATATTCAAGCCGGTAGACATTGCGACCTTTCCTTCCTATGTTTACCGGCAGGAAGAAGGTGTGCCGGCATCTACGAATATTCCGGGGGTTAAATACCCGCAAATACTGCCGGATAACAGGGTTTTGTTCAGGGTGAAGGCTCCTGACGCCCAAAAGGTGCAGATCGACCTGATGAAAAAGTATGATATGGTCAAAGATACCGGTGGTTATTGGACCTTAACGACTGACCCGGTGGTATTGGGTTTCCATTACTATTCGCTGGTCATCGATGGCGTGTCGGTTGTGGATCCCTCCAGCCAGACATTTTACGGCATGGGCAGAATGGCCAGCGGCATAGATATTCCTGATCCTGACGGGGACTTTTATACAACGAAGAACGTGCCCCACGGCGAGGTGCGCAGCGTAAATTACTATTCAAATACGACCAAAGCCTGGCGGCGGATGAACGTGTACACGCCACCCGGCTATGATACCGAGGCCGGAAAGCGGTATCCGGTACTTTATTTACAACACGGTTCGGGAGAAGACGAAACCGGGTGGCCTACGCAGGGTAAGATGAATTTTATACTTGATAACCTGATCGCTGACAATAAAGCTACGCCTATGATCGTGGTGATGGACAGGGGATATGCGACAGACCCCTCAGTCCCGGCGACCGCTGGTGCCCATGGAATGAGCATGGCCGGGAATGTCTTTCCGCAGGTGCTGGTGAGCGAAATCGTTCCATTTGTTGATCAAACCTTCAGGACAATTGCGGACCGCGATCACCGGGCCATGGCCGGGCTTTCCATGGGCGGATTTCAAACTTTTCAAACCACTATGGGCAACCTCGACAGATTTGCCTATATCGGCGGGTTCAGCGGCGCAAGTTTTTTGCAGGCGGACACAGATGTAACCAAAATGTTTAATGGTGAATGGGCCGATCCCGCCGCTTTTAATAAAAAGGTAAGAGTACTCTACATCAGTGTTGGTACCGCAGAGCCTGCACGGATGTACAGCGGTTTGAAAGCGTTGCATGAGGCGCTGGATAAAGCGGGTATCCGTCATGTTTACTATGAATCGCCAGGGACTGCGCATGAATGGCAAACGTGGAGGCGTTCCTTAAATCAGTTTGCAGGGTTGATCTTCAAAAATTAAGCAGCCGGGCTGCAGGCGCAGATCTGTTATGGTGTACGTTCGCCGCGCATATAAAAGGAACTGTACAACGGCGACCATTAATTGAAATTAAATATTTGGCTTATTATGTATTACCAATGAAAATAAAACGGAGCATCATGTTATGTATGGCGGTGATTCTTTTGACCGGCAATGCGTTCGCTCAAAAACGGCATCTTTATCTATTCCTGTGCTTTGGGCAGTCAAACATGGAAGGGAATGCCCGATTTGAACCGCAGGATACAACCGTGGATAGCAGGATGCGCGTGTTACAGGCGGTAGATTGCCCGGACCTGGGCAGGCAAAAAGGAAGCTGGTATACGGCCGTTCCGCCTTTGTGCCGTTGCAAAACAGGACTGACGCCTGCCGATTATTTTGGAAGAACGCTCATTGCCCGGCTCCCGAAAAAAATAAAAATTGGCATCATCAATGTCTCGGTAGCCGGGTCCAGGATTGAAATATTCGATAAGGATAATTTCCAGGCCTACCTTTCCGGAGCTCCGGGTTGGATGAAAAATATTGCAGCTGAATATAACGGCAACCCCTATGCAACACTTGTTGAATTAGCGAAAAAAGCTCAGAAAGTTGGCGTTATCAAGGGTATCCTGTTGCACCAGGGAGAATCTAATCCAAATGATTCACTCTGGACAAAAAAGGTGAAAGTCATATATGATAACCTGATGAAAGATTTGAACCTGAAACCGAAGTCAGTTCCTTTGCTTGCCGGTGAACTTGTTAATGCTGACCAGGGGGGTGCCTGTGCAAATATGAATAAAATCATCGCGACACTGCCCGCGGCCATCCCTAATGCCTACGTTATTTCTTCTTCTGGCTGTTCCTGTGCCGGTGATCACCTGCATTTTACGGCTGAAGGCTACAGGAAATTAGGGAAAAGGTATGGGACTAAAATGCTGGCTTTATTAGGATACGGGGACACGACTGCCGAATGACCATGCGGGCGGCTACTGACTATGAAATACAAAATATCTCATATGCACGGATTATTTAACAAAAAGTCGGGCTTGTTCTTGCTGGCAATACTGGTATCGCTGGCCGTTAAGGCGCAGCAGTCCGGCCACGGCCTTAAGCAAAAAAACGCAATTGATGCCGCTGAACGCTATAAACTGTGGTATGATAAGCCTGCTGCGAACTGGAACGAAGCCCTGCCGGTCGGTAATGGCTTTATCGGCGCCATGATCTTCGGCAATGTTCAAAATGAACGCATCCAGCTCAACGAGTCAACTATCTGGGGAGGCGGCCCCAATAATACGATTGATTCGGGAGCAAAGCCATATATTACCAGGGTACGGTCCCTGCTGGCGGGGAAGCAATATACGGAGGCACAGGCGTTGGCTAACAGTAAACTTGGGCCGAAGGGAAACAGCGGGATGCCATACCAGCTTGCCGGCGATTTGTACATCAGCTTGCCGGGAACAGACAGCGTTAGTGACTACTATCGGGATTTGGACATAGGTAATGCTACGGCTGTTGTCAGGTACACGATGAACGGCGTACACTATAAAAGGGAATATTTCACCTCTTTCGGAAGGAATGTGCTGATGATGAGGTTTACTGCAGATCAGCCCGGTAAGATCAGCTGTAAGGTGAAACTTCAGAGTCCGCTCAGGTCATCGGTGACTATTAACGAAAAAAAGGAACTGGTATTATCCGGGTGGGGTAGCGACCATGAAAACCAAAAGGGGCAAATTAAATTTAATGTGCTCACCACCGTCAAAAATTCAGGCGGCAGGCGCGTGGCTGATACTTCCGGCATTACGGTGTCACATGCGGATACTGCGGTGATCTATCTTTCGATAGCTACCAATTTTGTCAACTATCATGATATTTCGGCTGATGCGCTAAAGCGTGCGGAGGACATTCTGACCAGGGCTTCAAAAGATAGTTTTGATGCGTTGCTGCACAGCAATATCCGGTTTTACAGATCTTATTTTAACCGGGTAAAACTTGATCTTGGCATTAATGAGGCCGCAAGACAGCCTACGGATTTACGGATTAAAAATTTTTCAGGCAATAATGACACC
>Ga0302200_10005190_pt1 | contig 10256 bp, 1 predicted proteins | sample II_Bog_N3_1_FD_194585 | JGI IMG/M metagenome (GOLD analysis project Ga0302200, IMG submission 194585) | Peat permafrost microbial communities from Stordalen Mire near Abisko, Sweden - II_Bog_N3_1 | ecosystem: Environmental > Terrestrial > Soil > Wetlands > Peat | place: Sweden: Abisko, Stordalen... | reverse complement strand
TAGCGCCGTCGCGTGGCAAGGTTTTGAGCCAGGTAATACTATTTTTATAGCTGCAATGCTCGCTCCACATCACGGAGTACATGGCTACTTCAGTGAAATTAGGCACGCGGCCCAATATTTCGGTTATCTTTTCAAATTCTTCTTCGCGAAGGCCCAGTTTTACGGCTTGTTCGAGTGTGGCTTGCATGGGGTCAAAAGTACGTTATAAACTCAAAAAGGTAAAACCTTTTCTTTTATTACCGGCACTTTATCGCTGCCCACCTTTGGCTGCGACGCTCCGTTTATCTTTAGGGTCGCTGGTGGTCAATTGTCTGCATGGCCCTAAAATTAGAGCAGATGCATAAAGGGAACAGCCGGCGCAACGAGCGCCGGCTGTTCCCTTTTTGTTGTAAGTATGATCGTCCGTTATTGTTCCACCACGATGTGGAACTGCAGGTTGCCGGTTTCGGTTTTGATGGTCAGCAGGTACATGCCATTGGCCAGTCCGCTGCCCAGTGCCACCCGTTCGTTCACCTTGCCGCCGGGCGCCTGTGCCTGACCGGTGTACACCACCTGGCCCAGCAGGTCTGTGACCTCTATGCCCAGTTGCTGGCTGGTGGGGCCCACCGTGCCACGGACCGTGAACGTCCCCTGGCTCGGGTTCGGTAGTACGCTGATGTCACCTGACCCGAGTACGTTCTTCACGCCGAGGCCGCTGCACTCGATGTATACCCAGTTGTGGGCCGACATCGGGCAGATACCCGAGCTGGTCACCACCACAGATACAGAGTCCTCAAACGTCGTGTCGAAGCCTGAGTGGGTGTACACCTGGTCCGTAGCCCCCGGAACAGGGATGCTGTTGATGTACCACTGGTAGGTAGGGCTTGTGCCCCCATTGGTCACCTCGGCCGTCAGCGTCACGCTGCCGCCTATCCCCACCGATGTGCCGGGGTAGGCATTGATCACCACTGATGGCAGTACCGGCGCCACCACCGTAAAGTCTACGCCGGGGCCGGTCACCGTATCTGTTACCAGGCAGGGATAATCGCTGGTCATGAAGCAGGTGACAATGTCCCCGTTCGATGGGATGTAGGAGAACACGTCGCCTGTACCGATCTCCGTGCCATTGGCAGACCAGGTGAACGAAGGCGACGTCCCGCCATATACAGGGTCTGCCGTCAGTACCACCGCTATGCCTGCGCACACCGTATCGCCCGGCGCGGCCGTAAAGCTCACATAGGGGTGTTCCCTGGCCATCACCGTCATCACCACCGTGTCGATGGCCGTATCCGGCGCCGCGCATGCCGCTACGCTGTGCATCACTACCTCTACCACATCCCCGCCCGCAGGGATATACGTGTAGGTCAGGCCCGTGCCCACCTCCGTACCGTTCACTTCCCATAGGTACGATGGCGTACTGCCGCCGCCCGCAGGTATTGCCGTATACGTCACTGACGCACCCGCACACACGCTCAGCGTAGCCGAGGAACTGATCGCCACCGCCGGTACCACTGTCGGTGTGATGGACACCGTGGCGCTGCCTGTCATTGCCCGCGTGCAGCCCGTGGTGGTGTTTATCGCTTCTACCGTATAGCTGCCCGCTATCACCTGCAGCCCGAAGTTCAGGGCAAAGCCCGTGCCCGCAAAGGCGCCCGTGGCCACAGACCCGCGGTATAAAATATAGTTGGTCCCTGCATCTGATCCCGACAGGCCCACCGTTACCCCGGTACCGCCCTCGCAGTAGCTGCCGCCGCCGCTCACCGCAAACGTATCCGGCAGCGGTACCACCGTCACCGTCACTTCAGCAGAACAGCCCGGGCCTGCGCCCACCAGGCTATAGGTAATGCCCGCCGTGCCCAGGGATATGCCCGTCACCAGGCCCACATCCCCCGTGCTGCCCACCGTCGCCACAGAGGTATTGCTGCTGTACCACGTACCGCCCGCTACAGTCTCCGTCAGCGATACCTCCGAGCCTACGCACACCGTACGGTCGCCCGTGAACGGAGTAGGGATCGCCAGTACCGATACCGTATAAGATGCGCTGCAACCTGTAGCGCTGATCGTATAGTCTATTGCCGCCGTACCCGCTGAAACGCCGGTCACCACGCCGGTCAGCGGATCTATTACCGCAACGCCCGTTTCTGCGCTGCTCCAGGTACCGCCATCCGTCGCATCTGACAGCTCTGCGGTCAGCGTGGAGCACAGCAGGCTGTCGCCCGTCACCGCCGCAGGAAGGGGGTTCACCGTCACCTGCGCATAGGCCGTACAGCCGGCGCCCAGTGAGTAGGTGATCTCCGAGACGCCGACCGTGACGCCGCAGGCAACACCCGAAGCCGCATTTATGGTCGCCACGCCCGTGCTGCCGCTCGTCCACGTACCACCCGTATAGGAGCCGTCAGTCAATGGATTGCAGGTGCCGGGGCATAACAGCAGGCTGCCGGAGATCGGCGGTGGCAGCAACAGTACCTGTACCGTTGTATCCACCGTGCAGCCCGTACCCAGGGTATAGGTGATCACCGCCGTACCAACGGCAGACCCTGTCACCACGCCGCTGGCAGAGCCTACAGGCGCTATGAACGCATCGCTGCTGCTCCAGGTCCCGCCGCTGCCGGAACCATCGCTTAAGGTCGTTGTTGACCCGATACAGAAGGCTAAATTGCCGGTGATACTCCCCGGAAGGCTGTTCACCGTGATCACTGCCGTGGTCAGGCAGCCTGTGCCTAAACTATAGGTCACTATTGCCGTTCCTGCGCCCAGGCCCCTGATATCGCCGCCGGTACTTACGGATAGCACTGATGATGACCCGCTCCAACTGCCTCCCGAAGTAGCATCACCCAGTATGGCGGCGCTGCCTGCGCAAAGGCCCGTGGCCCCCGTAATAGCTGCCGGGTCGGGGTTCACCGTCACCGTTATCGTGGCAGGGCAGCCGCCGAGGCTGTAGCTGATGGCCACCGTACCCGAAGAGATACCCGTCACTATGCCACTGCCACCGCTGCCGCTGACAATAGCGATAGCCGTATCTGCGCTCGTCCATGCCCCGCCGCTCGTACCGTCTGTTACTGTTATCGCAGACCCTGCGCACACACCGGTACTGCCGGCCGTCACCGCACCGGGCGATGGCGCTACCGTAATGACCGAGGTTGCCGTGCAGCCCGACGCCAGTATGTACGACACCGTGGCCGTGCCTGCCGACGCCCCGTACACCGACGCCGTCGTATCGCCCGTGGCAGCTACCGTCGCGGCCCCGCCGCTCACCGTCCAACTGCCTCCCGTCGTCGTATCTGATAATTGTATGCTTTGCCCCGCACAGACAACACCGGGGCCGTCAATGGGGGAGAATGGGTTTACTATAAGTGGTTTTACCGACTGGCAGCCCGTGCCTTCCGTATAGAAGACCAGCACCGTGCCAGACCCATAGGCTGTCGCCACGCCAGAGGTTGGGTCAATGCCCAGGACCGATGGGTTGCTGCTCGTCCATACCCCGCCAGGGGAGCCGTCCGTCAGCGTGGCCGTCATCCCGTTGCACAGTATCGTATCCCCGCCAATAGGGCCGGGGTCAGGGACTACCGTGAATGGCAGCACTGCCTGGCAGCCGGTCGACAGTGTGTAGCTGATCGTCGTGGTACCGGAGGATACCGGCGTTACTGCGCCGCCACCGGTGACCGTTGCTACGCCCGGGTTGCTGCTCGTCCATGTGCCACCCGCCGTGCCGTCCGAAAGTGTCGTTGCCGCTGCGCCAACGCAGACGCCCGTCACGCCGCTGATACCTGCAGGCGTAGCATGTACCACTTCCGTGGCCGTGGCGGTACAGCCCGCGCCTGTCGTATAGGTGATCGTTACCGTACCCGCAGATACGCCCGTCACCACGCCGCCGGAGCTTACCGTCGCCGCAGCGCCGGAGCCGCTCCATGTACCGCCTGACGTAGCGTCTGTTACTGTTGCCGCAGATCCCACGCACACACTGCCCACGCCGGAAATAGCTACCGGAAGCGGGTCAACAGTCACCGTATCGGTGGCCATGCAGCCCGTGCCCAGGCGGTAGCTGATCACCGACGTCCCCACGCCCACGCCGCTCACGACGCCTGTCACCCCTACCGTAGCCACGCCGGTGCTGCCGCTCAGCCAGGTACCGCCCCCCGTGGTTTCCACAAGGCCCGTTGTCGTATGAAGGCACACGCTTGTGGTACCTGTAATAGCATTTGGTATCCCATTTACGGTCACCGTATGGGTCGCCATACAGCCCGTAGGCAGTGTATAGGTGATCACCGTACTGCCTGCGCTGACGCCCGTCACTGTGCCGGTGGATGGGTCCACCGTCGCCACGCCTGCGTCGCTGCCCGTCCAGCTGCCGCCGGCAGTGCCATCGCTCAGCGTCACCGACGACGATACGCACACCGACAGCGGACCGATAATGGACAGTATCGGGTCCACCGTTACCTCATAGGTTGCCGTACAGCCGTCCCCGATGGTATAGGTGATCATAGCCGTACCGCCCGCAACGCCCGTCACCACGCCGCTGCCGGATACTACCGTAGCAACGCCCGTGCTGCCGCTGCTCCACGTGCCGGGGACCGTCACATCCGACAGGTCCGTCTGGGAGCCCGCGCATACAACGCCCGTGCCCGTCACCGGCGCCGCAGGCGACAGTACCGTCACCGTTGCTACCGCCGTACAGCCCAGGCCCAAAGAATAGGTTATTATCGTTGTCCCCGTACTTACGGCACACAGCAGCCCCGAGGAGCCGATCGTAGCCGTACCCGTGGACGTGCTCGTCCACGAACCGCCCCCGACAGCATCCGTCAGCGTATAGCAAGACCCATCGCACACATGCGGCGGCACTATGATCGCCGTAGCCGATGGCTCTACCGTCACTACCTGTTCCGCAGTACAGCCCGACGGCGCTGTCTCCGTGATCGTGGCCGTTCCCAGCGATACCGCCGTCACCACGCCCGTACTCAGCCCTACCGTAGCCACACCTGTATTACTGCTCGTCCATGTCCCCGCTACCACATCGGTATAGTCTGTCGTCGTACCCAGGCACATCGCCACAGACCCCGTGACCGGCCCCGGGGCCGTACGCACAGCAACTACCGCCGTAGCCGTACAGCCCGCAGCAAGCGTATAGGTAACCACTGTGCTGCCGGATGTGATCCCCGAGAAATTACCTGACGCCGATCCTATCGTCCCGACAGCCGTATTACCACTGCACCATGTACCGCTTGTCGTCACATCCGTCAATGATATCGTTGTCCCTGCGCAGGGCGATGACACGCCGCTGATCGCCGCAGGCGTCGGGTTCACCGTCACCGTGGCCATGATAGAACAGCCCCCGCCAAGCGTATAGGTGATCACCGCGCTGCCCGCAGCAACGCCCGTCACCGTCCCCGTGGACAGACCAACAGTAGCTACCGCTATATTGCCGCTCACCCACGTGCCGCCTGTAGTAGCGTCACTAAGCCCGCTCACCTGGCCCGCACATATCGTTAATGTTCCCGTGATCGCCGCAGGAAGGCTGTTGACCGTAGCCGTAGCTACCGCCGTGCAGCCTGCCGGCAGGGTATAGGTTATAAAGGTTGTCCCCGCAGATACGCCATACAGCGACCCGCCGCTGCTGATCGTACCCACTGCCGTATTGCTGCTGCTCCACGTGCCGCCTACGCCGTCCGTCAGCGCCGCTGTAGTCAGCGCACACAGGCCCAGCGGCCCCACGATCGCACCGGGTGATGGGTCCACCGTAACCGTAGCCGTGCTGTTGCAGCCGCCCGATACCATGTACGTAATTATCGTGCTGCCGGACGATACGCCTGTCAGCACACCCGTAGATAACCCTATCGTGCCCACCGCCGTATTGCTGCTGCCCCACGTGCCGCCGGACGTCACATCCGTCAGGTCCGTAACAGATCCTGCACACACATGAAATGTACCTCCGATGGCCGCAGGTACAGGGCTCACCGTCTCCGTATACACCGAGCGGCAACCATCACCTATCGTATAACTGATCGTAAACGTACCCGCTGATACGCCCGTCACCACGCCCGTGCCGCTCACCGTACCCACCAGGGCATTGCTGCCGCTCCACGTACCCCCCGTGCCACTGCTAAGGGCCACCGTACTTCCCACGCACACCGCCGCCGGGCCGCTGATGGCAGCAGGGGACCCTATAGCGCTCACCGTGGCCGTAACCGTACAGCCCGATCCCAATGAATACGTGATCACCGTTGTGCCCACCGATACGCCCGTGACAATACCGCTCAATGACCCTATCACCGCAACGCCGGGGACCGTACTTATCCACGTACCACCCGGTACGCCGTCGCCTAATGGTAACGTAGCCCCGACGCACACCGGCAATACGCCCGTGATCGCTGTCGGCGTAGGGCTCACAGATATCGTATCCGCCACCTGGCAACCGCCCGCAGCCGTATATGTAATGATCGTGGTACCCAGCATGACGCCCGTAACAACGCCGCCCCCAGAGGTCACCGTCGCCACTGATGTATTACTGCTGAACCATGTCCCTCCCGTCACCGCATCGCCCAGCGACGCCGTCGTACCCACGCACAGCGCAGAAGCGCCGCTTACACGCGATGGCGACGCATAGACCGTAACCGTATGGGCAGCCGAACAGGCGCCTCCAAGGGTATAGCTGATCACAGCGCTCCCCGCCGACACGCCCGTCCACATGCCGCCGCTGCCAACACTGGCTACCGCCGTATTGCTGCTGCTCCATGTACCGCCGGACGTACCGTCTGACAATAGCGTAGAATCTCCCGAACATTGCGCTAAGGCGCCCGTGAATAACGGAGGCGTAGGGCTTACCGTAAGCGTTACCGTAGCAGCGCATCCGTCCCCGATCGTATAACTGATCACCGTCGTACCCGCCGCTACACCACTAGCTACACCTGAAGATAAGCCTATGCTGCTCACGGCTACATTGCTGCTGCTCCAGGTACCCGTTGAGAGATCTGACAGGTCTGTCGTCCCACCAACACATATACTCAATGTCCCGCTGATTGATGCGGGGGAGCTTATTATTGTTATTGTTTTTGTTGTCGTACAGCCCGTCCCTAACGAATAGGTCAGCACTGCACTGCCCAGCGATACGCCCAGGGCAGCGCCCGTAAGGGTGCCGATGGTGGCAACAGACATATTACCACTCACCCATGTACCACCCGTTACACCGTCACTGTACGCCACCGTAGCGCCGAGGCAGATCGTAGACGGACCAAGTATAGCCGTCGGCGACGAACTCACCGAGATCGTATCCACAGGGGCCTGGCACCCGCCAGGGGCCGTATAGGTCACCAGTGTCGTCCCAAGCGCCACTCCCGTCACCATACCGCTCGTAAGGCCGATAGTAGCCGTACCCGTAGTACTGCTCACCCATGTACCGCCGCCCACTATGTCGCCCAGTGACAGCGATGTAGCCACGCATAGCGCATGGGCCCCCGAAATCGTACCCGGCGATGCATATACCGTCACCGTCTTCGTAACGATACAACTACCGCCGAGGCTGTAGGTGATCACTGATGTACCCGCCATTATGCCATCAACAACTCCCGATGTACCAACCGTCGCTACCGCTGTCGTGCCGCTCGTCCACGTCCCGGAGGACGTTGCATCCAATAGTGTCACCGAGTCGCCTGTGCACACACTCCCGGGACCAGTGATCAGTGCAGGTGCATTGCTCACCGTTACCGTTGTTGTGGCGATACATCCCGTAGGTAGTTTAAACGTGATCTGCGCAGTACCCGCAGCGATGCCCGATACCACGCCTGTCGCAGAACCTACCGTAGCGATGCCCGTGGCGCTGCTGCTCCACGTGCCGGCGCCACTCGCATCGGCCAGTGTCGTAGACGAAAGTGCACAAACGCTTGTCGTCCCCGTGATAGCCGCCGGCAGCGGGTTCACCGCAACCGTCGCCGTTACCTGGCATGTGCCGATCAGGTAGGTTATTATCGCCGTTCCTGTTGTTACTCCCGTCACTACGCCCGTAGTAGTTCCCAGCGTCACCAGGCCACTCGTCGTACTCCACGTTCCCCCGCTCACACCATCGCCAAGCGTTATCGTGGAACCTATACACACGCCCGTATTACCCGTTATCGCCGTAGGCGTGGCGTTCACCGTCTCCGTTCGTACCGAAAAACACCCGTCTGCTATCTTGTAACTGATGATCGACGTACCCGAGGATACGCCACCGAACGATCCCAGGCTGCTCACCGTGCCCACTGCCGTGGTGCTGCTGCTCCACGTGCCGCCTGAAGTGGCATCCGTAAGCGTAGTACTGCTCCCAACGCACACCGACGACGCGCCGCCTATCGCAGCAGGCGACGCAAGGACCGTTACCTCATGCGTGGAACGGCAACTACCCCCAAGGGAGTAGGTGATCATAGCCGTACCTGCAGCTACTCCCGTTACCACTCCCGTAGTTGACCCTACGGTGCCTACAGCAGTATTGCTGCTCGCCCAGGTACCGCCCGCTACAGAATTGGTTAAAGTAGCCGTATTGCCGATACATGCCGTGTAGGCGCCGCCAATGGGGCCAGGAGCACTTTCAACCGTTACCGTAGTTGTAGCGATACATCCTGTGCTCAATGTGTAAGTGATGGTGGCAGTACCTGTGGCATGGGCCGTGGCCAGCCCTGATGAACTGACGATACTTTCCACTGTGGCGTTGCTGCTCGACCAGGTACCTCCGCCTGAACCATCCGTAAATGTTGTTGTTGCACCAACGCACGAGGTTGTCGCGCCAGTGATCGCGCTGGGGTTCGGGTATACCGTCACCCCAACCGTATTATAACAGCCCGTAGGCAGTGTAAACGTAATATTGGCTATACCTGTGGACAGGCCGGTAACGATACCGGAACTCAGCCCGACCGGCGCCACTGATGGGGCATTGCTTGTCCATGTACCACCGGGGTCTATGTCTGTCAGAAGGGATGTAGTACCTAAGCATAGTGTAGTGATACCCGATATCGGATCCGGGGTGGGGTTCACAGTGAACAACGCCGTAGCCGCACAGCCAGTGGCCGTCAGCGCATAGGTAATAGACACTGTGCCGGCAACTACACCACTGACGACGCCGGTTGCTGACCCCACCGACGCTATTGTAAAATCACTGCTGCTCCACGTGCCACCCGCCGTGCCATCCGCTAGTGTAGACGTAGCGGCTACGCAGGCATTAGGAGTCCCGAATATAGCGCCGGGCAGCGGGTTGACCAGCAAACTGGTAGTGACGAGGCACCCCGTGCCGAGGGTATACGTTATCGACGCAGTACCCTGGGACACCCCCGTGACAACGCCAGTCGACAGTCCTACCGTGGCTACCGCCGCGTTGCTGGTAGACCATGTGCCGCCCGCTGTACCATCCCCCAGTGACGTAGTAGAACCCACACAGACTACCGGAATTCCCGTGATAGACAGCGGTATCGAATTTACGGTAACGGTATTGGTTGATGTACACCCGGTCCCATTAATAGTGTAGGAAATAATTGACGTCCCCGCAGATACACCCGTGACTATCCCGCTTGAGGTCCCTACTGTAGCGATTGTCGTTCGGCTGCTGTACCACGAACCACCAGATGTAACGTCGCTCAACGTGCTGGTAAGTCCAACGCAGACAAAAGTTGTCCCGGTTACCGCAGCAGGCAAGGGATTGACGGCAAAGCTCGTGGTCCTGATACATCCAGTACCTATCGTGTATGTAATAATAGTGGTACCGGTGGTAGCCCCGGACACAACACCGGTACTTGACCCAACTGTGGCTATCGTGGTGCTTCCACTACTCCAGGTACCTAATCCGGTGGTGTCTGTCAAAGTAACGGAGCTACCCACACAAACCTGCGGCGTACCGTGAATTACACCAGGTAAGGGATTGACAGTAACAGCTATTGTAGAGTAACAACTTGTATTAAGGGTATAAGTGACGACAGTAGTACCCGCAGACACCCCTGTAAAAATGCCTAAAGACGGGTCAATGGTGCCCACTGCCGTTGACGCGGTGCTCCACGACCCACCTGAAGTGCCATCAGAAAGCGTGGTAGACAGGCCCGCACATACGTGTTGGGTGCCAGTGATCGCTAAGGGTAATGGATTGCAGACAACCGTGGCTGTGGCTGCACATTCCATTCCTGTTCCGCCGTCTGTGTACGTAATAATGCTGGTGCCAAGTGAAACCCCCGACACCAAACCACTTGACGCGCCGACTGTAGCGACTGAAGTATTACCACTGACCCAAGAACCTGATACCAAGCTATATAACGAAGTTGTTCGGCCCA
>Ga0302200_10005188_pt1 | contig 10258 bp, 11 predicted proteins | sample II_Bog_N3_1_FD_194585 | JGI IMG/M metagenome (GOLD analysis project Ga0302200, IMG submission 194585) | Peat permafrost microbial communities from Stordalen Mire near Abisko, Sweden - II_Bog_N3_1 | ecosystem: Environmental > Terrestrial > Soil > Wetlands > Peat | place: Sweden: Abisko... | reverse complement strand
GATTTTTAATGCAATGCCAAAAGTAACAGACTACCGTTTCTTTCAGGACGATGAAAATGGCCCGATTTTTGTCTATCTGGAATTGGCTGTTGCTTAAATTGTATAAGTTTATAATATATCAAGTAATGCACCAATTGAAATTTATGATTTTCACTGCAATTAAATTAAAACCAATGGTTTGTTATGTTCAATTTACACTTACATTTGTATTCACTGGACATGAAAAGGTTAATACTGATATTGTTTATTCTTATACCGCTATCTAAATCTTACGCACAGGATTCTGCATTGGTGAGAATGGCTCCTGGTTATTTTATCAGTACCGACCTCGTTTATGATATTGAGTCGATCCCTGTTCTTGGCTATGAAAAATTATTTATCAGGAATGACCGGTTGAAGAGCTTGCAATTGGACATCGGTTATCAGATACATTATAACAACCAATTCGGAATTGCAACCTCTCATGGCGACAAGATTGCAATAGGTGTTTATCAGGGTCCCATTGCAAAGTTTGGGTACAGTCTTTACAGTCACCGTCACCGGAGTAAATGGGGGAATTACTATTCCCCGTCAATAGGTGCGAAATACCTATCCTATGATACAGATACAGTTAAGACGGGAAAACGCATGTCTGGCGCCTTTAGGATGCAATCTGAAAAATGCGTGGATTTAATACCCCAGTTCTCCATTGGCGCTAAGCGGACTTACGAGCATTTCTGTGTAGACTTTTATGTGGGGCTTCAATTTCCGTTAAAGTTCCGTGATAAGACCATCTCGTTAGAACAGAATGCACAGGGAGTTGAAAATCCAAATGTTCCCTATACGAGCAATGTAACGACACTAACACCCGCACCACTCGTGGGTATAAGGCTGGGATATTTAAATAAGAAATCAACCAGGACTTAGGCTTGCCATGGCCATAAGCGATTCATTCTATCGCACTATTGCCTCTGCGCTAAATTGTTCCCAATCTTTCCAAATAGCTTTATAGCCGGAATTTTCAATCATCTGTTTTACTGCTCCCACGGTTCGGCTATCATCTATTTCAAACTGTTCCAGCGATTCAGGCTCTACAGAATAACCGCCAGGGTTTGTTTTAGACCCAGCGCTCATGGCTGTCGCTCCTATTTTTATAATATGGTTACGGAAAACTTCGTTTTCCCGCGTAGATATGGACAGTTCTATTTCTTCATTGAGTAGCCGCCATGCACAGATAAGTTGCACAAGTTCTTTGTCGGAAATGACAACTTTCGGCTCAATGAGGCCTGTAGCAGGGCGCAACCGGGGAAATGAAATGCTATAACGTGTCTGCCAAAAATGTCTTTCCAGATAGCCAACGTGCAATGCCGTGAAAAAATTATCTGTTCTCCAGTCTTCCAGTCCAATAAGCACGCCCAACCCTATTTTGTGTATGCCTGCATTACCTAAACGGTCCGGTGTGTCCAGACGATAATCAAAATTGGATTTGCGTCCCTTGAGGTGATATAATTTGTAATTTTCCTTATGGTACGTCTCTTGGTATACCAGCACAGCATACAGGCCCTCATCGGCCAGTATTTTATACTCTTCCTGTTCTAATGGCTGCACCTCTATAGAGATATTGGCAAAATGCGGCCTCAGCAACCTTATGGCCTTTTGCAGATATTCAACACCAACTGTTTTTGATGCTTCACCCGTCACAAGCAACACATGTTCGAATCCCTGCTTTTTCAGATACTCCGCTTCCTGCATTATTTCAATGGGTGACAGAGTCTTGCGGCGTAATTTATTGTCGAGGCTAAACCCACAGTAATTACAGATATTCTGGCATTCGTTGGATAAGTACATCGGCGCATATAATTGCACTGTTTTCCCAAATCGCTTTTGTGTCAGCCGATGACTCATTTGAGCCATTGGCTCCAGGTATGGCGCAGCAGCAGGCGAGATCAGTGCTTTAAAATCTTCGAGGTCCCTTTTAGATTTACTTAGCGCCAGTTCTACATCCACCGCCTTCTTTGCATATATTGAGGACTGAATTTCGTCCCAATTTTGTTTTTCAAATTCTTGTATGAACATACAATAAGTTTTGACCGGTACTAAAAAACTTGCTATCAATACTCCCGTCCTCAATTCAAGAAATCCGTCAAAGGGCTGGTACTTTCCGCATAAGCTTTCATAGTTCCCGGACGGGCATTGTAGGCTATCCGGCCGGCTATTACAGCTAATTTAAAAGCGTCTGCGATCAGCACTGGGTTGCCACATACCGCTATTGCCGTATTCACCAGTACAGCATCAGCCCCTATTTCCATCGCTGCCGCCGCATGGCTCGGTACGCCTATGCCTGCGTCAACTACCACGGGTACATTACTTTGTTCGATGATGATCTGGAGAAACTCTAAAGTCCTCAAGCCCATGTTGCTCCCTATCGGTGCGCCAAGCGGCATCACGGCAGCTACACCAACTTCTTCCAATCGTTTGCACAAAACCGGATCTGCGTGGACATATGGAAGTACTATGAAACCCTCCTTCACCAGTTTTTCGGCAGCCTTTAGTGTTTCAATAGGGTCTGGCATCAGGTATTTAGGGTCGGGGTGTATCTCCAGTTTGAGCCAATTGGTCTGCAATGCTTCGCGTGCGAGCCGCGCTGCGAAAATCGCTTCTTCGGCATTACGAACACCAGATGTGTTAGGCAACAGGCTAATGTGCGGGTGATGAATGTGATTCAAAATATCGTCGTCATCACCCTCTATATTGATGCGTTTTAATGCCACAGTTACCAGTTCTGTCCCTGAAGCGAGCAGCGCTTGTTCCATTATTTGGTGGTTGCCAAATTTCCCCGTGCCGGTAAATAAGCGCGAAGTAAAAGTTTTGCCGGCTATGATCAGATTGTCTTCCATTTTCTAAATTTGTTTACTGTTTTTCAATTAATTTCTTCATCCTGTCCAGCGTAATATTCCAGTAATAGTTCCAGTGCGCGAATGTTGCTTCCAAGATGAAATTACTTTGCTTCAAAGCGAGTACGGTATGGTCTTCTTTTGGCATCAACGTAAATTTAATAAGGGTATAATTGGTAGGTTCGTCCGGCAACTGGGACAGTTTATTCCAGTAGGTGTAACTGAATGTTTTCTCAGGTACTATTTGGAATATGGTCCCTTTGTCGGTATAGTCAGAGCCATTCCACATTCCCTTGAAGGTAATAGGGCTATTTTCTTTCCAATCTGATGTCACAATTACTTCATTGTCTGATAACCAATATTTCATCAATGTGGGATTAGTCAATGCATCCCAAACTTTTGCAACCGGAGCGTTGATATTGATCGTTTTGTGGACAACCGTATTGGTCTTACTGGTTACGTTCTTAAGTATTAAGGCGGTCGTTGTTATGTCTTTTGCATTCGTAATGGCGCCCGATACTGCAATGCCATGTATTTCCGTTGCCATTAATGCCGGCACGTCACTTCTGGTAATGCCGCCGATGGCAATGACCGGTGGCGCGATGATCTGCTTTTCTCGTAGTGCATCAAAAATTCGTTTATAACCTTCAGTGCCTAGTATCGGGCTTAGATTGTTTTTTGTTGTCGTGAACCGGAAAGGACCCAATCCAATATAATCGACAGGCTTTGCTGACAGGTGAACGAAGTCCTCAATGGTATTTGCCGTGCAGCCTATTATATAACCTCCTGCTAAAAGGGCCTCTATGTGTTCAGGTGTAAGTGGATCTTCCTTGCCCACATGCACACCATCTGCATTAATGTCTAATGCCAAGGCCACATTGTCGTTGATGATAAGTGTGGCATTGTATTTATTACAAACCTCTTGAACTTTAAGGGCCTCAGTCCGGTAATCTTCATAGCTGATATTTTTAAGTCGTAGCTGTATCCAATCTACACCTCCCATGCAGGCTTTTTCTGCCAGTTCAGCGGAGGTAGTTATGTATTGGAGTATGCTGATTGGTTTTTTCATGCGTTGCAAGGTTGATGGTATCCTAATAGGCTGTTATTACTTGCCAAAAATCGGTAGGTGTACGCATTGGCATTTTCAGCAGCCTGCGCTAGTTCATTACCTAATGCAAGTCGGGCAACCAAGGCGGCAGACAATACGCAGCCACTCCCGTGTTTCGCCCCGTCCGGGAGCCGGTCATTTGAAAACGCGTACGTATGGTCGCTGGTATATAACAAGTCCACTACCGTGTTTTCATTGTCATGCCCTCCTTTCAGATAGATATTGGTATGCTCGCTCAAAGCTTCCAGTTTATCATTGAGGTTGTTCTGTCCAAAGAGCCGTTCAGCTTCTGGTATATTCGGGGTGATGCAGTAAATCCCTTTCAGTGATTCCAAATATCGGTCGCTCATAGTTTCATGGAATACAAAACCGGCACTCGCTTTTAAGATCGGGTCAAAAATGATCACCGGGTCTGTGATATTATTTTTCAGAAAGTCGACTACTTTCAATAGAACAGGAATGCTTTCTATTAAGCCTATCTTTATATGTTTTATTTCAAACCTTCTTAATAATATTTCTATTTGGCTAATTATTTTATCCACGTCCACCCATTCTACCTTTTCAAACGCTATGTCGTTTTGCCAGGTAAGGGCTGACACTGCGCCAAAGCCATACACGCCATTAGCCTCAAATGTTTTAATATCCGCAAGCACTCCCGCTCCGGCTGAAGGGTCGAAGCCGGCTATGGAAAGGACGTATGGTTTGTCTGAACCTTGATTCATTTGATTAAGGCGTTTTTATTGTCCGAACCTTGATTTTCTTGATTATAGGATTTTCTTGATCCTTTATGTCTGAATCTTGATTTTTTGTTTAAAGAATTTCTTGAATCCTTTAATCAAGAAAATCACGTAAATCAAGGTTCAGACAATCTATTATTGTTGAATGAGTTTGTTGTTATGGACACGTTTAAATTGCAAACTTTTTGCGCCAAAGTTTATCAATAAACCTACTTCCATATTGTAGGCTTCCAAATAATTCATTGCTTGGGCCAAGTGCACATCTTCCAAAATAATGATAGCTTTTAACTCCACCATAATTTTAGTTTCAACAAAAAAATCCACTCTTCTTGTCCCTATATCCTCACCCCTATAGAATATAGTCATTTCTTTTTCTCTTTCAAAAGACAGACCCATTATACGTAATTCAATCTCCATAGCCCGCTGGTAGATAACTTCCTGAAAACCATTACCAAGCGTTTTATGTACTTGCATAGCTGCGGCTATTATTTTTTCGGTCAGTTCTTTGTATAGCATATTTATGTGTTTTGTTTAAGCCGTTTTTGTCTGAACCATGATCTTCTTGATTAAAGGATTTGCTTGATCTTTCAACTGAGCTTGACTTTGTTTTAATTTATTTATACTCTTGAATCCTTTAATCTTTCAATCAAGTGAATCCTGGTTCAGAATACCTCAAAGGGGTCGAATCCAACCCCTTTGAAGGAGTTTTTAAAGGTTACAAATCCGTTACCTTTAAAATCGCCTTCACTTAATACGTAAAACATTGATTTTCCATAATAATATTAACTCTTCGGATTTGTGCAAGCTATAACGGAACGTCATGCTAATCCTTCAATCAAGTAAATCATGGTTCAGACATATAATTCCCCGCCTTCTTCCACAAATTCTTTTGACTTTTCTTCCAGTCCTTTTTCCCGCTCCTCTTCCAGTTTTGAATAATCGCGTATATCCTGTGTTATTTTCATGGAGCAGAAATGAGGGCCGCACATGGAGCAGAAGTGCGCTATTTTCGCGCCCTCAGCAGGCAGCGTTTCATCATGAAATGCCCGTGCCGTATCCGGGTCAAGTGACAAATTGAACTGGTCTTCCCAGCGGAATTCAAACCTTGCCTTACTTAGCGAATTATCCCTGAATTGTGCACCGGGATGACCCTTGGCCAGGTCAGCGGCATGGGCAGCAATTTTATAAGCGATCACACCATCCTTTACATCTTTTTTATCAGGCAGCCCAAGGTGTTCCTTCGGCGTCACATAACACAGCATCGCAGTACCATACCAGCCTATCATGGCTGCGCCTATTGCAGATGTGATGTGGTCATACCCCGGTGCAATATCTGTGGTTAAGGGCCCAAGCGTGTAGAATGGCGCTTCATCGCAGCACGCCAATTGCTTGTCCATGTTTTCCTTGATCATGTGCATCGGTACATGGCCGGGGCCTTCTATCATTACCTGCACATCATGTTTCCAGGCTATTTTTGTTAATTCACCTAAAGTATCTAATTCAGCAAATTGCGCCGCGTCATTGGCATCTGCAATAGAGCCGGGGCGCAACCCGTCACCAAGCGAGAAACTAACATCATACGCCTTCATTATTTCGCAGATCTCTTCAAAATGAGTGTACAGGAAATTTTCTTTATGGTGCGAGAGGCACCACTTGGCCATGATGCTCCCCCCGCGCGACACAATGCCTGTAACGCGCTTTGCAGTTAGCGGTATATACCGCAACAGCACTCCGGCGTGTATCGTGAAGTAGTCCACACCCTGTTCCGCTTGCTCTATCAAAGTATCCCGGAAAATTTCCCAAGTTAGGTCCTCTGCTTTTCCATTTACCTTTTCCAATGCCTGGTATATAGGCACAGTTCCCACTGGCACGGGACAATTCCTAATGATCCATTCACGTGTTTCGTGTATGTTTTTACCCGTCGACAGATCCATGAGCGTATCACCGCCCCAGCGGCAGCTCCACACTGCTTTTTCTACTTCTTCTTCTATGCTGGACGAAACCGCAGAGTTCCCGATATTGGTATTGATTTTCACCAGAAAATTACGGCCTATGATCATGGGTTCACTTTCGGGGTGGTTGATGTTTGCCGGGATTATCGCCCGTCCGCGGGCTATTTCATCTCTTACGAACTCAGGGGTGATTTTTCTGGTCTGTATGTTTGCGCCAAAACTGTCGCCATTATGCTGCTTCCATAATTCATTGTCGTTCATCAACTCGTCTATCCGCTGGTTCTCGCGAATAGCGATATATTCCATTTCTGCGGTAATGATCCCCTTGCGGGCATAATGCAATTGGGATACGTTGGCGCCCGTCTTAGCCTTAAACGGCTTCCGGATATGGTCAAACCGAAGTTCATCCAGCTTCTTGTCAGCAAGGCGTTCATTGCTGTAACCAGCAGAAAACTCGACCAGTTCGTCCACATCGCCCCTCCCTTTTATCCATTCTTCACGGAGCCGGGGCAATCCCTTTGTAATGTCAATATTCACAGAAGGGTCGGTGTAAGGGCCGCTTGTATCATAAATGGTTACAGGTGGGTTAGGAATCATTTCCTCCAGCCCGAAAGACCGCGTGATGGTAGGGCTTACAGACACTTCTCGCATCGCTACCCGGATATCATGCAATTTGCCCTTTACAAATATCTTCTTGGATGCCGGATAAAACCCGGATTGAATATTACTTCCTTCTGGCGCTGTATCTTGTTTCATTTCGTGGATTTTTAAAACGTTTGGAGATGAGTATTGTTTGTAATTTCTATGTTTAGTCTGGGGTTCCGATGTTTGGTATATTCTTATCCGCCCTGGGTTGCTTTAATAAGTATTAGCCGGTCTTCCGGCTGTAGCACGTGTGTTTCCCATTCTGATTTTGGCACCACCGTGTTGTTTATGGCGATCGCTACGCCTCTTTGAGAGGATATGTTTAGTCGTTTCATAGCATCGGCCAGTTTTGCCTGTTCAGGCAATTCAAGACCATTATTGTTAATGAACACAAGCATGGCACTATTGATTTATTCCGCTAAAGGAAAAACACTAACGGGGCAGGTAAATATGCGATTTTGCTTCTTCCCATCGCAGGCATTATCCTGATCCGGTTCAAAGGGTATGATCTCAGCCTTAATTTATCGGCACCCCTAAAGTCTGATACAAAGATAGTGATATTGAGAAATGAATATCAAACAAATCTTTTTGTTTTCATGGTAATTTTATAAATAGATCTGATCGCCTCATTTCAATGAGCCGTAACTTTAGCTGTATTTTTGCATTGGAAAACAGTATTTCAGACCACCAAAACCGTTTTTTATGTCATTCAAATCTATTCAACAAATAATACCACCCCCGCCACCACACATGGTAGGAGATGGTTTCAGGGTACATAATTTCTTTCCTTCTGAGGAGATTGGAGATAAGCGTATGAGCCCATTTTTTCTGTTGGATTACAATTCCAAAATAGATTTTTCACCTCGCGATGTGCCGAGAGGGGTTGGCGTCCATCCGCATCGTGGTTTTGAGACTGTTTCAATAGCCTATCATGGCAAGGTGGCGCACCACGACAGCCGGGGTAATAGCGGCGTAATAGGGGAGGGGGAAGTGCAGTGGATGACCGCTGCAGCCGGGATATTACACAAGGAGTACCATGAAAAAGAATACAGCAAGCGCGGCGGCCCGTTCCAGATGGTGCAATTGTGGGTGAACCTACCGGCAAAATATAAAATGACAACTCCCAAGTATCAGGCTATTGGCGCGGGCGATATCGGGAAATATCCCTTGGCCGATGGCGGCAGGGTAGAAGTGATTGCTGGTTCTTTCGAAGGTGTGAAAGGACCGGCCAGTACTTTCTCGCCAATAGAACTTTACAATATTCATCTCAAAAAAGGGACTTCTCTTTCTATAGACCTTCCCGAAAATTTTAATACCGGGATATTGGTGATAGAGGGCAAAGCAACAATTAACAGTATAGAAAATGCTCCTGCCGACCACTTTGTGTTATTCGAAAACAGCGGGACGGAAATTCTATGCTCGGCCGATGAAGACACTATATTATTGGTACTTAGTGGCCAGCCCATTGACGAACCACTTGCGGCATACGGCCCATTCCTGATGAATACGTATCAGGAACTGGAGGAGGCCTACGATGATTTCAGGAAAGGGAAATTTGGCGTGCTTGAAGATGATTAGGACATTGACAAAAACTTACCGCAGGGAAACACAAAGGCACAAAAATGGAAACAATAATAGCTACTAATAACACTTATACTCACACTTGATTTATATTCTACTTTGTGTTTTCCCTGTCGGTAATAATTTCGCTTCTTAGTGATAGGTAAATTTTAGCTGGCAGCTCTTAGGCTGTGATTCGTTTTTCTGATCCTGTAAATCGACATTGTTAGTTCACCGATATTCTGGTGGATACTTATTTGGTCATCAGGGATGTGCATTTTTGTATCCCGTTCAAAATAATAAAGCAATAGGTTGAATTCAAATGGATTGATCGCCAGGTTCTTCTCCAGACGGGCATTTTCATTGATCAATGCCTTGTCAATCAATAGCTCCTTATGCAGGATATTCACTAATTTCCTCTTTATTTGCTTCATAGCAATGTACAGGTTTGATATGTCAACTGTATAGCACAAACCATGCCAAACTATGTTGGTTGATCTGTTGATTTTCCGATGCTTCGCTTTAAATATCGGGTTTTAAGGTTGTTTTAACTAACCGTCTTGTTTCTATAAAAACACCTTTTGTTTAAGAAATCCCTGCTAAATTTGACCCCGCATTAATCCGGATTGCTTATGACTGTAGAAGAACGTAAAAGTAAGAATGAAGCATATTTAGAGGACTTAAATATCCCGGTTAATAAGTCCTTGCTGTTCCTTGCCGGGGATGGTGATCCTGTTGAGCTGAGGCCGGCCAGTGAAGTTGCGTGCCGTATATTGGTGCTGGCTTATCTCAGTTTGCTGGGAGAGGTAGAAAACCGCAAGGAAGAAATAATCAATTTTCTCACGCAGGGGGGCCTTTGGCCGTATGTGACAGAATATGAAAATGAACTGTTTGCGAAAAAGCAATTATCTCAAAAGGAAAAAATAGAGTTGTCCTGGCACTTTGAACCCATACTGATGCTACTTTGGGTATTAGGTAAAATACGTCATATCACGCTCCCAAAAAGCCCAATAAGCGAAGATGACTTTTCTAAAATAGAAGCATGCTTACCCGGCTTTTTTCAACCAGTCGCCGACTTTGTAAATAGCGCGGTACTGCGTGAAAGCGACGAGATGCTTGAAATGGCCGACCTCATTTATCGGATGCATTGGGCGGTTAAGGATGCTAGCGCTAAAGGCCGAAAAATACCTGCAGGCTTGCACCCCGGCGTAGTCTACGAACGGCATTATGCCATTAATTGGGTGGTATTTGCTGAAGACGACTGGGATGACATTAGCACTGATTTCTGATAGGCGGACTATTCATACCGGTTTAATCCTCATTTTTCACTTTATCCCCTTTTATAGGGGAGTAATCTGATTTCGATGAACCATTGACGACGAT
>Ga0302200_10005185_pt1 | contig 10261 bp, 19 predicted proteins | sample II_Bog_N3_1_FD_194585 | JGI IMG/M metagenome (GOLD analysis project Ga0302200, IMG submission 194585) | Peat permafrost microbial communities from Stordalen Mire near Abisko, Sweden - II_Bog_N3_1 | ecosystem: Environmental > Terrestrial > Soil > Wetlands > Peat | place: Sweden: Abisko... | reverse complement strand
GAGACCACTTACGGAGCGTTCAACATGACTTCCACCGCTCCACTATTACCAACCCCCTTGCTGGACAGGGCTTGCGCGGCAATCGCTTTTGCAAAGGGCGTAGCCATTGACCGCGTTCCTCGCGCTCACCGCCGAAACCTTCACGTTCTCGGGGCGTAAGCGTGGCACTCAACTGCATAGCCCCTTAAAACTATTTAGTATGAATCAAAAACAACGTGAGTTCCTGATAGAAGCCATTGATAAGCAGTACAAAAAGGAGAAAGACGCCCTTGACGGTACTCGACCACAAGCACCGTCTTTGAACAACTACCTGACTGCGGCGATTCTGGACGGCTCCTTTGTGATGAAGTCCCCCGATACTGTTCGTGAGGCAATCAGACAGCGTGTCAGGGACTTGGGCAAAGGCGAAACATTGGTTACTGATGACGGTTACAGCCGTCGTCACCGTCACTTGGAAGATGATGAAACGGATGCGATAACTGTTCCAGCCCTTCTGCTTTTCGATGAGCCCCCCGAGTATGCGGCGGCCAGAAAGACTTACGAGTCCAAGCATCAAGAGTGGGAGAAATCCGAGGAAAGGCTGGATGCTGCCCATAACGCCATGAAGATCAAAATACAGATCGGCTCCGATAAGGCGCTGGAGAACCTAGTCGATCAGGCCGACACACTTTGCTCCCTGTCATTGACGGAGTCTAGCCACCTACTCCTGACTGCCCCCAAAGCATGAAAATCCCTCTCATCTCCCCCTACCCCTGGTACGTGCCTGATGATGGCACTGTTGGTACCATCTGTGACAAGAACGGCATGTGCATTGGTCAGGCCCAGCAGACCAAGCCCATCAGGAGGCAGGAGGATCATGCCCAGAGGATAGCTAATGGACGTATGATGGCAGCCGCCCCTGAGGTGGTCGAGTGGAGCCTCAAGATGATGGCATGGTTGGAGAAGGTGGCTGCCCAGTCGGACTACCAAGAGCGTGTCAATCGTGGACGCTTTGACTCCCTTGCAGATGCCTCCAAGGCTGACTGTGCCAACTACATGGCTATGTGGCGGGATGGAAAGAAGGCACTGTCCACGGTTCGTCCCTTCACAAAGGTGAAGTGCTGAAGAAACCGGAGACCACGCAAATGAGAACGTCACTAAAATTTAGACGCCAGATACTTGATGCCATCTCTGCTGGCACCATGAGCATGCTGGATGAATTTTGCCCCTTCCACAAGGATAGCCCTCCCGAATGTTGGAACAATGACGAGAAGAAACTCTGGGACCTAATCAATGAGCAGGAGCATCGCATCGTCACAGAGGTAAACAAGGTGGTGGAGGCTGGCTTTGGTACTCCTGAGGCGACCCCATGATAAGAGAAAAGTACATTGAGGAGCATTACCCCCGCTGGTTCATCCACGGGTACATCGGCAGCCAAGTGTGTGTCACTGATGGTCGAAAAGACTTTGCCATCACCGACAGGGACACAGCTAAGAGCCTGTGTGATGCACACAACAAGTTGGTTGATGTGCTGGTTAACATCGGCAAGGATGTCAGTTTGGAGGAACAGATGTGGGGCACTAAAGAGTTGACACCTGGTGATTAGATTCCTATTATCAGAACCATGGGCTACATCGCACATCACACCATCGTGGTAACAGGCTCGGGCGAGAACGTTGAAGGGGCTTACCAGAAGGCTTTGGCGCTTTTCACCAACGTGGGGTGTGCTCCCGTGTCCCCCCTAATGAAATCCTTTGTGAACGACTACTGCTCCTTCTGTGTCTTCCCCGATGGAAGCAATGAGGGCTGGGACCACTCAGCCGCTGGGGATAGGGCTAGGGCTGCATTGGTAGAGTACTTGAAGACCACCCACCTTGACTGGGTGGAGGCAAGGTTCGGAGGTGACGACCCAGACTGGGCACGACGGTGGCACCATAGATGGCAGACCAATGCAGACATAGGAGTGCCCCCCACTGTCGCCGCCGTCTTGGTAGGCAGTTCGGGCACAGGCAGAAGGTTCAATTTCGCGGAATAAACCCCACCAACACCATGGGCTACGAACTCAAACTCATCATCGGCAAAACCTCCTCCACTACCCAGCCTGTGTTGGCTCGGTCCACGGAGAAGTACGAGGACGGCTCGGGCTACAAGTACCTGAAGGACGCCAAGGGTAATGTGATCCCCACAGGCAGAACGGAGACATGGTTCCGTGACATGGCTCACATCGACCTGTGCTGCATCGGCACGGGCAGCCTCTCCAACCTTGTCACTGCCACGCAGAAGGGGAGCAAGTGCCCCAAGCACACGCTCTACTTCTTCAGTGACGACGGCAACACCCAAATCACCGAGGACAAGTACGGCGCACCCTTCAAGGCTGTCCCGGTGAAAGAAGTGCTGAAAGCCCTCCAAGACCAGCAGAAGGCAGAGGGACCCTACCGCCGCTACAATTGGGCTATCGCCCTCCTCAAGAGCATGGTGAAGGACCCAGATGGGCTGGAAGTGCTTTTCTTCGGACACTAATCTCATGAGCACACCCACCCAGCGGAAGGCTCCTAAGAGAGCCGTCTTCTCCATGCGCCTTACCCCAGATGACCTGGACCGCATTCGCCTTATCACCGAGTGGATAGGCAACAGCAGTGATCCTGAGGAGGTGGCATTCAACAAGCGCCTCAAACGAGCGATGCACCTCACCCGGAAGAAGCTATGCTTCAAGTGGGTAATATGAGAACACGTACCCGTAAGCCTCGCATCGGTCAAACGATTCGCATCTGCTACGATAAGAAGCCTCTCATTGGGGCCTGTGTAGGTTCTCTAACGTGGACTATTCGGAAGATATTCAAAGGCTCCATCAGAGTGCGACGGGACGGCGGTCCCGATAAAACTGGTGTTCATAGTTGGATAGTAAAGGATTGACACCTACAGGTTAAATCTACATACTAACTCCCATGTCAATCAACATAGCAGCGGGATTGTCCCTCCCCTTCTTCCCCATGCGCCCGAAGATGGGTGTCAGGCTGACATCTGTGGAGCAGGCATTGAAGGAAATTTCCGCGCTGCACCACCTTTATGTCTTCCAGCCCAAGATGAATGGTGACCGAGTGCTACTGGCTACATCTCCAGCACCAACGATAGTGAAAGGCTCCATCATCAGTGCCTACCAGAGGTACGGTGGCAACTACACCTTCAAGTTTCACGAGACCCCATGGAGGCTTCTGCCTGATTTAACCTGTTTGGATGGTGAGGTTAAGGACGGGGAGTTCCATCCGTTCGAGCTACTTGCACTTGGAGGTGAAAGCTGGCTGAGGAAGCCAGTGGAGGAGCGCATTGAAGGTGCGAAGGAAGTGTGCCTCCAGTGTGGGGTGCCCTACAAGTTCGACATTCCCTCCATGGAGAAGTTCATCACCACCCACCTCAAGCCCATCTTCACACCTCGCAACACCTCACCCTACTGGGAGGGACTGGTTGCCAAGAAGAAGGGGAGCAAGTACAACATCCTCGGCTCCATTCAGGACGACCCTCTTTGGACCAAGCTAAAATGGAGTTACGCACAATGAACGACGACATTGAACGCGAGGCGTACAGGTCCAGTGAAGAGGCGGTTCAACTTCTCATGAAAATTCAATCCGCAGCTATTCGTGTCCTAGGCAAGACGTTCGCAGGCTGGTCTCATGACAGCGCCTGCGACCATGCCCATGATGAACTGGGTCTGGACTTCTCCCGGGCGTACACCAGTGGGAAGGTGGAGAAAGGCTTTCTCACGGACACCGGGGAACTTGTGGACCGGCAGCAAGCCATGACCATTGCCCTCGCTGCCGATCAGGTTACTGACAAGTACCTGGACTGCCACGCACTCCAGAGCTACATGTTGAAGTTCTGAGAGGCTCACGCAACCCAGGAAACACTATGAGCACCGAACCATCAGAAATGAGCACCCGTCAATTACGTTGGCTGGAATTGTGTGTTTACACCTTCGTTGGTTTAACCCTCGGGTGTGCCTGCGTGAGCCTTTTCCTGTGGGTGAGTCTTTTCCTATGAAAGCCATCCTCACAGATGTCTAAAGCTATATTGACGTGCGACTTAGGTTTTGGTGATTCAGGCAAAGGCACCGTCGTGGACGCCCTTGCCCAGCATACTCGGGCTGACCTCGTGGTGCGCTACTGTGGAGGTGCGCAGGCTGCTCACAATGTTGTGCGCGACGATGGCACCCACCACACCTTCAGCCAGTGGGGAAGCGGGTCTCTGGCCGGGTGCGACACCCTGCTCTCCCGTCACGTGCTCGTGAACCCCCGCTATGCGTTGAAGGAGCGGAAAATTTTGTCCACGCTCATCAAACCCACGGAGTGGCCGCGGCTGTGTATAGACGAGGAAGCCCTTGTCACCACCCCCTGGCACATGTCGGTGAACCGCTGCCGGGACACCGCCCTCAGCCATGGCAGTTGCGGGATGGGCATTGGGGAAACCGTGCGGTACAGCCTCAAACATGAGCCTGTGCGGGTGAAGCACCTGAAGCTGCCCTACAACGACCTGTGCGATGTACTGGAGCCTGTGCGCGATAGGCTGAAAGCAGAGGCAGACGCACTTCTGGGGCGGGATTCCTCTGAAGAGTGTGAGGTGTTCCGCCTCCGCTGCTTCAACCATGTTGTACAGGAGATGTGGTCTCTCCGCTCATCACAGATAGACATATTAAGCCATGGGGATGCCGTTGATATGGTGTTCCAAAACAACACGATATTCGAGGGTTCACAGGGCGTGATGCTGGATGAGGACTATGGGTTCCATCCCCATACCACTTGGGCTCACACCACCCTCCGCAATGCCGAGGAACTGGTAGCCGAAGCTGGTGTAGAGGTTGCCCAGCGCCTTGGCATCATCCGCACCTATGTCACCCGGCACGGGGCTGGTCCTCTCGTGGGTGAGTACTTCCAGCGAAAGAAGGTGGAGACCCACAATGCCACCAACCCTTGGCAGCAACACTGGCGCGAGGCTCCAGCAGACCCCTCGCTGTGGAAGTATGCGTTGAAGCACGCCGGAGCAGTCGATTCTTTAGCGGTTACCCACACTGATGTCATTTCAGACCCTTGGGTGTTTCAGAACCCCTACCCACTTGACCACTTCGACTACGCCCACCATCTCTCTCTTGATGAGAGGGAGGCTCTGACCAAGAAACTGCCCGCTGATGTAGGCACCTACCAGGTCCCCGCACAACTAGTCCTAGCTGAAATTTCCGAAAGACTTAACTGCCCAATCACCCTCACTTCCCATGGTCCTCGAACAGGTGACAAGAAAATCTGCGCATTCCCCGAAACCTAGTTGCGAGTACATTACACTGGAGGGGTTGCTGTTAGACAACGGAGACACTGTCCTTAGCAAGGCTACCACCGTTACGAACATGACAGCCCTAGTGGAGTGGTTCTACTCCGCATACTGGGACAGCCTCAATACCAATCAACTTGGGCGCGTCAGGGGATACTTTTCCGCTGACAGTGAGATTCTTGGTGCATTGGGCACGAAACCCGTCACGGTGGAAGAGGAATGAAAACCTACTACATTTCCCCCGGCGCACTCTGTGAACACCTGGAGGGACCCGACTTGGACCGTCTCCTGAACAAGAATTTCTCGGGCTACATCATCCTGCCCACCTCCATGAACAACTGTCCCATGCGCATCGACAAGATAGCCAAAGGTCATCCTTATGGAACGGGCTTCAAGATAAGCTACGCTGCGACAGTGGAGGAGTTGAAGGATGGCGATCGGCTCGGGGATAATCCTGAGGACCACGCCGTCGTGTGACTATGGTAGCACTCCGCAAGAAAACACTCTCAGAGTTGGTGGTAGGTGACCGCGTGATCCGTATCTTGGGCGGCGAGGTTGCCATGCCTCTGCCGGTGACCGCCGTTACCGAGAGCTTCATCATCTGCGGCCCCTACACCTTTTCCCGGCGCAACGGCGCGGAGATAGATGAAGACCTGGGCTGGAACGAGACTCAAAGCGGTAGCGTCATCACGCCGTAGTATGAGCGACCCCCACATTGTATCAGCGGCAATGCTTATGGATGATGAACTTATCGTCCCCGGCGTTCGCCACTACTCTCCAGACATGCGGGCGGTTTTGCTCCGCATTTACGGAAAAGACTACAAGTATCGGGTAAAAGAGCAGGGGTTCATTGATACCAAGGGGGTGTTTTTGGACAGGAAATCCGCTTGGGTTCGGGCGCAAGCTACTGCACAAATACGAGAGGTAGTCAGCACGGCAGGTACCCTGTTCTCCGAAAATCTCTACTGAGGGATTAGGTGGTTCAATTTCTCTCGGCGCTTGGCACACCCGGGGCAGTACCGTATGTGGGTGCCTAGCAGTTCATCGGCCACTCTGGCTATGGGCTGTGCCACAGCAGCTATTGCATCTCCCAAGGGCACGAACCCTCCAAACTTGCCCAGGGGACACGCCGCCGACCCTGCTAGATTGTGCCCCAACTTGCAACTTCCATTCCACTGCGAACAGTTCCGGCAGATGTTATGCCGAAAGGCGGTGACCGGGGTAATGTTCAATATATTGCGCCTTAAGGTACCTTAATGGATAATAGGGTATCCCTTAAGGCACATTAACGAGGATAAGAGACAATAGGACATCCATTATCGTGGCCACTGAGCCCGCACTCGATAGAGCCTCTGGAGCTCCACTAGGATGTCATGGGTGAGGCTCAGGTCCTGCCCGACGCTCTCCAGCCAAACCCTTATCAGGCGCTCATGCTCCTCATTGGTCTTCTTCTCCCAGTGCTCCTGAAAGTACCTGCGCCCTAGAGCCTGCTCCACGTAGTCCAGAGCCAGACACTCCACATCAAGGTCCCGAACATCGTCCAGGAGGTCCTGGATGAAGGCGTGGGGGGACGGGATGGGAGGAGGCGTCACCTACTAACTAGACAAGCCCGGATTCTCTGCACCACGTCGCGATCCCACTCCTCAGTCCAGACTAGCTTTGTGGTTTTACCGGTCGAAGCAACCGTTGGCAGCCAGTTCGCAAAGGTCTTGCTGCTCCCTCCGACGCCTAGCTTCCTTGTCCTTCACAGGATCGAACACCTTCCTCTTCTTCCTGTCAGGGTGCACATTGTTGCCCTTGCCCCTATGCTTGTCCATGGTGATGTCGCTGCGGCCGGGTTTGCCCTTGGTCACTTTGAAATGCATGAGCGATAGAACTACCACTCCCTGCTCTCGATCGCGTAAACCCACCCGCCTACCACAAGGCAGGGTACTGCTCCTAGAAATGCACACTTTAGGATGAACCTAGCCACATCTAGGATCACAACCACACACACCTCAAAATCGTATACCTGGAGAGAGAGGTCGTGCACCATAGCACCATACCACTGGCAAACCAGATAGGATGTAAACATAGTCCACAGAGTGAGGAAGGTGAAAATGCCTGCCCCGTGAAGCAGATAGCGGGGAGATTTATCTTCTTTCATCAGGTTAAAGAACAGGCAGTAGTTAGGTGCGTTCTTAAGTGATATGACACCTGATGTACACCTCGTAGGCAGTGAAAAGATTGTCGTGACCGAAAACGATCGCGTCGTGGGTGGCTCCTTCACCACGGTGGAGGCTGCCGAGGCCAAGGCGCATGAGCGCAAGAAGATTGCGGAAGCCTCTGGTCAGCCTGCCCCTCGGGTGGAAGTGAAACAGACCCTGTACGGTTGAGGCTATTGGGGCCGCCTAGTTAGGCATGCCTCATAAGAAGCCACCTACGTTCAGCAACCACTTTCTGGGCACAATCAAGTGGGGTGCCCTGTTTACAGGTGCTGGAACCCTCATTGGCATTGTCTGGGGTGCCGCAGTGTACTGGACGAACCTTCAGACGCGCCTATCAAACATCGAGGACGCCCAGAAATGGCAGACCCAAGCCATACGGGCATTGGTGTCGAACACCTCCAGTCCCCGGTCCTTTGCAGAGTCCTACCGTGGCTACACTCCCGCAAATTACAGTCAGCCTGCCTCGGACATCTACCCCAGGAGGACTATGGTTCCATTATCAGCAGCGTCCCCATCAAAATAAGGCTATACAGAGCAAAATGCTCCTGTGAAAACCCGCCAGCACATAGATAGGATTTTCGAGTCCCCCCACTACTTCGGCGGTGAGTTCACTGGGGGCAAGCGCAGGCTCCCCCTCTTCACCACCTCGGATAAGAGCGGAGCCAACTGGTATGCCCACGAACGTTCTGATGCGGGCAAGATTTACCAGGGGGAGATAAAGGCAGAGCACCCTTTCGAGATAGGTGATGAGAAGTCCATCACAACCGGTTTGCTGCCTCTCCTGGACAAGCTGGGCATCAAGTACAGGTATGTGCCCTCGAAGACTCACATGGGCTGGTGGCTTGAGGTGCCCGAGATTAGCAACCACTCCCCCAATGAGGGGAGCAACCCCTTGGATGTCGTCTACATCCCCGCGGTGAGGGAGGAACTCATCCGGCAGGGGTATGACAGCGTCACGGGGTGGGACAACTTGGAAACCACAGACATCCCCGTCACCATCCTCATCAAGGACCCGGAGCACTTCCAAGTTACCCATGAACTGGACAAAGTACCGTTCGGGGAGGCTGTTGCGCCTACCGCTTTGTTTGCCCGTACATGGGGTGGGAGGAGGAATGGGAAGCAATCGCACCGGGCCACGGGTGCGGGGTGCCATATCCATCCCGTCCCCGCTGAGAATGTGAGGGGGATTAAGAGGGTGGTTAGTCCAGATGTCCTCTTCAAAGGTGTGGAGAGTTACATCACCTTCGGGTTTTACGGGGGTGATCCCAAGCGAGGCATAGCTGCAATGGCCCCCTATGGAGGGGATTCCATCTCGCACGGGGAACTTGAGGGCTTAATCGACATGAAGCAGGTAACCTGGTCTGGGGAGCCCCAAGAGCCGGGGTTGCTGGATTACGTTGAGTGTGAGGGGAGGGCTGCTCTAATGGCAGACGTTTTAGAGCTCAAAGGTTACGGTCCCAGAAAGTTCCACAGGGCTAGAGACTATGACTATATCATCACCTTCTGGGATGAACTTGAGACGGTGAAAAACGTGCTCCTCCCCGCAGTGAACCTGTGCGTCAAAGCATCCCATGAAAGAGGAAATGGAGGCTACACTGCCAACACCTCGAAATGGTTCCTAGTTGCGGCTGACTGGGCAGGACCCCTTGATGGTGCCGGGGACGCCCGAGCCGACCATGAACAGGCAGCCAAGATGGCGTTACAGCGCCAGGTACACCTCGCTCGACCTGAGGTGAAGAGGGCGATGGGCATCAAGCCTCAGTACACGAAGGCTGGTCCTGACCTAGCCACACGTCAGCAGTCGTTCACCAGTGAGGCAGTAAAGGCTGTCATTGGGGCTCCTGAGTTGGAAGAGATGCGCCACCCCGGTGACAGGCTATGGTTTGAGTATCACTGCTGGGAGTCACCCGAATCTTCTGACGCCCAACTCTGGTACAGGTCGCATCAGAAGGTAACCATATTGAACCTTGCAGACTGTGAAGGAGCAAACATGCCCTCTGCCAAGGAGAGAAGGGAGGAGGCGTGCCCCTTGGTGTACCGGGTGAAGTTTGATGACGGCTTTGTGGGGGACGCAATGGAGGATGAACTCATGGACAGTCGTAAACAGTTCAATCGTCCAAACCCTCCAAAGATGCCGCTAGGGGATTTGGGTAGGTCCTGATGGAGATGTAGATAGGTGGCTAGAGAAGTTCGATTAGTTTCCAAGTTCTTACCCTTGGTTGACCACTCCCAATACCACGCCTTCCCCCGACAACGAGGAAGATGTTTACAATGATCCTGCCAGTGTTCTCCTGAGGTCGCTCTCAGGCTCAGCCAAGATTATTGTAGATGTCTGGGCTCGGGCACATCGACCGCCCCCGCCCGATGCCAACCTCGTCACCGACCTCCTGAATGTCATCGTCCATGGCATTCAGACAGGCGAGGACTTCTCGGGCACCTACCCCACGATCGCGAGGCTGGTTAACAACCAGGAGCACCGGGCAAAGCTGGTGGACCAACTCACGCTGGTGGATGACTACCGGCGTGCGGCAGCCTTCATCGAACTCCGAAATGAATTGGAGACCGAGCTCATCAGTGCGGCACGCAACAATCTTCTCCATCCTTCTGAGAGATTGGTGCTCCTGAAGATGACCGATGACCGCTTAAAGGACATCCAAAACCGCATCTCAGGCAGTGCCGTGGACATTCAGGATGTGCTCAGCCTGCTCCAGAAGGCCAACTATGCCGTGGAGATGAAGGGAGACGCCCTGAAGAAGAAGTTC
>Ga0302200_10005181_pt1 | contig 10263 bp, 11 predicted proteins | sample II_Bog_N3_1_FD_194585 | JGI IMG/M metagenome (GOLD analysis project Ga0302200, IMG submission 194585) | Peat permafrost microbial communities from Stordalen Mire near Abisko, Sweden - II_Bog_N3_1 | ecosystem: Environmental > Terrestrial > Soil > Wetlands > Peat | place: Sweden: Abisko... | reverse complement strand
CAGCTGGACATAGCCCGAACGGATCGGTCCAGTCGATGGGATCATCGCCGACGTAGCTATAGAGGTTAATTGAGCCACTCTCCCCCATCGGATCGCGCGATAGCCATCGTCCGCTTAGATCAAAACCAAATGCCAATCGAGACCTACCTCTACGCAAACTGCACGGAGGCAATCGAGGTTCCATGTAGTAATTGAAGATGGATCGGAGAGCGCTGACTCAACGGAATAACCGATCTTCTTCTCAAAGTCATCTATTCGCAACCGCCTTTCGGTAATGTGACTTTTTATCTTTCCAATCAAATCAGCGTACGAGAGACGCTCGCTTCCCCCATCAATTGATCCGAATATGCAGATTGGGTCAATACCAAGGGCCTTGGAGAGTTTGCCAAGCTCTCCCAAGGAAATTGCAGCGGTCAAGTCTCCGTCGCAATTCTCGAGGTCGCTGTATCTTTGAATTGAGAGACCAGCCTGCCGTGCGAGTGCATCAGGCCCCAGGCCTGAGGCTTCGCGCATCCTACTTAAGTGAATGCGGTATGGGATACCCTGCAGATCCGAAGTCCCGTTCGATTGGTCGCTGTCAGTCATTCCATTTAGCTACAAGGGCCTCCACCTGTACTACTGATTGTACTTTGTGGTTGTGTAGGAGCAAAAAGGATAAACGGAGGTATCACGATCTCCATGTTCGGGAGATCAAAAAGGAATTTCAATAATGGTGATGGCCCTGAATCTGGCCAAGGGTTCTTGTCAGATTGGTTCCGATACGGCGACCTTTTCTGGTTTGGCCATGGTTTCAAACTATTCTCGGGATATCTTCCGCCTGAGCTCTTGTCGTAATGCGGCCAGTGGTAATCGTCTTCTTCGTGCGGATAGTACTTCATACCGCTATTCGGATCTTCTGAGTATGGGCCGCGAGGATCAGTTCCGGTTTTCCAATTCGGATTCCACCCAGGAGGCTTTTGACTGGGATTCGATAGATAGGAAGGATTGCATGCTAAACCTAACGGATCGATTCCATTAACCGGATCATCCAGAACGTAGCCATAGAGATTGATCCCGGCATATTCTCCCAGTGGGTCCCTGGATAGCCATTTACCCCGACCCGACGCGGTTTCGTAGCCACGGGCCGAGCAACCTGGCGCGAGATGAGCGACTTGCGAGCGGCGCACTCGATGCCGACCCGGTGGGCGGCAGCAAAAAACCCCGACGCGAGTTTTGAGGGGGGAGGTCGCCCCTTGCGACGGAAGCCGACGCCCCGAAGCGGCTAAAGAAGGAGCGTAATCGGGTGCGGCAGGCACCCTTTCATACTGCGGGTATCCCGCAGTAAAGGAAGCCGGATCTGGCCGGCTTCAGCGGTGCGCCAGCGCGCGGCGCGACGGCTTGGCCGCAAAAAACGCCTCGGTCGTGCGCTGCAAAAGCGCCTGTTGCTGCTCGAAGCTCAGGCCGCGCAACTTGCGTCCGGTCTGGATGCGCCAGCGGCGCGACTCTGCCACCGCGTCAAAGGTCTTTTTCTTGGTCGTCGCCATGGATGAGGAAGGTTGGCGCTACGATGCGCAAAGACGGGTAGCCTTGCAAGAGATTCACCGCGTTGAAGCCGGATTCCCGGCGCACATTGGCCAGGTGCTTAAAGTTCCAGCTCACGAGGTATCCGATTCGGGCCACCGTGCAGATGGCGACATGTCGCGCGTCGTCGTCATAGTCGGGCGGCACGACCTTTTGCGTGAGATAGGCCTGCGCCAACTCCTCGACCTCGGCCGTGCGCTCCAGCACGTCCCCGGGCTCAAAGGTCGTGCGCATCAGGTCCCTCACCCGCTCCGGCGCACCCGCGATCTCCTGGAAGACCAGTTGCGAGGTGCTGAAGCGGAAGCGGCCCGCCTCGCGCAGCCGCCACAGGGCGCGGGTGTCGGCCATAAATTCGGGATCAAAATAGCCGCCGATGACCGACGTATCGAGGTAGAGCGACAGGGCGTGCATTCCAGCAGTCATGCCGAAGCCTCCGGCACGGGTCGAGCTTCCAGGAGTTTTCCGGACGGGTGGCAGCGGGCGTGGACCTCCAGGAGTTGACGGATGGTGACCTCGGTATAGATGGCCGTCGTCTCAAGTTTCTCGTGGCCGAGGAGCTGCTGGATGAAGCGGATGTCGGCCCCGCCCTCCAGCATGTGCGTCGCGCAGGTGTGGCGCAGCAGATGGCAGGAACCGCGCTTTTCGAGCCCAGCGCGGGCCATCCACTCCGAGACCATGCGGGAGAAGACATCCGGGTTAAACGGCCCGCCGTAGCCCGTCAAAAAGAGCGCTGGCGTGCGCGTGTCGATAAGGAGGCGCCCCCGCACCTGGCGCACGTAGCGCTCCACCCACAGAGCTGCGCGCGGCCCGAGCGGGACGACACGGTCCTTGTTGCCCTTGCCCTGGCGCACCGTGACCGTGCCGCGTTCGGTGTTCACATCGGGACATTCGAGGCGGCACAGTTCGGAGCGCCGCAGGCCCGTGGCGTAGAGGACCTCCAGCATCGCGCGGTCCCGCAGGCCCAGCGGATCGGCGACGTCGGGCACGGCGAAGAGCCGCGCGACCTCCCCCGGCGTAAGAGCCGCCACCGGCAGGCGCTTTTCCGTCCGGGGCAGTTCCAGCTCGGAAGCCGGGTTGTGCAAAATCACGTTCTGGCGCGTCAGCCACCGGAACCAGTCCCGAAGCATCCCGATCCGCTCCCTCTGCGTGGACCAGGCGAGCCGCCTGCCGGTCGCCGGCTCGTGGCGCGCGAGGAAGCGCTGATACGTCTCCAGGATCGGCCGCGTGACCTCGCAGGCGCGCGTCACGTCTCGCGCCTCCGCCCACAGCATGAAGCTTTTTAGCCCAAAGAGGCGGCCGGTCAGCGTCTCCTCGGCGTAGTTGCGGGTGCGCAAGTGTTCGAGCCAGTCCTCAGCGCAGATGGCAAGGGCGTCGGGAGCGTGGCGCAGGAACGAGAAGGAGCGCTTGTCCTGGCCGCCGCGCGCACCAAGCGTGCGCTCCCTAAGCCACGCCACCGCCGCAAAGCCCCGTCTGCCGGCCATGCCTACGACGCGCGCATTTCGCGCGGCCTCCAGATGTGCGTTCCCGCCACCCCGTCACCCCCGGGACAAGTGGCGCTCGTTTCGCGGGTTAAGGGTGGCAGCGGCGTTTTGCCACCCCCCGCCACCCCCCCGTTTTGGCCCGCCACCCCCGGCTCAAAACCCGCCACCCTGCCGCCGTAGGCATGGAGTTTCCCGAGTTCGGCCACGTCAATGAGCCCGATGTGGAGCGCCTCCTCCGGCGCGTCGGCGTCCATCATGAGCTCGTAAACGAACGAGCTGCCGAGCCGGCCGTGACGCAGTTCGAGGTATTCGAGTTCGAGGAGGCGCTCGAGGTGGGTCCTCACCTGCGTGAGGCTCCAGCCGCACGCCTCGCGCAGTTCGCGGCGGCTAAAGGTGGCGGCGGATTTGGCGCCGATGGCCGCGCCCCGGCTGCGCACGAGCGTGCGGATGTGCCCCAGGAGCGCCCTGGTCTGCGGCGGCAGCTCGTCGAGCGAGCGGCCCAGGACCTCGGGCGCCAGTTCGTTCGCGAGCGCGATGTCATCGAGAGTGGCCTCGACGTATTCCAGGGTGCGGCCCGCCACTTCGTGACGGCCGCGCGGCCTCTGGTGCTGGTGCAGAAGAGCAACCGCGTCGATGAGGGTCAGGTATTTTTCGTGGTCGCGCCGGTTCCTCGTGCGCGCGGAAGGGAACGTCAGCGCAGGCGCAAACGGGTTCAGCACCTCGACTTTCCCAAGGAGGCGCTGCGCGTTCTTTAGGACCCGCAGTAGCTCCGCGCGCTCTGTTTTCGCAACGAGGCCCGCAAGGGTTCGGCGCTCGCGTTGCAGCGTATGGATGCGCGCCGTCTGCTCTGGTGACTCATCGACGGCGAGCGTCAGGCAGCGGTTCTGCAACTCCTCATCGAGATCAATGGCCGTCGTCGTCAAGATAATCATGACCGGCCCCTCGACGTGGTATTCCTGGGTCTCCATGCGCCCCGTCGTCGGGTCCTTGCCCGTCGAGGCGATGGTCAGCTCGCCCTCGGACTGGAGGAGTTTGAGCGCATAGCCCGCCTTCTCCGCTCCGGCCTCCTCCACGATGGCGAGGATCTTGTGCTTCAGGTTCGTTTCGCCGAGGTAGTACAGGCTCTGGCCCGTCATCGCCGAGTATTTGACACGGGTCTCTTCCGGGAAGAACGCGAGGACGGCGTCCATGAGCGTCGTCTTGCCCGCCGCGCTCGCCGACTGGACGATGATCGCCAACGGCCGCTCCAGGAGACGCGAGACGCCCGCCAGGTACGCGAGGAGCGTGTTTTTTTCCTCGCCGATAATCCCGGCGTTTCGGAAGGCCACGCGCAGACGCTCAATCAGGTCCGGAGCTTGCAGCCAGACAAGCGCCTCCGCGCGCTCAGCCTCCGAGAGCATGACGACGGGCCGGGCCTCCTCGGCGGGCCGCGCCAGTTCGCCTAAAGCCTGCTCCACCGCAAGGAGGAGCCGGCCCACGTCGCGCTTCAGCAGGTCCGCGTGGAGCCCCGTTTCCTCGGCCGCCCGCTCGATGAAGCGGCGGCGCTCGCCGTCCTTCGCCAGGTCGAGACTGTCCAGGTGGAACCGCTCGCCGACCTTTAGGCGCAGCGTGATCTTGAGGGCGTCGCTCCCGAGCGTCTTTTCCAGGCCGCCGACCCGGTACTCGCGGCCGTCGATGACGAGCAATTCATGTTCACCGCTGCGCACGAGCGAGAGCGCGGCCGGCGGATTCCCGACCGGCGTAGGGGACACCGCCGCCGGCTTTTCTTCTTTAGCGGCCTTCGGCGGTACGGCCGCCCCTGTCACCGGCTCCGTTTTCCCCTCGAACGCGGGCACGTGTTCAGCGGCTAATTCAGCAGCTTTAGCAGCTAAAGAAGAAGGCGCGCGCGTGAGCGCATCCGAAGACGCAGCAAGAGCGACGCTGCGCAAAGGAGATGCCGCAGGCATCTCGGGTGCAGGGGCTTTGCCCCTGCCCTTGCCCATCCATGCAGCGGCGTTGAGGAGGACGGCGAGGGATTTCTCGGGAGGAGTGACGGCCAGGGCGTAGCTGTTCGCATCATGGCCGTGGGGGAAGAGGACCCGGCGGCATTCGATGCCGCGCGCCATGAGCTGCGCGGCCACGGCCTCCGCACCGTCCTCCCCAGCCTTGTCGCGGTCGAAGGCTATGAAGACGCGGGCCACCTTCGCCGCGAGGAGAGCGTCCAGGAGTTCCTCGGGCAGCGCTTTCGCGCTGTAGCCCGTCGTCACGTTGCGCAGGCCCGCGCACCAGAACGTCAGGGCGTCGATGATGCCCTCGGTCACGATCACCTCGGGCGAGCGCAAGCTCGCCGGATTCCAAATACCCCGCTGCAGCCCCGGCAGAAACAGGTGCCGGTCGTGCTTGCCACGGTCGTCGATGGCGCGGCCGTAAACCGTGCCGACCTCGCCAGACTCGGCGACAACCGGGAAGACGATCCGCCCTCGCAGATGCTCGTGCCCGGTGTCGCGCAGAAGACCAAGCCGCTGCAAGCGCTCGCGTGAGACTGCGCCTTCCTTGCGGTTAGCCTGCGGCAGGCGAAGCCCGAGCGTGCGATCGACGAAGCCGATCCTAAACGCCGCGATCGCCTCCTCGTCCGCGATGCCGCGTTTTTTCAGATACGCGAGCGCAGGAGGATTTTCCTTTAGCCGGGCATGATAGTAGTCGAGCACCTGGCTCAGCGCCGCCTGGTCGTCGGCGTCGGCCGAGAGCGGCGACGCGAGGCGCGGCACCGTGGTCTTCTTGACCGGCTGGCAGGTCGGGGCGCCAGCAAAGGCGGCGGCTCCGCCGCCCTTTAGCAGCTCGAAGGCGTGGCGGAACGAGACCCCGTCGAAGCGCTGCACGAACTGGATCACGTTGCCCGTCGCGCCGCACGACATGCACCGCCATAAACCCTTGCCCGGACTGACCCTCATGCTCGGGTCGTGGTCCACGTGGAAGGGGCACAGGCCCACAAGGTCGTGGCCGGAAGGCTTCAATTCGACGCCCCGCGCACGGATGACAGCCGCAAGGTCGGTCCCCCGCTTGATGCGCTCGATCTCGTCGTCAGGGATCATCGGCATCTCGTGGCCTTTCGGTTTGGGAGGGTGGTCAAGTTGGAAGTTGAAAAAGAAACTACGTTCCGTATCCCTACGTTTCGTAAGACATGCAAGACCAAAAACACGTCGCCAGAGAACTCGGGTGTATAGTCGCCCCCGCAACCTCCGGTTTCATCGTGAGCATCAACCAACTTCCCCAACGCGTCACCGCCCTGCGGCAGGCCAAGAGCCTTACCCAGGCAACCATGGCCGAGCGACTCGGCATCACCGAAGGCCGTTACGGCCATTACGAGCGCGGCTTTCGCCGGTTTCCCGTCAGTCTGCTGCCCAAGCTCGTCGAGGTATTGGAGTGCTCGGAAGCTGAGTTGCTCGGCGCACCGCAGCCAAAGGTGAAACGCGGCCCACCATCGGACTGGGAAAAACGCATCTCCGCCATCAAGGGGCTGCCCGGCGACAAGCAGCGCGAGATCAGGAACGTCGTCGACGCCCTGCTCGCCAAGAGCGCCTGAGCGCGCCCCTGGCCGATGGACAGGCCGCCGCTCCCGCGTCCAATGCAGCGTTATGTCAAGTAGGCTCGGGGCTGGCTCTCGCCATCCCGCCACCTCGTCGATCGCAGGCTCCCTCCTCGTGGACACCTACTTGGGGACATAACGTGCCATTGGACGCTCCCAGCGGCTTCGGCGCCGCGGCGGTGGGCCCCCCACCGCCTTTCGGCCGCCTCGCCCTCCGGGCGGCATGAGTCCCATTCGAGCCCGTCGGAGCTCGTCGGAAGATTTTGGGCGGTCTTGAGCGACCGCGTGAGCGGGAAGCTCCCATGAAGCTCCATTCACCTCCATTAAGCTCCAGCGAAGCTCCCATAAAATGGAGCTTCCGGTGCTCGCAAATCCTAAGCGCCCTGCGCTTGGAGGTATTGCGTCTCGCACAGAGAGACCGTCCAAAAACAAGGCCGAGCGCAGCGAGGCAAAAACGCCACCGAGGGTCTCCTAAACTCTTTGGCCACGACCATTGTAAACAAATCTCGTGGTTCCGCTCGACTGGGCGCATGCACCGCCGCCCGACAACATCTCAAGCACCGTGAAACGCATATCCTGTCATCGGAAGGCCAAGCGCCGTCGCTAACACGGCAAGTAACGCCAGTAATCCAGCGCAAATTGCAAAAACCTTTATCCATTGATCACGCTGCTCCGATTGAGAGCGACTATGATAATACATTCCCATGCAAAAACTGATGAGTGCTCCCACGCCCATTAGAAAATCAGCAATGCATATTAAGGCTCTCATATCGACGTGCGCAGTTCGATGGGTTTCATTTCGCGATGAGAATTAACGACATGAGCCACCGCCGCCGCCCGAGCTTCCTGAGGAACCGCCCAGTATCCCAGAACTCGATACTTGTCCACCGTTGCCCACATTAACCGTCACGATATTCGCAGCGGGCTGAATATCTACTTTGCCTTCGCCACCTGCTCCAATTCCTCCAAAAAAAGTAACATTATTAGGTAAAGGCAGATTGATAGTACCTCCCAAATAACTGAAATGATGCACATCAAAGCCGATGGATATTCCGCCAGCCAAACCGGCCCCTCCTACGCCGCCTATAGTGAAATCTGATCTGTCTGCTCCTATGACTCCCTTTATGCCAGCGTAAGCAGCACCACCAAGCCCTAATCCACCATCGACCGCCAATGACCCTCCGTTAAGATTTCTAGCCACCTCGCCATTTGCTGCAAGCCCGAGGCCGTAACCGCCGCCGCCCACTATACTTATATTGCTCAAAAGAGCTTGGCCAACTCCATCAAATAGTCCCGGCCCATTTGGACCCCAGCATAATCCGAAAGGATCGACCCAGTTGATCGGGTCGCCGCCAACGTACCCGTATAGATTGATCCCGGCATATTCTCCCAGTGGGTCCCTGGATAGCCATTTGGGCCGACCCGACGCGGTTTTGTAGCCGCAGCCTCTGTAACCCAGTGCAGTTCCGTGCGGTAGGTGGCGTCGCGATGAAGTGCGACCCGATGGGGTTCCAAAAAAACCTAGACGCGAGTTTTTTGGGGTCGCCTGTTGCGGCGGACGCCGACGCCCCGAAGCGGCTAAAGAAGGGGCGTAATCGGGTGCGGCGGGCACAGCTAAATCCTGTCCATATTTCGGCCCCAACGGAAGCAGGATCGGAAGCGCTTTAGGAGGGTTTCCCCAGGCCCCGCAGCAGCGCGGCGAGCTCGGGTTTCCCCATGCGACGCTCGGCAATCGCGATCATGGCCGGGTACAGTTCGCCTGTGGCGCTGGACACCGTCACGCCGTTCAACCTGAGGAACACGAGCGCCACCGCGATCCCGGTGCGCTTGTTGCCGTCGAGGAAGGCCTGGGACTCGGCCAGGTGGAAGGCGTAGGCCGCCGCCACGTCGAAGAGGTCGCCCTGGGCATAGTAAAAGACGTTGCGGGGGTGGATGACTGCGCTCTCCAAGGCCCACGGATCGCGGACACCGTCCTGGCCGCCGTGCTGCTCCAACGCCCGGCGGTGCAGGTCCTCCACCTGCTCCAGCGTCAGGAACGTGGGCTCGCTCATTGGCTGAGCTTGCGCATCAGCTCGGCGTGCTCAGCGAAGACCCACTGCGCAGCGTCGGCAAAACTCACCTGGTCCGCGTACTTCACGCGCTGGAGCGCCTTCACCTCCTCGATGAAGTCAACGACCTTGGCCTGCTCCTCCGGGGGCAGGGCCTTGATCTGGTCGATAACGTCGTGGGCTTTCATGGGGGAGAGGCTATTCATGGGAGGGCGGCTGGCAAGGAGCAGGTTCAGGGCGCCCGGCAGGATGGCAACGGGCGTGGACTTCAAGTAATTGGCGGATCGTCACCTCGGTATAGATGGCCGTCGTTTCGAGCTTCTCGTGCCCCAAGAGCTGCTGGATGTAGCGGATGTCGGCCCCACCCTCCAGCATGTGCGTGGCACAGCTATGCCGAAGCAGGTGGCAGGAGCCCTTGCTCCCGGGCCCCGCCGCCTTGATCCAGGAGGACACCATGCGGGAGAGGACATCCGGGTTAAACGCCTCGCCGTAGCCGGTGAGGAAGAGGGCTTGCGTCCGGGTGTCCAAGGACAGGCGCGGACGCACTTCCCGGACATAACGGGCCACCCAGGAGGCCGCGCGGCCTCCCAGGGGCACTACGCGGTCCTTCTTGCCCTTCCCACGGCGCACCGTGAGGGTACCCCGCTCCGGGTTCACGTCCGCCATTTCCAGGGAGCACAGCTCGGCCCGGCGTATTCCCGAGGCATAAAACACCTCAAGCATCGCCCGGTCGCGTAGGCCCAGAGGATCGGCCACGTCCGGGACCGCAAGGAGCCGGTCCACCTGGGCAAGCGTCAAGGCCTGGGTCGGTAGCCGCTTCTCCATCCGGGGAAGCTCAAGCTCGGACGCGGGGTTGTGGAGGATCACGTTTTGGCGCGTGAGCCACCGGAACCAGTCTTTCAGGCACCCGATCCGCTGGCGCTGCGTGCTCCAGCCGAGCCGCTTGCCCTTGCCTCCAGGTCGCTCATAGCGCCAGAGGTAGCGCTGGAACGCCTCGAGTATTGGGCGCGTGACCTCGCCTGCCCGGATCACGTCGCGGTCGGCCGCCCACTGCATAAAAAACTTTAGCGTGAAGAACCGATCTTCGATCGTCGCCTCCGCGTAGTTGCGCGGGCGAAGCGCTTCGAGCCAGGACTCGGCGCATACGGCGAGCGCGTCCGGCGTCGCCCGACTAAACGTGAGCGCCTCCCGCTCCTGGCCGCCCCGCTCGGAGGCCAGCCGTTTGCGCAGGTGCGCCACGGCCGCAAAACCCTTCATGCCGGACATGCCTACGACGCGCGGAGCGCGCGCCCTCCAGATGTGCAAACCCGCGAGGCCGCGAGGTTGCAGCTAAAGTGATGGCTCACGCGCATTTTACACCTCGCGGGGCCACCCCGTCACCCCCCGCGAGGTGGGCCTCCAACCCCGCGAGGTTCACTTTGTAGGCATGGGTTTTGAGGGTCGCCACGTCGAGCAAGGGCACGTGGGCCGTGTGTTCGGGCGTGTCGAGGTCGATCAAGATCTCGTAAACAAACTGGCTTCCCATCCGGCCGCAGTGGGCCGCGACATACTCCTGCTCGATCAGCCGCTCCAGGTGGATGCGCAGCTGCGTAAAACTCCAGCCGCACGC
>Ga0302200_10005179_pt1 | contig 10266 bp, 7 predicted proteins | sample II_Bog_N3_1_FD_194585 | JGI IMG/M metagenome (GOLD analysis project Ga0302200, IMG submission 194585) | Peat permafrost microbial communities from Stordalen Mire near Abisko, Sweden - II_Bog_N3_1 | ecosystem: Environmental > Terrestrial > Soil > Wetlands > Peat | place: Sweden: Abisko, Stordalen... | reverse complement strand
AATGAAGTTCGCGATGGACGTGGGCATGTAGGCAAGGGCAGACGGTAAGAACCAGCTTGCATGCGGTCCAATCGCAGTAGCAGCCTTGTTCTAGCGGTAAGCTGATGCCGGTTTTGCGACAACAAATCGCATGAAACGCCACACCGAGTCAAGTGTTGATCGGTCTGGCGAAAATCTGTTCTCCATCCTGAAGCAGCGCACAGTGGTCGCGTTGTGGGTAGACTGGCTGCCACGCCTTTTAACTATTGCCGAACCCGCATGAACTTTCACAGCGACAAGAATGCACTTTCGATCCAGATTGTCTGGAATATGGTTGGACAATGAGGATTTCTATGGTCAGTCGCACTCGTATCTACAGGGCAGGATTATGGAATTTATTTCTTGCCGCTGTTGGGTGTTTCGTGTTGAGGCGTTGCTTCCGCCTAGTTGCAAAAGGAAGAGGCCACGGCGGATCAAATGCGTCTGTTCGCACTCGAAGCTTGGCCAGTGGTCCAGTTGCGGGTATAGGTTCAGCACTCATCCTTTTGGCTCTTGCCGCGACTGATCCGTCGGCACGGATGAGTGTGCGTCGCCGATGAGACAGATTTCAAACAGACTATCGAAATCAACTGGAGCGCTTCCGCTGCCAGGATCAGGACTACGAATACCTCTCCCATATCATTGCAGAACTTCACTACATGGACTTCGTTATCCTCTTGCTGACCAAGGTAGAAAGACTGCTCACGCAGAGTTCATGACCGGCTCTCGCTCGTATATTATCGACACCGGGTTGTTGATGCCCGCCGGGCGAGTACAAGAATGAGCGATTCGCGGCAGTTTCAGAACGAAATGTTGCGTGAGATTTATGAGCAGCCGACGGCGCTTGGCCGCACGCTGGCGCTTTATCTGGAAGGAAACAACTTAAGAACCGACATGGCAGAACGCCTGAAGGAATGGGTGAACCCAACTGGCGAGGTACTGATTGCCGCCAGCGGATCCAGTCGCCACAGCGGCTTGGCCGGGGAAATTCTGCTGGAAGATATCTGCGGCCTGGCCGTGGATGTGGAATATGCAAGCGAGCTGAGTAGCAGGGGTGGGCGCGATCAGCGACTCCCGGCCGTGATCGTGATCTCTCAATCGGGCGAAACCTCGGATACACTGGCGGTACTGGCTGAGGCGCGGAGGCGGGGTTTGAAGACGTTGGCCATTACCAACGCAGCCCACTCCACCATGGCGCGGGAGGCTGACGTCTCCATGCCTCTGGTAGCAGGGGTCGAAAAGGCGATTCCAGCCACCAAGAGCTTTACCTGCGAGTTGGCGGTGCTGTTTTTGCTGGGGCTCTATGAGGCGCGGCGGTTGGGTGCAATGGATGCCGCAGAGATAGCGGCCCACATCGGGCGGCTGCAATTGCTCCCCAGCAGCATCGGTGAGCAGCTTGACGGCTGGCGCGATCAGATGGCCGCGCTGGCGCACAAGTACAACACAGTCAGCAACTTTCTCTACCTTGGCCGTGGTATCCACTACGCAATTGCCCGCGAAGGCGCTCTGAAGCTTAAGGAAGCCTCGTACGTTCATGCCGAGGGCTATCCCACCGGCGAACTAAAACATGGACCCAATGCACTACTCAGTGATCAAGTGCCGCTCGTAGTGATAGCTACCGTAGACCCTGCACTTGAGGCCTCAGTGGTGCGCTATGAGAAGACCGTTCACCTGTTGCGCGAAATGAAGACACAGGGAGCAAAAGTGATCGCCGTGATAAACAGAGGAGACCGCGATGTGCCGACACTGGTGAGCGATTGTGTCGGCGTGCAGTCTGCAAGCGAGTATCTGCTTCCGATCGTCGAGATTGTGCCCCTGCAACTGTTTGCCTATTTTATGGCAATCGAGCGTGGCGTGGACGCGGATCGGCCCAGGAATCTCTCCAAAGCGGTGCTTGAAGAATAAAGATCCATTCGAACATTTAAGCAAAAAGTTAATCCGCTAAAAATGGATTGCTTCCCGCATCAGGTCGAAGAATGGGGTACTCTTTTGCTGCACACATTCAGCGGCGTATAGGTACATGGCTGCTGACCAGGTCTGCCAATCCCGGCCGCTTGGCTTACCGGTTTGTGCGTGAATCCATTCGTTGAATCCCCACTCTGCTGCGTCTTCATGCCATGGCTTGACCAGTTCCGTCAGCGCCAATAATTTGCGCTCTGCCATATCCATCTGCCCTGCTGCTACGCATGCCGCAATATAGAAACCACAGATAAAGGGCCATACGCCTCCATTGTGGTAATCTCCTGGCCGGTTATAGCGCTCATAGCGAGGTAGCCAATCCGCATGATGGGGCAGAATGTAGGGAAACAAACAGGGCGGCAGATCCACAGCAAGGTCTCCACGGCCTCGCATCGCCTCGCACTCGGCCTCGATCCAAGTCAGCATCTTTACCGACCGGTCAAGTGGAGCAATTCCTGTGAGAATCGCCAGACTATTGCCAAGCAGATCAAAGCGGTCGCTGCTCATGACTTTATATGCATAGAGCGCATAGTAAGGAGCAGATGGTTCTACAAGGGCCTCTTGCTCATAACTATTCTTCTCCGTGGAACTAACCTCAAGACGGCTCATCAGTCCGCGCAATCGATCCGCGGAGTCGTCTTCTCCGTAAAGGCGAAGATACGCATAGACGAGCATGTTCACATACAGCCCGTAGCCCATTACGTATTGCTCATCACGCCAGTCACTGGTAGGCAATTGCGAAATCATCACCCTGTCATCGGGGCTCTGATACTGCATCCAACGCAGTGCCTTGTTCGCTTCTTCCATTAGAAACTCAGGCTGATTTCTGGATATTCTGTATAGAGCCAGACCGAAGAGAAAGAGGGGCGTCGAATCGCTTGAGCCACGATTGGCTGGATCGTGCGCGAGAGATGGGATGTGGCCATGCGGCGACTGATTATTGGCCAATGCTACCAGCGTGCGCTCCAGAGCGTCCGCCAGCGTCTCATTGCCAGATGCCAGAAATCCGAGAGATGAAATCATCAGATCCCGCGTATACGGTTCCGGGTATCCCCACCCGGCGGTTCGAGGCAGTCCTTGAAATGGTCCCTGTGCGTTATGCAGCAGAATGTTGAGAGCTGCTTCTTTTGCTTGCTCGATAGAGATTCGTGACTTGTCGTCGAAAGACATGGACGCCTCGTTGTCATGCTGGGTTGAAAAGACGAGCACACGCGCCTTCAAGCTTTCTACTGAAATTCCATTCGGTCGGAAACTATCTTGACAAATTGCTTGGCAACCTGACGATAGTCGAACAATTCGACCACACGTTTCCGACCCGCTTCACCCATGCGCTTTCGTAGTGCGCTGTCCTGCATGAGTTGCAAAAGATACTTTGCTATGTCGGGCACACTGGCACGGTATTCAACGGTTCGCGGATTTGGAAACACAATCCGATGACTGGTCTGGTAGTCGTGACCTTCACCGTAGAGCGCCTCGGTGATCTTTCTTTCCTCAGCTACATTAGCGAGGAATGCCGTCTCACCGTGGACCATGGTGTCGCGAAAAGCCATGGCATCGATTGCAATTACCGGCTTTTCACAGGCGTTCGCCTCGACCTGAATCATGCCAAAACCTTCCAACCGCGAAGGCGCAGCGTAGATGTCGCAAGCAGAAAGCAAGTAAGGCATGAAGTTTTGCGAAACAACATTGGTCGAGTAGATGACCTTCTCGCCAATGCCTAGATCTGCCGCCAGTTTGAGATCGATGAGGTTCTGTTGTTCGGTGCGGGGTTGAGGCCAGACCTTGCAGACATATCTCCAGTCAGGTGCTTCGTCATCAATCATGGCCAGCGCCTTCATTACTTCCTGCGCGCCTTTGGATGTTCCGTCGCCGCCAGCGGTCAGGATCATCAACTGATCCTTCGATATTCCAAACTCCTCTCGGATCGATTGGACCTTCAGGTCCTCTTGACTATGCGGTTTGTATCGGTCCGTGCCGCAACCCACTGGTAACACCACAATGTTGTCTCCGCGGATGCCGTCTCTGATATAGACCTCCTTTACCCAGTTGGAAGTCACAAGGATCAACGGCAGAGCATTCAGCACATCACGGTGTTCAGCAACATAACCATCGGCCACAAGCCATGGCACAGCCTTCATTCCAAACTTGTGCGGATGCAAAATCAGATTGGGGAGATGACCCCAGAATCCTACGCCCACCACGATGTCCGGCTTGAACCAACGATAGTACCATTCCTTTTCCAAAGTCGATTCCAGATGTACCGGGTGGACATCCACGCCCATTTCGTACAGACCTTTGCATAGCAGCTCGCCTTGCAGGGCCAAGCCTGCCGCCGGTGCCGGATATTCGCTCAATACAAGTACTTTCACGATTTGTTCTCCAATATTGCTGTGCGATCGAGCGCTGCTTGCGGTGAATCAAAACACCAGAAGCCTTCTTCTCGGGGTGTTGCCTGCGCTTCCCAACTGTCGGCTCTATAGCCGTAAACATTGGTGATCAGCCTGTATTTCTCCATCCAGACGCTTTCAGCCAAGATGTCTCGCCGGTCTGCATCTGTGCGGACCCGGGGGAAATACGCACGCTCACCATCTTCGTACGCAAAGAGCCATAGCCGCTTTGAGTCGACATGAGCTGCACGCCAAAGCTCAATAACGCTCCGGCTGCATTCTTCATGACGGCGATGCCGTGTGTACTCGCCCCTTGGGCCATGAGTCAACAGCAGTTGATAACTGTTGTCACTAAGTAGGCTGGTGATGGCCGCCTGTACTCGGTCGGGCGGAAGAGGCGTCTGCTCAGGACCATCATCCAGATTTGCCATCTCACCCTCAGCACCCAATTGCTGCAAGACTCGGCGAAACTTTGGAGCGCGATCTAAATCGTATTCCCTGCATAGAGTCACGATTCGCCAATCGAATTCCGGGTGTGTGAGTATGTAGCCTCCACACCACAGAATTTCGTCATCTGGATGGGCAACGACAACAGCGGCCTGAGGACGCGCGACTCCTCTCACTTGATCGGGCGGAACGGAGGTCATAGGCTTCCTCAATGACAAAAAGAGCATGAATACTCAGGCGCTCACAATTTGGTGTATATTGCTGACTTCGAAAGGTTGTACAGAAAACCCCAGGCGAGCAGGTTGAATGCAATTGGCGCGAGCACGGACAAGGGTCCTCATATAAGACTGTGCAACTCGATTCCAAACCATACGCCGTGAATAATAGTAAGCGCGTCTGCTCATAGCCTCCCGAGCGATATCGTTGTCCAGAAGTCCTATCGTCGCTCCTGCCAAGGCACCAGAGTTGTCAAAGGGAACCAGTGTTCCACGCCCATCAGCCAGAAGTTCTGTTGCGTACCAGTACGGGGTCGAGATGATTGCCTTCCCGGCACCCATGGCGTATGCAAGTGTTCCGGACACAGCCTGTGCTTCGTATCGATAGGGCGTAATGTAAATGTCGGCTGAGGTCACCAGCGAAGCCATCTCTTGAGGGCTGACAAAGCGGTTATAGAAGATCACATTCTTTTCGACTCCAAGTTTCTTTGCCAGATCTTGCAACTGAAACCTGTATTGATCGCCCTCGCAAAGCCGGACATGAGGATGAGTGGCACCTGCGATGATGTAGACGACATCGCGATGCTGCGACAATATTCTCGGCATTGCATGAATCATACTTTCAAATCCCTTATTGGGAGACAACAGGCCAAATGTGAGCAACACAGTTTTCTTTGTGTCCTCATGGACGATCATGTGATTGTTCTGCGTTGCAGTGGGCAAGTCCGGAATGCCATGGGGAATCAGGTCGATCTTGTTTTCAGAAACTTCAAAGATGTCCTGAAGAAACTGAGAAGAATGCTCGCTCATCACAACAAGCCGCTCGGATCGTGTGGCGATTTCCTGGAGGACGCTTCGTTGATCTGCATCCGGCTCACGAAGAACCGTATGTAGTGTTGTCACAACGGGCATTTTGAGATGCTTGAGCAGTTCCAGAATATGGCTGCCTGCCTTCCCTCCATAAATTCCGTACTCATGCTGCAAACAAACAACATCAACATCTTTAGAGTTAAGAAAGTTGGCGGCTGCGCGATAGGATGAAATGTCGCCCTCTGTTATCTCAAATAGCACTCTGGAAGGGTAAGCATATGGCGATAATGGGTCGTTGACGGCCACAACCGATAATTCAGAGGACTTATACTCAGAGGCAATCGCATTACACAGATCATTTGTGAATGTTGCAATCCCACACTGACGAGGAAGATGGTTTCCTATTACCGCTATCTTTTTGGGATTTGATCGGTTGGAGCTTCGCTCCATGGACAATGCAGAATTCCTTCCGAATACGGGAAGTTGTGCTTCGCGTTGCAATAGAGCGCTTGGTGCAGAGCTGGCAAATATATTTGACGCGGCCATTGCGGCCTCCTTGGGTTATGTCCTGGGTCAAACAAGACCCATGAGTGTGGAAGAAAACAAAAAGTTCACATCGGAGCCGAATGAAAGCAAGTACTCATATTCCCGGCAACTGATGACCCAATTTGAATCTTCAACCTGTTGAGCCAGGAAACTACTCCATCGGAAGAACGAAAGGCAATTGCTCCAAGTGCTTCTATCTCGTTCGCCGATCCAGATAAATGCTCGGTGTGGCTCACATCGAACGCCAACAAAGTGTTGGCATCCTACTCAGATACTTGCCTCTTTACAGTTGAAATCATCAAGTAGCACGCATATTAAAGAATGGTCACAATCGCACAATGACTTTGTATATCTGACTCACGAACGTGTTTTCGATCAGAGTGATTTTTAGAAGCCGTCCCATTTTCTTCGTAATCGGAGACAAATGCCTTTCACTTCCATCATCTGTAAAGCACGTCGCAAGTGTATGGTCACAAATGAACGTCGAACTCGCCTTTCACAAATGTGCTATATGCCAAGTGATTGCTTAGTGGAGAGATGGCGTACTAACGACTTGAATGCGCTCGCACGCTATTTCCATCCGCCGCCAAGCGCGCTGTAAAGCTGAACCAATGAAAGCGTCTCTTGTTGGCGGAATTTTGCTTGAGGCATTTCCTCGGAATAAAGAGTCATATCGCTTGCAAGAACCTCCAGATAACTCGTTCGTCCATTGTTATAACGATTCAGAGCCAAATTGCGGACATCTCTGGCCTCTCTAGTCTTGTCCTCTTGTGCCACGCGGATCTCTCTTGAATTGTGACAGGCGATCAGGGCATTCGAAACGTCTTTGAAGGCAGCAGCAATCGTTTGCCGATAAGCAATCGCCGTCTCCTTCTGAGTCTCCTCGGCCAGGTGCAGATTGCTCTTCAATTTACCGCCGACGAACAGGGGCTGGGTTACGCTGACTGCTCCAAACCAAAAGCGGCTATCTGTATTGAAGAGTTTATCGAATTGGCTGGTCGCCGTTCCTCCCATACCCGTAATGCTCACTTGCGGAAAGAACTGTGCTCTCGCCACGCCGATGCGAGCATTGGCTGCAATCATCTTCGCCTCCGCTGCCTGAATATCGGGTCGACGCTCTAATAATTGTGACGGTATGCCAGGGGGAACCTCTTGAGGGTCAGCCAGCAGAAGCGCTTCCGCTCCCCGCGAAATAGGACCGGGGGCGCAGCCAAGCAGGAGACTGATGTTGTTTTCCTCCTGATGTATTTGGATTTCGAGTCCGGGCATCGCTGCTTTTGTGCCATCGAGAAGCTGCTGGGCTTGATGAACATTGGTCATTGTTGCCGACCCGACGTTTTCACGTAGCGAAATGAGGCGAAGAGATTCTTGCTGCGCGTCCAGAGTATTTCGTGTGATCTCCAACTCTGCATCCAGAGTTAGCAGCTGAATATAGGAGGTTGTGACATTGATGACGACAGTGCTCAATGTCGCCCGGCGTCCCCACTCTGTGGTCAGAAGCTCGGCACGCGCAGCTTCGGTTTGGCGGCGATAGAGCCCCCAGAAATCTAGGTTCCATGCGGCGTCTGCGGTTATCCCGCCTCCATGAAAAGTGGAAGGGTAGCCTGCGCTCAGTGCGTCTGTCGGGATTCCGATAGTGCTGTAGGCCGCGCCTCCGCTGACTGAAGGCAAAGACTGCGACCGCGCGATGCCGACCCGTGCCTGCTGCTCGATCACTCGCCTTGCGGCAATTTGCAGATCGAAATTGTTGGTCAGGGCTTCGGCGATGAGCGCCTTCAGTTTTTCATCCTTGAAGACTTCCGACCATTTCAGATCGCCCAACGATGGGGCCAAATCCTTCGTGACATTCTCTGCGGGCGCATATGCTGGCGCGGCATCACGGAAGACAGGCGGAGCAGTTACGGATAGCCGCTGATAGTGTGGACCCACCATGCAGCCAGAGAGAAAACCGACCGTCGTGAGCGTGCTTCCCAGAAGTATAAGTCGATTCATACTCATCCTTTGTAATGCACATCGAATATGTTTGAGGGTCAGGACAACTGGATACGCCTGTTTCATGGTTGAACCGTGCCAATCGATCGTCGAAAGCTTATTAATGCTGCGAAAAAAAATAGAGAACCGATGCCAAAAATTGCCAGGAACTGCGGCCATACGATGCTCAGTCCCGCACCTCGATAGAGAATAGCCTGGGCCATGGTGACGAAGTGAGAAGTGGGTGCCAGAAGCATGATCTTCTGAACCAGGATGGGCATGCTTGCCTGTGGTGTGAGTGACCCCGAGAGCACTTCCAAAGGAAGCAGCACAAGAATGACAAGAAGTCCGAATTGAGGCATGGAGCGAGAGATGGTCCCCATGAGTATTCCCATGGATGTAGTAGCGAAGAGAGTGATCAACAAGCCGAAAAGAAAAAGAAGTACGGAGCCGGAGATGTTGACGCCGATAAATCCACGTACAACAATTTCAAGTCCGAAGACTGCGGCTATCATGACCACAACACCCATTGACCACACCTTAGAGGCAACAATCTCAAAGGGCGTGAGCGGCATGACGAGCAGATGTTCAATGGTTCCGTGCTCGCGCTCGCGCACCAGCGCCGCTCCGGAAAGAATGATGGAGAGCATGGTGACGTTGTTAATGAGTTCCATGACGCCTGCATACCAGGCCTGAATCAGATTGGGATTGTAGAGCATACGCGCATCGAGATCGACGGGGAGAGGTGTAGCTGCGCTGTATCCCTGCGCGAGATCGCTCACATCACCATCAATGATGCTTTGCATATAGACGGAGCCGATGTAGGCTTCGCTGACCAGAGTGGCATCGACATTGAGTTGCATAGCAGGTTCTCGACCGGCCAACACATCGCGCTGGAAGTTTGGCGGTATGTCGAGTGTGAAGCTGTAAGTTCCCCGGTCTATACCTTTATTGGCGTTGTCTTGTGAGGTGATGACCGGCGGCATGAAATAGGGAGGGTAGAGGCTATCTGCAATGCGCATTGACATAGGCGTTCGATCTTCGTCGACAATCGCAACGGGGGCGCTTTGCAATGTTTCTGGCTGGCCTTTGGCTGCAATATAGATATCGAATGAGAAGGCGAATGCAATGAGGATGAGCATCGCCGGATCGCGGTACAAGCTGCGAAATTCCTTGATGCCGAGGTGGAAGATGTTCATGAGAGTCGTCATGCGATCACGCTCCTTGCTTCTTGAGCAATAGAATGCTGAAAATGGTCAATAAGGGAATAATTGCGAGCAGAACGACAAATGAGGTGGAAAGTTCCGAGAATCCAATGCCTTTGGAAAACGCACCTCGCGCGATGGCAAGGAAGTATGTGGTGGGATAGAGACGCCCTATCACCGCGCCTGCGCCTGACAAGGAGGAAACGGGATTGAGGAGACCGGAGAATTGTAGGGCGGGGAGGACCGTACCAATTGCAGTTCCAAAGATGGCGGCAATCTGGCTATCCATAAACGTGGACATAAGCAGGCCGAGTCCGGTTGCGCAAATGACGTAGAGCAGTGCTCCTGTTGCCAGTGCAAGAACGTTGCCGGAGATAGGTACCTTAAAAAGAAAAATTGCCAACAGGATCATGAGTGCGAAGTTCGCCATTCCGACTGCAATGTAGGGTAACTGCTTGCCGATCAAGAACTCGATCTTGGTTACCGGTGTTACATAGAGATTAAGAATGGAGCCGAGTTCTTTTTCGCGCACGACACCAAGAGCAGTGAGGATGGCGGGGATAAAGATGAGCAGTAGTGGAATGACCGCTGGCACCATGGCGGTGACACTAGACACGTTCGGGTTATACAGGAAGCGAGTCTCTAGGTTGAAAATCGGTCTGGCGTTCACTCCCAGGCGGTGTGTGGCAAGATTGATGAGGTATATGT
>Ga0302200_10005169_pt1 | contig 10278 bp, 3 predicted proteins | sample II_Bog_N3_1_FD_194585 | JGI IMG/M metagenome (GOLD analysis project Ga0302200, IMG submission 194585) | Peat permafrost microbial communities from Stordalen Mire near Abisko, Sweden - II_Bog_N3_1 | ecosystem: Environmental > Terrestrial > Soil > Wetlands > Peat | place: Sweden: Abisko, Stordalen... | reverse complement strand
CAGTGTTTTTGATAATGAAAACCACGACTGCTAATCGATATTAGATTAGTTTTGCTAGGAAAGTAAAAATAGCTTGTGTGGTAAGGTGTTTGACAGCCAACAGCCAATATTGCAAACAGCAAAGCGATGTAATTTCTCATTTATTTAATTCCTATCGTGCATCCACACTTGGCCTTCATGTCTTCAATAAGTTTCTCCACCTCTGGCTGTGTTGGATCGTGCAGCGCACTATCAAATGGCGGCTTTGTGAACGGACTGTATGGGTTGTAATTGTGACTGTATCCTTGTGATTGGGCATATTGCTGAGCTTGAAGGTAGCGGGCAGCGTCAGGATTAGTCAAAAAGCCTTTCCCAACTTGCCGTCCGGTTTGTTGCAATATTTCCTGTGACGGGCTTTGTGAAAGGTTCCGTGCCATGTCTGTAATCTGCGCTTGCGACGCTTGTCCGCCCAAAGCTTGATTGAGTGACGTCAAATAATCGGTAAGAACACCTGGGCGTAATTGCGGAACATCTGGATTGGTTGACTCCCAAAGATGCCCTTCAGGAGTCTTATACGCCGAACCATCGTCCTTCACATGAGAGAATGAATCTCCAAGGGTATGGATCAAGAAACCTCGCCGCCAACCGTTTGGCTCGGTATGAACCATTTTCCCAATGCATTCTTTCCATGCTTTCACTTGGTCCGCATTGCCACCATGCAATGAGTGGATAATCCTCTGTATGTCTAAATCAAATTGTGCTTCTGCCCGCTTTCTGAAAAATAGTCTGTCCTCTACTAGATTTATGCCTGCTGGAATAGCATCGAAGGTAGAGTTTTGGTCGGGGTATTGGGCATAATAAGCCGTCTCATATGCAGCCTGGTCTGACATTCCGTTTTGCATGGCCATGACGTAGGTTGCATAAAAGTGAATATCTAATTGGTATTTACCGAGCAGATCCACCAAGTTCACAGGCGAATTTCCGACAAATCCATAAACATCAGCCCCGCCTCCTTCTTCACTTGGATCTCGGTTCAACCAGTGGCCGGCTTGCGGGTTGTAGAACGCTTGGGCTTGATTAGGCAAAAGTGAAAACAGGCAGACTGCCAAAACCAGAATTGTGTATTGCTTTGTTTTCATAGTCCACCAAAGCGAGGCGCGGCCAAGCTTGTTTTTTGCAACTTTTGATAAAGCTAATCAATTGCCCCTCAAAGCGTCCAATACGGTTGGATCTTTGACAGTGAATAATATTTGTTTTGAGCCAAGCGGAGATGAAATCGCCGGGGCAGCTATCACTTTATTATGGCACACAATTATTAGACGCTTTCCAAAACTGTCTTCGGTGAGGTCTTTCAGCTTTGAAGCATCTTGATCACTAACGACGAGGATTACTGACTGCTCGCCAGGACGCCCGCTACCGCTATCTCCAGCAAAGACTTTTGCTTTGAAAGTTAAATCTGGAGACATTTTCAGTCTGCTGGCATCTGCACTACCTTGTGATTCGACAATACTCACTATGTTTGTGACACTATTATCTGCCGCCAAATATATTGAAAAGGGTTGTTCATCAAATGTTCCTTGAGATTCACCTCCTTGAACGGTCGCACCTGTCATGCCAGTAACTGGAGACCACCTGACAACGCGCCCTTCCTTTATATCAATACCGAACCCTATCATGTGGGGATCACTTTTTTGGCTATCTTCAAAAGAAAACATATAGGTAAGGAGAATCCAGTTTCCCATAATGTTCACGGCTGAAGCCGATCCAAACTTGTTCGTTACGTCTGCTGTGGTCATTCCAGGAAGGATTAGCCTGTTCAACTCGGCCTCACTGTAAACTTTCACGGTTTGAGGTTTGTCTGTCACCGTCTGTGACTCACTTGATCTGCGTTGGCAGCCTAATGTGGCAGCAAGCGCGATCAAGACGCAGAGAAGTAATGGTTTCATGTTCATAATATTCGTCATTCTATTTAGTGCATATATCCCTAAAATAAGGATCTGGCGTTTGATCTTCTATTGGTATTCGGTCATGCAGATTAGGATTCCCGTTTATATGGTGGATTAGCCAGTTAACCTCATTAAACTCGGATTTACGATAATCAGGTTTCCAAGCTGGACCGGACACCGAAGCTAGGTCAGCTTTAGCGGCGAAGCATGGCTTGTTAAAATACTGAGAAGAATTGTAAACAATTCGTTTGGATGGATTCTCGCCGAATTTTCCAGTAAGCAGGTATAGTTTTATCATACAGCAACCACAACAACTATTATTCTTCTTCGCTTGAGCTATGCAATCATCAATACCTTCTTTGATGTATTGATTTCGCTCTGCTTCTAACAATGCTGGGAGAAGCAGTTTGCCCGCCATCTCGATAGCACCAGCTGCGGCGCCTGCAGTGGTATCGCCCTTCTTTGAACCCACGGATTGATTATTTGGCACACCTATCCCGATAGGTGGGGCTGGCGGTGGAACTTGAATTATTTGCGTGGGAGGCAATTGAAAAGTCATAGGTAGGACAGAATTAAAGCCGGGAGTGATGGGGCTTGAACCGTCAAAAAGTCCTAGCACATCAATCCTGTCATTTGGATCTGAATAGACAAAAGAGTAAATATTCACACCTCCTCGTTCTCCGACAGGATCCCGGCTCAACCACCTTCCCGGATTCGGATTGTAAAACCGATAGCCGTAGTAATTTTGCCCCGAATCGTCATCCTGATACTTGGTTGAGAACCGGATTGGATTCGGCTTTGCCATCGGGCCGGTAGCGCGGATGATTTGGCCAAATGGATCATATTCATACTGTGCAACCGTGGTTCCATCCGCCGCGTTCACCAGCGCCGCTACATTGCCATTGCCATCAAAGGCTACAAAACAGTTCGTCGCCGCAGTTCCATAATATGTTTCCGACAGCAAGCCGCCCACACCACCCGCACCCTGCAACGAACCGCTCAAATCCATGCCCCAAATATAACTCCGAATCAGCGCGCCATTCGCAGCAGTCTCGGCAATCAAATTCCAACCGTCATAAACAAACCGGTTGGTGGACACCGCGACGTAGCTTGTCCCATTGTTCGTCGAGACAATCTTCTGGATTCTCCGCCCTTGAAAGTCATACGCAAAATCCAGCTTCACCTTGGAGGCCGTCGGCGCACTGCTCAAGCTCGTCAGATTAACCAGCCGATTCTCCGCGTCCCATGTGTAGGTAAACCGGCCATCATTCGTGGTGTTGCCATCCGCATCGTAGCCAAACGTCTCCGGCGTTTGCGCGAGATACACATTGCCCAGGTTCGTCGCCACGATGTCCGCATTCGTCCCGTTGTTCAGCACGGCCAAGTTCGTGAGAGTGAGATACAGCGCCGCCGAGGTGTTGGTGGCCGACACTTCATCCCAGAAGTAACTTCCCTGTCGGATTGCGCGCTGGAGATTGACGGTCACGGTGGCGTTCGCATTGGCCGAACCCAGCACCGTGGCGTAGCCCGGCACATCCCGGCTCGTGTATTGGTTCAGGGAGTTCGCGTAATAATTGGCCGTGCGCAGATTCAATCCGCTGCCGTCGCCGCCCGCCGCCGTGCTCTTGCGATTGCCAATGTCATCAAAGTTGTAGGTGAACTGCTGCCCCGCCACCGGCGTCCCGTCCCCCCAATACTTTTTGCCAGAGATGACCTGACCGAGCGCGTCGTATTGATACACCCAATGGCTGTTGTCCACATTCGTCGCCAGCGTGCGCTGGTTGGCGGAGTTGTAATTGTAATTGAATGAGGCGACCGGCGAAACGCCCGCACCCGTTTGAATCACCGTCAAGCGGTTCAAGAAATCGTATGTCTTGCTGGTCGTCATCACGGTCTGGCCATTGCGCTGGAACGTAATGTTGCCCACCAGCGGCGAATTGGCAAGATAACCGTAGCTGGCGCTGTTCGTGCCATCGCCCACGCTCGCCAACCGCGAAGCCGCGTCGTAGCCGTAGGTGGTTGAGAACTGATTGTTGAAATAAAGCTTGGTGCGTCGCAGCAAAGTGTCATAGCCATTTGTCACGCTCAAGCCGTTCAACGGCCCGCCGGTATAGGCTTCCGTCAACGGTTCGCCAAGATCATTGTAGGTCCAGTTGCAAACCGTTGCGCCATTGGTCACGGTGATCTGCCGTCCCAAGCGGTCAAATGCGTAGGTGATTCCCGGCGTGGAATCGGAATAGCTCACACCGCTCAAATCGCCGGCGGCGGTGTATGAATAAGTCGTGTTTGTCCCGCGCGCCCAAGTGCGCGTGCTCAAGCGGCCAGCAGCGGTGTAGCTGTATTTTGGCCCTTTGCCATCGGCATAGACCTTGTTTGTCAGGAACCCGCGATAGCCGTCGTAATTCCAAGTCGTCACCGCCGCGCCACCGCTCGTGGCAAAGTTTGTCCACGTCGTCATCGTCTGCATCCTGCCCGCGTAATCGTAGGTGTAGCCCACCGGATACGTCCGCGAACCATACGTCTTTTGGAGCAGGCTGTTCGTGTAATACACATTCGTCACGCTCGTGTTGTCCGGCAGGATGGTTTTAATAACGCGACCCAGGCTGTCAAGAATATTTGTAGTCAACTGCCCGCTTTGCACACCATCCGGCGATGGCGTCAAGGCAGCGGTGACCTGATCGTTGTTGTTGAAATAAGAAACCATGGAGCCGTTGCGTGCATCCGTTGCGGTGTTCTGCCGTCCCTGCGCGTCATAGCCAAAAGTGGTGGCACTGATTTGTGAACCCTTGGCATCGCTCCGCACCATGGACATCAACTGCCCATACACGCTCGTGCTGACACTGGAAAAACCGTCGGGCGCAATACTGGTGACGGTGGTGATGCCGCTGCTCGGAACGTAGGCCGTCTGCGAATAATTGGTCAGCCCCACCCCGCTATTGTAGGCGATGCTCCAGTTCTGCAAGCCGTCCACGGAAGTCTCCGTCATCGCGACCAGATTGGAAGAGGTGCTGTTGTTCACTTTCCAAACATACATCCGCGTCCGGTTCAGATACAAATTATAGCTGTTGCTCACCACGTCACTGATGGTTCCAGTGATGCGGTCTGAACCGCCAAAATCAATCACGCCGTTCGTGTTCAGGTCCACGGCGGTAAAAGCCACCTGGCCCTTAGCATTGTATTGATAGAGCGTGGTGACGCCATCAGGATCAACTTGCTGCGCAAGCTGGCCGTAACTGTTGTATATGGACTGACTGGCCGGTGTGCCGGCGGCGCTGGAATAAACCGTCTTGTAGGCGCGTCCCAGCATGTCCGTGTAGGTCTTTGTCCACTCGGAGGTGGCGGCTCCGCCCGCCGTCAGCCTGACTTCCTGCCGGCAAAGCCTTTGGACGCCCCCGTCAGACTCGACGTCATAAACGTAACTGACTGGCAAAACCGCCGTGCCGGTCACTTTCACCAGCGAGCCGTCCATGGCATAGGTCTCGGTGCGCGTGCTCAAATCAGGATACGTTGTGACCTTGATGAGCTGCCCGCTGCCGTCAAAATAATTGGTGTAGGTCGTGACGTTGCCCAAACCATCGGTGGAACTGGTCAGCACGCCGCCATCGCTGTAGGTCGAAAGATTGTTGGTTATCGCCGAGCCGTCCGTGCCGTAGCGCACCGCGCCCAGAGTGTCGCCATTCGCATTAAGGATGTTCGACACCGTGATGCCGTTTTGCACGGTCATGATCCGGCGTTTGAGCGCATCATAGCCGTAGCTTGTCACCGTGCCATCCGGAGCCGTGCTGGATTCTAGGCTGCAACAGTCAAAGCTCTGCTGGGTGGAAGACCGGTTCAAATAAACGGTGTTAGTCAGATGGTGCAGGCTGTCGTAATAATACTTTTCCTGCTCTACGATCACCTGGGAAGCGATGTCCGTGACCCGGTGCAGCACGTGGTCCTGCGTTGCATCCGTCCAGGTTTCATCCATGGTTCCATCCACCACGTTGTTAAAAGAGTAGTCAGGCGCGCCCGTCCAGACGGCGGTATAATCAAAGGAGGCATCCGTCCCCGGCAGCGGACAGGTGGCTCCCTTCACATAACTGAACACCTGGATGGTCCCGTCCGGCCGGATGATTTCCCAGGGTTTGCCCAGATTTTGCACATCGGTATATGTGTAGTTGACGGTGACCAGATTGCTGGGGTCGTTCCAACTGGCCCCGGGATTGACGCATTGAATGTCATCTTCCTCACCGGTTTTTAGAACTGTATAGCTCCGGCTGACTTCGTTACCGAGGACATAGTCAATGACCAGCCGCGGAATGCCGGGTCCCAGCGTCGAATCATCGCCCGAACCCGCCACGACACTGTTGGTGTAGGTGCTGGACGTGTAACGGCACAACGCCGAGTTGGTGGTCGGGGACGAATTCAAAAACGGGCTGTAATGCCCGGTCTGACGATCCAGCGAATCATAAGAATAAATGTCCCAGGAACCATCGCTGTTGTTGGCCTGTTGCACCATGCCGTCGGGGGTGTAGGCGTAGATGTTGGTCAATGCCAGCGAACCCGACCCGATCGTCTTTTGCAGCAACCGGGCACCGTAGGAATAATTTTGCCAGAGTTCGCTGCTCTGGTGGTCAATGCCGCCTAGGCTGTTCTGGATGACCCGCAACTTGGTGTAGGTTGTTCCGTTGGTGGTTGTCGTCAACGTTTCGTTCCGGATGCCATTTCCGGTCGTCATAGACCAGCCATTTGTTTCCCAGTAATAATCGGCAGGTGAACCGGAACTATCCATGACCTGCAGGTGATTGGTGTTGCCACCAACCAGGCTTACAAAAACACTTCTAAACGGGGTATTGGTGAAATAGTAAAGCCCGTTCGTCGCTGAAAACCCAAGAATATCGCCGGCATGGTAAAAATTCACCAGATAGCTTGATGGAGTATTCGTGGTGATATCGACAAGACGATCAAGCGAATAGACCTGACGCAACCAGCCTTGGGAATTGGTGATGACCTGCAAATCCGGGCGGATAAAATTACACTGGATGGATTGAGGGGTCCCCAGCGCAAGGCTGGGCGAGTCGGCCTTGATCTCCAAAAACGCGCTGTTCGCCCCCTGTCTTGAGGATCCAAGACTGAACTTGACGTCCACGCTGTTGACCCCGGTCCAAACATCGCAGGTTGAATCGCCAGCCTGGCAACTCGTGCATTGGCCGTTCATCAGATCAAACCAGAAATTGGTCACCAAACAGGGATTGGGATCGGCGGTTATGGCATCAATTTCAACCGTCCCCTCATTTGTGCCTGCCGTAAAAATGGCGCCATTGGCAATATTTGTTAAAGTGCAACCAGGTAGCGGGGTGCCGGCAAATGCAAAAGTCACCGGATAGCTGGTGTTTTGCACAGTTGCAAATGCTTTTGAAGTGCCATCATCTGCAATTGGATAGTGATTCCGTTTAGGGGTCTTGCAAACCGCAATGCCAGTTTGATTGACCACATTCCACGCTGCAGCAGGCTCGGCGTTCGTGTTTGGATCAAGATAAAAGCTGGCCGAATACGAGCTGCTTAAGGGTTTCAGGGTTAAATAATAGCCGTCCCGCCAATTGGGATAGGTGTTGTTCTTTTTACCGTTGACATACAAGTCATAACATTCAGGCGGCCAAACAAACAGCATCGCATCACAGACGCTGCCAGAAGCGCAGGACACCACGCTGTTATAGGCTGTATCCGGTTTGAAATCCAATGTGGTGGATAAAGGCAACCGAATTGGGTTGCCAAGCGGAATTCCACATTCCCATTGGAAATTGCCGCTCGTTGAAAATCCTCCAACATTCCAATAGCACATATCAGGACTATTATCGGTTGCTATCAAAAGTTCAATGAAGGTCGGGACGGCAAAGACCCGTGTGCTGAGAATTAGCAGGATAAACCCGATCCACACTTGCCGGCGAAAGATAAATCCACCGCCAAAATGTGACAGCCGGCCAAATTTATCGCTTTGATCCTGTGCGTCCGAACGGGCGGGGTGATTTTGTCGCTTCATAAATTTTGTTGTCATGGGCAAGAAATTGCGGGTTAATGCAGCGGCGTGTAGATCAGGAGGTTGACCACCCCGTTGGTGTCGGGAACAGCGCCGTTTACTAAAGGATTGCGCCCTTCCAAATATTCAATGTAGTCGCTGACCCCGTCACCGTCCCGATCGGTGGTGGCGGGATTGGTATCGACGATGGCGCTGATTGTTCCCGAAGTGAATACCAGCCCCCCCGAATCGGTTGCCTTCGCGGTCAGCGCATAGACGCCGGAAGCGACATTGGTCCAGACCAGGCTGAATGGCAGATTGGTCACGCTCCCCAAGCTGTTGGTTCCCTGAAAAAACTGCACCTGGCTGACGGACTGGTTGTCGGTCACCGTCGCACCTATGGAAATGCTCGCTGGAGACGTTAAAACGGCATTGTTAACCGGATTTGTTATGAAAATTCCGGCAACGGCAATGTTCACGACCGATGAAGTGGCAATGATTCCGTTGTTGTCAGTGGCGCAGGCGGTCAAAGCATAAAGTCCGGACGGCGCATTGCTCCAAATCAAGCTGTAGGGCAAACTTGTGACCGTCCCCAAAATGTTGGTTCCGGCATAAAACTGGACGCTTGTCACCGTCCCATTGGTATCAGCGACACTGGCACCGAGATTGATATTGGTCCCGGGTGCGAACCGGACACCATTGGCCGGGTTGGTCAGCGTCACGCTGGGAGGAATATCAATCACGACGTTGACCACGCCGGAAGTCAAGGCCATGCCATTGGCATCCTGTGCCACGGCTGTCAATGCATAGTTGCCACTGGCTGAATTGCTCCAAATCAAACTGTAAGGCGTGGTTGTCAGCACCCCGAAAACATTTGTGCCTTGGTAAAACTTGACCTGACTGATTGCGGCAGCATCAGCCACCATGGCGGCAACGGGGATGGCCGCTGGAGCCAAGAAAACTGCATGGTTGGTTGGACTGGTTATGATAATGCCATCGACGGTGATATTCACCACCGAAGAAGTAAACATCAGGCCGCTGTTATCCGTGGCAATGGCAGTTAACGCATAGCCGCCCAGGGGCGCATTGCTCAAAACCAGACTATACGGCGCGTTGGTTGCAACGCCCAAGCTGGCCGAGCCGGCAAAGAATTGAACCTGGCTGATGCCGGCATTGTCGCTGGCGGTGGCGCTGATGGTGACATTGGCCGGCCCCGCCAAGAGCGAATTATTGGCCGGCCCAGTGATGGAGACAACCGGCATCCCCAGCCCATATTTGCCGTTGAGGTAGCTGTTGACGGCCGCCCGTTCCCCATACGTCAACCCCCGGTTGAAGGCCAATACTTCCGCTATTTGACCGGCGAAATAGCTGTTGGCCTCATACAGAAACAGGGCGTTAGGGTCATCCACCTGGTAGATTGACTGGCCCAGATACATTCCTTCCGTAAAACTAACCGTGTTGAAACCGGTTTCACTGGTTTGATACAGCAGGGTGCCATTGATCCATGCCGCCCAGTTATCCTGCTGTGAAGACACTTCATACACATGATATTGGGTCAGCGGCTGCGCCGGAACCCCCAAAGATTGTGCTGTTGTGCTGCCAAAATCGTCGGCGATGCTGCCGTCCGTATTGGGATAAGTTTTTTCATCCACTGAGTCACCCCCAAATTCCCACAACGATTGAAAGCTGCCGGGATAATTAGTGGTCACCTTCAACACCACAAACGCCTCGGCAGCGCCCGCACCATTCAGAAAAGATGGCAGGTTCAAAAAGCTGTTGGTTCCGTTAAAACAAACCGCTGGGCGATTGCCAATGGCTCCCGGCACCCAAGCCGGCTCATCCTGGAACTTCATTTGCACGGCATGATTGTTATTGCCGCTTTCATCCTGCCACAGGTTGACCGGCGTGTTGATGCCGCCCTGCAACAATCCGGCGTCCGCCTTCAACCACAAGGCCAGCGAGCCGAACGGCAGGCTTGATCCCGTGGCCGGCGTGGTGGCCTGCGCCACGGCAGAATACCTTGTCCATTGCGACACATTGATTGCCCGCACCCGGTAGTAATACATTGTTCCCGAAACCACGTTTGTGTCCACATAAGAAGTTCCGACATTCACCTGAGCCACCACTTGGTATGTCAGACTTCCGGCCGTCAGCCGCTCAATGCTGACAAGGGTTGCGCCCCCATTCAGTGTCTCGTCCCAGGTCAAGGCGACCTGCGTGGGTGAAATTGCCGTCGCCACCAAGTTTGAGGGCGTGGCTGGCACCGCCGGCACCAGGTCATATTTCCCGTTGAGATAGGCATTGACCACCAGCCGCTCATTCGCCGTCAACCCCCGGTTAAAAACCAAAACTTCCGCA
>Ga0302200_10005167_pt1 | contig 10280 bp, 11 predicted proteins | sample II_Bog_N3_1_FD_194585 | JGI IMG/M metagenome (GOLD analysis project Ga0302200, IMG submission 194585) | Peat permafrost microbial communities from Stordalen Mire near Abisko, Sweden - II_Bog_N3_1 | ecosystem: Environmental > Terrestrial > Soil > Wetlands > Peat | place: Sweden: Abisko... | reverse complement strand
GTGGCCCGCCGTCGAGTTCAAAGAGAAGCGCGGCATCACGCTGGCGGAACATCTGGCCATCGTCGCCCGCGAGAACAATCCCGAACGCAAGGCGTTCTATAAACTGGCGTGGCATTTGGGCGCATCGCAATCCGATCTGGCTGGCTTGAACGCCGAGGACGTTGATTGGGAACACCACGTCATCAGCTATGCGCGCCAGAAGACCGGCTCGATTGCCATCATGCGCATGGATGGAGACATGGAGGAAGTCTTGCGCGACCTGCCGGGCAATGGGCCGCTGTTTCCATATCTGCGAAGCGTCCGTTCGGGCGACCGTGCCACGGAGTTCAAACAACGCTGCGATGGACTTGGCATCAAAGGCGTTTCGTTGCACAGCTACCGCTACGCTTGGGCGGAACGGGCGAAGACGGCGGGCTATCCCGAACGGTATGCCCAGGTGAATCTTGGGCACAACAGCCGGGCCATGACGCGGGCATATTCCCGCAAGGCTCCGGTGGAAATGCCGTCGTTGAGCGAATACGAGCGGCAACAGAAGGCCATTATTGGAACCCACAACCCCGAACCAGCGGCGCAAAACGTCGCGGCATAAGGAGGACATCATGCAACCTTGGCAAGTAAAAGCACTCGAACTGGAAGCGTCGGCATTGAATCATCTTGATGGCTTCATTCACGAACACGCCCTCGGATTCTACATTGGAGCCATCTATCTTTTGCTGGTTCTTTTGGCGTGGGTATTGAACGGCGCATTGCGGCGAAAGGGGGGAAAACCCATGTCCCACGTCCGGCCAGCGATTTTCATTCAATTGCCGGGAACGCCACCACCACCACCGTTTGCCCCGCCGTTGTGGGAACCGCCGGACTATTATGACCACGACGATTACCCTTTGGACTGACCGCCGTTCACGGCCTGTAACCGCGCGACTGTTTTTTGGGGACTTCCGGGAAAATCAGGTGCGGCTTGATTTTTGGCTCCGTGGTTTCAGCCATGTGGCTTTGTGCCGGTGTCTGGACGGGTTGCTGGCGCGGTTCAGTGGATTCAACCGTCTGCTTGATCGTTTCAGTTTGCGCTTGCGCCTGACTTTGGTTTTGCCGCTGGCGCAACTCGCGGAATTCTCTGGCGCGTTTGCTGTTGGTCATGGTGAGCGCCATTCGCGTTCCCCAACGCTGTTCAATCAGGCGGAAGAACGAATCATGTTTCCGGTAATGTGCTGTTAGCGCATCCACCACCGAGGGACGATCCCCGCTGCGCGTGATGTTCTCCCGCAACTGCTCCTTGTCCGTGGTGAAAATATGAATCCCCTTTTTGCCGCGCGAAATGGTGACATACCATTGCTGTTGATTCGTCGCGGCCTTCGCCGCCGAATCCGAGAACAAAACATGATCCACCGACTTGCCTTGTGACGCATAGGACGTAATGGCGTAGCCCCGGACGAACTGCCGAAAGTTTTTGCCCAAGACCCGGCCATCCGCGAGCGCAATGCGGCCGTCCGGCTCGACGGCCTCGACCGTGACCAGTTCGCCATTGACCAGCTTGCGTTTTTCCACGCTGCGGCCATTGGCCTTGAGTTGCAGCTTGTCGCCAGCGGCCAAAGCCAGTTCCTTGCACTGGCAGGCCGTCAGCTTGTCCAGTTGCTTGAAGGCAATGGGGACGATGCGCGTGTCTGTTTCCACCAGCAAATGCGTGTCCGTAATCATTTTCAACCGCGCCGATTCACCGGCCTTGAACCCGCGCACGTCCCGATTGAACACCAGCACGGTGTTGGCATCATAAGAGCGGACATCGCGCTTTTGCGCGTCCGTCAAATCCACCGGCTGAAAAGCCGCGACCGTGGTTTCCGCTTCACTAATCAATTTGTCCCGTTTGAGCGCGGCGCGAATCGCATCATTGACCTGGTGAATCTCATTCCAGCTTTGCGAGACGACCACGGTGGATTGATGATCTTTCACCAGTTCCAGATAACGCGCCGTCAGCTTTTCATGCTTGTCGGCCAGTGTGCAGGACTCAATCGCTTTCAATTTGTCCAGCCGTTCAAACGATTCGGTGAACATGCCGTCACGCGCTGCCTCGACCGCCTGCCGGTATTCCCGGATATGCTTCCGCTCCTCAATGGATTTCGCCAGCGCGGGATTCTGGCGGCGAATGTTGGTCAATTCCACTGGCCGGATGTCCGAATGTTTTTCAATCGCCCGCAGTGCGTCGCCCGCCTCGACCGCTCCATGCTGGCGGGTGTCCCCCGACAAAATCAGCCGCGCATTGCGTTCAGAAACCAGCCGGAGCAGTTCCAACATCGGCTTGCCCCCAATCTGTCCGGCCTCATCCACAATGATCACCGTTCCCGCTTGGAGTTCCTTCTTTTGCAGGAAGCTGGCGACCGTCAGCGGCGACGGGAAACCGTCCCGCTCCATGTCCAGCACTTGCTGGCGTTGCGGCGCGAGGACAACCACACCGCGTCCGCCGTCGCGGATTTGCCCGACCAGCTCGCGCAGCACGAAACTTTTGCCCGTGCCCGCCCCGCCGCGAAAGACCGAAACCCGGTTGCGATTGGAAACCAGTTTGCTCAATGCTTCGCGCTGCTCCTCATCCAATGTGGGATTGAACGGCTTTGGTTGCCAGACCAGCGGATAACATTCGCCTACGCCCTCTCTGGCCGTCTGGACAATTTCCATTTCGCGTTCGAGATGTTCGCGCGTGGACACCTTGCCGGGATGCTCGTCAAAATGCAGGTAGCCGCGCTTTTGCGTGACGGCCTGAATGTCCGCCAGTGAAATGTCCTGCCCTCGGGCGCGCTCCAGCGCGTGCCGCCACAGTTCATGCTCATGGACGATGGAACGGCGTTCAAACAAATGCTGCTCCGCCCATGTGACCGCCTGCTCGCAAATCTTCTCGCTGGCGACGGGCGCAACGGACGGCTTCGCCGTCAGCCCGTCCAGTGAAGCCTTTTCACCCACCGTCATTTGACCATCCCACAGCGTTTGCAGTTTTTCCAAACCGATGTCCCGGATTTTCCGTGGCCGGTCCTTGTGCGCGATGTTTTCCCGAATCGCGGCCAAGTTGTCGCCCGCCTTTTCCGGTTCACGCGCCAGCAATTCCTTGGTTTTCCGGTCAATCTCCCGGTGCCGCTTGGAAAACTTGTCAATCAGTTCCGGCGTGACGCCCTTGATTTCAAAATCGCCGCGCGGTTTGTTTTCAATCTGATAACCGCACTTCACCAGTTCGCGCGTCAGTTCATGGTAATAAACATTCTCGACAAATTTTTGCGCGGCGAACATTTCATGGTTTTGCAACGCCTTCCATTGTTTTTCCACCGCATCAAACGTGGCGTTGAACACGATGCAATGCGAATGCAGATGCGGGTCTAACGCGCGGGAGGTGTCATGCCGGAACATCGCGGCCACGAGGTTGCCCGTAGGCCGGTCCGTGCATTCATCGTTTTTTCGCACCCGCGTTGCCGCGAAGGTTTGCAACTGGTGCATCGCCACGGCCACGGCCTGCTCATGCGCCTCGACAATCCGGGCATCGTTGCCGACCAGCGCGGCAATGGAAACTGATTTGGGCGGGGAGAAAGTGAAGTCGTAAAATACCCGGCGATTGGCCGCTTGCCGTTCCTCGCCGTCCAGTCCCTTTTCAATCCGGGTGGTTTTTTGCCGGAGCGTCAGCCGTTCGCCGGTTTGCGGATGGAGATTGTCGCAGAGCCGGACAAACTCATCGGTGGTCACGCCGGACAAGCCCAAATCTGCCGCGCCCTTGCCGATCCATTGGCCGGGGACAGTCTGCCCTTCGGCATAATAATCGCCGACCGCCAGGTGTTCCTTGAAATACTTTTTGGCGTCAACCGGGTTGTATTGGGCTTTCGGTGCAAGCATGGCCGACAGCGTAAATCAAAACGGATTGCCCGCGTTAGCGGGTAGTGGGCGAGTTGGTTGCGGTTAAGCCGAATAGTTTCATTTCCTCATTGGCCGGGCATGACCATTCTGCTTTTTGGTTTTGCGGAGGTTTTTCTTCTGCCAATGCTGGCTCAAGGCCGCCGTTGCCAATGACAGCCATTCCTCATCGTCCAACCGTTCCAGAACCCTTGCCCGCGCATAGTATTTATCGCTGTTGGGCATCGGATCGCCCAACGGCTTGAGGAATCCACGCGCGGCCAGCACCGGGATGTCATGCGGCTTGAAACCGAGATAGGCGGCGGTTTGCGCCGTATTCAAACGCGCGGGTGGCCGGTTCAGATTCAAGATCGCCTTGAGTTCGTTGTTGAGCACATAAACGGCACTGGCTCGCTTATCGGCGTCGTCTCTGCTTTTATTCGGCTTGGCGCGAATTTCTTTTTCCATCCGGCCAGCGAGGTTGTTTGGCGCTTCATTGCTCATACGTCACCTATGGTTTATTTATGTTTGCAGCGGACATTCTAGCGGAAATTCCGGCTCCGCTTGTGCAGCCCATTGCACAACTCGAATTTTTCCAACGGCTCCCACTTTGGCAGAATTTTGCGGCGACCCAGTGCGGAAAACACACAGGATGAAACCCTCGCTTTTGCCATAGTGATTTTTCGGGCTGTCATTTTTCATGGCCGTCATTTTCAACAATCTGGCGGCGCAATGTATTTTCCGACTGACATTCCGGCAAAACTTCCGGCTCCGTTTGGCGGAATTTGGCCGCGCCCGGTTCCAGCCTCTCCCCAAAAACCATCGGCCAGACTGCCGCCATTTTTCGGATTTATTTTTCATGCGTCATCTCCGATTCATTCAAGTTTTCGGCTGACATTTTCGCGGAACAACAGGCTCCGCTCCTGCAAGCTTTGCAAAGACGAACGTCACCACTGACAGCATTTTCTCAAATTGCCGAAGCAGCGTTGTTCGTTTTCCGAACAACGTGAAAAAACTTTTTTGACCTGGATTCCCGGCAGAATTCAACCACCGCTTGCCCCATCCTTTCCCGTAACCCATCGGCAAGCCTGCCTGAATTTTTGAATTCAGAATCGCTCTGAAATGCAATCCACAATATGCGGCAACGGCGTTTAGACTGTCCGGCTTTCCTGCGGCTCTCGGAAACCGGACAGACTAAACGCCGTCTCATTCAAACCTATCCGGTGACGCACTCAATGGCCGTTTCAAAAACCGCGCTCCTCTGCTCATCCGTTTCGTTTCGCTCCGGTTTCCGAAACGTCCATTCAGTGCTGACGGTAATCAATGCCGGTTGCAGGTTGAATTTTCATCACCAATTCCCGTTCAGAAATCACCATCGGTTTGAAACGTGTGCCGGTTCAATCCTTCCAAACGTGATTCAAAAACCATCAGTTCAGTTGCATCCGACCGAAATTCATCATGGCGTAATCCATTTGCTACATTGTGATTCAACGCTAATCGCCCGGTATTTAATCAATTGTTTAGCTTCCTATTCGTCAGCTTAAAAGGTGGACGCCCTACCCCTACGAAAAATCGTAGGTTCTCGGCTATGCGCCGTGTGAAATGAAAAATTGCGTTGAAAAGCGTTGATGAATTCAACGCGATTCAACACATTTCAACGTCACGGTTCAACACCGTTCAACAGGTTTCAACGCGGCGATTCAACGCCTTTCAACAGGTAAAAACGCTATCGCGTTTAACTCGCCCACTTTCCCGCTTAACTCCCCCACTACTCGCTAACGCAATCTGCATTCGCTGGCCTAAACTGGTGGCGAATGGATTCGGAAACCAAAAATAAACGGCGTGGCGGCGGACGCGCTTATCGCAGCCGCCTTGAGTCGTTCACGGAATTCATCCGCGAGCAGCGCCGCCAGCGCCGGACGTGGCAGGAAATCGCCGCCCGGCTTCGCACCGAAAAGGATTGCGTCATCACGTTTCAGGGTTTGCACCAGTTTTACCGGCGCTACCTGAAACGTCAGGCGCGGTCACATTGGGAAAGCGAAGCGGCAATGGCGCAGCCGGCCACGGTGAAACCGTCTGCATCGGCACCGACGCCGGCGCAGGCAGCAAAGAAAACAACGAACAAATATCAGTTCAACCTCGAAATATGAAAACAAACAAACATCGCCTGATTCTGCCCATGCAGGCCAAAGGAAACATGGGCAAAAGCATCGAAGCCGCCGCCCGCGCGTGCTGGCTTAACCAACGTGGCATCCCGTGGCAGGGATTTGATCTGGACGGCGACAACCGCACCTTGTCCCGATTGTTCCCCGGCCAAGTGAAGCTGACACCCTTGAGCGGACAGGCCGAAGACCTGGACGAACTCATTTTGATTCTGCGAAAGACAACTGCCCAACCCGTCACCCTGATTGACCCACGGGCGCATCTGGACGCGCAACTGATGAAGGCGCTTGCCGCCACGCATTTCTTTGAAATCGCCAGCGCACAGAACATCGGCATCACGCTCATGGTATTTCCCTTTGATGATCTGGACGTGATGACCAACCTTGCTGCCGTCTGCCAGTTCTGTGGCAGACAGGTGGATTATGTCATCGTCCGCAACCCGGCGCGGGCGTCCAAGAACCGGATGTTTGACAACAGCCCGCTGGAAAAGGAACTGCTCGATTGCGGCGCAGTCACCATTACCGTGCCGGTGCTGTCGGAATTTGTGAAACTCCGGTTGGCAAAACTTGAAGCCGAGCAGCAGCGCGGCATCCCGTTCAATGAAGCCATCGGCAACGACTCGCTCGGCCTCGACATCATGGCGCGGGGCGTGTTGCAGGACTGGCTCGCGACCATGTTCAATCAATACGACCAGATTGCCGCCAAGCTGTTGCCCGCCGTTGAAGCGGCCACCATCAAACCCAAAACCGCGCCGCCCATCGGCGAACCGCTGACTGCCAAGCGCGGTGCGAAAGTGAATCTCACGAATTGAAAGGAGACGTTATGCCCGAATCCGATTTATTTGAAGAAATGCTCGCCGCCTATCCCGCTGAAAAGCGGGAGCTGGCGCGGGCAGTTTATTATCGCTTCGCTGACGGCGACAGCACGCAGTTTTTCAGCCAGCTTTTTCTCGTGCTGGACGTGTATGCCCATTATGCCGAGCGCATCCCCGCCCGGATGATTTCGGCCAACGCCGATTCGCTGGCGACCCTTCAGGAACTGCGCGAAGAAATTAGCTCACTCGCCAAAACGATTGAAACCCGCGATGCCAACATCACGGATCACGCCGAAAAGACCGACGAGCTTTGCCGTGCAACCCAGGAAAAATGCAATGAGACCATTGCGGCCATTGAATTGACCGTGAAAAATCTTGGCGCACAGGTGGACACCAAGGCCATCGTGCAGGGCGTTCAAAACTCGATTCAATCCGGCATCAACCAGAAAATCATCGCGCCATTCGTGCAGCACACCAACGATCTGGCTTGGAAAGTCATGCCAACGCTGGAGAAAATTCAGGCTGCCGCCGACGAAGCCAAGTCCGAATGGTCAAAACGGATTTGGAAAACCGCTTGGACAACCAGTCTGTTTTGGAGCATTGGGGCGGCCATCCTCATTGCCTGCCTGATTTGCTTGGAGCTTACTGCCCGCTACGACCGCAAAATGGCCATCCAAATTGATGACATGGCGCAGGTCATGCAATTCAATCAGGCGGCGTTTCACACGCTGGCGGTTGCCAAAATTCCCATCAAAGTGTTGCCGACGCAAAATGACAGCTTTGTCAGTCCACCGGGATTTGTGCTGGTGATTGAAGGCGCTTATGCGGCTGATATGCGCCAGGTCAACGGACAAAACAACGGCTGTATTTTCTTTCGCAGCAGCGTCTCCCAAAAACAAATCCGGCACTTGCTGCCAGACGGCGATAATCAGGCGCAAGCCACCAACGACCCGGCAAAATAGTTTGTCGCATCTTTTTCCCACGCGAACCCAACGCTTCTGAAAACATTCTTGTTTTCAGGAGCGCAGCCGCGCCAGCCAAATGCGCGCAGGGAAAATATTTTTCCGGGGAGAAATCGGGACCAAAAAAATCATCGCCTACGAGCGGTGGAGCTTACGGCGGGGAAACTTGGTGGACACTTTCAGGCGCAACGCCGGATCGAGTTTTTTCAAATCCAGTTTGGCGGGAAATAAATCCATGACCTCGACGCCGAGAACTTTGGCCAAAAACAGCAATTCGCAATCCGGCACCCGGCGGAATTGCGATTCCAGCTTGGCCAGCGATTCGCGGCTGACATCCCAGCCCTCGACTTGCAGCTTGGCCGCCAGTGCTTCCTGCGTGCAATGTTTCTTGATGCGAAATCGCCGCACCTGGGGGCCGACGAGATTGAGCGGAGCAGTCATCCAGATTAAAGGCTAGGTCAGTGCCGGAAACTTCTGTTCTTTTAAGAGAACAGTGTTGACTTCGATTTGGAAACTGATAACAAATCTTCACGACACGGGTTTATGACAGCTAAAGCAAAAATTCTGGTGGTGGACGACCAAATGGCCGTGGCTGCAATGATAAGATTTCTGCTGGCACGAGCCGGTTGCGAAACGCAAGGAGCTTTGAGTGCCGAGAAAGCCCTGCGACTGGCTCAAACGGAAGTGTTCGATTTAATCACCCTTGACCTTGAAATGCCCGACGGCAGTGGGTTCGACCTGTTCACGCGTTTGAGGCAAATCCCCCGCCTCGCGGAAACACCAATTGTATTTGTGGCAGGAAATGCAAGTATTGAAAATCAGCAGCGCGGCCTTGACCTTGGTGCGGCGGATTTCATTGAGAAGCCATTTGACACGCAGGATTTCACATCGCGGATTTTATCTTGCATGAACCAGACCGTTTGCCGTTAAAAATGAAATTAAATTTCCCAGGTGAGTTCTCGCACGCGGCATTTCAGGGCTTTGGCAATTTTGGCCAGCGTTTCGAGGGTGACTTTTTTTTCGGCCCGCTCAATGTCGCCAATATAATTTCGCGTCAAGTCGGCTTTTTCCGCCAGTTGGGCTTGCTTCGAAAAAACGGATAGTAAAATCGAGTCATTTGGTTAATTGTTTTTGGTTTCGAAGTCAACTGGGGACAGGAAATTTAGGGCGCTATGAAGGCGCTTGGGATTATAGAAACATTCGATGAAATCGAAGATTTGGGAGCGGGCCTGGGTGCGGGAGTCAAAGCGCGTGCGATAAACCAATTCCAGTTTGAGGGTGCTCCAGAAGCTTTCCATGGTGGCATTGTCGTAACAGTTGCCCTTGCGGCTCATCGAGGGCACCAGTTTGGCGGCTTGGAGCGCGTGGCGGAAGTCGCCACTGGCATATTGGACGCCGCGATCCGAATGGAACAGCAGCTTGGCGGGCGGTTGCCGGTGTAACAAGGCCATGCTTAAAGCGGCGGCAACGAGGGCGGTGTCAAGGCGTTCGGTCATGGCCCAGCCAACGATCTTGCGGCTGTAAAGGTCGAGGATGGCGGCGAGATAAAGCCAGCCTTCCTGGGTTTCGATATAGGTGATGTCGGCCACCCAGATTTGGTTGGGAGCGGTGGCCTTGGGGGCTTCGGCTAGGCGGTTGGGCGCGATGGGATGGTCGTGCTTGCTGTCGGTGGTTTGGACGCGGTAGCGCCGCTTCTGGCGACCGCACAAGCCGGCGGCCTTCATGAGTCGGGCGATGCGCTTGCGGCCATGGCGACAGCCTTGTTGACCGAGCGCCTGCTGGACGCGCGGACTACCATACGTTTGTCGGCTGCCGGCAAAAATGGTGGTGATCTGGCCGGCGAGCTTTTGGTCTGCCACCGCACGCGGACCGGGGCAATCACGGCGATGCTGCCAATCGTAGAAGCCGCTGGGGGAAACTTCTAATAGCTGGCACAAAGTCAGAATGGCGTGCTCGGTTTTCATCGCGTGGATCCGTGCATAGCGTTCGTTGATGGTTCGGAGAGAATGCCCAATGTTTTTTTTAATATGTCGCGCTGCTCGGTCAAATGGCGAATCTCCCGGCGGGCGGCATCCAACTGGGTGTGCAACTCGGCGGCCGAGCACGGCTTTGCCCCGGCGGCCGCCTTCCCCCCAGCGGCAGCCGGGGCAAAGCGCTGCTGCCAAGCATACAGCCGGTTGGGGAGAATCCCCAGTTCCACGGCTACCACCCTGGCTGACTTACCACTGTTCAGCCAGTTGTTGACGGCTTCTCGTTTAAATGTTTGGTCAAACTTCTGACGGGTCTTAATGGTGTTCTGGTTATTGGTTTTAATCATTTGATTGTCTACCCAATTTACCGTCCGTCAAACCGAAGCAGCCTCAAGTTGCTCCTGGCTCAAACGGGATTTCTTCCGCTTGGCGCGGACGGCTTCCCCCAAAACGCGGTAGATTCTGCGCGACGATGCTTGCACAAACCAACATCAAAGCAGAACAGCGAAA
>Ga0302200_10005160_pt1 | contig 10289 bp, 9 predicted proteins | sample II_Bog_N3_1_FD_194585 | JGI IMG/M metagenome (GOLD analysis project Ga0302200, IMG submission 194585) | Peat permafrost microbial communities from Stordalen Mire near Abisko, Sweden - II_Bog_N3_1 | ecosystem: Environmental > Terrestrial > Soil > Wetlands > Peat | place: Sweden: Abisko, Stordalen... | reverse complement strand
TTTGGCTGTCTGGTTGCGGAATGACGACTCCCTTAATATTGGAGCCAGCGAGTGAGTAAAGGGCCGGTGCTGCCATCAAGGCGGCGCAGAGCGCAACCACCGCCAATCTGCCCAGGCCGAGAGAGATTCGCTTCGAGAGCAAACCCTCTCCTGTCCATGCTTGAAAAATCACATAGGCGGCAAGATAAAGGCTGAAAATCGCACCCACATCGGATCCTTCAATAACGCCCATCCCCGAAGCCAGCCCCGCCAATATCACCCTGAACCAGCGCCTCGGTGAAGTAGTGTCCGCTAACGCCGCCAAGGCGAAAAAGAACATCCCGACATTGATGGCTTGGGCGGCCACCCCCCAGCATGCGACTGAAAAGAAATTCGAATTTAATGCCGCCGCCAACCCGCCCAAAATGCAAGCGATGGGAGCCAGGCGTAAATTAACGAAAAAACACCAGGCACCCAAGCCGAGGATGACAAGAGATACCAAAGCGTAATATTTGGAAAATAAAATAGGCTTTAAAAGGAATTGTAGCCCGAAAGTGATGCCGGGCGGTGCCGGGCTGCCGCTGAAACCGATTCCATTCAGATCCTCCCAAGAGCCAAAGAATCGGCTCGGCATTTTATGACATTCAGACATGAGCCGGCCCAGAGGACCATCGTTTGAGAAAATCGTCTGTCCCGGTAAAAAGACCCCAGGCAAGGAGCATGAGACCACCACCAACAACAGGAGGAACATCACTGAAAATTCCACCCTTAGGTTTCGATTGGAGGACGCCACGGACGGATATTATTGGTCGGCGACTTCTGAAAGCGGTTGCTGTACAGGACTCCCAAAACGATTCCAATGCATCAGATCGCGCCCTAGCAAATCGCTCAAGCGTTCCACCTCCGGGGTGAATTCGCGGCAAAGCCTTTCCTCGATATCCGCATCAACTTGCGGACGCTTCGAGTGGCGATGGTTCATTTGGGTGAGTCGTGCCTCAACTATTTGCATGGCTTTGGAAATAGAATGAGGCAGCCGGGAACTCAATGCAATTGCCGATCCGCGCACCAAAGGGTCGCTCAATAGATTACGCAAAAAAGAGCACTTCACGGTGTTCGCGGAGACATTTCCATTGATAACGGGCAACACAGCGGGAATTTGAGTTGAATCGACGTCAAGAAAATCCAGCACATCCTTAAATACACGAGTGGTCTTGGCAGCAAATTCATCGTAAAGAACCACGTGGACCCGCTCGCGGCCAAAGAGCTCATAATAACGACGGACCTGTTCTGTGAAGCGCGCGACCTCGCGATAGACCAGTCCCTGCCTGAGGTATGTGCGACGGCCGATTTTATGTCCGGCTCGGCGATCAGTTTCGGCTGCCAATGCCTCCCGAAAGGTTGGCAGATGCTCATTGCCATCGCAACGGAACACATTGTATAGCGAACCGAGCATTTCCGCCGGCTTGCGCAACATTATGATGATCCGTGAATCAGGATTGAAGGCCTTGATTTCAGAGGCGGCTTGTTTGGAGAATAGATACCAGACGGAAGCCTCACCTGCACGAGCCTGACCGTCCCAAGCATCAAACTCTGACAAATAAGCGGTCCGATCTCGCCGATAAAATTGGGGACCAAAATGCAGGTCACTACCAAAGTGGTGCATCTCTTTCTTGGCCATAAAAATGTCCGGGTGCTGGGACAAATATTCGCCTAAAGCGGTTGTTCCGCCGACAATGAAAAAAAAGGGGCTTTTCCGGACTGCCGGGCCTAGGGAGGAGGATTTTCTGGGAGCTGCAGCTTTTGAGGATAAGGGCTCAGGGTTGACCAAACTTTTGTCGGCAGCTATTGGAAAGGCCTTATCAAGGTGCATATTTCGAAGCATAGGCGAGAAAAGTGATTCTGTTTTTGCAAATGAGAGGAAAGGGCTTGAATTGGGGATGAAGTTGGCAAAATCAGGGATGAGCTCCTTTCGAGTGTCGAAAATAGCAGCTGCTGACTGTCTTCCCGTTGACATTTCGAGAAAGTTGGGCTTCAGTAACTTAAGAATTATTTGCATTTTAAGTGCCAGACTTACCAACAACCGATCATACGGCCAGTCTGCTCCAGAAAAATGAGCGGCTCCTCTGGGGCTTACCTCAATTCTGGTGGGTCGTCATCTCGTTTTGGGTTGTCGTCTCCCTTGCATCGGGACTGGAGCTTGAACTTTTGCGGGATTCCGGCAGCAGCAGGGCATTTGGAGACGTTTTTTCACGTTTGGGACCCTGGCTTTTCATGACGGTTTTGATCATGCAAATATCGTCAAACCGCACACTGGATTACGAAACCTGGAAAAACTCCCTTACGGCCTACCTCGTGGCCTGTGCGCTCAGCATGGGTGTGGTGGCGGTGTTTGCCTATTTCGGGCCGTTGCCGGCCTTTATGGTGGAGAAGGCTGCTGTCAAATCTGCCGGAGCTGTCGTCGACCCCCGCGACATGGCCTTTTTTATTTTGACAAGGGTGACAACGCAGTTGCCAATATTCTGGGGCTTGGTGGCCGTTGCCCATGCCGTTCGCTTTTACGAACGCGATCACCAGCGAAAACTGCGTGAGACTGAACTGCGCACCCAACTGGTTGAGGCGCAGCTACAGGCCTTGCAGCTGCAGCTCAACCCGCATTTCCTGTTCAACACTCTTAATTCGATCGTTGCTTTGGTGAATGAAAATCCCGCCACCGCCGAAAAGATGATTGTTGCCCTGGGCGATTTGCTGCGGCTGACGCTTGCCACCAGCGACTGCAAGCAGGTCACCGTTCGTGAAGAGCTGCATCTTTTGGATCAGTACCTGCTGATCGAGCGCATACGGTTTGGCGGACGTTTGCAGGTTGAAACGCGGGTTAATGAGGCAGTATTGGATGACCTGGTGCCAGTCTTTATCCTGCAACCTCTCGCGGAGAATGCAGTCAAGCATGGGGTTGAAAACCAGTTGGGACCCACGCTGATTCAAATTTCTGTGCAGTCCGGCGGGGCAGGTGAGTTTCTTCTCTTGGAAATAAGTAATGACGGTCTGGCAGGCAACTTACGGCTTCAAAATATCAAGGAACGCGTCGGCTTGAAGAACACCCGTACCCGCTTGCATACGATATTTGGTTCCTCGGCAAGGTTGGAGTTGTTGCCGCGCAGCGGCGGCGGGTTTGTTGCTCGAATTATGATTCGCCGCGCGACCAAAGCAGCCAAGCCGCCGCAGCCTAAACTCCAATCTGCCTTATGAGTATCCGCGCCGTGGTTGTTGACGATGAAACACTGGCCCGAAACCGCTTGAAACACTTTCTGGAGGAGGAACCGGACTTGGAGGTCATCGGCGAGTGCGCCAGCGGGCGGGCCGCAGTTGATTTTATCCAGCGGCATCATCCGGACCTGGTTTTTCTCGACGTGCAGATGCCGCAGTTCAGCGGGTTCGATGTCCTGAAGGCCTTGCCTCCAGAAGGTCGGCCGGCCATTGTTTTTGTGACGGCGCACGACCGGTATGCCGTGGACGCGTTTGAGACCCAGGCCCTGGATTATCTTTTGAAACCATTCAACCGCGACCGGTTGCAGGAGGCGGTTCGACGGGCGCGCCTGCGATTGCAGCCATCATCACCACCGCCGACCGACCAGACACCTCTCTTGACACCGTCCACGGAAAATAAACCGCCCCGACTCAATCGTTTCGCCGTCAAAGAAGGCAACCAGACGCACTTTATAAAAATCCAGGACGTTGACTATATCGAGGCGGCGGCGAATTACGTTGTGTTATGTACTCAAAATGGTAATTACGTCTTGCGAGAAACTTTGCACAATCTGGAAATAGCACTGCCACCAACTGAATTTCTCCGCATTAGCCGTGCCATTATTATCAATCTGGAGCGCATCAAATCCATCCGGTCGGACGTGTCTGGTGAGAATTGCGTTGTCCTCCAGAACGGCCGTGAATTTCCCATGACTCGCGGATTGAAAGAAGTCCGTGAGCGCCTGCAATATTCCACCGTCAGTCCGTGAATCGTCTGCTTTTGAAGGCCGGAAGAACACCTTATTTCGTCTGAGATTCAAACGCGGACGCCCGTCTGGTGTTGACGGACCTCTTTGCCCCGCGGATTCGCCAACGGCGGCGTTGCAATCAACATTGACGCTTCGGCTTGGTCCAACCAGAATTTACGCTTGATGATGAAAGTGTCCACCTTAAGCAAGGAACGACCGCAGTTTTGGTCCCGCGAGGCGGCGCGCTTTACTGGCGCTGCTTACTTTTCCACCGTGGATCAAATAATGGTCGAGGAACGTGCTGCGTCCTTTGGCAAGCGCAGCATCAAGGGCACCACCAAGCTCGCCGGCTTGAAAATGGCGGTGAGTATGTGCGATCTGACCACGCTGGAAGGCAAAGACACTCCTGGCAAAGTCGCTTATCTGTGTCGCAAGGCCCTTCAGCCCATCGAGGTGAAATACGATGTTTCCAGCTGCGCCGCCGTCTGTGTCTATCCAAACCTGGTGAAATATGCGCGGCAGTTCCTTGGCGGCCTTTCGCCGGTCAAAATCGCCTCCGTCGCCACCGGTTTTCCCAGCGGCCAGTACCCCATGCGTACCAAGCTCGAAGAAGTCCGCCGCGCAGCGGTGGATGGCGCGGATGAAATTGACATGGTGATTGATCGCGGTGCGTTCCTAGCCGGAGAGCATGCGAAAGTATTCGACGAAATCGCCGCCACGAAGGAGATTTGCGGCCCGGCGCATTTGAAGGTGATTTTCGAAACCGGTGAACTCGTCACGTACGACAACGTCCGCCTGGCCAGTGAAATTGCCATGCAGGCCGGGGCCGATTTCATCAAGACCAGCACCGGTAAAGTGTCGCCCGCGGCCACGATGCCCGTCACGCTCGTGATGCTGGAGGCGATCCGCGATTATTTTTTCGCCACGGGCATTCGCATCGGCATGAAGCCCGCTGGCGGCATTCGCACAGCCAAGCAAGCGCTGGCGTACCTTGTCATGGTCAAGGAAACGCTTGGCGACGATTGGCTCTGTCCACAACTGTTCCGCTTTGGCGCGAGTACGCTCTTGAACGATGTATTGATGCAAATCGTAAAGACCGTGGAAGGAAATTATCAAGCTGCCGATTACTTTTCCCTTTCTTAAATAAAATGCGATGTGTCCAATCAATTATTCCTTCCCGCCACTTGCAAATAATATGAGGACGAAAGCCAAAGGTTTTTCCCGCGAAGCTTCCGAAGGGCACGCGGTGGCCGTGATTTTATCACGGCCGGTGGTTGCTTTGCGGGAACGGCGATTGAACTTTGGCGGCAAATGGAATTATATGCCCGCGCCGGAGGATTCAAAAAGTTATCCTATCGCACCACGGCACGAATTGTTTATTGGCGGGAAATTTGTCCAGCCGCATTCCAAACAATATTTTCCTTCCATTAATCCGGCCACGGAGGAAAAACTCACGGAGATTGCCTTCGCCGAAGCCACCGACGTCGACAAGGCGGTGAAGTCCGCGCGTCGCGCTTATCAGAATGTGTGGAGCAAAATGCCGGGGCGCGAGCGGGGGAAGTATCTTTATCGTATCGCACGCATCATTCAGGAGAAGGCGCGCGAACTGGCCGTACTGGAATCCATGGACGGCGGGAAGCCCATCAAGGAAAGCCGCGATGTGGATTTGCCGCTGGTAGCCGCGCACTTTTTTTATTACGCAGGCTGGGCGGACAAACTGAAGTATGCATTCCCGGGAAAAACGCCTGAGCCGCTGGGGGTTGCCGGCCAGATCATCCCTTGGAATTTTCCGCTACTGATGGCCGCGTGGAAAATTGCGCCCGCGCTTGCTTGCGGCAATACGGTGGTTTTAAAGCCTGCAGAGACCACGTCAATCACAGCGATGCGACTGGCGCAGATTTTTCTCGAGGCGGAGTTGCCCGAAGGGGTCGTGAATATTGTCACCGGCCCGGGCGATACCGGAGCCGCCATCGTGAATCATCCCGACATCGACAAGCTGGCGTTTACCGGTTCGACAGCAGTGGGAAAACAAATTGCTCAAGCGGTCGCCGGAACGAAAAAGAAACTGACTTTGGAGCTCGGCGGGAAGGCCGCCAATATTTTGTTTGAGGATGCGCCGATTGACCAGGCTATCGAAGGTGTCATTGCCGGCATTTATTTTAACCAAGGCCATGTCTGTTGCGCCGGATCCCGCCTGTTTGTCCAGGAGGGAATCTATTCCATGGTGGTCAAGAAACTGCGCGACCGCATCCAGACGTTGCGCGTCGGGAACCCGCTGGACAAAAACACCGACATCGGCGCCATCAATTCCAACGCGCAGTTGCGCAAAATCCGCGATCTGGTGCAAAGCGGCGTCGATGAGGGCGCCAGGTTAACCCAGACGCAATGCGATCTGCCTGAAAAAGGTTATTGGTTTCCGCCGTCTTTTTTCACGGGTGTCACGCACGCCCATCGCGTGGCGACGGAGGAGATTTTTGGTCCGGTGTTAGGCGTGATGACTTTCCGCACGCCGGAGGAGGCCTTCGAGCGCGCGAATAATACCCCCTATGGCCTTAGTGCTGGGGTGTGGACCGACAAAGGAAGCAAGATTTTTAATATGGTGAGCCAGCTTCGCGCCGGCGTCGTCTGGGCGAATAGCTTTAACAAGTTTGACCCGGCGAGTCCCTTCGGCGGCTACAAGGAGAGTGGTTTCGGCCGCGAAGGCGGATTGCAAGGACTGGCGGCGTATTGCCGTCTGCGATAATGTATTGCATTTGATCAAAAGTTGGAAAGAATGCCACCACTATGAGCATATTCTGGTTTATTGTCATTGGGCTGGTCGCGGGTTTTCTCGCAGGCACCGTAATAAAGGGACGCGGATTCGGGATACTGGGGGATTTGATCGTCGGTGTCATTGGTGCAGTGCTTGGGGGATGGATTTTCGGCATGCTTGGTATTTTTCCTGGCGGCGGGTTATTGGGTGCTTTGATCACGGCCTTCGTCGGTGCCGTAATATTGCTATTGCTGCTCCGGCTCATCGGGAGAAAGAAAACTTAACTCTAAAGTCTATGCAAAAAACGTCTGGTCTGATTTGCCTGGTCGTCGGCGGTTTGCTGATTTATTGGGGCCACAATATGTCACAAGCGGCAGTCGGACAGATCAACAGTCTTATTAATGGTTCACCCGGCAACAAGCCCATGCTGTGCTACATCGCTGGCGCGATTCTGGTAATCGCCGGCCTCGGCCAGGTCGCTTGGAAATCAAAGTGATCACCTCATGACCACGCGGCTGGACGTCAAAAAAACCTACAAGCTCTACATTGGCGGAAAATTTCCGCGCAGTGAAAGCGGACGTTATCTGGGTGCGAAATCAGCGTCGGGAATGCACCTTGATAACTTTGCCCACGCATCGCGCAAGGATTTCCGCGACGCCGCCACGGCTGCGCGCTCAGCTTGGGATGGTTGGAGCAAAGCCACCGCCTATAACCGCGGTCAAATTATTTATCGTGCCGCCGAAATGCTGGAAAACCGTGCTGCCGAACTGGTTAATGAAATTGTTCGTTCCACAGGAGCCAGTGCCGCGAAAGCGAAGCGTGAAGTGACCCTGGGGGTCGACCGGCTGGTTCATTTTGCCGGCTGGACGGACAAATTCTCCCAAGTGTTTGGCAGCGTGAACCCCGTGGCTTCGCCGCATTTCAATTTCACATCGCCTGAACCAACAGGTGTGGTGGTGATCCTGGCGCCGGACGAACCGTCCTTGCTCGCGCTTGTGTCCCTGGTCGCCCCGGTAATCTTGAGCGGAAACACGGCGGTGGTCATCGCCTCCGAAGCCTTTCCGCTGCCCGCCGCGACGTTCGCCGAGATTCTGGCGACCAGCGATCTGCCGGGCGGGGCAGTGAACATCCTGACCGGGAGACGCGCCGATCTTATCCCGCATATCGCAGCGCACTTGGACGTGAACGCTATTGTGGATGGCACGGGTGATGCCACGTCGAGCATGAAACTGCAGGAGGGTGTGGCCATTAATCTGAAGCGTTACTCAAAACATGCTCTGGCACCCACAGACTGGTTTACTGCGAAAGCTGAAGACCCGTATTGGATTCTCGAGGCAGTCGAATATAAAACCGCCTGGCATCCCATCGGGCTTTGACTTGGATCCCCTGTTGGCTGACCGCGTGCATTGTTCATGCGAAACCAAATCAGCTTGCTGCAATGAGCGCCGCAAACATCAAGTTCGGCACCGATGGCTGGCGCGCGGTCATTGCGGACGATTTTACGTTTGCGAACGTCTCGAGGGTGGCCCAGGCCACGGCGAACTTTTGGAAATCGGAAACCAAAAAACGGAAGTCGGAAAATCATGGTCGCGCGCTAAAAGTTGTCGTTGGCTATGACCGTCGGTTTTTGTCCGACCGATTTGCCCGAATCACCGCCGAAGTTTTTGCCGGTAACGGTTTTCAAGTCATCCTCACGCCGGAACCCACGCCCACTCCGTGCGTTTCCTTTGCCGTCAGACATCTCGGGGCGGTTGGCGGCGTCATGATCACGGCCAGTCACAATCCGCCCATATTTAACGGTTTCAAGCTTAAGTCACATTTCGGTGGTTCCAGTAGCCCGGCCACTTGCCTGGCGATCGAAAGGTTTTTGGATGCAAATCCGCCACGCAGCAGCCTGAAGACTTCAAAATCCAGGATCGTCCTCAAAGATATCCGCCCCGCACATTTTCAAGCCATCAAACGGCTCGTTGATTTTGATCTTATTGCGCGGTCGAGGCTGCGCGTGGCGCATGATGCATTATTCGGGGTTGGCGCCGGCGCTTTTGAAACACTTCTAGCTGGAACTTCCTGCGCGGTCACGACTCTCAACGGCGCACACGATGTTCTGTTTGGGGGCATTTGTCCGGAACCACTGGCGAAAAATTACGCGCTCGGCGGTGCGCAATTGCGGCGTAATCCGCACGCCATCTGCCTCGTCACCGACGGCGATTCCGACCGGATTGGCGCGATGGACGGGCGCGGCGGGCCGATGACCAATCAACAAGTCATCGCTTTGCTGCTGCATCATTTGGTCCGCAATCGCGGTAGCCGCGGGGTCGTGACGAAAACCTTCAACACGACCGCGATGGTCGACAAAATGTGCACCGCCTGGAATCTGCCGCTGACGGAAGTTGGCATTGGCTTCCGCTTCATTGCGCCGCAATTAATGAAACCCGGCGCTTTATTCGGAGCTGAGGAGAGCGGATCGGTCGGTTTCGCCAGCCACATTCCCGAGCGCGACGGTCTTGCCGCCGGGTTGTTTTTGCTAGAAATGCTGGCGATTGAAAAAAAGTCCGTGGGGTCAATTTACGCGCGCCTCGAGGAGGAATTTGGCCCGCATAAATATGATCGTTACGACGCCCCATATCCGCTGGGAAAACGGCCTGCGCTCATGCAGACGCTCCTTCGTAACCCGCCGGCAAAATTGCTCACCTCGCCGCTGGTCACGGTGGACGTCCGTGACGGCGTGAAATATGTGGCTCAGGATTCCACCTGGCTCATGCTGCGTGGTTCCGGTACCGAGCCGGTGGTGCGCATTTATGCCGAAGCCAAATCCAGCCGCGACGTTGATAAATTACTAAAGCTTGGTATCTCGCTGCTGCATCGTTGACTGGGTTCGGCGCCAAATACTTGAATGCTTCTTGTCACCTTTTATCTTATTCAGACCACCTATGAGACGATATGATGACAACCAACGTGATCCCGGTGGTAGGAAATAATGACGCGGAATTGGTCGGAGGAAGCCTGGCGGGCAATCGCGATGCTTTCGGCCAGATCGTTTCACGTTACCAATCGCTCATTTGTTCGCTTGCCTATAGCGCCACGGGCAGCCTTGGCCAGAGTGAGGATTTGGCGCAGGAAACCTTTATTATCGCCTGGAAGCGGCTTGGCCATCTCCGCGAACGCGCCAAGCTCCGCGCCTGGCTTTGTGGAATTGCGCGAAACCGAATCAACAATTTTCTTCGCCGCGAAGGCCGCGAACCGATCCGCGAGGCCGAGCCGTTGGAAAATATTGCCGAATCGCCCTCGCCCGGACCGTTGCCCGTCGAACAAACCATCAGTAATGAGGAACAGGCAATTCTGTGGCGTTCGCTCAAACTTATTCCGGAAATATATCGCGAACCGCTCATTCTCTTCTACCGGGAACATCAATCCATCGAAGCTGTCGCCGTGAAATTGGATCTGACTGAAGATACTGTAAAACAACGTCTTTCGCGTGGAAGAAAGTTATTGCAAGAGCAGGTACTGGCGTTTGTCGAAGTTGCGCTGGTACGCACGAATCCAGGACAAGAATTTACCCTCGGTGT